>Ga0233437_1000161_pt1 | contig 164397 bp, 142 predicted proteins | sample SI_122_August201_FD_182714 | JGI IMG/M metagenome (GOLD analysis project Ga0233437, IMG submission 182714) | Seawater microbial communities from Saanich Inlet, British Columbia, Canada - SI_122_August2016_200_MG | ecosystem: Environmental > Aquatic > Marine > Inlet | place: Canada: British...
CTTGAACAGTTTTTCCCGGCTTTTCATAATTTATCAAAAAGGAGGCGTTAATCCAGTGGTAAGGGAAGGTGTAAAAACGGTAGTGCTTCCTTGCCTGAAAAAGCCCCACGAATCTGTCCGTTACCTGTCAAAAGATATTTGTAAATAAGCATTCCTTCCAGACCAACAGGTCCTCGGGAATGGGTCTTGTTTGTACTGATGCCAACTTCAGCTCCCAAGCCAAAAACATAACCGTCTGAAAAACGTGTGGATACATTGTGAAAAACACAACCAGAATCTACCTGCTTCAGGAAAAAATCTGCAGCGATACCGTTTTCCGTAATGATGCTGTCTGTATGATGTGATCCGAAAAAATTGATATGATCAACAGCTTCTTCAAGGGACGAAACGACCTTTATGGAGAGAATTAGATCTGTATATTCCGTTCTCCAGTCCTCTTCTGAAGCGGGTTCCATTTCGATTTGAAGACTGCTGGCAATTTTTAAAGATATTTCACAGCCAAGCAAGCGAACATCTGCCTTCTTCAGTTCGGCAAGTAGTTCAGGAAGCACGGCCTCGACGGTCTCATCATGTACCAGCAGGGTTTCAACGGCATTACACGCGGAAGGGTAATCCAGTTTGGAATCTAACGTTACGGCTATTGCTTTTTGAGGATCACACGCTTTGTCCAGATACAAATGACAAATGCCTGAAGAGTGGCCCAGCACGGGTATTTTGGTGTTGTCCTGAATATACCGGACAAAATCATTGCTGCCACGGGGGATAATGAGATCAATCTGATCATCCAGATGGAGTAGATTAGCGACATCAGCTCGTGTTTCAATAAGGTTCACAGCACCCTTGAGATGATAGGTTTCCAATACCTGGTCGATGAGTTCAAACAGTAACCGGTTTGAATTACCAGCCTCTGTGCCCCCCTTGAGGATAACAACATTGCCTGATTTCAGACTCAGGGCAGTCACTTGAATAACTACTTCCGGTCGGCTTTCAAATATAATCGATACGACCCCAATAGGACACGAAACCCGCGTGAGTTCCAAATCTTCCGCCAGTTTCATTGCAAACTGTTTCTTCCCGACAGGGTCATCCAGTTTTGCGACTTGTTCCAAATATGTCGATAACTGATCGATTTTTGCTGCAGAGAGATCCAGACGACTCAACAGGGGGGGGGGCAGGGTGCCCGCTTCCACCATCTTCATGGCAGCAGTTATATCCAGAGCATTAGCGGCTGATATACGATCCCGGTTTCTCTGAATATTGTCACGAATATGCAACAGCAGTTGGTTTTTGGTTTCAGTATCGAGATTGGCCAGCTTTTGAGCCATTGATTTTGCCTTGAGGGCAATATCTCGCATAACGTCACCATTTTCATTATCAGTCATCACTTAGCTCCAGTATTTGCGAAACAGGTTATTATGTAGATCGGCCCGCTAGACGGACAATCTGCATCCCTCTCCTTTTTATCCTATCAGCTCTAGATCTTTGGCGTCAAAACAACGGTGAATCCGATGTTTTTTATGACTGGATAGCTGTTAGATACACGCTGCGTTTTCTAGGGCCATCGAACTCCCCAAAAAAAATTCCTTGCCAGGTACCAAGTACCAGTTGTCCATTTTTCACAGGCACAGTGACAGATGATCCGAGCAAAGCGCTTTTCAGGTGGGCTGCAGAGTTTCCTTCCATGTGTCTGTCCTCTGAACCACGCCAGGGAGCAAGATTGTCGAGCCTGCAAAGTAAATCATGGACAACATCGGGGTCGGCATTTTCATTGATGGTCAACCCACAAGTAGTGTGGAGAACAAAAACATGAATAAGACCATTTACGATTTCCAGTTCTGTGACTGCCTCTGCCACCTGGCGAGTTATCAAGGTCAATGCTGCATGTGACGTCGTTTTAAGCGATATTTGCGTGGATTTCTTCATTGAGTCCTCTCAAAGAATTCAGTGGAAGGGTAAACCCTTTAGAAGGCTGGTCGGAATGAATTTGTGAATGCAGTGAGGATACGTGGAACGGTCAGGTGAGAGATCGAATTTTTTAATTTCTGTCCGATCTCTCATTATACGGATGGATCTCTCATTATACGGATGGATCTTTAATACTTCTTTATTTTGGAGCAATACGTTAAGCCACTACCTGCTGGCGGGTGAGCGCTCTTTTTATTTTTTGTTGCAGTTCACCGGCTTTTTCAAGCTGATCAACATCTTTAAGTGCTTCTTCCAACTCTTTTTCTGCTGCCTGAAGAGCGGTTTTCGACCTTTCCAGATCGATATCGTCTTTCAGCTCAGCAATCTTAGCAAGGATGGTGATTTTATCCCTGCAGATCTCAGCGTATCCACTATGAACAGCGACCATTTCTTCAGTTCCACCGCTTTTGTAGCTGAGAATCCCGCTCTGCAGGTTGGTCAGCAATGGGATATGCCCTGGCAGAATCCCAAGCTCACCGATCTCGCCGGGGATTGTCACATACTCGGCTTCAGTGGCTAGAAGAATACGTTGGGGTGTAACAATTTCCAAATTTAGAGTCATATCGGTTTATGATATTAGAGTGTTTTCGCTTTTTCAAGAACCTGCTCAATTGAACCAACCATGTAAAATGCCTGTTCCGGGATATCATCATGCTTGCCAGCAAGAATTTCCTGAAAACCCTTAATTGTGTCCTTAATATCTACATACTCACCTGACCGACCCGTAAACGCTTCTGCAACAGTAAACGGTTGAGAAAGGAAACGTTCAATTTTTCTGGCTCTTTCGACGATCATCTTTTGTTCATCTGACAATTCGTCCATACCCAGAATAGCGATTATATCTTGCAGATCCTTGTACTCCTGCAAAACACCCTGAACCGCCTGAGCCGTATTATAATGTTCCGCTCCGACGATCAGTGGATCGAGAATTCGTGATGTAGAATCCAATGGATCTACAGCTGGGTAAATCCCTTTTTCAGAGATCGGTCGCGAAAGGACGCAGGTTGCATCGAGATGGGCAAAAGTTGTTGCCGGGGCCGGGTCTGTTAAGTCGTCCGCAGGGACATAGATTGCCTGAACCGACGTAATGGAGCCATCTTTTGTCGATGTAATCCGTTCCTGCATTTGTCCCATTTCAGTTGAAAGGGTTGGCTGATAACCAACAGCCGAAGGAATACGCCCTAACAGAGCGGAAACCTCAGAACCCGCCTGGGTGAAACGGAAAATATTATCAATAAACATCAAGACGTCCTGATGGTCAACATCTCTGAAATATTCAGCGACTGTCAGACCGGTCAGTGCGACACGTAAACGTGCACCAGGTGGTTCGTTCATCTGACCAAAGATCAGGGCGGCTTTGTCGATGACCCCCGAATCCTTCATCTCTTCCCAGAGATCGTTTCCTTCACGTGTTCGTTCACCTACACCAGCGAAAACAGAGTATCCACCGTGATGTTGGGCAATATTGTTGATCATCTCCATGATCACAACGGTTTTCCCCACACCGGCGCCGCCAAAAAGGCCAATCTTTCCACCTTTAAGGAACGGGCAGATGAGATCAAGAACCTTGACACCTGTGACCAACATTGAGGCTGATGTATCCTGGTCTGCAAATGATGGGGGTTCGCGATGAATGGACCACTTTTCCTTGGCTTCAATGGGCCCCATTTCATCTACTGGATCACCAGTTACATTCATGATACGACCCAGTACCTTCTCCCCTACCGGAACCTGAATCGGACTTCCGGTGGCTATAACTTCCATTCCTCTGACCAGACCGTCGGTGCCGCTCATGGCGACAGTGCGGACGGTGTTTTCGCCTAGATGCTGTTGTACTTCAAGAATAAGACTAGTTTTATTTCCCTGATATTCAAATTCCAATGTCAGAGCTTCTAAAATTGCCGGCAAATTTTCCTTGTCGAATTCAACATCGACGACCACTCCGATGACTTGAATAATTCTTCCTTTTACCATTGATAGGCCTCAAGTTTTATAGTGACAGGATAGCAGATTGTCCTCAATCCATCCCAAAATCATGTACTAAGTAATGAATAAATACGTTAATCAATAACGGGTCTGGCTTTAAAACAAAACAAAAAACTGTCAGATAGCTTCTGCTCCAGAAATAATCTCGATTAGTTCGGAGGTAATCGCTGCCTGTCTCGCCCTGTTGTATTGTATCTGTAGAGCAGAAAGCATATCGCCTGCATTGTTGGTAGCAGCATCCATTGCGGTCATGCGGGCCGCGTGCTCGCTGGCAATATTATTGAGTAGTGCTGTAAAAGTCAGGTTTTCAACATACTGAGGAAGGATGGCATTGAGTATTCCCGCTCCCGATGGTTCAAAAATAAACTCGGTCTGCTCACCAGCTGCCGCATCCTCATCATCCGGTGGTTCGATTGGTAATACCTGTTGAATTGTCGGAATCTGGGTAACGACGTTTTTAAACTGATTATAAGCGATGAAGAGATGATTAAACTCTCCTTTCATATATTTCTTGATCAATTCCTGGACTGTTTTACCCAGAACTTCGGCATATTGGGCTTCTTTCATGTCGCGATATGATTCAGCTATGTTGCCACCGCGATGTGAGAAAAACTCGTTGCCTTTCTTGCCAAAAGCAACAATTTCGACCAGATCGAAATTGTTGCTTTCATCCGGCACTAATTTATGTAGTTGCTTGCAGAGATTGACGTTCAACCCGCCACACAAACCACGATCAGTTGTAATAAGCAAAACAACCGCTTTGCCACCCTCTCTCTGTGTGAGCAGCGGATGGGCTGATTGATCAAGCCCATTGCTGAGGTTGGAGACGATGGATTTCAACTTTTCTGCGTACGGCCGCGACTGAGATGCATTCTCCTCAGCTTTTCTCATCTTGGATGCCGCCACCATTTTCATGGCTTTGGTAATCTGCTGAGTATTTTCGATGCTGACCATTCTCAGCTTGATGTCTTTTAAGGTCGCCATATTGAGTGTCCTATTTGTTAAGCCTGAAAAGTCATTTTATTAATTTGAGAACTCTTTGCTAAATTCTTCAACAGCAGTTTTTAACTGTGCGGTAATATCGTCAGTCAATACTTTTTCCGTCGCTATGGCCGCGCCCAGGCCAGAGTAGTTCGTTTCAATATGATTGCGCAGTCCAACTTCGAATGCTGGAATTTGTTTAGGATCGATGTTGTCGCAGTAGCCGTTGGTAACGGCAAAAATGCTCATCACTTGCTCTTCCATTTTCATAGGAACATATTGCGGCTGATTAAGGACCGCAACCAGTCGTTCCCCCCGGGCCAACTGCTTTTGAGTGGCTTCATCCAGATCGGAACCAAACTGGGCAAATGCTTGTTTTTCACGATATTGCGCAAGATCGAGTTTCAGTGTCCCTGCAACTGATTTCATCGCTTTGGCCTGGGCAGCGCCACCAACCCGTGAGACAGATATCCCAACGTTGATCGCTGGTCGTACCCCAGAGTTGAATAGCTCTGTTTCCAGAAAAATCTGCCCATCGGTAATAGAGATAACGTTTGTGGGAATATAAGCTGATACGTCACTGGCCTGAGTCTCAATAATCGGAAGAGCTGTAATAGACCCGGCACCCAGTTTATCACTCATTTTGCAAGCTCTTTCCAGAAGGCGACTATGAACGTTAAAAATATCCCCGGGATACGCTTCACGTCCGGGAGGTCTTCTCAGAAGCAGTGAGAGTTGTCGATAGGCCACAGCCTGTTTGGAAAGATCATCATAGATAATCAGGACGTGTTCTCCCTTATTAGCAAAGTACTCAGCCATAGCGACACCAGCGTAAGGTGCGATAAACTGAAGAGGGGCTGGGTCACTGGCTGATGCTGCCACAATGGTGGTGTATTCCATAGCGCCAAATTCAGTCAGTTTTTGAGTCACCTGTGCAACCGTAGAGTTTTTCTGCCCGATTGCGACATAGACACATTTAACGTTTTCTCCTTTCTGACTGATGATCGTATCGATTGCAATAGCTGTTTTTCCAGTTTGTCGGTCACCAATAATCAATTCTCGTTGACCTCGTCCAATGGGGACCAGTGAGTCGATGGCCTTTAAGCCCGTCAACATGGATTCATGAACTGATTTTCTATCAACAATACCAGGAGCGATGACCTCCAAGCGACTGAAGTTGTCAGTTGCTACCGGACCTTTTCCGTCCAGTGGTTCACCGATAGGTGAAATAACCCGCCCTAAAACGGCCTCACCAACGGGGACTTCCATAATCCGCTCAGTTCTTTTGACCTGGTCACCTTCCTTGATTTCAACACCTGTACCAAACAGGGCGACTCCCACGTTGTCCTCTTCCAGGTTCAAGATCATACCCCGTGTGCCATCAGGAAAATCAACAAGTTCCCCGGCCATTGCCTTGTCTAACCCATATACACGGGCAATTCCGTCTCCAATGCTGATTACCGTTCCGACTTCTTTTACTTCCACTTCAGAATCAAAATCTTCTATCTGACTCTGAATGATTGCACTGATCTCATCTGCTCTGATTTTCATAGTTATTTTCCCTTGGATATGGTTTCACGGATCAGGTTGAGTTTATTTTTAATGCTGCCATCAAGAACTAAACTGTCAATTGAAGTTATGGCACCGCCAAGAATGGATGCATCCACTTCGACGGTCAGTGTGATTTTTTTACCTGTGTATTCAGCCAGCTGTTTCTGCAGGAGTTTTTTCTCCTTCTGGGATAGTTTTTCAGCCACGACTACATTTGCTGTCGCTTTGCCAAGTTTTTTGCTGGCCAGGCCATTGTACGCAGAGGAGATATCCGTTATGATATCGAAACGGTTTCTGTCTGTTAAATATCGGCAGTACTTAGTTACCAGTTCCTGACACTTCATTTTCGTAGTCAATTCGCCAATAACGGCAATTCTTTTTTCTTTGCTTATTTTCGGGTCCAGCATAATACTCCTGAGACCTGTATTTTCCTGGAAAAGAGTGGCAACCTCCAGAAGCTGCTCTCCAATCTCCCCGATATTCTTATCACTGCCAGCAAGGTTAAGCAGCGCCTTGGCATACCGTCGTCCGACTATACCTCCAGTCATAATATCCCTTATATCTTATGCGGTTTCATTTAAATTCTTGGCGTAATTTTCTACGAGCGCTTTTCGTTCCGGGCTGCCAATTTGTTCTGCAATAATCTTTTCGGCCAGCTGCGCCGATTCGTTAACGAGGAACTCTTTGATTTCAGCTTTGGCTTTTAAAATATCCTGCTCGATACGGTTCTGTGTCTGCTCTTCAAGTTTTTGAGACTGAATTTTGGCATCACTGATCAACCTTTCTTTTTCCACCTCAATGGCAGCGATGGCTGTTTGCTCTCTTGTTGCCAATTCTTTCTCAAGATTGACGATTTTCGCTTCATATTCAGACAGTCGGGATTTTGCATTTGCCAATTCCTCATTTGCGTTATCAACTGTAATTTTTGTGTTTTCAGCAGAATTGGAAAGCATCTTCGCGATGGGTTTACGAGCAAAACGATGTAAAATCAGAAGCAGAAGCAAGAAGTTGATGACCTTAAAAAGCATTTCAGAACTGAATAGTGATGCACCTCCATTTCCTGCAGAAGAAGCATAAGCAGAGTAGGAAAAACAAATAAAGGCGAAGGTTGTGAACAGTTGCTTTAACATGGTAAAAACCCTTAGAAAATTTGGTGCTTAGGTTGAAAGTTAATAAGCGCTTAAGCAAGAACCTTGGATTTAATCAATTGTGCCAGCCCTTCTGTGAGGGAAGCTGCTTCTCTCAAAGCGTTTTCTCGCTCTTGAATCAGCTCTTTTTCAGCCTCTTCTAATTTGGCAGCTATGGTATCTTTGGTTTCTCCAATAATCCGCCTTGAGTTTTCCAGAGCTTCATCAAGTGAGGATTGGCGGGCGAGTTGGATTTTTTCACGGACATCAATAAGTTTTGATTCATAGTTGCTTTCAGCCTTTGCACATGAGGATGTGAGGGCTTCGGTTTCTTGAGTACTTTTGTCAATTCCGGATTGTCTAAGTTCAAGTGTCCTTAAGACGGGTTTGAAGAGTAGACTGTTCAGAAAAATTATCGTAACCACAAAAACAACCAGGATAAATAGAGCGGTCGTCCACTCAAGGTGAAGCATGCCGAAGTCAAAGATTTCACCGATTCTAGCAGATCCGTGTTCCATAGCGAATAGATATTAAAGTTAAAAGATATTGGTGAGTTTTTACAAACGATAAACAAGCGGAGGGCCTCGTGTCAATGACCAATGATATATTGAGAATGATCTATATCAGAAAGATAGACCCAAAAAAAAATTCTTCCGACCGAAAGGAGTTACTTCATCATATTGTTAATTGCTATCTCGTATTAGAATACAAATTTCACTCAAAGTGAAGCAGCATTGTCCGGATAGGTTTTTACTAAACAAAAACTGAATGATAAAACCAGTCTCTGCGCATAAGAATTCAAAAATTTGCTATGATTGCTTCACGAAAAACCGCCGAACTCGCCTAACTCACTCAAACAAGGCTGATTCGCTGCCGAAGCTTGAAAAAATCTAAAAAATCCTCATAAGCTCGATCCAGGTTTCATCATTCAGCTTTCTGCAAAAACCCAACCGATCAATACTGAAAGTGAGTACATCAGGTATTTTTTTGCTGTTGGGGAGGGTGAATTCGAAAGAAATCATCAAATCAGGTTCCAAAAAATCGAGGGGTTATGTATCATAAACGATCAACATTAGAAGAAGATAAAAGGCACGGTTTCCGATAGACCCGGCTGCAGTTGAACGTTAATCGAATTATTCTTGAAAGTGATGAATTGTTTGAATTGGTAACACATGAATATTAAAGAGCCCTGTGTTGATATGGTGGTGCTGGCAGCTGGGAAAGGGACCCGCATGAAGTCAGCAACCAATAAAATGTATCAAAAAATCAAAGGAGTCCCTTTGATTTACCGCACATTATACCGACTAAATGCATTATCAATTGTACGTCGAATTATTGTCGTGATTCGGGAGGATGAAGGGGCTGTTTTCGATGACATGCTTTGTACCTACGGTGCTTTGCATAAGGTTGAAGGGGTTGTTAATGGAGGAATCGAAAGGCATGAATCTGTCAGAAGAGGGTTGAATTATATACACAAAAATCCCCTCTCAGGAATTGTGATGACCCATGATGGCGCCAGACCCTTTGTGACTGCCTTAATGATGGAGAGACTGGCAAAAAGCAGCCAGGAAAAGACCGTTACGATCCCTGTCATAAATGTCAATGAAACTGTCAGACGACGGCATAAAAACGGAGCAACCCAAATTGTCGATAGAGATCAGCTTTTTATCACGCAGACTCCCCAAGCATTCAAGTATGATGATATCGCAACCTGTTTTTTAGCAGAAAACCAGCAAAAATTGGAATTTACTGATGAAGCCGGATATTTTGAACATTTGGGGCTAGCCGTATCCATGGTAGATGGAGAAAAATCGAATATCAAGGTTACCACCAAAGAAGATCTGGTCTGGTCGGAGTTCTTATTAGAAAACAGTACCCAATTAAGATTGGATCCATTCGATTGAAGTTCGGATTTAGTGGCCCCCCTCAGAGGCAAAAGCACAATATCAAAACAGATAACCGATGGTTTATCTATGAAATATAGAGTTTATTTAGAAACGCTGGGGTGCGCAAAAAACAGCGTTGATTCAGAAATAATGATGGGACAAATGCTGGCTGACGGTTACGAGATGACAGCGGATGTGGTTGACTCTGATGTGATGGTGATTAATACCTGCGCCTTTATTACCAAGGCTGTGAATGAATCTATTGATCGGATCTTGTCACTGGCACAAATTAAAAAGAAAAGCGGTCATAAAAAGCTGATCGTTGCCGGGTGCCTGAGCGAACGATACAGAAAACAACTTCTGGATGAAATCCCTGAGATTGATGTCGTGATGGGCACCAGTGACTATACGCAGATTACAAAGTGTATCGCAGAAATTCATGGCCATGAAGGAAGGATTGGTATTTTTGAAAAAAAACCTCTCTACTCCGTGAAAAACTTGAGAACTGAGGAAGTCATTGCCAAGAATAAAAATTATGCCTATCTGAAGATTTCGGAAGGCTGTTCCAACATGTGTTCGTTCTGCAATATACCCAAGCTGAGAGGTCCCTTCAAGAGCCGGTCTTTGAGAAGTATCGAGCAGGAATTCTTAACGATATTAAGAAACGGAATTAAAGAGATCAATCTGATTTCTCAAGATAGTGCATCCTATGGGTTGGATCTGGACAGTGGGGCAGATCTGCTGAGTTTAGTTCAGAAATTGTTAAAAGCTTCAGCCAGTGATTTCTGGCTGCGGATTTTTTATGCTTACCCAAATCGGTACCCAAAAGAGTTGTTTCATTTGATGGCAGAGGATTCCCGTTTGACACCCTATGCAGATATTCCATTTCAGCATATTGATGATTCTGTTTTAAAGGGTATGAATCGGAAAATTACTGCCCTGGAAATCGAAAATCTGATTGAGACTGCCCTGACAACGAAACCGGATTTAGCGTTGCGGTCAACGTTCATCGTCGGGTTCCCAAACGAGACAGAAAGGGCGTTCCGGCAGTTGTTGAGATTTGTTGAGAAAGGATATTTTTCTCATCTAGGCGTTTTTACCTATTCTGAGGAGGATAATATCAGGTCAAGAAAAATGGGCGATCCAATTTCAGAAGAAGAAAAAGTGTTACGTCGGGATCAGCTGATGCAAGCACAACAAAAGATTTCGCTCAAAAAAAACCAGGCAATGATTGGTCAAAAACAAAAAGTTTTGATAGAAGGAGCTTATGAACAGACTGATCTCTTACTGCAGGGCAGAAATCAGTATCAGGGTGCGGATGTGGATGGTCTGGTCTTGATCAACGAAGGATCTGGAGAGCCAGGGGATTTTCATCTGGTTGACATCATAGAGGCTCATCCTTACGACCTGATTGGTAGAATATCCTGATTTGATCAATGGTGAAAGGGACAAGAAATATCAATAAATAGTAACAGTGGTCAGTGAAAACCGGTCTCAAAGGAAACAAATCAGCCACACGTTATCATTAATTAGGCCTCCCTGTTTCGGTGGATACAAAGCTTGCCCCGGGAGTGGGACAATAATCAATAATATATATTAAAACAGAAGCGAATTATGTCAGGACATAGCAAATGGAGTACCATCAAGCACAAAAAAGGTGCTGCCGATGCAAAACGCAGTAAGGTGTTTACAAAGGTTATTCGCGAAATCACCGTTGCTGCAAAAATGGGAGGTGAAGATGCGAATTCTAATCCCAGACTACGGTCCGCCATTGTATTGGCAAAATCTGTCAATATGCCCAATGATACGATGAATAAGGCGATCAAAAAAGGTGTAGGGGGCGACAAAAGCCAGAATTGGGAAAATCTTAATTATGAGGGATACGGACCCCATAATGTGGCTGTCATTGTTGAATGCTTGACAGATAACAAGAACCGGACAATCTCATCCGTCAGATCGATTTTCAGCAAAAATAATGGAAATATTGGCTCAACCAATTCAGTGATGTATATGTTTGATCGGAAGGGAATTATTGAGATCGCAAAAGATGTAATTGATGAAGAAACGCTAACAGAATATATTATTGACGCGGGTGCGGATGATATCGATAGCAGTGATGAACAGAAATATACAATAGAAACAACTGCAGGTGAGCTTGGTGCTGTACACAGGTATCTCGAAGAGAAAGAAGTGAAAATGGATTCTTCCGGACTGGATTTGATTCCACAAAATAGAGTAGAAATCGACGACGTGACAAAGGCAGCACAGGTAATTAAATTCATTGAAGCTTTGGAAGACGATGATGACGTGCAGAACGTCTACAGTAATTTTGATATCACCGAGAGTGTCTTACTGCAACTTGATAATTAAATGAGCGGTAAACTTGGTGGTAAAGATTGAAGCAGATGGAGAATCGGACAAGAATAATCGGTATCGATCCTGGAACCCGGTATACAGGTATTGGAATCATTGACAGGATCGACAACAGACTTAAATACGTTTTTAGTGAAACGATAGTTACCGCAAACCTGAATGCTATCGAAGACAGACTCGTTGTCATATTCAACCGACTGGGACAGATTATTGATCAATACCTGCCTCAAACAGCTGCGATAGAGAGAATATTTCACTCTGTCAACCCGAGATCATCTTTGTTACTCGGCCACGCAAGAGGGGTTGCGATGCTGTCCGTTAAGCTCAAACAGGTGGTTCTAAGCGAATACGCCCCCAATGAGGTCAAATCAGCTGTTGTCGGTGTCGGGCGGGCATCGAAAGATCAAGTGGGGGCCATGGTTAAAATCCTTTTGAATCTTGATCGTGGAAAGTTTCTCAAAGAAGATGAGGCGGATGCATTGGCGGCAGCTATCTGTCATGCCAATACCACTGTTTATGCAACTTATGGTCAGCAGTCTCATGAAGTTTGAAAAGGAAATAAGATGATTGCCTGGCTGAAAGGGGTAGTTCTGGAAATAGATGGGAACGAGGTCATCATCAATACAAACGGTGTCGGCTATCGTGTCACGATCGGTGAGAATTTGAAGTTCCAAAAAAACGTGAGTTTAGAGGAAGAGTTGGAACTGGCTGTTTATACTGCTGTTAAAGAAGATGGCATTCGACTTTTTGGATTTCACAATTTTTTTACAAGAAAGGTTTTTATATCACTGCTGGGTGTCAGTGGAATCGGTCCTAAAGTCGCCTTGAATATTGTGGATCAACTTGGCGTGAACGATATTCTAAATGCAATCGTAGGCGGTAATCCGCTTGCATTCACTAAAGTGTCTGGTGTTGGGAAAAAGACGGCACAGCGGATCATCCTGGATTTACAAGGTAAACTCGACGGTCTGCAATACCAGGGACACTTTGAAAATGAAGAAAGCGACCAGTCAACTTCAGAGGGTCAAGGGCAGATTCTGGCAGATGCTGTCTCAGCGCTTTCAAACCTCGGATTTTCGACAAGTGATGCCGAAAAAACCATTGTCAAACATTTGAAGCCTCAGTTGACATTGGATGAACTGTTAAGAAAATGCCTGATAGATTTACGTCAAGGGGTTTAAAGATTCATCAGGTTTGAATTATAGTCCTCGTCAGATGACTTTCAATTTGAGACCTTTTTGATGCTGTCAGTGAGGTAAAGAGTGAAATCATTTTCAGAGAAAATATAACCATTATAACGGAGCGATTCTATGGGATATTTAAATAAAGTTTTGCTAATCGGACGTTTGGGACAGGATCCCGAAAAAAGAATCACACCCAGCGGACACACCGTTGTGAACATAAGCCTGGCAACTACAGATTATTTCAAGGATCAAGGGGGAAACAAGCAGGAAAGAACCGAATGGCATCGGGTTGTTCTCTGGAATCGGTTAGCGGAAATTGTCGAACAATACTGTAATAAAGGCAGTCAGCTTTATGTGGAAGGTAGCCTGCAAACAAGAGAATGGCAGGATAAAGATGGTAACAAGCGCTATTCCACGGATATTACTGCCCGTAATATTCAGCTGTTGGATTCTAAGCCGCAATCCGGACAGGGGAGCTATCAACAGCAGAGCACCTCCGAACAACAGCTCCCTCCAAATCAGCCCAACGGCGGTTTCGGTGCGCCACCGCAGGAAAATTCCGGATATTCCAATCAATCTTCCACGCCCAAGAGTGATGAATTTGTGGAGGACGATATTCCTTTTTGAAGAAAATAGTTGATCGTTTCTCTCAAAAAAAGATAGAGGGTGCGGGGATAAAATCGTGGATACCGGACTCAGTAAGACGGATGACGTTTTTCGCAGCAGCAATAACTGCATTGTGACCAAGGTAGCTTGGCACATCATTCCAAGAGCCAGGTATCTACCCTGGCTAAAAAAGCTGCTGGATCCGAAGCTGGCTCCAGTCTGTGACCTTTTTTCTGAAGATAGCGGATAAAGGTCATTTGCCTTTTTGCATACCTCCTGATCTCAACTACCAATTTCTGAAACATTTCCTGATATTCAATGTCTCCTTTTAGATAGAGTGAGACCCAGCGATATTCTAAACCATAACGCTCCAAGCGGTGATGGGAAATTCCGTTGTCAAGCAGTCTTTTAACTTCCTCGACAAGTCCTGACTGCAAACGGTCTTTTAAACGCTGCTCAATTCTTGAAATAAGGATTTTGCGTTCAATCTGGATATAAACACAGAGAGGATTGTACAAATCATTAAATGACTTTCTCGGGTGGTGATATGTTTGAGGAAGCAGCTGTTTTTCAATTGCTCTGGCCATCCGACGACGGCTTTCGAATTGCCAATGATGGGTTTCCCATAGTCCCACGGACTTGATTTTTTCATAGAGGGATTCTCGGGAAAGAGATTCAAGATTCTCTGTAAACACCAAATCGGTCCCTTGCTCAGCGAAACAGTAATCGTCTAGCAGTGATTTAACATAATGACCCGTGCCTCCGCAGATGATGGGAACAGATCGTCTGCCAGCAATATCAGAAAGCGCAGAAAGCGCATCTTGTTGAAATTCTGAGACGGAATAGGAGTCTCCAGCCCTGCGAATATCAATGAGGTGATAGGGGATGGATTGGTACTCGGAAAGGTCTTTACCACTGCCAATATCCATATCTTTAAAAACCTGGCGGCTGTCTGCAGAAACAATCTCACCGCCAATATTCCCCGCAAGTTGAACTGCAAGTGCGGTTTTTCCGGATGCTGTCGGTCCGAGAATGATGATGGTTTTTGTTTTACGCCCCATGATCGGAGACAGAGAGGTTGAGCTTTGCGATGGGCCTGAATTCAAGGAAACCGTTTAATTGAAAACGGAATGGGCAGATATCCAGGGATTGTTTCACGTGAAACAATCCCTGGATATCTGCCTCAATTTGTTCAAGAGAAGATAGCGGCTGTTTTGCTTTTATGGATGCTTTGGCTGCCTTGTAGCGTTTTCGAATCGGCAGCTTTTTCCAAATTAGTTTCGCATCAATTTTTTTGAAATGTTTGACGGCCGCCTCCAGGTTCATTTCGCTTAAGTATCCTTCAGTGATTCGCAATAGAACAAGCTGTTGATCCACTTTTGAACTATCAGGCAGATAATAAACTCGAAGCAGTGTTCGATAAGCCTGATGGTATTGCTTTTGTTGTAATTCGATTTCACCTTTCAAATGCAATGATCTAACGTATTGTCCGGTAACGCGATATTGGTTGACGTCTCCCAGCTCCTCAGCGGCCTTTTTTAAATCTTTCAGTTGCAGTCGGTTACTGGCTAATAGTAATTGAGTTTCCAGCCGTACTTCAGTATTCAGCGGTTTGATGACCAAGGGTTGCGCAAGTGACAGGGAGCGCTTGAAATCTCCTGTTTGAGAGTAAGCCTGTGCCAGAATAAAATGGAGTTCATTGATTCGATATGAATTTTGATTGGATTCAAGTTCTTGTCGAAACGACTTGATGGTTTCAGACGGTCGATGGATGGTGTTTGCACAGTATCCAAACATAATGATTCGATCACGCTGTTGGTATTCGCTTTCTCCAGACACGCCGGTTCGGCCCAATTTTACGCACTTTTTATGGTTTTTAGCCTGGAACCAGATTCGAATTCTCTTAATATGAATACTGGCCAGATTATAGGTGTAAGGCCGACTGTATTTCTCAAGAGTGCTGTCCGCTTGGACCAGACGATTTGTTTTTTGATAATACTCAGCCAAGAGGATGGTCAAATTGTAGCGCACCTCATCCGTAATTTCTTTTCGGCTCAGTACTTGATTCACCTCACTGAGGAAAGAGGCGTAGTCATTATAATAATAGCTACTGAGGGCAATATTATAAAGAATCAGGCTTTTGAGTATGGGTTCACTGGTAAGACCCAAAGCCCGGTAGAATTGGTTTTTGCTTTTTTGATACTGTTGCAAGTTGAAGTAGGCATCGCCGAGCTTGAGGTAGTAAAACCGCCGCTGTTGTTTATCAAGGGCTTTTCTGAGTTGTCCAGAAATGAATTTGATAATCGATTTGTATTCGCTATTAGCAGTCCACACTTCCAGACGTAATGGAATAAATAGGTCATTGTCTGCGGGGATTTCTTCAATCGACCTCTTGGCATCGTTGAAGCGGCGCATGGCCAAGAGAGATTTTACTTCGTAGGTGATCAGGGTGTCTGAGCGATGTTGAGGATGCTCCTTAACCAGGTTGATGACTTTATCGAATTGCCTTTGGTCGTAGCTAATTTTTATCACAAATTCCAGTGCATCCTGCTGTTTTGTCTGCAGCCAGATGTCCATAAAAACACTTTTTGCTGTTTCACGTTTGCTCAGTCTAAGCAATGTCCCTGCTTGTATCAGTCTCAATTCGATTTGCTGATCTCTATTTAGTGACGGAAAGTCGGCCAGGTCCATGGATTCCCAGGAGGGGTCGATTTTTGACTGTTGGTATTGAGCATAGATCAGGTGATATCGGAGCTGGGTGATCTGTGAACCGTGAAAAGTTCGCATCAGATTCAAAAAATTTATTTCCGCCTGATCGTATTGACGCAGTTTTAAATGGGTTAGGCCGAGATTAAATTGGGCAATCCAGTAATCTTGGCTACTGCTGTCAACGGACATAGCGCGGATATAAGTATCTTTTGCTTTTTGGTAATGTTTTCTTTTATAAAACAGGTTGCCATCGAGCAGTGCCACATGAAATTTCATTTCGGGGAAATTGAATTTCTGGGCTGAAACCTGCTTAAAAAGATCGGGATATTCTGTTGAATCTTTTAAGTGGTGGCGAATCAGAAAAGATCCATAGGTGCGAAAAATGGATCCTTCTTTAAAACCGTTCAGAATCATACTAACGTCTGCCCATTTTTTCAGGCGCACAAGACAGGCAAGTTTTAAATAAGCACGTTCTTCTGTATAGTCAGATAAATACTGGCTGTTTCGTTCCTGCAGAACTTTAACTGCGGATTCATAATTGCCTGTGAGATAGTATAGCCAGGCAATATGACGGTTCATGACAAATTGATAGGCCGGGAGGGCATGATAAGATTTCGCCCGGTTGTAGTTCTTCAGACTCGAAAGATAGCTCTTATTTTTATAATCAATTAACCCGGTTAGCTCTACGATTTTAAAGAACACCTTCGAATGGGCAATGGATTTGTTTAATATGAGATCAGAAACAGATTTGGCTTCTTTCCAGGATCCCAGATTGATCAGACTGATGAGGTGCACATAGATCTGTTTGGGATCGAATTGATCCATCGGTAATTTGGACCGGAGGGTTTCATTTAAACTTAAGACCTTCTTGAACTTTTCTTGTTTGATATAAATAAGGGAAGTCAGGTAATGAACCTCTTTGACGATGTCAATTTCGTTTGATTGAAGCAGGTGGCTGGAGAGTTTAATGGCTTCTTTCCAGAGCTGATCTTTGTATTTTATCCAGGCGAGATAAAGAATTGCTTTTTCCCTGTGGACTGACGGCCGATTCAACAAGGCAATCAGATCTGATTCTGCTTTGTTGAGATTATTCTGCTGATAGAAAAAGAGACCATTTTCAAAACGTCCGCTATCGCCACGAAAAAGCCTGGCCAGAGACGGTGAAAATTTTGTCAGCCAGCCAACTGTCGTGTTGTGTGGAATATCGTCTGGCAAGAGCGCTATTTCAAAATCGAAGTCTGGTAGATAAGGTTCCTGGATCTCCCCGGGTGCGAAGAGATTGTATAAATGATATTTTAGAGTGGGAACCTTGACTTCATTTTTAAATGAAGAACGTACAATGACATTGTGAGGTTTCAACTCTGCTTCCGCTGCGAGAAGATTCGGCAGGCATTTGATAATAAGAAAAAATATGATTATTAGGCAACTGCCTTTTCTTTGCATGGTTGGGATGGGAATTGCGGTTGAAGTCGGATTTCGATTTTTCTCAATTCATTGAACTATAAGCAGTAAGTTACGTGATATGACGTTTGTTGTAAACGGGAAGTTGACTTAGGGCAAACGTCTGAGAAGGACTTTGAAAGGCAACCCCCATGGAATTTGAGATTTATCAGAAATTGGTTAAAAGTAGATCGCTCTGACTATAGCGGTTTTTTTTAATTTATTGTATCATCTATAGTAATCAGCCGGTTTATACCGACACTTTCTTATGCTGGAGATAGACCAGGCACTATGTTTTAAAGTTAAGAAGCTTCTTCGCGGATTATTGTGCAAAAGGTGGAACATCCCTCGAACAGGATGTATCCTGGATAAAATGAAGCATTTCGTGACATAGGGATCGTTAAAAAATAACTTCAGATAATCTGTTTGCAAAAGCACTGGACATTTTGCAAACAGAATGTGACAGCAACGTGTTTCCTTTTCATGAATGGGAAACACTTGGCTAATTTTTTAGCCGACCCGTAGATAAATAAGACTGAGCTTTGTGGCTTAAGTGATTTAGTTTTAATCAACCCCTTGTTATCTCCTGTATGGTGAGAACAGGATATCTATTCGCCGTTATCATTTACCGATAGGTGCGAATCACCAATAGCTTTAATAAGTGAATGAGAATATCTGATAAGATCACATATGATGGCTCAAGGCAGCTTCTGATTGCTGGAAACTGCATCCTTGAAAATAAGGCCATTGCATTTAAAACAGCGGACTATCTGAAAACTCTAGCTGAAAAGCTCGATGTCGATTTTGTCTTTAAGGCGAGCTATAAAAAAGACAACCGTTCGTCGGAAAAGTACTTTTCTGGTTTACCCCTTCCAGAAGCATTAAAGATTTTCAGTGAAATCAAGAAGGAGTTCGATGTGCCGATTATTTCGGATGTTCATTATCCGACAGAGTTGACTGAAGGTGTGGCAGAAGTTTTTGATATCTTACAAGTGCCGGCCTATCTGGTGATGCAAACGGATCTGGTTCTCGATCTGGCAAAAACCGGGAAACCGATCAATGTTAAGAAAGCGCAGTTTCTTCATCCACAAGACATGGAGAATGTCTGTAAAAAAATAGAATCGACAGGAAACCGGTCTATCATTTTAACCGAACGTGGCGCCTGTTTTGGTTACCGGGATCTGGTGGTGGATATTAGATCGTTTCAGGTCATGAAATCGTTGGGCTATCCAGTTCTTTTCGACGCCGGACACTCAATTCGTAAATACGGTATTCCCAGCAGTGATCCAGCAGGAGGAACCAAACAGTTTCTTCCGTCTCTTATGTCTGCATGTGCAGCGACCGATATTGCGGGGTTGTTTGTCGAGGTTCATCCAGATCCCCAAAATGCCCTCTGTGATGCCGCAAGTCAATTAAGCTTTGACGAAGCCGGCCGGCTGCTAACGCGATACTTCAAAATAGCGAGCTTTGTGAAACAGCTTAAAAATGGATAGCCGGATCGAACTTCACGGAAAATTTACGATCAACTCAGGCTGGCAAAACAGTGGCTATTTTAGAAGGTAGATAGCATATGATCAATACGATAGGTATCATCGGTGGTTCAGGTCAGATGGGAGCGATGTTCGGCCGTGAATTTAAACGTCTGGGGAAAGAGGTTCTGATTTCAGATGTGGATTCCATTCAGATGGAAAAGAATCTTGTCGCTCAGAGCGATCTGATAATAGTCAGTGTACCGATTGATGAATCATCGAAGGTGGTTAAACGTATCAGCCCCTGGCTCAGGGGAAATCAACTCTTGTCTGACTTCTGCTCCGTCAAAAGTAAGATTATCCCTTCCATGCTTGAAACCGAAGCCGCAGTCATCTCCAGCCATCCAATGTTTGGATCTATGCCCGATATTTCAAAACAAAATATTGTTTTGCTTCCGGTTCGGGGGAAAAAATTCCTTTCTAAATGCCAGCGACTTTATCAGGATTTGGGCTTGAATGTTGTCGTGATAGATGATTGGAAAAAGCATGACGTTTCTATGAGTTTTATCCAAGGCCTCATGCACTTTTTTCATATTGTTTTTACCCAAACATTGAAGTCAAAGGAAGTTGATCTGGAAACGCTCCTTTCAATCTGCAGCCCCGTCTACCAAGCTAATTTTGCATTTACCTGCCGCATCTTACAGCGAGACCCCCACCTTTACACCCACATCCTGATGGATAATCCAGAAAATGTTGTTGTGTTGAAGAGCTTTATCGATCAAGCCCAGGAAAGCTTAAAATTGATCCAGAAAAAAGATGAATCGACCTTCATGGAAAATTTTGTTTCCTATCGTGATTATCTTGGAAATTTTGGTGAAATATTCAGTAATCAAAGTGATTTTCTGATTGATAAAATCAAAGAATACTCTCCATCCTGATTGATACTTTCCATCCTGATTGACTGTGACCAGAGGCTGGATTGACCACGATCATATGGTCTCTTGACAAGATAGGCATTTGTAATCTTAGCTAAATCTTAAAAAATAGCTTGCCAATCGCGATGTTCCCTGATAGATATTCCCTGATCTTTATTACTTCAAGTCTGGAAAAATTTTAAACTTTTTCCAATGAGGAAAATATGAAGATGCGGCAGGCTGGATTGAGCCTTATTGAGATTATGATTACACTGGTTATTGTAGCAGTCATCGCAGGTCTGGCTTATCCCCGTTACCAGAAAATGGTGTCCCGTTCCAAACAGACAGAAGCCAAGACAATTTTGCAGGCTGTTTATGTTGGGCAGGATCTTTATAAAATGGCAAACCAGGTGTATTGCGAAAATCTGGAGATGTTGGACATTCAAATTCCCCAGAATGCCAAATATACCTATTCGTCGAAAACAGGTGATAATGGGACTTCGTTTGTGGCGAAGGCCGTCGCGAATATTGACAGCGACCCTGTTTTAGATGAATGGCAAATTAACCATCTCAATCAATTGGTGAATTCTGTGAATGATGTGGTTGAATAGTCGATCTGCCTAGGCCTAGTTTCTGGGAATTTTCTTTGCCGGTACGGTTGCCACAAGTTTTTTTCTTCTCTTTACTTGTGGAGTCCTTTTTTTAAAGAGTGATGCAAACCGCTCCCTCCCGCCTTCGAAGATGGAATATATAACGGGAACAATAATTAGCGTCAGAATGGTGGCAACACCGAGTCCATAAATAACACCCTGTGCCATCGGTAACCACATCGACCCTGATTCGGATCCCAGGACAAATATGTTTGAGCGGGAGAAATTAATGTCCAGACCCAGGGTTACCGGCATCAACGCCAGCATGGTGGTCAACGCTGTCAACAATACCGGCCTGAGACGCCGTACACCCCCTAAAATAATTGCTTCCTGCCTTGGAACGCCACTTGCTTGCAGCTGTATGATATAATCCAGCAACACAATGGCATTGTTGACGACGACACCTGCCAATGAAATGATACCAATCCCTCCCATGATGATGCTGATAGGGCTTTGGTGGATGATCATTCCCAGGAAAACACCCATAAATGAGAGAAAGACCGAGGTGATAATGATAAACGGCAAGGCCAGGGAGTTGAACTGTGTCACGAGGATCAAAAATATCAGAAAAACGGCAATCATAAAGGCTTTGGGCAGATAGGCCTGCATCTCCTGCTGGGATTCGTTTTCACCGGAATAGCGAAGACCGTAGCCCGCAGGGGTCTTAAAATCCTGCAATTGATTTTGAACTCTCTTTAAAACAACCGCTCCAGAAGCTCCCTCCGCATCCCCTGCCACCGTGATGACTCTTTTTGCGTCAATGTGCCTGATGGAGCCCAGTGCGACGGAATTTTTAACGACTGCCAGCTCACTCAAAGAGACCGATTCTCCTGTGGGTGTTTTAATATACAGGCGTTTGATGTTGGCTAGGGACGATCGATGTTTTTTATCAAGTCTGACGACAATATCATACTCATCTTTTCCGGTACGATAAGTGGAAACATCTTTTCCATTAAATGCGGTTCTGATGATACTCGCGACTTGTGATGTCCTGAGCCCAAGGCGGGCCGTTTTTTCCCGATCTACGACAACCTGGATTTCAGATCGGTTGGCAGAAAAGTTGTCTACAAGATTGACAAGGCCGGGAACGTTCTTGATTCTTTTTTGAATATCCAGTGACAATGATTTGAGTACGCTCAAATCTTCCCCGGATATCTCAATATTGACGGGCTTCCCGGTTGGAGGTCCATGCTCAGCTTTGGTAATTCGGTAGGTGGCTCCGGTCAAATTCCGAAGCTCTTCCCGGATTTCTGTGATGATTTTAGACGGCAATTTTTTGCGATTTTCCCAGTTAGGAAAGGCAGTGACAATATGACTTAAATGGGTTGTGTTTCCAGTTGAAGAACCGCTTCCCCGTGCCTGACCGATATTTGAAACGATGGAATCGGTCGTGTCATTATAGGGGCCGAGTTTTTCTTCAATATTTCGAACCATACGATCCGAATTTTCCAACGAGGTGCCAAAAGGCGCATCGATATGAATCACTGCGTTTTCAGCTTCCGATGTTGGAAAAAATTCAACACCGGCTTTGGGGAACGTAAATTTAAAGTATGAAACGATAATGATTAACCAGATCAGAAGTACCATGATAATGACCCAGAGCCGGTGTCGAAGAGACCAGCTGAGTATAAACCGGTAACCGCTGAGAATCCGGCTGTTGCTCGTAATACCGGACTTATCATTTCCCTTCAACTTTTTTTGTTTGCGCATAATAGTGGAGCAGAGCACGGGATTGAGGACCAACCCGACAAAAAGGGAAGCCGTCAGGGTAATAATCAGTGTTTTTGGCATATAGCTCATAAAATCACCCATGATGCCCGGCATGTATAACAAGGGCGTGAAGGCGGCCAGGGTTGTAAGAGTGGAGGTGATCACCGGTATGGCTACTTCACTGACACCGGTTAATGCCGCTTGCTTGGGAGTAAGACCGGATTCCAGATGCCTGTATATATTCTCAACCACGACGATGGCATTGTCGACCAGCATGCCCAGTGCCATGATCAGGCCGAAGAAAACAATCATGTTCAGCGTGATTCCTAGTGACTGGATGACTAAAAAGCTGATCAGCATGGAAAATGGTATCGCAGCTGCAACAAAAAGCGAGTTTCTTAACCCAAGAATCAGCATCAGAACAATCAGGACAGAAGCCAGGCCGGAGTAAATATTATTTTCAAGGTCTTTGACCAATTTATTTACGAAATCACTGTGATCCGAAAGGATTGTAAATGATATCACACCCTGATATCTGTTCTGATAGGTTTTGATAATGTCTTTTATTTTTTCAGTAATCTCCAGCAAATTCTCACCAGAGCGTTTGGAGATGGAAAGGGAGACTGACTCGACTTTATACAATCTGGAGCGGGATGTGACCTTTTTGAATCCAAATTTGATCTCGGCGACATCCCGAGTAAAAATGGGAATCTGATTGGGGGCTGTGATTACCATCTCTTCAATATCACTTGGTGAAGTGATTTCTCCGGGAATTCGAATCATGTATTTCAAAGGACCCACAGTAATATCACCAGCTGGAATGTTGGTATTTTCAAAGGCAATCGTATTGGCAACCTGATTGAGATCAAGATTATAGTATCGCAACTTGTCAGGATCCACGTTCACCTGCACTTCTCTTTCCAGTCCTCCAGCCCTTTTGACTTCAAGGATGCCGGGAATAGCCTCGATCTCATCTTTGACTTCCTCGGCCACTTCTTTAAGTCTTTGCAGTCCAGCTGTACCCGAAAGATTCAGCGTTAAAATAGGGAAATCGGCTGTGTTGATTTCGGTGATAATGGCGTCTTCTGCTTCATCGGGCAGTTCTCGCTTGATGCGGTCCAGCACTTCTCTGACTTCCGTTTTTGCTTCATCAATATCGGTTCCCAAAAAATACTCCAGAGCCAGCATACCTGCCCCTTCTGTGGATGTGGAGGACATCTCCTTGAGACCATCCACATTCTGCATTTCTGTTTCCAGTTTATCAATGATTAGTGACTCAGTGTCTTCGGGTGCGGACCCGGGATAGGGAACGGTGACGATAAGATAAGGAATTTGAACCTCTGGCGATGCTTCTCTGGGCAGAGTCAGATAGGCATTGAGTCCAATAAAAAAGATCAACACCATCATCAGAAAAATGGAAGTAGGTCTTTGTATGGCTGTTTTACTTAACCAGAAAGCTTTAGTTGGTTTTGTTTTATTATCCATTTGATTGTCAAGTCAGTGAAAATTGATGCGAACAGACCGACATGAAAGGGTAAGCAAGGCGCCGGAATCCGTTTTTATGAGGTTTGTTTTTTGACTTCAATTACCTTGACCGTTTCCTGGTCTGTTATCAGTTGCTGCCCGGTTTCGACGATAAACTCACCAAATTTGAGGCCGGATAAAATTTGCACTTCATCATTGACGGTTAGGCCGATTTTGACCGGTTTTTTGATGGACCGGTTGTTCTTCACAATATAAACAAAACTGCCGCTTTCCTCCTCCTGAATTGTATGGCGGGGAATTAGCATCTGACGATCCATAGACAGCGTTCGCATTTTTAAGCGGGCCAGCATCCCGGGGAGTAGCTCTCGCTTGGGATTTCTGATTTCAACTTCAATCGCAAAACTACGGCTTCTCGGATCTGCCTCCAGACCGATGGTCTTTACGCGCCCGGTATATTGTTTTCCTTTCAGAGCATCCAGTGTGATATCGAATTTCTTATTCAGTTTTACAAACCGAATTTCCATTTCTGGAATATTGACAGCAGCCAGCACAGAGGTAATATCGATGATTTCTGCAACTTTTTTACCGCCTCCGATGTATTCCCCTTTTTCGACGTACTTTTGTTTGATGACACCATTCAATGGGGCTCTGATCTGGGATTTTTCTAAATCCAGTTTGGACAAATCAAGACGAACTTTGTTTACGTCCAGCCTGTTTTTTAAAGAGGCAACCTTGGCTACTGTGGTCAGATTTTTGATATAGAGGTTTTTTTCCCTCTTATAATCCATCAAAGCAAGTGTATAATTGGATTCGTTGAGCTTTTTACTCAACCTTAGTTTCCGGGTATCGAACTGGATCAGGACCTGTCCCTTTTTAATCGATTCCCCGATTAAAAATGACGCCTTTTCGATGATTCCGGGGATTTCAGAACTCAGCGTGATCCGATTTGCTGGTTTTAAATGACCAATAAAGGTTGCATAATTGACCAGTCTCCGAGGTGCCAGTTTGATGACTTCTACTTTTGTGACGATTTTACGCTCTGCAGATTTTGTATCGGCAGTCTTCCCCATAACGAAGACCAGTAACATGCTGATGAGGATACTGGTTCTGATCACCTGGTATGATTTCTTTATCATTTTTGTTTTCCTCGGTTTCCGAGTGGGTTGACTGAATGGAAATGATCTCCAGAACAGAGTCTTTTTTTCTCAGTTAACCGGATTAGCCTTTCAAGTGGTAGGTCGGGAATATACTCTCTGTAATTACCAGCAGAGAAAGGTATGCTTTTTCATATTGAATGCGTGCAAATATCTCATTTTTTCTGGCATCGGTCAGGTCCTGCTGAACTTGGGAGATTCTGTAACTTGTATTGTTTCCCAGATTAAATTTCTCGGTCTCTTTGCGCAAGAGTTCTTCAACAAGTGCGACGGTGTTTTGTGCGAGTTTAATTCCCTGCACAGCCAGTTTCAGATTTCTCAAAATCGCCTGGAGTTCGACCTTTAATTGGGATTTTTGACTCTCTACCTGCAAATTGAGACGGGCTCTTTCCAGAGTAGCCTGGTTTATTTTCTGTGGCGTAACTTTGTCAAAAAGCGGGATTTGCCAACTCAGCCCGATCTGATAATCATGCAGTGTTGCTTCGGACATTCCCCCTGATGCTTTTACATAATCCTTTCCATATCCGTTGAACTGGTATTGAAGATTCAGATCTAAATTGGTGGCTGCACGATTTTGTGCTTCTTTCATCGCCAGATCATTCATTTGCGTGGCTGCTTTTAGCAGTTGAATATCTCTGTTCGTCTTATAGACTTTGTCCAAAAGGGATCTAAAATCGGGTATATTTGACCGGACAACCATTTTCTCTGTTGCTTGATAACCATAGGGCAGATCGCTCAGATTAAGTGCAGCCCTGATTTGGTCTTCAATTTGACTTTTTTTGAAAACCTCCTGCAGTTTGCCTTGACGTACAGCAGCGAGACGGCTTTCACTTTGTTTGACTTCGATGATGTCCAGTACGCCCATTTGCTGCCGGGTTCGTGTGTCCTTCAGAAATTGCTCTGCCAGTTGAATAGATGATTCCAAGGTTTGAATGTTCTGCTGAACACCCACTAGATCCCAGTATATAAAAGCTATGATCTTCAGCAATTCCAATTTTGATTTTTTGGATTGCATTTTGGTTTGCGACAGGGCAATTTCACTTTTTAATTCGGGAAACCGGTTGATCTCGCCCCAATCTTGAAAGATTGGAATGTTTACGGCCGCGGAAAGATTATCAATGTACAATGGGTCATCAACGGCGGTCCAGTTATCGTAAAGGTCACCTTCGTTTTGAACACTGCCAAGACTGGTTTTGCTGGAAATCTTTTGATAATTCAGCTGATAGGTAATACCGCTCTTGTTTTTTTTACTCCAGGTTGCTGAGAGGGCGGTCATATCTGAAGCGCTGAAACTGAGGTAAGGTGATGAGGTAATACCGAAAAATGGCGCGGATGATGTTCTGCCTATACCAACGACATTTCCGGAAAGATTTGTACCGGAAGGAGATACTTTGTGGGAGACTCCAACTGAGGTAGTAAAGACCGGGTTGTATATTTCTCTGGACGCAATCAGGATTTCCTCAGCAATCTGTCTGTTTATTTCGAGGACATCTGCTGTGGTGCTCCTTTCCAAAGCCAGTGAAAGCAAGGCTTCCATACTGACTTCGACAATTGTTTCTCCATCTTTCTGAACCAGTTTGACCTTATTCAGCAGCTCAGGATCGATATCAACAGCGATTAGTGGAAGCGTAGAAAAGAGCGAAAAAAACAGTAGGAAGATAAACCGAAAAAGGAGGCGTTCAGGTCTGATTGCACGAGACTTGGTTAGAAAAATCATCATATCATTTTTTGAGACGGTGGATTGTCAACGTGTTGTCGTTTGACGCATCGTCAGCCTTCCGGATGCAGCAAAGACAGCTTGAACCCGGTGGGAAAGAGCGGTTTGATCTAGAATGGATAATATTAGATCATAGGTTTGTTAATTATTTATGTAGAACATGTAAATTATGTGTAAATCCAATCCAAAAGCTTATAATTATTCTCGGGATCAAGCAAGTATAGTCGTCATCATAATAATCACGATTCAAAATGCCATATCGAGCAGGTTAAACTGCATATTTGACTTCCCGATAATCAAACAGATCTCAGCAATGTCCGGTTAGGTTTTTGCAGAAAGCTGAATGATGAAACCTGGATCGAGCTTATAAGGATTTATTAGATTTTCTTAATTTAGCGTAGCGAAAATAAGCCTTGTTTGAGCGAGGTGCGAGCGAGTTTGGCGGTTTTTCGTGAAGCAAACTTAGAAAATCTTTAAATCCTTATGCGCAGAGACGGGTTTTATCATTCAGCTTTAGTTTTGTAAAAACCTAACCGGACATTGCTGAACAGATCTGCTTTATTCTTTGTGACTTTTGAGCTAGCTCATATAATCTGTTCCTTCATTATACATACAATAAAAGGTTACTTCCGTAAGATACTATAAAACCTTACCTTTCGAGGGTTCCTGAATTTAGCTGTCTTAAAGACGCTTAACTTGTGCGACAGGATATCGAAATCATCAATGTGAGGAAGTGGCTTGGTTTGAAATAATCAATGCAACTCTATTCTATCTTCTAATCCATAAAAAAGAATCCGGTTTTCCGGAGATAAAGGCCTTTAAAGCAATAAAACGTTGATGTCAACAGAATCTCAAATAGAACGGGAAGTTACCAGGCGCAGAACATTTGCTATTATCAGCCATCCCGACGCCGGTAAAACGACCATTACGGAAAAAATCCTGCTGTTTGGTGGTGCCATCAATATGGCTGGAACTGTTAAAGCCAGAAAATCAAAAAAATTCGCTACCTCTGACTGGATGGAGATCGAAAGACAGAGAGGTATCAGCGTGACTTCCTCTGTGATGAAGTTTGCCTATCAACGTTTTGAAATTAACCTGCTGGACACACCTGGGCATCAGGACTTTTCGGAAGATACCTACCGTGTTTTAACAGCTGTTGACAGCGCATTGATGCTAATCGATGGTGCTAAGGGGGTTGAGACTCAGACAAAGAAACTGCTGGACGTCTGTCGAATGAGGAATACACCGGTCATGACGTTTATGAACAAATTCGACAGGGAGTGTCGAAACCCGTTCGATCTTTTGGATGAGGTTGAGAGTGTGTTAAAAATTCAGTGCAGCCCACTGACATGGCCTATCGGGATGGGAAAGGAGTTCAAGGGGGTTTACGATTTGACATCAAAGACCATTCGAGTTTTTCATCCGGATGTAAATCAACGTGAATTCGAAATCGTTAAACTAGAAAATCTGGATGACTCGCGACTGGAGGAGATTGCAGGTAGTATTTACGCTGATCAATTAAGGGAGGACCTGGAGTTGCTGGAAGGTGCCGGCACCTCTTTTTCAAAAGAAGCCTATCTGGCCGGGGAAATTACACCCGTATTTTTCGGTTCTGCACTCAACAGTTTTGGTGTGCACGAGTTTCTTGATAGTTTTTTGGATTACTCCCCGCTTCCGAAATCCAGAGAAGCGACTGAAAGAGTTGTGGAACCGACCGAAAAGAATCTGACTGGGTTTATATTTAAAATACAGGCCAATATGGACCCCGCGCATAGAGATCGCATCGCATTTATGCGCATCTGTTCTGGAAAATTCACGCGCGGGATGAAAATATTTCACACGCGCTTGCAGCGTATGATTAAACTGAACAACACCGTCACCTTCATGGCCAAAGAGCGGGAAATGATGGAAGAGGGCTATGCCGGAGATATCCTGGGGTTGTATGATCCGGGTATTTTCAAGATTGGTGACAGTTTCAGTATGGGAGAAGAGTTGAATTTTATGGGCATTCCTCATTTTTCTCCCGAAAACTTTATGCGGGTGAGGCTGGCGGATCCTTTAAAAGGAAAACAGTTGGAAAAGGGACTGATTCAACTTACAGAAGAGGGCGCAACACAAGTATTCAAGTCCGTTGCCAGCAATAATCATATTCTCGGTGTCGTCGGGTCGTTGCAATTTGACGTGATCAAGTTCCGTCTGCTGCACGAATACAACGTCGAGGGCGTATTTGAAGGCGTTCCCTATACCTGCGCAAGGTGGTACCACAGTCCTGACGAAGAAATGTTGAAACGGTTTGAAGCGCGCTATCTTGGTCAGATTGCGACGGACGTTGAAAATAAAAAAATCTTCCTCTGTAATTCAACCTGGGATCTGGATTATGCTAAGAAAAAGTTTGAGGGAATCGCATTTTTCCAAAATTCCGACCATATTCCTGTATAACAGGTAAATAAACCCATTTTTCTCGGTTTATTCTTTTTCATCTCTTGTTGTGGTCGGGGATCATGACAGTGTATACGGTTTTTCCTTAGGAGCATGATGTTAAAAGTCTTAAAATTAAATCAGATTTCTGCTAAAGGATTGAAGCGCTTTTCTTCCGAAAAATATGAAATAGCAAGCGAATTTGCTTCTCCTGATGCCATTTTAGTGAGAAGCACCCCTGTTCGGCCCGAGAATCTACCTGCAACCGTGAGGGCGATAGCAAGGGCTGGAGCGGGTGTTGATAAAATTTGTGTTGATGAGTGTACAATGAAAGGCATTCCTGTCTTTAATACTCCCGGAGCGAATGCCAATTCGGTGAAAGAGCTGATTACACTTTCCTTGTTGCTGTCGTCCCGTGGCGTTGTTCGTGGGATTCGGTTTCTGGATGAACTGGCAAAAACAACGGATGATCCAGACGTCGTGACGAAAACTGTCGAAAAAGAGAAAAAACGGTTTGCTGGGAGCGAGATTATTGGAAGAACGTTGGGAATTGTTGGTTTGGGAGCAATCGGATCTATTGTGGCTGAAATGGCTATGGGCATGGGGATGGAGGTGTTGGGATACGATCCCAGTCTGTCTGTTGATCAAGCCTGGCGCCTTTCCAACAAGGTAAAACGGATTAAAGATCTTTCTGCTTTGATGGCTAGATCGGACTTCATTACACTCCATCTTCCCATGCTGGAATCGACAAAATATATGATTAACAGAGATTCTCTGCAGTCTGTGAAAAAGGGTGCGCGGCTGCTTAATTTTTCTCGAGAAAAGATCGTCGATCCTCACGCAATTGTCGAAGCACTTGATAATGGGAAACTCTCGAAATTTATCACCGATTTCCCGCATCCCGTCTTGATGGGTCGGGAGGATATCATTCTGATGCCCCATATTGGTGCGAGCACGAAAGAGGCTGAAGAAAACTGCGCGACCATGGCAGCAGATCAATTGATAGATTTTCTGGAAAACGGGAATATCAAGAATTCTGTAAACTTTCCAAATCTCAACATGGAGCGGACCGGGGTTACTCGTCTTGCGTTCTCCAACGAGAATGTTCCCAATATGTTAGGGCAGGTTTTGCCGATTCTGGCGACTTATGAGATTAATGTGCTGGATATGCTGAACCGTAGCCGCGGAAGCGTCGCATATACTCTGCTGGATGTTGATACCGAGGTTTCCGAAGAGATCATAGAAAAAATAAAAACGATTGATGGTATCTATGGAGTCCGTATTCATTGATTGTCTTGGTCGGATGAGAACTCCTGTGAGAGTTTAGGGGACAATTGATGATATCAACGGCAACCCCGGGAAACCCCAACAACGGATAAAATTCACTTTTCTCCCTTGACCGGGATCTGGGAAACGTCTTTTTCGAAAATAAACAATAGGGAATTGCTATGAAACAACCTGTTTACAACTTTGGTGCTGGTCCTGCGAAACTGCCTTCTCCTGTAATAGAGCAAATCCAGGCGGAGTTTCTGGAATTCAGAGACATGGGGTCGTCTATTATCGAAATTAGTCATCGGTCCAAGCAGTTTGACGACCTGCTTTGTGAGACGGATGAACTGTTTGCCGAACTGGTTGAGCTCCCTGACAATTATAAGGTGTTATACGTTCATGGCGGTGCCTCGATGCAGTTTTCAGCTATTCCCATGAATCTGATACAGCGCAAACCTGCGCAGAAAGCCCTCTATTTTGAAACAGGTAACTTTGCCAGATTGTCTAAGGAGGAAGCAAAAAAATATGGCGACATTGTCACAGTTGCCAGCAGTGCGGATACAAATTATGACCGGATTCCAGAGTTTAATGCGGCTGATCTGGATGAAGATGCTTCGTACGTTTATTTAACGAGTAACAATACGATATTTGGCACTCGATGGCAGGAATTCCCGGATACTGGGGATATTCCTCTGGTGATTGATGCGACTTCCGAGCTTCTGTCAAGGAAGATGGATTTTTCGAAGTTCGGAATTATTTTTGCGGGAGCACAAAAAAACCTTGGTCCTGCCGGGTTAGCGGTGGTAGTCATTCGTGAGGATTTGCTCGGCTATGCTATGGAGCAGACCCCCAAACTCCTCAATTATGATATCTATCATCAGAAACATTCTCTGGCGAACACCAATAATACGTTTGCGATTTATGTCATCAATTTAGTATTGAAGTGGCTCAAAAAAGAAGGCGGGGTTGCTGCTATCGAAAAGGTTAACGAAGCCAAAGCGGTACGCATGTATTCGTTACTGGATAAATCTGAATTTTATAAAGGACATGCCCAACCGGCGCATCGTTCCATTATGAATGTGACGTTTAATCTGCCGTCCGCTGAGCTACTGGAGTTGTTTCTGAAGCAATCATCAGCTGAGGGATTGACGGCCTTAAAAGGGCACCGATCTATCGGTGGTGTAAGGGCCTCGATATACAATGCCATGCCGATGGAAGGTATCGCAGCCTTGATTGACTTCATGGTAGAATTTGAACGCCGTAATGGCTGATGCCATAAATAGTCAGATAATTTTCGTGCACCGGAAAGAATAATTATCATCTCAGAGGTTAACATGAAAAACCCGGTTGTGATTGGTTGCGGTAATATGGGCTCAGCAATCATTAAAGCGTTGCTCCAGCAGGGGATATACACAGCTGAAGCATTTACGATTGTGGAAAAACAAGAGAATTCGTTCGCTCGGCAACTGGCTGAAGAAAAAGCTGTTGTACTCGACCGACCCGATGAGCTGCACGACAGTCTGGATCTGGTTATTCTGGCTGTTAAGCCGCAGGACTCTGAAAGTGTTTTAAGGGAGATCGCATCGAAAACAAATCATGAGACTTTGGTTTTATCAATCATGGCCGGAATTTCAATAGGGTCGATGGAATCTCAGCTACCTCAAGCACAAATTATTCGATGCATGCCCAATACCCCCTGCTCAGTTCATCAGGGAATGACTGTTTACTGCGGTAATAGTCGTGTATCCGCTTCATCTTTTCAGCTGGCCCAACAGATTCTGAGTGCAATGGGCAAAGCGTTTCAGGTAACTGATGAAATAATGATCGATGCGGCGACAGCTATATCCGGGAGTGGTCCTGCGTATGTTTTTTATCTTGCAGAGGCACTGAAAGAAGGTGCCACCAGGTTGGGTTTTACCGACGAACAGTCCGATTTATTGGCGACACAGACATTGTTAGGCGCAGCTGAGCTGTTGAACGAGAGTCCTGATTCACCAGAAGTGCTGCGTCGCAAAGTTACATCGCCTGGAGGAACTACGGAAGCTGCTTTGAATTACTTTACTGAAAAAGATTTAAAAGAGGAGTTGATAAAGGGATTCGAAGTTTCTTTTCGACGTTCCTTGGAATTGGGTCAAAAGTGATACGCTCCTTTAAACTGGTTAACTTTGTATAATGATCACTTTTTCTGCAATCGCTGTTCATAAGCGATGATCCCCTGGGCGTTCAACCGGTTATCAAATTCAAGATTTTTGATATCTACTGCATCAACTGGAATATTTTCGTTCTCAAGGTATGCCACTGTCTTTTTCTGGATAAAAGCTGTCAGTTTATCCAGCGATGGATTTTTCTGATAGTATGCGACGCAGGTTTCACTGAAAAAAGGAATCCACACCTTGGCTGCTTTGAGAACATCAACTGCCTGATTCACCATGCCAAAGTGGGTATAAAAAATACATTGCGGCTGCAGTGACATCATTAGATCATAAGATGCGTTCATCTCTTCGGGATCAAATTGGGTCGGGGCTGTATTTGGAAAACTGATCGGTTGTCCGGTTCGATCGTGGATCCGATCATGAAATACACCGGCAATGTCTCCGGAAAAAATTCCTCTGCTTTCAGAGTCAAACGCAATGATGTGGTGCCTTGCATGCCCGAAGGCTTCATAGAATTGAAGTTGTCTGCCGCCTCCCAGATCAAGGGTATCACCATCTGAAATCGTCTGAATCCGTTCTTCCGGTATGGGTAGAATGGGATCAAAAAGCCGGTCAAAGTCATCCTGATACACCTGTTTTGCGCCATCGATCAATTTGGCAGGATCACTTAAATGTTTTCTCCCTCTTGGGTGAACCAGCAACGTAGCCCTGGGACATTGTTGCATCAAAAGGCCGGCACCACCTGCATGATCGAGATGAATATGGGTTACAATAATCGCATCAATCGCTTCCGGAGATATTTCCAAAGTTTTGAGAGTTGACAGGATAGTGCTGTTTGAAGGTGACGCACCCGTCTCAATCAGAATGTTCTTTGGTCCCCGAATCAGATAACCGGCCGCTCTGTTTTGAAGGTTGCCAGGGACAAGTGCTAGCTGAAAAATGTTGTTTCTCAGTAACTTGTAAAAGCTCATTTTGTATTAACCTGAAAATGCGATGACGCGTGATTATCTGCTGAATGGAATCCATTAAAATTGAAAATTTGAATCACAGTAACCCTAATGACAAAGATCGGTCAACGAGTTGTGGCGGTGTTCAACAGGTTTCTCAGGGTTGCATGATGGATGAGGTTGCTCTAGAATTGCTGAAAGTCAATAAGTATTTTTCAGGTCATCCTTGAATTCCGCTTTGGTTTCAAGACAGAAGTGAAAATGGATAAAGTGATCTCAGTTCGGAAATTAACGAGACATTGAATGAACAGTTTCCCCACCAGGCACTGGCATCGGACCGCAAACGGCAGAATTCAGTGCGATGTCTGTCCCAGAGAGTGCAGGTTAAAAGAGGGACAGCGCGGAATGTGTTTTGTGAGACAGAATAGCGGGAACCAAATAGTTTTAACGACTTACGGCAAAAGCAGTGGATTCTGTATTGATCCTATTGAAAAAAAACCGCTGAATCATTTTTTTCCCGGATCACCAGTTCTGTCGTTTGGAACTGCCGGGTGCAACCTGACCTGCAAATTTTGCCAGAATTGGGATATCAGTCGCTCAAAGGAGTTTAATAGGCTGTCTGAAAATGCGAGCCCTACAGAAATATCAGTCGCAGCGTCATCTCACAAATGTAAGAGTGTGGCGCTGACATACAATGAACCAGTGATTTTTCTGGAATATGGAAGAGATGTGGCAAGTGCCTGTCATGAGCTTGGCGTGCAAATTGTTGCGGTTACCAATGGGTATGTACATAAGGAAGCTCGGGAAGCTTTTTTTTCCTTTGTCGATGCTGCAAATGTCGATTTAAAAGCTTTTTCTGAATCATTTTACACGTCCCTGACAGGTGGTGATCTGAAAACAGTTTTGGATACGCTGTCTTACATCAGAAATAAAACGGCTGTCTGGCTGGAGATAACGACATTGATAATTCCCGGCGAAAACGACAGTGATAGTGAAATTAAAAAACTGGCTCAATGGGTACTGAATGAACTCGGATCTGAAACCCCCCTTCATTTTTCGGCTTTTCATCCTGACTATAAAATGAAGGAAAAACCATCCACATCCCTCTCATCTCTGGTCAGAGCGAGGGATATTGCAAGAGAAACCGGTTTGGTGCACGTTTATACCGGAAACGTGACTTATCCGCCAGGAGACACGACATTTTGTCACAACTGCGGGGCATCATTAATCGAAAGAGAACGGTACGAGATTTCAACGTATCAACTAACGGAATTCGGGTATTGTAATAAATGTGGGACTCAACTGGTAGGAAAATTTGGCAGAAAATCCGGTGATTGGGGGTCCAAAAGGAGGCCTGTCCGGATATAGCAAGACACACCAACAACCACACAGACGCTTCAAGAGATATTAGCACAGGTTCTTCAGCTACAATGCCAAAAACACATCCTGGTATAGGGAAAATATATGGATCATTTTATCGTTAAAGGCGGAAACACACTGAGTGGTGAAATTCTACCCTCCGGAAATAAAAACGAAGCACTGCCTGCCTTAGCGGCTGTTCTTCTTTGTGACCAGCCGCTGACGCTGCATAACCTGCCCAATATCGGGGATATCAATAGTATGAAAGCGATATTGGAAGGTTTGGGAACATCTATCAGTTACAAAGGCGAGAATTCATATCAATTTGATACATCTCAATTGATCAAATCAGATCCGGATCGTGAACTATCAGAGGCTATTAGAGGTTCTTTTCTTCTGATTTCGCCACTACTGCACCGCTTTAAAAAAGCAAAGGTATACACACCTGGTGGGGACTCCATCGGTCGACGCAGACTCGATACCCATGTTATGGCTTTGCAGGCGTTGGGGGCAAAAATCACATACGAGGATAACTGTTTTATTATCGAAGGGGAGGCATTGAAAGGAGCCAATATCCTGCTGGATGAGGCCAGTGTGATGGCAACCGAAAATACGGTTATGGCCGCAGTGTTGGCGGTGGGAATTACGACTATCTATAATGCTGCTTGTGAGCCTCATGTCCAGGGGCTCTGTCATATGCTGAACATGATGGGGGCAAAAATAAGTGGCATCGGCAGTAATCTGTTAACCATTGAAGGGGTGCAAGCGCTGAATGGAGGGGAACATACTATCCAGGCAGATCATACCGAGGTTGGATCTCTCATTGGATTGGCAGCTGTCACAAAAAGTGAATTGAAAATTCTAAGACCCGGAGTGAAAAATCTGGGTTTGATAATACAGTATTTTGGTCGACTGGGGGTTCAACTTGAAGTGCAGGGAGAGGATATTATTGTTCCGGGAGATCAGCATCTTACGATTCAAAATGATATGGATCAGTCGATTCCTAAAATAGATGATGCACCCTGGCCTGGGTTTCCCGCGGATTTAACCAGCATCATGACTGTTGTCGCCACCCAGTGCACGGGAACGATCCTGGTTTTTGAAAAGATGTTTGAAAGTCGTTTGTTCTGGGTAGACGGATTGATTCGAATGGGGGCAAAAATTGTATTGTGTGACCCCCACCGAGCGGTTATTGTCGGACCTGCAAAACTGAAGGGAACAGAACTGGCAAGCCCTGATATTCGCGCTGGAATGGCGCTTTTGATTGCAGCCCTGTGTGCAGAGGGGATCAGTGAGATTCAAAATATTCATCAGATCGATCGCGGTTACGTCCGCATTGATGAGCGGTTGAACGCACTGGGGGCCGATATTCAAAGGGTCTAGCCGTGAAAAGGTTTAATTATTAATAGAAGTATTATCCTCTCTCTTGCAGCTGAGAGTAATAATGAGCCGTTTATTTGTACAGCCGCACAGTTGGAAAACAGCGAGCTCAGAAAGCAGAATTGATATGTTTATAACATTTGAAGGAATTGATGCCAGTGGTAAGACAACCCAGTTGGAATTGCTGGAAACAGAACTGAAGAAAAGTGGATTCAATGTCTTGGTGACCCGGCAACCTGGGGGAACCCAAATCGGTCAACTGATTCGTCAAATTCTGCTGAATCCAGAGAACACACAGTTGGTGCCTGAAGCCGAAGTACTGCTTTATATGGCTGATCGGATACAGCATATCAAAGAGGTGATTTTGCCGGCTTTGGCAAAAAACCGGATTGTTCTTTGTGATCGATACCACGATGCCACGCTGGCCTATCAGGGTGGAGGACGCCAGTTGGATCTTTCCTGGTTAGAACAGCTGCAGGAAAAACATATTATCGCACCTGATCTGACCCTTTGGTTCGATATTTCGGTGGAGCAGTCACAAGATAGATTAAAACAGCGCAACCAATCACTGGATGTAGAAAATTGTCGCCTGGAAAGCGAAAACAGCTTGTTTTTCAATCGTGTCAGAAGTGAATATGCCCGCTTGTGCCAAAAAAAGGGTGATCGGTTTATTCAGATTGAAGCCAGTGAGGATATTTCATCGATCCAACGACATGTCCTCAAAATTGTTCTCGACCGTCTTAACTGAGCTATGACTTTTTCAAATATCATTGGACATGAATCTAATGTGCAACAGCTGAAAATTGCTTTTCAGCAGGATCGAATTCCATCCAGCTATCTATTCATCGGTGCGGAAGGGATTGGTAAAAGTACCTTAGTGAAAACTTTTGTGGAAATGATGAATTGTCAGACCCGTGATAACTGTCATAGCTGTGACAGTTGCAGAATGTTTGATAATGGCATGCACCCGGATTTTCATGTGATTAAACCAGATGGTCAGGGTATCCGGATCAAGCAGATTCAGGATTTGATCGGCCATCTTGACTTGAAACCCACCTATGCGGAAAAACGTGTCGTATTGGTGAAAGAGGCTCACAAAATGAATCTGGAATCGGCCAACAGTTTTCTGAAGATTCTGGAAGAACCCCCCCTGGATACATTGATCGTCTTATTGACGCCAGATGAAAACCGTTTGCTGGAGACCATCAATTCCCGTTGTCATAAGGTCTATTTTTCACCATTGACAACAAAAGAAATCCAAATGGTCCTAGACAGAAACTATCAACTGGATCCGGATATACAGGATTTCGTGTTGTGTTATGCTCAGGGCAGGGTTCGCAAACGTTTCATTGAAAAGGCGGTGGTTCTGGCGAATATGAGAATCCAAGTGTTACATATGCTGCAAAATCTAAAAACGGAAAAACTGTATGACTATAGTTTGTTACTGGATCAATGGGTGAAACAGAATTTGCAGGGTTATTTTCTTGAATTTTGTATGTCCTGGCTGAGAGATTTCGTTTCTGCTCGTCAAGAAGTGGTTACCGGCCTGATAAACTATGATATGAAAGATGAACTGAAAGCTGCCGCCCATGGGTTTTCAGATGAGAAACTGCAATGGATCTTTGGTCTGGTTGTGGAAACGGAGTTGGCTATTCAGTCCAACGCTTCGAAGGCCCTGGCTCTGGAAAGCCTTCTTGTTCAATTCAAGCAAATCTTCTGGGGAGCACCAGTTGTTTGATCCCTGGCGCCGGTTCAGATAGCCTGGGATTGAAATGGTGCCGGGGATCGCCGGGATTCGGATTTATAGAAAAATCGGAGTTTTTCTGGCGGAACGATCTCTTCTATTTCACTGATAAAATCCTCATGCGCATCGATTTTTTGATTGAGCTTTAAATTGACTCTGCAGTTGTTTTGAGAATGAATCGAGAGATACACAGAACACCGGCCCGGATTGTTCTGAATAATATTTTTTACGCCTTCCAATCTGTCCAGAGGGAATTTTGCGGGCAAATCGATCTGCATACGCGCCGCACGTTGGGCTCTGATCTCAGGCAGAGGGGTAATTGTCTGCCCCACAACCTTCAGTGAATCATCATTGCTGTTAACATAGCCAGTAATAAAAACAGGGTCATCAAAGTTTTCGGCTTCCAGAAACGTACTGACGGTTGCGAACACTTTTGAAAAAACCATCACTTCGATGGAGCCCCACATATCTTCAATAGTGAGGATAGCCCACTTTTCATTGTTCTTTTTTGTCAGGCGGACGATACTTGAGACAACGACACCCGCAAAGTTAATGACCTCCCTGAAATTGAATGTCTTGCCCTCTTCCTTCAGGTCCGTAGTGCGGGTTATTTTAGCGTATGAATTGATCTCATCGAAATACGGGTTCAGAGGGTGGCCAGAGATGTAGAACCCCAGGGACTCCTTTTCGAATTTCAAGCGGATTTTAGGTTTCCAGTCTTGAATATCGGGTAGGACCATTTTGGTTTTTGTTTTTTCAACCTCCTCTTCCGCCAGTAGATCGAAAAATGATGTCTGATCTGTGCGGGTCATTGCTTTTTCAGCACTGGCTAAGTTGAGAATATCCTCCAGGCCTTCAAGTATTTTGCGGCGGTTGGGTTCTAAAGAGTCGAATACACCGCTTTTGATCAATGCTTCTAAAACCCTTGAGTTGACTTTGGATGTGTCAATTCGCTTTAACACATCAACCAGATTTTCGAAACGGTCGCATTGGGCTCTTTCATGTAAAATACTTTCCAGTGCGGCCGCCCCAACATTTTTGATGGCATTGAGCCCAAAGCGGATCTTGCCTTCGTAAGCTGTAAATATCAGGTCACTGTCATTGATATCAGGTGGTAAAACCTGAATATTCATTTCCCGGCACTCGCTGATCAGCTTAACGACACTGTCCGGTTTGTTTCTCTCGGTTGTGAGCAAAGCCGCCATAAAATCCACAGGATAATTGGCTTTCAGCCAGGCGGTCTGATAGCTGATGAGCGCATAGGCTGCTGAGTGGGACTTATTAAATCCATAACCGGCAAATTTATCGATCAAATCGAAAATAGAGTTGGCTAGTTTTGCATCGATATCGTTTTTCTCACAACCGTCGATGAAGTTTTGGCGCTGCTCCATCAGAACTTCCGGTATTTTTTTTCCAATCGCCCGCCTGAGGATATCCGCACTGCCCAGCGTAAAATCTGCCAGCACTTGAACAGTCCGCATCACCTGCTCCTGATAAACCATTACACCATAGGTTTCCTCCAGGACCGATTCCATCAGTGCGTGCGGATAGGTTGTCTGCTGTCGTCCATGTTTTCTTTCCACGTAATCATCAACCATTCCCGAGCCGAGTGGTCCGGGTCTATACAGTGCTACCAGGGCGATAATATCCTCGAAGCAATCCGGTTTGAGTTTACGAATCAAGGTCTTCATTCCTTCTGATTCCAACTGGAAGACCCCAGTGGTATCCCCACGGCAGAGCAGTTGAAACGTTTTGGTGTTATCCATCGGAATGAGTGAAATGTCCAGCTTATCATCATCAGCCCTTTTTTTATTAATCAGGGAAACGGTCTTATCGATAATCGAGAGGTTCCTTAATCCCAGAAAGTCAAATTTCACAGCTCCCTGTGCCTCTGCATACTTCATGGTGTACTGAGACTGTATGCCATCACCTTTTGTCGGGGTACAGGTCGGCATGATATCCGAGATAGGCGAATCCATGATAATGACACCAGCTGCATGGGTGGAGAGGTTGTTGTTCATCCCCTCCAGGGATAACGCTGTTTTGATGAGTTTCTGTTCTATCTCCGATCCGTTCTCCAACATCTCCTTTAGTTTCGGCTCCTGTTCGAGAACTTTGGACAGGGTAATTCCCAAGTCGTCCGGAACGAGCTTGGCAATCTTATCTGCTTCCGCATAAGGGATGTCCAGTACCCTGGCAACGCCACGGATTGCGCCTTTTGCCTTGAGAGAACCGATGGCAGAAATCTGGCTGACATTGGCTTCTCCGTATTTCTGTTTCACATAATCAATGACCTGTTCTCTTCCCTCGACTTCAAAATCGATATCAAAATCCGGCATACTGACGCGTTCGGGATTTAAAAATCGCTCAAAAAGCAAATCGTACTTAATCGGATCGATATCGGTTATTTCCATCGCATAAGCAACCAGTGATCCAGCTCCAGAGCCACGACCAGGCCCAACTGGAATGGCATTCTGTTTTGACCATTTGATAAAATCCGAGACAATCAGAAAGTACCCCGGATACTCCATCTTGTTGATGACGTTGAGTTCAAATTCCAGCCGATTGCGTGAGAGCTCCTGCTGCTGCTGAAATTCGGTTTCTGACCATCCATACAGTTTGTTGAGAAATTCCAGACGTTTGTCTAGACCCGTTCTTGCTTGATCGATAAGCTCCTGTTCGAGGGATTTGTTTTGCTCAACAGGGTATTCGGGCAGATAGATTTTTTTAGTGGTCAGGTCCAGGTCGCAGCGGTCGGAAATTTGTCGTGTGTTGGTCAGGCACGATTCCGGAAGATTCCTGAAGGCTTCTGATATTTCGGTTTCGCTTCTGATATAAAGTTCCTGTGTGTCCAGTGTTTTTACGTCTGGATCGGTCACTTTTTTCTGCCAACCCATAAGCTGCAGAATATATTGGTTTTCTGCATCTGTTTTGGATTTATAGTGACAATCGCAGGTGCCGACCAGTGGCAGATGAAGCTCTTCCGCTATTTTCATCAGCTGGGGATTGACCTGTGCCTGTTTCTCAAGGCCGTTTTCCTGGAGTTCAATATAATAGCGATCCGGAAAGACATCTGCATACCAGCGGGCTGCATTGTATGCCTCACTGATTTCATCGTTGAGAATCCGGTTGGCTACTTCTCCCTGCAAACAGGCTGATAATACGATCAGACCGGAGCTGTATTTTTCGAGTATTTCATGGTCAATGCGGGGTTTCCCATAGTATTTCCCTTCACTGAAACCGATACTCGATATTTTAATCAGATTTTTGTATCCATCCATATTTTCACAGATCAATACTGTGTGGTAGGCGTTTGGACCCTGTCTGGGATAGGAGCGCTGAAAACGGTCAATCTTGGCGACATACGCTTCCATACCAATAATCGGCTTGACCCCGGCTTTTTTCAAGTCATCGTGGAATTCGACGGCGCCATGCAGATTTCCATGGTCGGTAATGGCACAGGAATCGTAGCCGATTTCTGCCAGATACTTTCCTAATCCTTTGACTTTGATGGCGCCATCGAGCAGTGAGTAATGAGTGTGGAAATGAAGATGTGTGAATTGAGATGGCATGCTGGCTCCGGATCCGCTATTACGCTGAATCAGTCACAACCCGATCAGCCGCAAGCGTGAGGCAGTCCTGTTTTGTGACCTCTGTTCCCGTCCTCGCGGTAAACACCTTGTTTGGATCTGAAAGGAGTGATAGTTATTGAAAAAGGTACCGATGGTTCCAATATCTTAAGACGAAGTCGAATAAAAGTCATGGCGATATTTTCGAAAATTTTGTCAAAGTTGTTTAAAAAGGCGGAAACGGGTGCAGGGCGCTTAGTTTTGCTGACTATTGTTCTGGCTCTGGCCGGCTTATCCAGGACCGGGTTTTGTGCGGTATCGGTCCAGGAGGTAAAATCCCTTTTTTCGTCTGCCCAGGCAAACTTCGAGCTCGGACTGAAACAGCAGGGTGAGCGGAAAAGGGCATTGATGATAAAATCTGCCGGGCAGTTTCGATCGTTAATACGGGATCATCGGCTTGATAATGGAAGCCTCTATTATAATATGGGAAACGCTTACTACGAAGCTGGAGAAACCGGGAAAGCGATTTTGAGCTATCGTCGGGCGAAAAGACTTCTGCCTGGATTTTCGGATCTTCAATACAATCTCAATCAGGCACGAAGTCGCCTGAATTTATCGCAACCCACACAGAGTTGGTGGGAGAGTATTGTGAAAGGATTGTTTTTCTGGCATTACATGATGAAATATGAACTACGGCGTTCCATGCTTCTGATTGTTTTTTCCCTTGTTTGGATCGTTCTGATGATGATGATCTTCAAACGGCATGTTTTCCTGAGAATGGCGTTGATCATTTTGATCGCTTTGAATATCGGATTTGGTGGATCATTTTTATACTCCTATTATCAACTGCACGTTGCTCGCTCAGGGGTAGTGGTGAAAGATAATACGATTGCCAGAAAGGGTCCCGGATCTGGCTATGAACCGTTCTATCAGAAACCGCTCTCGGGAGGGACTGAGTTCACTATCAATGGAACCCATGAAAACTGGTGGAAGATAAAGCTACCGCTGGGAGATGAAGTGTGGATCAAAGTAAGTGATGCTGAGATGATTTAAGCCACTTTGAGTCGATGTCAAATGGCTCAGGGTATCACCCGCAAATTCGAAGGCCGCTTCTGGCTGAATGAGTCAGGACCGTAGTTTCGAATTTAGCCGTTTCTCAGGGAGTCCTTATCTCATTTGTACGATCCCTGAGGCAGTTTTAGTAAGGCTGGAAGGGTTATGCGTACAAGAACAAAGACGCCAACCAAAATCATTGGTATGCTGAGAAACTGCCCCATATTGAGGATCAGACCGGACTCAAATTCAGCCTGATTTTCTTTTAGAAACTCGACTCCTAATCGTGCACCAAATATCAGAATCAGAAACGGTCCGATCAGCAAACCCGGGACTTTATCGAGATCCATATTCCGATAGATCGTTATTAATATCAGAAAAATCAGCAGATAGATGAAAGATTCGTAGAGCTGCGTCGGATGTCTGGGGATGTTGTCAATCCTTTCGAATACAAAACCCCAGGAGGCGTTTGTTGGTTTTCCGATAATTTCAGAATTGAACAGATTCCCCATTCGAATGAAACAGCCGCTGAGAGCGACGACGATGCAGCCCCGATCTAGAATCCAGATGTAGGATTGTCCCGGTGTTCTGCGAGAATAGATTAAAGTGGAGATAAATAGTCCGACACCCGCACCATGACTGGCGAGTCCCCCTTTCCAGATCTTGAATATCTCCAGAGGATTTGCAAGGTAGTAAGCCGGATTGTAAAAGAGGCACTCTCCCAATCGAGCGCCGATAACAGTTCCCAGGAGCATATAAATCAAAATTCGGTCCAGAGACTCCTGTGGCTTGTTTTCACGTTTGAAGATCCAGCTGCCAATGAAACTGCCGATCAAGAAAGACGAAGCGAACAGCAAACCATACCAGCGCACCGAAAGAAATCCGATGTTAAATATTTCCGGATGAATGTTCCAGTGAATTATCATTTATAATATCAATATGCGGGTTAACCAATCATTCATGCAGCTCTGGAAAGATTTCATGGATTTTGAATGCTTGGTTTAAGGATGTTTTCCAGGGCTGTGCTATTTTGAGATACGGTCGAAACTGCCAAAAATCTGAAACCCGATATCTTGATTCTGCAACTCCTGTAGACAGGTTTTCACTCGATGGTTGTTGATGAGATCGATAAAAAAGCGGTAACTCCAGGGATTGTTTTTCATTGGTCTGGATTCCAGACGGCAGAGATTGACACCAAAAACGTGGAACTCTCTTAATAACTCGAATAACAGTGAGTGTCGATCTTCTTTAAACTCAAGTACAAGCGACGTTTTATACCTGGCGAAATCGGGCTCATAATTTTTCGGGGTTTTCTGAACAACGACGAATCGCGTGATGTTCTGCGCATAATCTTGAACATCATTGGCAACTAGTTTTTGCTTGAAAACACTCTCTTTGGCGACCAGTGCTTTGGGAATAATAGCTGCGACAGGTTCCTGGTCTCTTTCGAGAAACAGTTCTCCCGAGATGATATTGGAGTTGGAAAAGATGACTTTTGCCTCAGGCATATGCTCGGCAGTGAAACTCATCGTCTGATTGAAGGCTTCCGAGTGACAAAAAAACTGTCTAACTTCACTCAGCGGAACATGGGAAACCAGGCTGAATTGGATATCGATCTGCAATTCATTGATGATGACGACATCGGAATCCACCAGGCTGTCTTGTGCCTGTCCCACCATGCCGGAGGTTGAGTTTTCGATGGGAAGGACGCCCAGCGCATTCTCATTTTTTTCAACCTCACGGGTAATTTGAGGTATAGTGGTCGTGTACTGGATATTTTCGATATCATTTCCCCCGACCAGACTGGCGGCCTGATTACTGAAAGTTCCTTTAGGACCGAGGGTAATTATTTTGGTAAAAGCGGATTTAGATGTCACGGATTTTTTGTGTTACGAGTAATGAGTTTGTTAATGTCTGCGGTAATCTGCTGCCGTACCGGGCCGATATTTCTATCTGTCGGTTAAAAAAACGGATCCGATAACCCCTCGGTTTTAGATACGGTGCAGCGATTTATTATAAGATCGTCCTGTTTTTAATCACTTAAAAAGGATACGCTGCATTAATAGTGAAATCTATCCCTAAATTCCCCAATTTGGATTTATTATGGTCAGGATATCCGGGGAAATGGCGAAAAAACGATTGACACCGCCTTGGTTCAGCTTGGGATTCGGCTCATTGGTCTTGGAATTGTCACAATCGATTGGGCATAAATTGGAAATGATAAAATTTGAGGAAACATTAAGCCCTCTCAATCCTGAATTGATCAAAAACTATTTGTATGTTGCAAAGGGCGGCAAAAAAAACAAGGGAAAAACCAAAAAAGAAAATCAAAAGAAGTCGGAGGAGGAAAAATATATTTTATGCCTTCAGTGTGAAAATAAAATTTCACGGCCGATATATCGGATGAGCCACCAGGGCTCTTTTGATCATACATTTTTAAATCCGGCGGGGGATCTGTTCCATATCGGTTGTTTCGAACAGGCGAACGGCTGCGTGGTCCTGGGGGTTCCTTCCTCTGAATGGGCCTGGTTTCATGGATGTCAGTGGCAGGTTGCCGTATGCGGTCAATGCTTGACCCATCTTGGGTGGTTTTTTCAGTCAGAGAAAGAATCACCTTTTTTTGGGTTGATTCTTGACGCATTAATTTGACGATATTATTGATTGTTAGGTAAATTGCTTCTTTGCTTTGCAAAACAAATCTCTTGGTTGTCCGGTCTTAGACCTGATCTGACTGAAAGTGATTGATTGCGCGGTTAGCTTTTTGCCTGTAGAGCTTCAGTATACTAAAATTAAAAGGAATACACGGATGCTAGATCTAATTCGAAATAACGTACAGTCGTTTGGTGTGAAGTTCATTGTCGGCATTGTGGTGATGGTGATGGTTTTTTTCGGTGTCTCGGCTTACAGAAACCAGGGAATTAATACCATCGCCACAATCGATGGTTATGAAATCAAGGTATCTAAATACCAGAGAGCGTTTGAACAGGCACAAAACGAGATTCGGCAGCGATTTAAGAGTCAGGCGGCTGATTATATGAAGATGGTAAATCTACCGGGCCAGATTGTTCAACAGTTGGTTAATAGCGCTTTGCTGCTGAAAAGTGCTGAAAAACTGGGACTTTCCGTTACCGACCACGAATTAGCACAAGCAATTTTCAAGACGCCAGGTTTCCAAACCGACAATCGGTTTGATCCTAAAAAATATGCCAGGATGTTGACAAGTAACCGAATTGATAAACTACTTTATGAAAAGGATCTGCGGGAAAATCTGTTATCTGAAAAATATATCCAACTGCTCAATTCTGGTGTTCTGATCAGTCGTCAGTCTGCTGATGATGAGTATCGCCGGTATAAAACCAAAATGACAGTCAAAGTCATCGAATATAAATCGGATATGTTTTCTGAGGATATTGAGCTAAGCGATGAGGAGATAAAAGGTTTCTATGACCGGAACAAGTCCGATTATCAGCAGAAAAAACAGTTTGTGATAAACTATTTCCCATTAGGGGTCAAAGACACGAAAGACAAAGTCATTGTCAGAGACAAAGAGATTAAACGCTATTATGAAAAAAACAGGGCGAGTGAGTTCTCATCTAAAGCATCATTTTTGTCGAGACACATATTGATTGCAGCGCCGACAGATAGAAATGAGAAAGGGATGCGTAGTGCCAGAAATAAAGCGGAACAAATCTATCAACAGCTCAAGGAAAACCCCAAAAATTTTCCGATACTGGCCAGGGAAAATTCGGCAGATTCGGTTTCAGCAAAAAATGGGGGTATGCTCGGTTGGGTTGAAAAAGGAACATTTGTGAAAGAATTTGAAATAGCCGTTGCGAATCTCCAAAAAAACGAATTATCAAAACCGTTTTTATCCAACTTTGGATATCACATTGTTGAACTGCTGGATGAAAAACAACCGGCAGTCAAATCGTTTAAAGCGGTCGAAAAGAGCATTGCTGAGACGATTCGAAACCGAAAAGCGGGCCGGCGACTCAAGAACAAGGTTTCAAAACTGGTAAAACAATTTACGGATAAATCACTGAATGAACTGGCATCTGAGAACGGTAAGGTAATTGTGACCAGCAAAGCATTTGATGACGCACAAAATCTTAAAGAAATCGGATATACTTATCAACTCTACCAAGATATCAAATCTAAAAATGCCAAGGACAGAGGATATTTTAGTCTGTCGGATGATGGGATTCTCATTTATGAAATTTCTGAAGTGGTGGACCCTTTTATTAAACCACTGAAAGAGGTCAGGGAAAAGGTTGTTTTGCTGGCAAAATCGGAAAAAGCAGCAGAAATGGCAAAAACAAAAATGGCAGAAGGTCAGGCTGGAACAAAATCAATGGCAGCATTTGATCAACTGGCAAGCCAGCTGGGTGTTACTCCTCAGACCATAACTTTCGGTTTTACTGATAGACAGAGCGGAGAGTTTAGAATTAGTGATAATTTCCGAACTGAAGTCTACAAGATGGAAAAGAACAGTCTCAAAGCTATTTCAGATACGGATCAGAACTTTCTCGTCTTTCTGGTCGGGAAAAAAGGAGGGGCTTCAAATCATGCAAACGACAATGATTATAAGGGCCTTGTTAATGAGTTGAAACGACAAAAGGCAAACATTCTGATCAGCAGCTTGATCGGTCAGATGAAAAAAGAGATGGAGGTTGAATACAATCAGTCAATTCTAAGTGCCCTTGATATTAAATATAATTGATAAAACGCTTGCGATTCCCTTTTTCTCACGTTAATTAAAGAGAACATCTTTTATTTATAGCGCTAATATTTTTTCAAACAGAGGATAACTATGGAAATACTCGAACAACTGGGAACGAAAGTCAGAAAAGCCGTTCAGAAGATCGAAGAATTACAGGCCAGAATAGTGGAACTGGAGGAAATAAATTCGCAATATGAACAAAAGATGAAGGATATGCTTGATGTAATGGAGCCTCTCGATGAGACCGAAGTGTCAAGTGAACCCGATGGATCAAGTTTTGCCGCTCCTCAAGAAGAACGACAGGATATTTATAAGCAACAATATTGAACGCGCTGTAAGAGATGATAGTTTTTTGTAAAACTCTCATTTGTTATGGGTTCCTCATCGTTTTTTCCTTTTTTTCCCATTCCGCGTTATGTGACGAGCTGGTTGGCGTCCTGCCGTTCGCTAACCAGCGCTATCAACAACAGGATGATTGGCTCGGGTATTATATCCAGGCCAGAATTAAAAACAATCTTGGTAGCAACAGTGACTGGAAATTTCATCCTCAGAGTGTTTTGAGGCTCTGGGCACTCAGGACGGAACAATCGCGGTCGATATCCCCTCTGAATACCATTCTGATTGAAGGCTCCTTTCAGCAAGTTGTCGGTTTAGGCTATATCTCTTTGCGTGTTAAAAGAAATATACCAGGGAAGGAAATTACCGAAAATTTAGAAATTTCCTATTCTGCGGATAATCTGGACAATCAGATCGATCGTCTGTCAAAAAAGGTTGGTGTTTGGATTCAACCCGATTTTAAATTAAAGATTCGAACAGATTTTCCTCGCAAAGACCTGCCTGGGATGAAAGAGATTTTTATGTTGCGGCAGAGGATGTTTTCCCTGGGGGATCCGCCCGATATACGGGCGATTCTTCATTTGGAGGAGATTGTTGACGAAGGAAGCCCTCCTGAAATGATTGCTGATCTGGCCGTAGGAATGTTGGTTGTATCACAGTTTCTGGAGGGGAAAGAACAGAAATCCCTGCTTAAAAAGACAGAACTGTTTTTGCGGAAAGCCATTTTAAAAAACAAAAAAAGTGCTCGGTTGTACTCGCTGCTGGCAGAAAACTATTATTTGAGTGGAAACTACGTATCATGGGTCGAAAAAACGGCCGAAGATGCCATTCGGATTGACCCCCAGAATGAACTGGGCTTTATTCTCAAAGTGATCGTGAATGATTCTGATGATGAGACTCGAAAAAAGGATGTCGAGCAGATTAAACAGCTAAATCCATGGCTTTTTTCAAAGGCGGTCAACGGTGGAAACCTGTTTCAAAAAGGAATTTTGAAAAATGAACTGTCTCGCATGGAAATTCCACTGAAGTAGGCAGATTCTGAAATGGGCTTGCTCTGCCAATAAGGGTCGGCTAAAAAATTAGTTCACATTCTATTTGCAAAATGTCCGGTGCTTTTGGGACTTATGCAAATAGATTATGTGAAATTATTTTGTAACGATCCCTAAGTCAGGTAGTACGACAAGTATTGAAAACCACTTACCTCCGAGTTGAGTGGTTTTTAATGCTTGTCAGAAGGTAATCATTGACCACTTTTCGGGAGTCGAGGGTATCATGATTCAAAACGATGGAAAACAGGACGTTTTCCAACAGCTCCAGGGACGGATTTATGCGTGTTTTGAATCATGATACCCTCGACGGAACTCATGCTGTATAATTACGTTAGAAGTAGTAAAAAGGTATTGGCGAATTGAACCGCTGTTTCCATTTGCCTGAGATTACCGAGATTATTGAGAAGTTAACCCGGATTATCTTGAAATGAACGACTGATTTATTAGTTTTGAGCCCTGACACGGTGATGATTGAGTTTCTCCTTCTCCGTGTGTATTTTAGAACAAGGTTGTTTCAATAATAAGGAAAGTATGTTGGCTCCAGTAGGGATGAAAAAACTCGGATTGAAAAAAACGATCGGACTGATACTGGCATTTGGTTTGCTCTTTTCAGGGTGCAATTACAACTATCATACCGGACTTCAACTCGAAGCCGAGGGTCGATTCGAAGAGGCAAATATTGAATTTCATCGCGCATATACTCGGTCACCAGGTAATGAAAAATATAAAGATGCGTTTCATCGTACAGCTCAAAAAACAACGGAGGATATGCTCATCCGATATGAGCAGTACGTAAAAGAAAAAAAGTATGCCATTGCATTTAGGAGGCTGGAGCAGGCCCGCACACTCTCACCGAATCACCCCCGGATCGACCTGGAATTAAGAAAATGGTACCGCATTCTGATTGCTGGCAAGCTAGATTTAGTACAAATAAAATCATTGAATAATCAAATCCCACTGACTGACCAAATTGTTCTAACAGTTCGTATCAATTCTCCAAATGTCATCAGGAGACTTGAGGCGCCAGTCGATTATCAGACCGGGACTTTTTATGTAGAAGATATCCTTTACGATCCTCCCCAGGATTTGTTGATGATGTATTCACTTAATTCGATTGGGGTCAAACTTATTAATAATTCAACAGAAAGCGAGCGATTTATGCGTTTTGTGGATTTTAAAACCCCTGTGCTGATTGAGGTCCGTGGTGATTTGAAAGGCAACGATAAAGGGTTGATGGCCGTGGAGAGGTTCTATCCAGTGGCGCTTCTTAATCAATCCAATAACGGCGATTTTTGGTACCCCTCCAGGGGCATTCGTTATGCGCTGTTACTGGATGAGACTGAGATTAAAGTCTCAAGTTCTGCGAACAGGATCGAATTTTTGCCTCATATGCTGTACATCAACAAGAAGGAGCGGCGCTATTTTCTGGATTTTGGCAATCTTCAGTTATCGCAAAAGAAGACGGGTGGGGCATGGTCATATCGGCGTCTGATCGACCATAAGCGGTTGTATTTAAAAGAATTGCAAAAAATAATTCTTTTAAATACGTACTTCTTTTACAGGGAAGGCGGGTATCCTTATGTTGTGAAATGAGAGGATATTCCAGAAAAATCTTCCCCAAAAAGGCGGCACATTCAGTAACACAGGCAGGTCTCATTTTTGAGTGGCGTTTTGTGCCAGTGATGCTTCAATAAATGAATTGAGGTCGCCGTCAAGTACAGCTGATGTATTTGAAGTTTCGAAGCTGGTTCGGTGATCCTTGACCAGTTGATACGGATGCAGGATATAGCTTCTGACCTGGCTGCCCCACGCAATCTCCTTTTTCTGGCTATACAACTTGTCCTGCTCTTTGCGCCGATTCTCTTCCTCCCGTTCATAGAGAGCGGCTTTGAGAATCTTCATGGCAGTGGATCGGTTTTTGTGTTGTGACCTTTCATTCTGGCACTGTACAACAATCCCTGACGGTTTATGCGTAATGCGAATGGCGGAATCCGTCACATTGACATGTTGACCTCCTGCTCCGCTTGATCTGAAGGTATCGATTCGAAGATCGTTTTCATTGATGACGATATCAATCTCGTCTTCAATATCCGGATACACATAAACGGAGGCAAAAGAGGTGTGGCGCCTTTTGTTTGTGTCAAATGGGGACAGTCGTACCAGTCGGTGAACGCCGACTTCTGTTTTCAATCTCCCAAAAATATATTCCCCTTCTAAACTCAGGGTGACAGATTTAACGCCCGCTTCGTCTCCGGTTTGTAAATCCAGTATTGAGATTGAGGCTTTATTCTCTTCACCCCATCGGCGATACATACGCAACAGCATAGCTGTCCAATCCATTGATTCAGTGCCGCCTGCGCCGGAATTGATTGTCAGAATGGCACTGCATTTATCGTGTTTTTCTCCAAGTAAGTGATTCAGCTCGAAATATTTTATATTTTTTTCAATAGCGCTGAATTGTTGCGCAACCTCATGTATCAGGTCAGGGTCCTCTTCGGTTTCAAGAAGTTCAACAGCTGATTCCACTTCCTGACTGAGGGTGGATAGTTTTTGCCACCGCTCTTGAATGGTTTTTATCTCAGCGATCTGTTTCAGTGTGGACGTCCTTTCGGAATTGGAATCCTGCCAGAAAGAGTCCTGAGCAGCATTAAATTCAAGTTGATCAAGTTGGGATGTTAATTTTTCTAATTCAAAGATAACCTTCTATTATATCGATTCTTTTGCAGTATCCAAGCAATTCTTTTTTTATGTCGTCAAGAGTCATGTACGATTCCTTTCTCAATATGTTTTGCATTCCTAATTATTCCGGAATAAAGGTAATTTTTATGAATAGTTTAGCTAACTGATACTAATTCTGTTCTGTTTTGTCAGCAAAAGAAAATAGAAATATATCCTGATAGTTTTTTACCATTTTGTTATGAAAGAACTTTGAATAAAGATCTGTGGGGGTGGTGTCTCGATTCCGTTTTGTCTTTCAGGACTATTCTAGACTCTTCCAGATAATTTTGAATACTAAATAATCACAGATAGATACTTGACAAAAATTGAAAAGTAAATGTTTTTCCGATATCTTTCTGATCCAAAATAGTGTACAGAAGTTTTTTACGGTTTGCTGCCTCCACAGGCAAGCGATCGCGGTGAGCGCTTTTAGCGGAGTATCTTTGATGAAAATGGTTGGCTCATTTCTTTTATAACTTGAAATATCGGCCAAACTAAGTTTATAATGTACCCTCAAATTATGATATATACAAAAAACCAATCCTTAAGAATATTGGTCTTCGCTTTAGGTTCTCTGAGGGTGGTTATTACGAATGATCCTGCTGCGTCTTCTGGTAAAATAAATGGTCGCACAGACAGGAACATTCTTTTTCATAACGGAGAATAACACCTTGCTAACAAAGGGTTATAATAAAAATGATATTGATTAAAAAGGGCTTAGACCTGCCAATAACGGGGGTGCCGGAACAGGTAATCAATAAAGGCAATCCGGTGAAATCAGTGGCAGTGATCGGCACAGATTACAACGGTATGAAACCCACAATGAAGATCAACGAGGGTGATACTGTTAAACTGGGTCAAATTCTCTTTGAAGACAAAAAAACACCAGGCGTTTTTTACACTGCACCTGGAGCTGGAAAAATCACTGCCGTCAATCGCGGGGCTAAGAGAATTCTGCAGTCGGTTGTGATTGAACTCGAAGGTGATGATGAAGAGACATTTGAGATGTATTCCGAGCAGGAACTCTCAGATTTGTCTCGAGCACAGATTGTGGATAATCTCGTCAAATCCGGACTTTGGACAGCTCTCCGAACTCGGCCTTATAGTAAGGTCCCTTCCCCAGAGTGCAGTCCGCACGCAGTTTTTATAACAGCCATAGATACAAACCCGCTGTCAGCAGACCCGGAGCTGGTTCTTGACAGACAAAGAGGGGCTTTTACAAATGGGTTAAAACTGTTGGCAAAACTGACGGACGGCAAGACTTATCTTTGTAAAGCCCAAGGTGCAAATATTCCTGGTAGTGAGTCAAAAGATGTCATCACTGAGGAATTTGGGGGTGTTCATCCAGCCGGTTTGGCAGGAACCCACATCCACTACCTGGCGCCCGTCAGTGCTAAAAAAAATGTCTGGTATATGAATTATCAGGATGTGGTTGCAGTTGGAAAACTGTTTACCACTGGGCGGCTGTTTGTGGAACGTGTCATTTCACTGGCGGGACCTCAGGTTAAAAAACCGCGTTTGCTGGAAACCCGAATCGGGGCAAATATCGATGATCTTATTGCGGGTGAGTTAAGTACTTTGGATAATCGAGTTATTTCCGGTTCTGTTTTCGCGGGGAGAATGGCAAGTGAAGCCTTTGCCTATCTGGGTCGCTACCATACACAGATATCGGTGCTGGAAGAGGGAAGAAAACGAGAGTTTCTTGGTTGGGTGAGTCCCGGTGCTAACAAATTCTCAATTAAAAACGTCTTCCTCTCCAAACTGTTTCCAGGAAAGAAGTTCGCCTTTACCACGTCGGAAGAAGGAAACAAGCGGGCAATGGTGCCGATCGGTATGTACGAAAAAGTGATGCCACTGGATATACAACCGACTTTTCTTTTGCGTTCATTGATCGTGAGAGATACGGATAAGGCACAAGCGCTTGGATGTCTGGAACTGGATGAGGAAGATCTTGGGTTGTGTACCTTTGTCTGCCCGGGAAAATATGATTATGGTTCTATATTGAGAGATAATCTGACTCGAATTGAAAAGGATGGTTAAATGAAATTCTTGAGAAATTTCCTGGATCGTCAACAGCCTCGATTTAAAGCAGGGGGTAAGTTTGAAAAGTACTATGCACTCTACGAAATGCTGGATACTTTTCTCTACACGCCAGGAGAAGTGACGAAGGAATCGACCCATGTCAAAGATAGCCTGGACCTGAAGCGGATGATGATTACGGTCGTTGTCGCGCTGGTTCCCTGTATTATCTTTGCTATGTATAACGCTGGTATGCAGGCGAATCTGGCATTAGCAAGTCTGGGGCAGCAGACAGCTTCGGGGTGGCAGGGAAATGTTCTGGCCCTTCTTGGGGTTGGGATTGATCCACAGAGCTTTTGGGCCAGTCTGGTTCATGGCGCACTCTACTTTTTCCCTCTCCTGATTGTATCATATACAGTAGGCGGGGTGTGGGAAAGTCTTTTTGCCATGGTCAGGGGGCATGAAATCAACGAGGGATTCCTGGTCACAGGTATTCTTTTTCCATTGATTCTTCCGCCAACCATACCCCTGTGGCAGGCAGCACTTGGAATTTCATTCGGTGTTGTTGTCGGTAAGGAAGTCTTTGGTGGCGTCGGTAAAAACTTTTTGAACCCTGCCTTGACAGGCAGGGCGTTTCTCTTTTTCGCCTATCCAGCACAGATATCCGGTGATGCGGTCTGGGTTGCAGTAGATGGATTTAGCGGTGCGACGCCACTTAGCATAGGTTATGCTGGTGGTCAGGCAGCAATTGAAAAAGCGGTCAGTTGGACAGACGCCTTTCTTGGCATGATACCCGGTTCCATGGGAGAAACGTCAACTCTGGCCTGCATGTTTGGCGCCTTTGTTTTAATTGCCAGCGGAATAGGGTCCTGGCGAATTATGGTAAGCGTATTGATCGGTGCGGGTTGTCTGGCATTCCTTTTTAATGCTGTAGGTAGCTCGACCAATGCGATGTTTTCCATCACGCCGGGATGGCACTTTGTTCTGGGTGGCTTTGCCTTTGGACTCGTTTTTATGGCAACCGACCCGGTCTCGGCATCGATGACAAAAACAGGGCAGTGGATATATGGTTTGCTGATTGGTTGCATGGTTATACTGATACGCGTGGTCAATGAAGCATTCCCGGAGGGAATGATGCTGGCAATTTTGTTTGGTAATGTTTGGGCGCCGGTCATCGATCACTATGTTGTCAAAGCAAACATAAAACGGAGGGTATTGCGCAATGGCTAAAGATACGATAACGAAAACTCTCACAGTCGCTGCCCTCTTGTGTATTGTCTGTTCTGTGCTGGTTTCAACCGCTGCTGTGAAGTTGAAACCGCTTCAGGAGAGGAACAAAGCGCTCTCGACAAAAAAAAATATTCTACAAGCTGCCGGATTGATGGAGGAGGGAAAGGATATTGACCAGCTGTTCAGCAAGATTCAATTAAAAATTGTGGATCTGGCCAGTGGCGAGTTTGATGACAATATTAATGCGGAAAAATACAATCAGAGAGTCGCTGTGAAAGATCCGGCTCGAAGTATTCAGATCCCCGGCGATCAAGATGTGGCGAAAATAAAGCGCAGGGCATTGAAAGCGCCTGTATTCCTGGTCCGGGAAGGTGGTAAACTGCAGACAATAATTCTGCCAATCCACGGCAAGGGGCTTTGGTCAACCATGTATGCATTTCTGGCTCTGGAAGGAGATGCCAATACAGTCAAGGGTTATACCTTTTATGACCATGGAGAAACTCCGGGATTGGGCGGTGAGGTTGATAACACTCTCTGGAAACAGCAGTGGGTTGGCAAAAAAATCTTTGATAAAGACTGGAACCTGGCAGTTGAGATCCTGAAAGGAAAGGTCAACCGGCAAAAACCGGAAGCGATTCATCAGGCAGATGGTCTTTCGGGGGCTACACTGACAACTGTTGGTGTTAATAACCTGATGCATTACTGGTTAAGTGAAAATGGTTTTGGCAAGTTTCTGGCCAGAATTCGAAACCAAGGAGGTGGAAATGGCTAAAATCACAAAGGTCCTGTTTGATCCGATCTTTAAAGAAAACCCGATAGCACTCCAAATTCTGGGGATCTGCTCTGCGCTCGCAGTCACAAGTAAAATGGATACTGTCATTGCGATGACGTTGGCACTGATATTCGTTACCAGCATGTCGAACTTGTCAGTCAGTCTGATCCGAAATTATATCCCCACGAACATTCGGATCATTGTGCAGATGACCATCATCGCATCGTTGGTGATTATCGTTGATCAGGTACTGAAGGCTTATGCGTTTAGCATCAGTAAGCAATTATCGGTTTATGTGGGATTGATCATCACCAACTGTATCGTGATGGGTCGTGCGGAAGCGTATGCAATGAAAAACGGTCCCTGGATGAGTTTTGTGGATGGTTTGGGGAATGCTCTGGGATATGGGTTGATCTTGTTTATCGTTGGATTCTTCAGGGAGTTGTTTGGTAGCGGGAAACTTCTAGGATTCAACATTCTCACACCCATTACAGAGGGTGGCTGGTATCCAACAAACGGTCTTCTTTTATTGCCACCAAGTGCCTTTTTCTTAATTGGTTTTATCATTTGGGTACTGAGAACCTGGAAAAAAGATCAGATAGAAGAGGAAAACTAAAATGCTTGAAGCCTATCTTAGTCTGTTTATCAAATCAATCTTCATCGAGAACATGGCACTCTCTTTTTTTCTGGGGATGTGTACGTTTCTGGCGGTTTCGAAAAAAGTCGATACCGCTATGGGACTTGGAATAGCGGTGATTGTTGTTCAAACTATTACAGTACCGACCAACTATTTGATCTATACCTTCGTTTTGAAGGCAGGTGCGCTGTCCTGGGCTGGATATCCAGAGGTGGATCTGAGCTTTTTGGGTTTGATCAGTTATATTGGCGTGATCGCTGCCATGGTTCAGATCCTTGAAATGGCTCTGGATAAGTTCTTTCCGCCCCTTTATAATGCCTTGGGGATTTTTCTGCCGCTGATTACGGTTAACTGTGCAATTCTGGCAGGTTCCCTTTTTATGGTAGAGCGGGACTATAATTTTGGAGAGAGCGTCGTTTATGGTGTGGGTAGTGGTGCCGGTTGGGCCTTGGCAATTGTGGCCCTGGCAGGAATTCGAGAAAAAATGGCATATAGCGATGTCCCTGATGGGTTGAAAGGATTGGGAATCACTTTTATCAGTGTCGGCTTGATGGCGCTTGCGTTTATGTCTTTTTCAGGTATCCAGTTGTAACTGGATTTTGCTGGTTTCGGGTTGGCAATCAAAAGAGTGAAACAAAATCGTGCAATTTTCCCGTTATCTCGGAATATTGCGGTTCACTTTTACGAAAAATGCCGCCCACTTGAGGTAAAACAGAAGGTGTTTACATTCTATATAATTTATCAAAACGCGTGAGATCGAACGCTTTTTATTAATCGATTCAGTATTAGCCTTGAAAGGAAAAAGCAATGGTTGAGATTTATTTAGGTGTAATCCTGTTTACAGTTATCGTACTGACCTTGGTGGTGGTGATTCTTTTTGCAAGGTCCAAACTGGTTGCGACCGGTGATGTGAATATACTGATCAATGATGATCCCGAAAACTCTGTCATTGTGGAAGCCGGAGGTAAACTCTTAAATACATTGGCAAGCAGAAACATTTTCTTACCCTCTGCCTGCGGTGGGGGGGGGACCTGCGCGCAATGTGGCTGTGTCGTCAAGGAAGGTGGTGGCGATATTCTGCCGACGGAAACGGGACACATCAACAAGCGGGAAGCTTCAGCAGGGAAAAGGCTTTCGTGTCAGGTGGCGGTTAAAACTGATATGAAGATCCATATACCCCCTGAAATATTCTCAATCAAGAAGTGGGAGTGCGAGGTGGTTTCCAATCCCAATGTTGCGACTTTTATCAAAGAACTGACATTGAAACTGCCAGAAGGGGAAAATGTCGATTTCAGGGCTGGCGGCTATATTCAGATTGAATGTCCGCCTCACAGTTTGAAATACAGCGACTTCAACATCGAAAAAGAATATCAGGAAGATTGGGATAAATTCAAAATCTGGCGTTATGAGTCCGTTGTCAAAGAGACAACGGTGCGTGCTTACTCGATGGCCAGTTATCCGGAAGAGAGGGGATTAATTAAACTGAATGTCAGAGTTGCAACACCGCCGCCGGGTGCTCCGCCATCGATACCGCCGGGGATTATGTCATCTTACATCTTTAATCTCAAGCCGGGAGATAAGGTTACGATTGCCGGACCATTTGGTGAATTTTTTGCCAAAGATACCGATGCTGAAATGATATTTGTCGGTGGGGGAGCAGGAATGGCTCCCATGCGGTCTCATATCTTTGACCAGCTTAAGCGTTTGAGTTCAACGAGAAAAATAACCTACTGGTACGGTGCCAGAAGTCTGCGTGAGATGTTCTATTTGGAAGATTTCAATAAGTTACAAGAGGAAAACGAAAACTTCAAATGGCATATCGCACTCTCAGAACCCATGCCTGAAGATAACTGGGACGGATTAACAGGATTCATTCATCAGGTGCTGTTCGATGAGTATCTCAAAAACCATCCAGCTCCGGAAGATTGCGAATACTACATGTGTGGACCGCCCTTGATGACCTCCGCAGTCATCAATCTGCTTGAAAATCTGGGCGTGGAACCTGAGAACATCCTTCTGGATGATTTTGGTGCGTAAGTGCAGGCACAAAAAGATTATCCTTTCCGGCGTACTCAGCAGAGCGATTTGTCTGATGTTAGCTCTGCTGCTTTCCAGCTGCTTGAAAAATCCGGATACCACGGGCCCGGTTGTCTACACCGGCGCCACCATGGGAACGACTTATTCCATCAAGGTTTCGGGCTTTTCTGATTCATCGGCGATCAAACAAGTTCAGCAGGAAATTGAAAAACTCCTGCAAGAGATCAACCTCTCCATGTCCACCTACCGGGCTGATTCGGAAATCTCTCGATTTAACCGCTTTGCCGATGTCTCCCTTTTTCCGATTTCACGCCAGATGGCGTTGGTTGTAAAGGAGTCGTTGCGGGTCAGTACGTTGACTGAGGGCGCGTTGGATATCACAGTCGCTCCGCTGGTTAATCTATGGGGTTTTGGTACGGATAAGCAAACAGCGACTGTCGTTGATGAAAAGAAAATAAATGCCTTGAAAAGGCGGATCGGATATAAGAAAATTAAAGTTGAGACTGAACCGCCGCTGATCAGTAAGCAGCACCCTGAATTGACCATAGATCTGTCAGCTGTTGCCAAGGGGTTTGCTGTTGACCAGGTGGGAATGTTATTGGAAAATAAAGGCCTGAATAACTATCTGGTGGAAATTGGTGGAGAAATCAGGACTAAAGGTTTCAAGCAACACCAAACACCGTGGGTAGTGGCCATTGAACGGCCTGTTATGGGTCAGAGTGTGATCCAGCAGGTGCTTTCAATGGGTAACAATTCGTTGGCAACGTCTGGAGACTATCGCAACTATTTTGAAAAAAACGGGAAACGGTTTTCCCATTTGATTGACCCAAATACCGGCAAACCGATAAACCACCGGTTGGCATCGGCCAGTGTCGTTCATCAGTCATGCATGACAGCGGATGCCTTTGCAACGGCATTTATGATCACCGGCTTTGAAAAAGGATATCAGTTGGCTCTGCAGGAAAATCTGGCAGCCTTCTTCCTGATTCGAACCCAATCCGGATTTGACGTGAAAATGACGCCTGCGTTTGAATCATTCATAATAAGTAACTGAGGATATGATGGAAATATATATTGCGACTTTGTTAGCGTTTTTAATCGCATTCTTCAGCCTCTCAATTGGAATGATTTTCAGTGATATTAAAATAAAGGGGCATTGCGGCAGTCCCAGCCTGGATGCTGGATGTAGTGATCCCAGCGCTTCTGAAGCAGATAATGAGGGTTGTTCCACGGATGCTTTCGGCAATAAAATTAACCGTTGCGTGACCTGCGATTGTGAATTCTAAGCGCGGGGCGAATGCCGATCGGATCCCTGTTATTCGAAGAGATTCTTCAGTTTGGCGATCAAGTTCTTTTTTTCTGGCTTATATGGTTCCGACAACGTTCGTTTTTCGCTTTCATCTACGACATTCCAAAGTGTCAGATCCTTAAGAGGGTTGCTATCCTGGGTTGTAGGCTTCTGTTGAGAGCTCGGGTCTCCCTTAAAAAATTCCGAGACAACGTTTTTGAAATCAATCTCCGGTGGTTCTGACTCCACAGATTTTGCCTTCTGCTCCTCCTCTATCGGTTGGTTACTGGCGGTTTCAATTGCTTGCAGCAGATCATCGAGATCATCATTCAAATCGATATTGGCGAACAGCCCCTTGATATCCTCTGCAAAATCGAGTTCGTCATAGCTTTGTGTAATTAAAACAATGGGGAGCTCATAAAATTTATTGAATATTTTCAGCAAATCTTTGGCTAATGCTCTTTCATATCCAAGAAAAAGCCAGATTATTGTGTCGATCGGCTGCGATTTTAATATTTCTCTTGTTTTAAGACCACCTCGGGAATAGAAACAGGAAAACCCGTGTTTCTGCAGAAAGTGAGAAATGTGTACTGGAAATTCGTCAACTGAAACAATGAGTAGATTTGCCTTCATAGGAAGCAGTTTTAGTAGCCGGTTTCTATAGCATGAAATAGAGACTCACCCTTTATTAATGAGTGAGCGGACGGGTCAACAAGTGTCTATGCCTAAGACACGAAAAAATTAATTCAGAATAATCAGATGAAAAAGTATTTCAGATTTGTCAAGTAGACTAACAGATAGAACTTTTTTTGTCAGTCCAGAAGCCTTTATTTCCCTAAAAAAGAAATAGTGGTGCAAATTCACCCATTGTAAATCAAAATAGTGATATCTTACCATCAATCAAAAATAAACCTACCAGCCGTATAATAAACTGATGCAAACGTTTTCATATACCCGGCATGACAAAAAAGAGACCATGATTGCTTTTCTGGTACGTCGATTTCCATATCAGAAAGAGGAAGGCTGGTTGAAATGTCTCGCCGCGGGTGAAGTGAAGGTCAATGACAGAAAAACGACCCCACACCGGGTTCTGAAAAGCCGGGATATTGTTAGTTATGACCGGCCCAGAGCTAAAGAACCTGCTGTTGATGATACCTATCGGATAATCTACAAAGATGACTGGCTTGTGGTAGTTGAAAAAAGCGGGAATCTACCAATCAGTGAATCTGGAAGATACTATCGCAATACACTGATTAATATTCTGAAAGAGCGAGAGGATTTCAGCGAACTTTTTGCTGTTCATAGATTGGATAAAGAAACTTCCGGGGTTGTCGTCATCGCTCGGACTAAAGCAGTGGCAACCATTCTAGGGCAGCAGTTTGTTGAGAGGGTCCCTGAGAAAAGGTATCATGCGGTCTTAAATGGAGAGTTCTCAATGGGTGAGATTATGGTGACACAACCCATAAAACGAAATTCCTCGCAGCAGGGCAAGGTTCGTATTCGACAGGTGGTTGATGAAGAAGGGAAAACGTCCAAAACGCTGTTTACAGCTAAAAAAATTGTCAGCGGATTGACACTGGCAGAAATTAAAACATTTAGCGGGCGTACGCACCAGATCCGTTGCCATGCGGAACATATCGGCCATCCGATCCTGGGTGATAAGCTTTATGGTCAGTCAGACGACTTCTTTATTCGTCTTCTCAATCATGAAACGGAACCCCTCTTTCCCCCCTATGGAAGGATAGAAAGACAATTGTTGCATGCTTCCTTCCTCTCTTTTCACCATCCCGATTCCAAGGAGTGGTTAACCTTTCAATCGGACTATCTGCCTGAATTTAGACGATACAATCTGCCGGAAGGCCTCCTGACTGAATCATCACCAGAAAATGCTGAGTTTAGGGATCGTTAAAAAGCAACTTCACTTAATCTGTTTACAAGGAGAGCGTTAAAAAATAGCTTCACTTAATCTGTTTGAAAAAGTCCCAAAAGCCGGACATTTTGCAAACAGAACGTGACAGCAATGTGTTTCCTTTTCAGCGACGCGTTTCTTTAACACTAATGAGAAACGCTCGATTAATGGGAAACACTTGACTAATTTTTTAGCCGACCCTTAGTACCAGATAGACATGGCGCCACAAAAAACAGGCTCTATCTTACCTCTCTCTACTGACACCCAATTGTGATGCGATGAATTTGGCTTGCAGCGTTTTAACCAACTGTCTATCCGGTCAGTTTTTCATGCTGCCGATGATTTGGCCGACTTTAACAGGCGTCCCGGGCAGGATATCGGCTGGTTTGAATTTATTCTTTTCAAAGAGGAGGATAACAGTACTACCCAATTGGAATCTTCCGATTTCATCACCCTTGTGGTAGACTCTCTCTGGAACGATTGGCAGATTCAACTGTGTGGTCCTGTTACTATTTGAACTCAAATCGCTGTAATCCACTTTTATTTTCCCGACGATGGTCGCACCGACTTTAACCAGGCCGACGACACCATGCTCACCTTCTATGGGGGTAATAATTCGTTCATTCAACGAAAATAGACCCCCTATTTGCCTGACACCAAAATTATTTACTGGCCATAGATTTCCCGAGATATAGCTGAAATTGCGAATTTTACCTGAAATGGGCAGATGAATTCGGTGGTAGTCAGCCGGACTGAGATAGATTGTCAGAAAGTAACCATCTTGAAAAATAGGCGCACTTTTTTCACCAACAAGATCACTCAGCGAATAGAGAATGCCCTTGGCCTGCACTAACAAACCCTGCTCAATCTTACCAAACTCGGCAATCTTTCCATCGACCGGGCTGATAACGCTTCCAGGTGTCGGATCGATGGGCCTGAGTTCGGGTCTTAACTCCCTTGTGAAAAAGTCGTTAAAGGTTTTCAGAGAGCCAATAGCCGGCTTCATTTCATACAGTTTGACTTTGTATATCTGGCTATACAGCTGAATCAACGAAGATAAAACCGGTCTCGGCAGTTCGATATCAGACAGCATTCCGGCTATGCGGCTCAACAGGTTTTTGGGCAGAAGGCGTAGGAGGAGATATCTCATATTTCCTGGGTCTCTTTGTAGTTGCTGATCAATAATCGGAATGGGTTTCAGTGATATCGAGGGTGTCGATTCCGGTTTTTACCTCGGGGTCTAACCGGAATCAGTATTTGCTATACTTCAGCTTCAGGTGCTGCAACTGGTTGAAATAAATCGGTCAATTGCTCAAGTGAGACGGTTTCAACTTCCACCAACATATCTGCCAGGGATTTCAGCTGTGAGGCATGATCGGACAGTATCTTTTTTGCTTCGGTGTAGCAATCCTGTAAAAGATCTTGGACCTCCTCATCTACAATCTCTTGTATCTCCTCAGAAACAGAACTTTCTGCATTATAGTCCATGGCGAGATAGTTGCCGCTGTCGCCTTGCGGAATAGACAGGGCGCCGAGTTTCTCACTCATTCCCCATTTGCAGATCATCTGATAAGCAATATTTGTGGAGTCCTTGAGATCGCCTTCCACTCCTGTGGAGAAATCCTTTAACATTAACTCTTCAGCTGCCCTGCCGCCAAGTGCAACCTTAATTCTGGCGATCAAACCGTCTCTGTTCATGCTTAAGCGGTCTGTTTCGGGCAGAAAGGTTGTCATTCCCAAAGACTGCCCTCGGGGGATGATCGTTATTTTATGGATCGGATCCGCATCTTTCAAATAATAGGCAACCAGCGCGTGTCCGGCTTCATGGTAAGCAGTCGCTTCTTTTTCTTCTTCGTGCATGATCATGGATCGGCGTTCTGCGCCCATCATCACTTTATCTCTGGCCCACTCCATATCTTCAAGGGTAACGGCACTTTTATTCAACTGAGCAGCCCTCAGTGCGCTTTCATTGACCAGATTGGCCAATTCTGCACCACTGAAACCCGGTGTTCCCCTGGCAATCACTTCCAGATCGGTGTTTTGGGTAAGAACGATTTTTTTGACATGGACCTCCAAAATCTTTTTACGGCCATTCACATCAGGTAGACTGACGGTGACTTGCCTGTCAAATCGGCCCGGTCTCAACAAAGCGGGATCTAAAATATCGACTCGGTTCGTCGCTGCGATGGTAATGATACCTTCGGTACCATCGAAACCGTCCATTTCCACCAATAATGCGTTGAGGGTCTGCTCTCTTTCATCATGTCCGCTGCCAAGTCCGGCACCACGATGACGACCCACCGCATCAATCTCATCGATAAAAATGATACAAGGGGCATTTTTGTGTGCCTCTTCAAAGAGATCCCTGACGCGACTGGCTCCAACGCCGACAAACATCTCTACAAAATCAGATCCTGAAATATTAAAAAACGAGACCCCTGCTTCACCAGCGACGGCTTTTGCCAGAAGCGTTTTACCAGTTCCGGGGGGACCGACCATTAATACCCCTTTGGGGATTTTTCCGCCCAGTTTCTGAAATTTACCCGGATCTTTGAGATAGTCCACAATCTCTTCAAGTTCCTCTTTTGCCTCTTCAACACCTGCAACATCCTTAAAAGTGATATCCATGGATTTTTCTTCATATCGAGTGGCTTTTGACTTGCCGATTGACATAATTTTTCCGGAGCCGGGCATTTTTCGCATCATGAAGATCCAGACACCGATCAGCAATAACAGCGGGCCCCATTGCAGCAAGAGCACGAGATACCAGGGGGTATTGTCATCTTCCTCGATCTTAATATTAACACTTTGTTTTCTGAGGCTCTCTATCAGTATGGAATCGTACGAACCGGTTGTTTTGAATTGTTTCCCGGAGACAGTCGTCCCCTTGATGGAGTCACCACTGATGGTAACGCTGTTGATCTGCCCACGATCAAGATACAAAAGAAAATCGCTGTAACCAATTTCCGATTCGGGCGTTGTGTTCCACTCGAAATTGTTGATCAGCGTAAAAAACAAAACTAGCAGGGCCAGACCAGTTAAAAGAGATCGACTGTTCACTCTATTCTCCAAATATAGTCAGCGCAAATATCAACGCATGACATTGCTCAGGATACTTCAAAAAAAATACAAATTCTCCAGCTAAAGTGGATACTCCTGATGAATCCCTCATGACTGGATTATTAAATTTAGTAACTATTTCGTATTCTGAAGAAAATCGTATATTTCATTATATTGCATTTCACCGATTTGCTTCAAGTGCTTCATTCTCTCCAAAATGTCAAAAATAGAGATAGCAGAGTGAAGATGATATCCCTCCTGTTGGAGTTTTTCTCTACCTCCCTGCTCACGATCGATCAGGACAATTACATCTTTGACTTTCAAACCGGCTTCAAGAAATATTTTGAAAGTCTCAAGTTTGGAGCCGCCATTTGTAATCAAGTCATCAATAATTAAGACCTGATCTCCGGCTTCCCAGACACCCTCAATCATTTGGCCGGTGCCATAGGCTTTACGCTCTTTACGGCTATAAATCATCGGGTGACCGGAGGCCAGGCTGAAAGCTGTTGCGATCGGTAACGCCGTATATGGAATACCGGCGATTTTGTCGAACTGCAGTTCTTGAGAAAGCGTAAGCAGCACCGTTGCGATATTTTTTAGAATATCGGGATAGCTGATGATAATACGCAAATCAAGATATATTGGAGATATTATTCCCGATTTGAGTTTGAATTCACCAAATTTTACGGCTCCGATTGAAATCAAAGAATCGACTAGTTGTTCTTTCATAGTCTAAGACTGAACTATTGTGAGTTTATTGTATACTTCTTGATACTTTTCAATGGTCTTTTGAATGATATCATCAGGAAGCTGTGGCCCGGGAGGTGTTTTGTCCCAGTCAAGCTGAGATAAGTAGTTTCTGATGATCTGCTTATCGTAGCTGTCCTGAGATTGTCCCGGACGATAACTATCTGACGGCCAGAAGCGGGATGAATCGGGCGTGAGAATTTCATCAATGAGAATGATCTCACCGTTAAGGAGGCCAAATTCAAATTTGGTATCCGCAATAATAATCCCCCTTTTAAGCGCGTAATCTGCAGCGGCACTATATAGCTGCAACGATATTTCCTTGACTTTGTCGATCACGTCTCCATCAATCTGTTTTCGTAGTTCTGATTCAGTGATATTGATATCATGACCTTCCTGCGCTTTTGTTGAAGGCGTGAAAATGGGGGTCTCCAGTTTAGCAGACTCCTTGAGGCCTTCCGGCAGCTGAATGCCACATATTTGACCGGTTTTTTGATAGTCCTTAAATCCGGAGCCGGACAGATATCCTCTGACGATGGCTTCCAGTTCTATCATTTCTGTTTTCCAGACGAGTATAGAGCGGTCCCTGATCACGTCGGCGTATTTTTGACATGCTGCGGGAAACTCTGCCACATTTTTCGAGATGATATGGTTTTTTATGTTCTTTTTTGAAAAATCGAACCAAAAATTGGATATTTGATTGAGTATGATCCCCTTGCCTTTTATCAAGGTCGGCAGTACAACATCAAAGGCGGAGACATTGTCAGTGGCAACGATCAGAAGTTTATCGTTGAAATCATAAACTTCTCTGACTTTTCCTTTTTTAAACAGTTTTAAATCAGGACAAAGCAATGTGTCGTTTTTGTTCGGGGCCATGGCTTATTTAAAATTTGAATTCAGTGATGATTGTCAGCGGAAGGAAGGTCTTTTTTTGACCATTCGTATTATTATGAGAAATGAACCTTAAACCGTTGCTCTATAAAAAATGATACTTTATTATATTAGCATCTAGTCTTTACAAAATACTATTCCCATAGAAAGCTTACAAGCCATAATTCCGTTTAATTTTTCTAAATTGTCTTTAACAAAAGTCACCGTTTAAAACCTTCTGAAAGATAGAGGTCCGTTTTCCAGTAAGCCGGATATCTTTCAGGCCCGGTGTGACCGAGATGGTGTTTAAAACAGCTCATTGTGTTAAAGGAGGGCTTTAATGAAACAAAGAATAATCAACATACTGATCCATGGAATATCTACCCATATTTATAAACATCAAAAATGAACGCACTCTGGTTGTTGGCGGACAAGAGAAAGCTTTTGAGAAAATCGAGCTGCTTTTAAAAGCCGGTTCCAAAGTGACTGTCGTTGCTTCCAACATATGCAAGGAAATTGCTGAACTCAAAGCCAATGGTCACATAACACATCATGAAGAACTGTTCTCAGAGGATAAATTGAAAGGGTGTAAGCTCGTGATTGTCACAACATCAAAAGGTAGTCTGCGAATGGATGTAGTGAAAAAAGCCAAGGAGAACGAAATTCCCGTTAATGTGATCGACTTTCCGGATCTCTGCACATTTACCATGCCATCGATTATTGATCGGTCTCCACTTTTGCTGGCTGTTTCAACCAGTGGTCATTCACCCACTATGACGAGAATCATCCGCTCACGTTTGGAAGCGATGCTGCCTCTTGCCTACGGTCGGCTTTCTTTGTTGGTTGGCACCTTCAGAAAGAGTGTTCAGAATTCTCTTCAAAATAAAAAAGAAAGACGCTATTTCTGGAATCGGATTTTTTCCAGTCCGATTATTGAAATGTTTCTTTCAGGTAAAGAGCAGGAAGCAGGACGTATCTTAAAAAACGAGATTGATACAATAGGACAAAGTACCCAGAGCATTGGTCAGGTCTGTCTGGTGGGCGCAGGACCTGGGGATCCTGACCTTTTAACACTGCGCGCCCTGCGTCTGATTCAAAATGCGGATACAATCGTTTATGATCGATTGGTTTTTCCCAAAATAATGCAATACGCCAGAGAGGACGCGGAGTTAATCTATGTCGGCAAAAAGAGTGCAAACCACACTGTACCTCAAGATCAGATCAATCAAAAGCTCGTTGACCTGGCCAGGCAAGGTAAAATGGTTGTTCGTTTGAAAGGGGGAGATCCTTTTATTTTTGGAAGGGGTGGTGAAGAAATTGAAATGTTGATGGAATCCGGAATTGATTTTCAGGTTGTACCAGGGGTGACGGCAGCCTCAGGTTGCAGCACGTATGCCGGTATTCCGCTGACTCATAGGGACTACGCACAGCATTGCGTTCTGGTCACTGGGCACCTAAAGGAAGACGGAACGGGTTTGAACTGGGAGAGTCTTGTTCAACCGCATCAGACTGTTGTTTTTTATATGGGTCTGTCAAATATTAAGAAAGTGAGTAGCGAACTGATAAAGCATGGTATGTCCCCAGAGATGTTGGCTGCAATTGTTCAGAAAGGAACAACCCGGAATCAGAAAGTTTTTACCGGAACCGTAGCAGAGCTTCCGGAAATTGTTGATAAAAACGACATCAAACCACCAGCACTCATTATTGTCGGAAATGTGGTAAAGTTGCACCAAAAACTTGTTAGGGCCGGATTTGACAACCAAATATTGGATTAAAAATCAAACAAAAACACTCTGGAGTCAATTGAACGGACAACCGCTTGGAAGGCTCTTTTTAGTGTTAACGCCGCAAAGAGGGTGTTGGTTCAGCTGCCGCTTTTTTCAGACTGTTTCAGAATCACATATTTTAATATCTCTCGTCTCGATTTCGGCATGACGACATCTTCAATCCAATCCCTTTCCGTAGTAACAGAATCGGATTTTATCACTTTGATAACCATGCCATCTTCCAGGATTTTACTTCTTGGGTAACGCACGTTATCGATAACACCGCCTGCGCTTTTCAGCCCCAATTCTGTGTGAACCATAAAAGCGAAGTCCAGAATTGTTGCCCCGTATCTCAATTCAATCACATCCCCGGCAGGTGTCATTGTCTGTATGGTTTTAGTCTTGTTGATGCGCAGCACGTCTTCGATACGGGTATTGTCCGATGCAACATCTAAAAAGAGCTGCAAAAATTCTCGGTAGTTTTCCGAATGATATATTCCCTCATGGATGAGAGCTAGAACGCCTTTCCGGTTTTTCTTGTGAAAATCTTCGGTTACAATGTTGATCTGAATCTGCTCTCCATTGATGATTACTTTCGTTGATAATCCCCGCCATCCGTTGGATTTGGGATTTGAAATATAATCGTAAATATTCATCGGAACAGAGCGAAAATTAGTGTGGATCGCTCCCAGTACCTGGTAGCAGGATTGCGTATCGATTGTTTGAATTGAAATTGAATTCAGTATTTTTACAATTTCATGCCGATCGAACAAATAAGCTTGGGGTGTTAAATATTGAGGTTTGATGGACATCTGCAGGTGAGACTCGATATGCTCCTGGAGTTTCTGGATTATCTGATGAATAGCCTTGTGCCTTTCATCATAGAACTGTTTCAGATTCCTTGCGATTCGTTTGTGGCTGACTGGATAGAGGTGCTTGAAGACAAAGTCTTTCAGTTGTTCCTCAATTTCAATGAGTCCCAGACCCTGGGCAATTTCACAATATACACCTGTGGTTTCCTGGCAGATTCTGCGTTGTTTGGCTCTGGGTAAGTATTTGAGGTCCGACAAATTGTCGAGTCGGTCTAGAAGTTTAATTAAAATAACCCGATAGTCAACACTCCCCAATTGAATGATTTTATAAAGTGTCAGATTCTGGTTTTCCTTAACTTTGGTTAAGGCGTTTACCAGGTCAAAAACATTTTCTCCAAAATTGTTCTTTATTCTGGTGCTGATTATTTCCTTGGCATCCTTTCCCACAGTGTCTTCAATGACATCATGCAGCAGAGACGCGATGATCGTAATTGTATCGAGGTTATAATCGATCGCTTTAATAGCGACTCGGACCGGATGAATGAAATAGATATCACCGGTTTTTCTGTATTGGCCTTCGTGGGCTTCACCACCCATCTCAATAGCTTTCTTGACCTTTTCAAAATCTACTTCGGGATCCTTTTTGACCCGATCGATCAAATCCTGGATTTGAATATCAAGATTTTTTTGCGGTGAAATCATAATTCATTGAGATAACGATTTAAAAGCTGCATCCATCATCGGAGACATCTTTGATATGATAACGGGGATCCAATCTTGAAGCGGTCTCTTGCAATTCCTCGAAAAATTGGCAGGCCGTAAATCGTTTGTTTTTTGCCTGGTAGTAAAAACGTGTTGTATTGGGAAACATCGCTTGTGTTGCTTTCAGTGTTTTGACAGCATTGGCGCAATTGGTTGCTGCCAAAGTTAGATATGATGCTTCACGGGATTTCATAAAGCTCAGAAAATAGATTTTGCTTCGTTTTAACTCCTGGTTGGATCGATTGATGCTTTGTGAAAAAGTAAGCTGTGGCTTTTGTTGCGTCTGAGCTGAATTTTGCTCGGCTGTCTGTCCGAATGACATCAAAGGAAAAACCAAAACAGGTATTATTAAAATAAGAACACTAAATGGATTTAGATAATTACCCATGTGACGAAATTCTGAGGTTTTAAAAATTGAATAATTCAGGCTGGATGAACATAGTGGATGGTTGCATATCTCATTGATCTATTCCTACCCCTTGCGGAGCCTATCTTATAATCAGATTCCTGTACAGCATTTTCGGTGAGGAACTTTGCAGATGAATGTGTAACCACAGTTGTCATTCTGTCTAAAAAAGCGATTTCTGAATCAGGGATCACATATCCTTGCTGAAGGGACTTATCTCGATAAACGGGAATACCATTCTGGACCAACAATATCTGTGATTTGAGTTTCAAGCATGATCCGTTTGTAGCAGTAAAAAAAGCCGGAAGCGGGTCATTGAATCAAATTTGTTTGGGATCTTATTAAATTTAGTTCTGCTTCTGTGATGATGACCCTGCGACGGTATCGTAGGATGGGATTGAACAGTCGGATTTCGATCATTTCGTTTCCCTTTTCCACCTCTATTTTATTGCCCAGTACAGATGCTGTGAAATTGAGGTCGTCAATAATCGATATTAATAGTTTTGCTCGTTTAAACCGATGATATGCCTTAACTTCTGTGAGTGTGAAGTAGTTTTTGTTCCGGGACACACGACCAGACTGTATGTCATGAATCAACGAATTGATTTCCTGAATGTCCAATTGGGATGAGTACAATGCTGCTCCGTTCTTTTGATGTTCTTTAACCTTTCACCTATATATCTTCAACGAGATACATGTCTTGTGTGTCTCTAGTTTGAATAGATAAACTAGTTTGCAAAGAAATGAATCCCGCGCATTTCTTCCAGTTAAGCAAATCGAAAGTAAGATATTTTACTTACTAAAAAGGTTTTGACTCATTCTCTCACATTACATGCATTAGGACAAAGGTTCTTTCTGTTTCTTTATTCCTATTGCATGAATAAGAATGCTCGTCGTTCATATGACGAACATTTAATTTTTAAAGCTGGAGCTGGTCTATGGGACACTCTTTTTAATTACTGGATGATAACAGCAGATGGATAATGGCCATTCTGATCCAGACGCCGTTCTGAGCCTGTTCAAAATAAATCATTCTGGGGTCATCATCCACTTCAGGATGAATTTCAGATTCCCGTGGTAACGGATGAAGGACGATCGCACCAGGTTTGATCGTTGGTAGAATGCTGTTATCAATCTTAAATTTGTTAATAGCTTGAGAATAACGCCCCATATCGAGAAATCGTTCTTTCTGTATCCGGGTCATATAGATACAATCTGCTTCTTCAATGGCGGTCTCGAAATCCATTTTCTCCCAATGCACACCGTTTTTTGTCAGAAATTGGCGAATATCTTCCGCCATTTCACAAATTTTTGGTGCTACAAAAAGGATACGCGGTTTATAGAACCGTCCCAGCAGATAGCAGAGACTGCGGACTGTTCTGCCATAGCGCAAATCACCAACCAGACAAATCGTCATATCATTTATACTTTTGAAATGATTTTGAATCGTATAAAGGTCCAGCAGCGCTTGCGTCGGGTGTTGTCCGGCGCCGTCTCCAGCGTTGATAATCGGCTTGTCGGAAACGAGCGCTGCCCGTTTTGCGGCCCCGATATCGAAATGACGTAACGCAATAATATCTGCATATCCGGATGTCACCTTAATAGTGTCTTCCAGAGACTCTCCCTTGGAAAAAGAGGAGAATTCCTTTGCACTTTCAGTCGATAGTACATTACCGCCTAACTGCAACATCGCAGATTCAAATGAAAGTCGTGTTCGGGTTGATGGCTCATAAAACAGCGTCGCCAGTATTTTTCCCTTGATTTGATGTTGAGAATGATCCGATTTCATTGAATCGGCTAAGGAAAAAATATATTCCAGCAATTCTTTATCAAACTGTTGTGATTCAATGATATGATTTAATTTTTTCACTTTATGCTCTATGATGTTTAGAAAAGACTTGGTAAGAGAGTGATTGTCCAAATCCGGCTGGTTTACTGTTTTTCAATTGCTAGAATCAGTCGGGATTTAATACTTAGTACTGAAGACAATGATATCTCATTCCTGGAAAAACTCAATTCCCATCTGATCTATACTTTTGATTGCCAGGAAAATTGACCTGTTTTAATAAAGTAAGACTGGGTTTGATAATCAGGATAGATCCAGCGCATAAAGCAATTGAGATTCAGCATATCTTGATTCGTGATCTCCTCGGCGGGACGTATGGTGAATAGTTACAATAATTTAAGGTAAATTGAGGTACATGCATAGAAGTGCACGTCCCTTAGGATGTTGAAATTACTGGATGGAGTAGCAGTCATCTTAATTATAAAACTGTTAAAAAAATGAAAAAAGAGCAAGTAAAAGACAATTGGTATTGGGAGTTAACCGGCGTTTGCAGACCAGATGATTTTGATTTGGTTTCGTATTATCTTTTCGAACAGGGGGCTTCGGGAGTTGAGGAGATCAATGAAGAAAGTAGTTCAATGCTCTTCAGGGCTTTCTTCCCCTCGACAGTTTCTGATCCAGCCAAACAATTAGATATAAGTATCAAGAGCAGTGCCGCTTTGAGTAACGCGGGCAGCATAGTACAATCAATTGAAAAAAAAGAACTGCAAAACTGGCAGGAAGGTTGGAAAGACTTCTTTAAACCCCTCGAAATTGGGGAAACACTTCTAATCCGACCACCCTGGGAGCCATCCCAAGCGGGGAAAAACGAGATTATTATTTATCCCGGGCAGGGGTTTGGGACTGGCTACCACGAGTCTACCCATCTGGCGTTGTTGCTGTTGGAGTGGGTTTTTATGGGTCGCCAAATTGCCAATGTCATTGATGTTGGGACCGGATCTGGGATTTTAGCTATTGCCGCACTTTTGCTGGGGGCTGATCATATCACAGCAATCGATACTGATTCAGAAGCATTGTCGGAGGTCAGCCATAATCTTACTTTGTCAAAGCTGGATGATAACGCTTGTACTTTAGTGCGCTCTGGTCCTGATGCCTTGAAGAATCAGGCAAAATTAGTCATGGCAAATATCGAAGGCCATATTCTTGAAAAATTGGCAGATGACCTTAAAAATCTGATCTGTAAAGATGGCTATCTCGTGTTAAGTGGTGTATTGATTGAACGCCAAGAGTCCCTGCTGAAATGTTTTCAAAATCAGTTTGATTTGATCAAAATGTTGCAGAAGGGGGAATGGTCTGGATTTGTTTTACACAAAACCGGTTAAGATCAGTTGACCTATTAAAACTGAAAAGTGGATGAAAAGAAACTGAGATGTCAATTCTGAACAAGCATAGAGGATGCCCCATGCCATTCGGCGTTGAACACACTACATCCGGGCATAATTTCGCCATATTTTCCAAGCATGCAACCGCTGTGACGCTGTTGCTGTATTTTAATCGACAGCGCAAACCGGATCATGAGATCTTCCTTGACCCGAAATTGAATCGAACAGGAGATGTCTGGCATATTCTGATCCAGAATCTGCCAGGTTGCTTTTTTTATATGTATCGCATGGAGGGCCCCCAACAGTTGGAACTGGGGTATATCTTCGATCACCGGCAGTTGCTGCTTGATCCGTATGTAAAGTTCATTGCTGGACTTGAAGATTGGGGAAAAAGAGAATCAGAACCGAATCAACTGCTGGGATATTTTAAAACCGACTGCTATGACTGGGGAAATGATCAGGAACCAAATATTCCATTAAGTGATACGATTATTTATGAAATGCATGTCAGAGGCTTCAGTCAGCACCCCAGTTCCGGCGTCATTAATTCTGGGACCTATCGCGGTATTATTGAAAAGATAGCCTATCTAAAATCTCTAGGGATAACGGCCATAGAACTGATGCCGGTTCAGGAATTTGATGAAACCGATTGCCGGTATGTGAATCCACAAACAGGGGCAAAGTTATTGAACTATTGGGGGTACAGTACAATCGGGTTTTTCGCATTGAAAACGGCTTATTCGTCGGCCAAAGAAAGCAGCGGTGCAGGGGAGGAATTCAAAGATATGGTGAAGGCGTTGCACGCTGAGAATCTGGAGATCATTCTCGATGTGGTCTTTAATCATACCGCTGAAGGGGATAGAACCTGCCCCGTTTTTTCCTTTAAAGGGATTGAAAACAGCGTCTACTACATTCTCGATGAAACGGGTGATTATCGAAACTACTCCGGATGCGGTAACACAATGAACTGTAATCATCCCGTGGTCAGAAAATTGATTATGGATGCGCTCAGGTATTGGGTTGTTGAGATGCATGTGGATGGATTTCGGTTTGATCTGGCGGCGATTCTGACAAGAGATGAAGACGGGGAGGTGTTGACTAACCCTCCGCTGCTGGAAGCGATAGCAAAAGATCCGGTTTTGTCGAGTACAAAGATTATTGCTGAAGCTTGGGATGCGGCAGGCCTCTATCAGGTTGGCAGTTTTCCGGCTTCCAAGCGGTGGGCAGAATGGAATGGGAGGTACCGGGATACCATGCGCCAATTTCTACAGGGCGAGCCAGGCCTGACGGGTGAAATTGCCACACGAATATCCGGGAGCGAAGACCTTTACCGGCATTCTGACCGAAATCCCTACCATTCAATCAATTTTATCTCAGCTCATGACGGGTTTTCGATGATGGACCTGGTTTCCTATTCAGCAAAACACAACCAGGCAAATGGCGAAGAAAACAGTGATGGTTGCAACCATAATTTTTCACACAATTTTGGTGTCGAGGGAGAATCAACAGATAAAAAGATCATATCGAATCGAAAACAGCAGATTCGAAATATGGTGACCATGCTGATGCTCAGTCAGGGAACGCCGATGATACTTGCAGGAGATGAATTTGGAAATTCACAAAAAGGCAATAATAATGCTTGGTGCCAGGATAATGAAATATCCTGGTTGAATTGGGATTTGGTGAACCAAAATCAGGACTTGCTTGTATTTTGGAAAAAGTTGATCAAATTCAGGAAAAAACATGCTGCTCTGCATCGGAAAAGGTTTTATACCGGAGAAATTAACCAGACATCTGGCATTTCAGATATCAGCTGGCACAATACCAGGCAAGGACAGCCTGACTTTAACACCCCTTCAAGATCACTTGCTTTTTTAATGGATGGTGTCGAAGCATCCGGCAAAAAAGGAGATATAATATATGCTGCGATGAATTTCAGTGATATCTCACTGGATTTTGAAATCCCAACAGTTTCATCTCGAAAAGCCTGGAAACAGGTATTGTCGACGTCCGCTCCCAAATGTTTTATTGACGGGACCCCCCATTTCCTGCCCCTTGAACAGAAATCCATTCAAGTGGCGGCCTTTTCCATCACAGTTTTAACAAATTGATTTGCGTTTGTGTTGTATGGGATAAAACTTGTCCTGTAGTTATAATCAAGGTCGATGTATTACGGAAAGTATCGATGGCAGGCAGTTATAAAAGTATCTTCTGAGTTTTCGATTTGACATAATTGGGAAAATTGCTGGATAAAATCAATAAACGGAAGATGTTAATTAATATGATGCTATTTTACAGACGGTCTTTTTTAAATCCAGTAAGCTGGATTGAGAAAGAATAGATAGTGCGCAGGGTTTTAGAAACGATTCTAGTTTTCGACATTCCCTCTCCCTGAACTATCATTAACTATAGGAGCTGTTTTGGAAAAAAGTTTAACACTTACTGTTTTTCCCGGTGAGGTCAAGCCGATTGAAAATGAATACTCAGAAGGATTCAAAACCGGTATGTTCAAAGAAACAATTCGAATCAATGATGCCACTTGCGTTTATCACCGCTGGGAATCTACACAATATGCTATTGAATCCCTGCCGATGTCGAATTTCCCTAATTAAAGCCGATAATGGATCGGCACTTGTCTGTTGCAAGGATATGATCCATAATTTTTCGGGCAACTGCCTCTTTAGACATCAGCGGCAAATCAACAACTCCATTGTTATCAACTAACAACACTCTGTTGGTGTCCACATCGAATCCAGCATCCTTTTGTAGAATATTATTTGCCACGATAAGATCCAGGTCTTTATCTTTCAATTTCTGTTCTGCGTAATGGCGCACATCCTCACTTTCAGCTGCGAAGCCTACCAAAAACTGGTTTTTATCCTTCTTCCTGCCCAATTCTTTTAGGATATCCGGATTTTTCACCAGTTCCAATGTCAACGTCTTGCTCTTTTTTGTTTTCTGTGGATTGGGGGTTTCGATACGAAAATCACTCACCGCTGCAGCTTTAATGATAATTTGTGCCTGCCCACTTTTAGCCATCACGGCGGCATACATCTCCTGGGCTGTTTTTACATGGATGGTTTCTATTTCTGCGGGGGGTGAGAGCGCTGTGGGGCCGCTGATTAAAATGACATCTGCACCGAGTTGACGGCAGATTTCGGCCAGAGCATACCCCATTTTGCCGGATGAGTCGTTTGATAAATACCTGACTGCATCAATACGTTCTCTGGTTGGTCCCGCCGTGACCATGATCCGTACATTTTTTAACGGTTTTGCCTTTTGATCACTATTTTCCATCAGGTTAAAAAAGTCTTCCAGGACAGAGACGATATGACTGGGTTCTGCCATGCGGCCGGTTCCATAAGAGCCGCAAGCCAGATATCCAGAGTCGGGTTGAATAATGTGTATATTTCGCTTTTTCAATATTTCCAGATTGCTCTGCAAAGCCGGGTTATCCCACATATGATGATTCATAGCCGGTGCGACAAAAGCAGGTGCGCTACAGGCAAGGAAAGCGGTTGAAAGAAAGTCGTCAGCAATTCCATGGGCCATTTTAGCTATAATGTTTGCTGTCGCGGGCGCAACAAGCAAAGCATCGGCTGTCTCTGCCACTTTGATATGACCGATTCGACTCTCCTCTTCCAGTGAAAAAAGTGACGTGGCGACTGGGCGCTCTGATAACGCTTGGAAAACAAGGGGTTTAACAAATTCCATGGCTGACTGAGTCATTGCTACCGTGACGTTACCCCCGGATTCTCTGACCCCCCTGACAATTTCCGGGGCTTTATAGCATGCAATGCCGCCTGAAACTCCTAGTAAAATGTTCTTTTTGTTTAATTTCATAGAGACCAATAATTGACATAGGTTGTACTAAGGATTGGCTCAATAATTAGTTCACATTCTGTTTGCAAAATGTCCAGTGTTTTTAGGACTTTTGCAAATAGATTATGTGAAGCTATTTTTGAACGATCCCTAAGCATTTGATGCTGTCACTTCAGTATTGGGTGAGCTATTAAAATAATCACTCTTTCACAGGTTTTGATTAAAGCGCTAGAACCAATCCAGATTGAATAAATTTAGTAGGATCAGAATGGTTGCTTCTGACAATCACAATTAAATTAAGAATAGCCTGTTTATTTGCAAAAAAAATGTATACACTTCGGATTGACGAGTTTAAAGCAAGCTGTTAAAGTTACTGTTTAACGTATATTTCATGCTTTTGCGTCCCTGTTGTGAACAGTGTCACACCAAGTGCGTTTTGAATAAGCGCTAGAGAAAACAGTCAAGAAAACGTTATTACTTCGATTTGTGGTATACAAATTCGTTCAAAACTAATTGATAGGCGAGTAAAATGAATTTAACGGTTCAACATCGCGAAAACACCGGCAAGGGATTCAATAGAAGACTGCGTCAAATGGGAGCTACTCCCGGTGTTATTTATGGTAAAGAGGAGCCTCTAAATGTGTCAATGACAACAAACTCGACCGAACGTTTTATACGGTCGATGAGAGGTGCTAAAAAGATTATTGATCTTGAGATCGAGTCTACAGAAGGCAAAACAAATAAAACTGTTATTTTGCAGGATTATCAGCTATCAAACCTGGGCAGCCATCTGGTTCATGTGGATTTTTTGGAAGTTACCCAGGATTCAATTGTTTCATTTGAAATTCCAATTACACTTAAAAATGAAGCAGACAGTCCGGCTCTTAAGACCGGTGGTGTGATTCAGATAATTCGGCGGTCAATTCCGGTGCGCTGTATAGTTAAAGAAATACCGAACTTACCAGACGCACTTGAGATTGACCTGATAGATCTTGAATTCGGCGACAGCATTCATGTCTTGGATCTTGTGTATCCTGAAGGTGTCAAACCTGTAGTAACGGGTCGTAATTTTACCGTTGTGACGGTTGCAGGAAGGGCTGCGGAAGAAGTCGTCGAAGGCGAAGAAGAAGTTGAAGGTGAAGAAGAATCTGAAACAGAACAAGAGGAATCGAAAGAGGATTAATCCTGTTTTTGGAAGGGGTTTTTTCTTTTTTGAACGGTGATGATGAAACTGATTGTAGGTTTGGGAAATCCAGGTGATAGATATCAGAACACGTTGCACAATGTAGGATTTCTTGCTCTAGATGCGCTATCATCGAGCCTTTCAACGGATCGATGGTTAAACCGGTTTAAGGGACTCATCAGTCGCGGCTCCTACCAAGGCTCCGGGTTTATTCTACTTAAGCCACAGACATTTATGAATGTCAGTGGTGAATCGGTATTGGCCTGCCAGCAGTTTTTCAAGATTCCAACATCGGATATCCTGGTTATATCTGATGATGTTGATCGGCCAGCAGGGTTGCTGCGCTACAGGGCATCAGGTGGGCATGGCGGACACAACGGTTTGAGAAACATCATTCAGTTGTGCGGTGATAACCACTTCCATCGAATTAAGATTGGAATCGGACGGCCGAATGGCAAACAGGGAGTTTCTGATTATGTTCTGAGCAAGCCGTCGCAGAAGGTCGCTGTTTTAATCGATGATGCGATTCAGCAGACGGTGGGATACCAGAAGGACTTCATCCAGAATAAGACGATTCAGATTCAACCGACTGAATCGGGTTAGAAGAATTTTAGCACAGCAGGGGCGGGGGATGGCACAAATCTCCGCCGCTGTCATGAATGATCGATTCCATAGCTGGTAAGCAACAGCTGTGGGACAGTTTTGTGGCAACCAACGCCACTATTTTTCCTTGCTCGGTCAGTCCGGGCTTTTAACTCGAAAGGATAGTTAAAATGAAAAAGAGAAACACCTATGAGATTGTGATGGTTGTTGACGCCAATCTGACTGATGAAGAGAGTCAGGCGGTGCTTAGCAAGCATAAAGAGATCATCTCCAACGCCGGAGGTGAAATTAAATTTGAAAGCCCCTGGGGAAGGCGCCGACTTGGATATGAAATCAACAAGATGAAACACGGGATCTATTATCTGCTCTGGGCTGATGGAGACGGTGATACGATTGAAGAGATGGAGCGTCAATTCGGATATGACGATAACGTGATTAAGTTTTTTGTTGTGATTGTTGATGATTTGGGAAAAGCCCATAGCAGTTTTGAACTGTTAAAGGCAGAACCCAAAAAAACTGCCAACTTGGTTTCTGAAAAAATGGGAGCTTAATATGTCGAAAAAGAAACGAAAGCATTATTTTAGAGAAAAACTACCCACCCGTCCTTGTCCGATTACCATTGCTGGGATTGAAGAAATTGATTACAAGGATGTCGAACTACTGAAAATGTTTATTACGGATAATGGAAAAATCATTCCTAGAAGAATATCCGGGCTGAATGCCAGATCTCAGAAAAAAATAACTCGGGCAATAAAACAGGCCCGGAATGCAGCTCTGCTCTCGTTTTCAGCAGGGTATATTGTGCAGGATGAGATTCAGGAATAATTGTTTAACGCGTTATCAAAGAAAGGTACAAAATGAAAGTAGTCCTAAAAGAAGACGTATTTAAGCTTGGTTCTCTGGGAGACGAGGTCGAGGTCAAAGGTGGATTTGCCAGAAATTTTCTCATTCCACAGGGTAAAGCGCTCCCCCTCACACGGGAAAATATCAAGCAGATTAATCATCAGAGAAGCCTTCTGGCGAAGACAAGAGCAGATGCGATTGAGCAGGCGAAAAACTTCGCCAGGCAGTTGGAAGAGACCCAGCTCATTTTTACAATGAAATCCGGTGACACTGGAAAACTCTTTGGATCAGTAACTCAAAAGCATATCTATGATGCACTGGTGGAAAAAGGAATTAATCTGGACCGGAAACAGCTTAATCTGTCAAATCCAATTAAGTCGTTGGGTAGCCATGTGTTATCTGTTAGACTGCATACGGAAGTGAGTGCGGACCTTGTCGTGAAAGTAGCCGCAGAAGCTGATGAGAATACAGAAGAGCCGGTCGAAGGGGAAATCCAGGCAGAAACGCCGGAAGTCGCTGGTGAGAACGGTGAGAATACAGCAGCAGAAACAGCCGAATAACTTGCAGATCGTTCTTTGACCGCTCTCTTGTTGAAATCGGATAGATAGTTGCCCTGAAAGGTTATTGTATTAACGGCTCCGTGACTTCCCCTTTAAAAAGAGGAAGTCAGCCGGAAACCTTTTTTGGGCAAATGCGCACAGTATCAGGCTGTGGAAACCCGGTTGTCCTCTTACTATCTTCGTTACAAAATCTTCACCCCAATCAATAATCTGCACTCTGGACAAAAAAATAGTCGTTTACCCAAAAACTTGATTTTTGCCTTATATCCCGTGTTTTGCCCTAACTGGATAAAATCATAGATCTTATACCGTGTAAGAGGATCAAAACGGGTGACATATTACCCTTTTCATGGCAAGGTGAAATTGATAAAATTGTGTTAGAACTTTTTTCGCCAACAACAAAGCTGAAACATCAGATCATCATCAGAAAGGATTGACCTATGAGTGAGTTTGCATATCAAGATATTTTCGTCCAGGGAGAGGATAGCTGTGAGTACAGAATGTTAACAAAGGACTATGTATCAACAACAGTTCTTGATGGAAAACCAATTTTGAAAGTGGATCCGCAGGGTTTGACATTGTTAGCCAAAGAAGCAATGCATGATGTTTCCCATCTGCTCAGAAAGTCTCATCTGGAAGGATTAAAAAAGATCACAGAAGATCATGAAGCATCTCCAAACGATGTGTATGTTGCAACCACCCTGTTGGATAACGCGGTAATAGCTGCAGAGAAGGAATTTCCAAGTTGTCAGGACACGGGCACAGCCATTGTCATGGGGAAAAAGGGTGAATGCGTCATGACCGGCGCAAATGACGCGGAAGCTCTAAGTAAAGGAGTGTTTCAGACATATACAGAGACGAATTTACGCTATTCCCAGACCGCTCCCTTGAGTATGTATGAAGAGGTTAATACAGGGAATAATCTGCCTGCTCAAATTGATATTTATGCGACTCCGGGAGAAGCGTATAAGTTTCTTTTTATGGCAAAAGGGGGCGGATCAGCGAATAAAACATATCTTTTTCAGGAAACGAAGGCGCTCTTGACGCCGGAAAAGCTGCTCAAATTTCTGGAGGAAAAAGTCGCTAGTCTGGGAACAGCAGCCTGCCCCCCATATCATTTGGCAGTCGTCATTGGGGGGACATCAGCAGAGATGAATTTAAAAACAGTTAAACTGGCCTCGGCCAAGTATTATGATGATATTCCCACGGAAGGCAATAAATTGGGGCAGGGTTTCAGGGATCTGGAGATGGAAGAGGCTGTTTTGAAGCTTTCACAGGGGTTGGGTCTTGGCTCTCAATTTGGTGGGAAATATTTCTGTCATGATGTGCGGGTTATCAGGTTGCCTCGTCATGGGGCCTCCTGTCCGGTCGGTATTGGTGTTAGCTGTAGTGCAGATCGGAATATCAAGGGGAAAATTACCAAGGAGGGGATCTTTCTGGAAAAGATGGAGACCAATCCGGCGCAGTATCTCCCTGTTCGAGTATCCGGTTCGGACGAAGAGGTTCTGAAGTTGGATCTGTCCATGGGAATGGATAAGCTGCGGGAAACCCTGACTCAGTATCCGATAAAAACCCGGGTCATGCTGACGGGTAAAATCATTGTTGCCAGGGATATTGCCCATGCAAAATTGAATGAGATGCTGGAGAAGGGGGAGGGTCTGCCGGATTATTTTAAGGAGCATATCATCTATTATGCCGGACCAGCGAAAACACCGGAAGGATATGCGTCAGGTTCATTTGGACCGACCACTGCCGGGCGTATGGATTCATATGTTCCCATTTTCCAGAAAGAGGGCGGATCTCTGGTGATGCTGGCCAAAGGGAACCGCACCCAGCAGGTCACAGATGCTTGCCAGCAATACGGCGGATTTTATCTGGGCTCTATCGGCGGTGCGGCAGCACTGTTGGGCAAGGACTGTATTACCAATGTACAGGTGTTGGCGTATCCCGAGTTTGGAATGGAAGCGATCTATATGATTACAGTCAAAGATTTCCCAGCATTCGTGATTGTAGATGATAAAGGCAATGACTTTTTTAAATCATTGTAAATGCATACCATGATAAGGCACTGCATTGACTGATTGGAAATCTGCGTTTTGATTTGTGCCGGTCTGGAATTGGCTGGCATTTTTGGCGCAAAATGTGCTTATAATCTTATTACTGAAGAATCAATCTGACCATCGTATTGGTGCTAATTATCTGTTTCTTCGCCGTACAGTGTCCCAATGAGCTGGCTGCCTCGTTTGTAGGATCGAACGGCTGCTTAGGGATGATTCTTAATCTGGTGCCAGTTAAGATTTGCATATGATAAGCCGGAAAGTTGAATGAAACATCTGATTTGGATTTTGATCTGTTTTTTGTTGTTTATCCTGCAACCAGCATTTGGAGCGGGTGAAAGACAGACCAGGAAAATAGTACCACCAAAGGAGTGCCGAACGACCCGATACTCATGCATCCTCAAAAAGGTGGATGGTGTTCCATTCTTCTGTTTGCGAACAACCAAACAGCGATATCAGAACGCCCGCAAAAAGATTCGGATAGTGACACAGAGAAATTGTCTTCGTCGATATCCAGTTGAATATGAAACAATTGAGGAAAAACCCGATAACTCTGAGTAGAAATGGCAGATAAAGAAGACCCTTTTGCAGCAGCAATGGCCTCGATGGATGGGGACGACGCCGATCAGACAGAACCGGGGAAGGCAGCTGATGATGCGTCAGCTAGTGGTGACCTGAATGTCGATGGTGATGACGCATTTGATGCAGCCATGCAGGCGATGGAAGCAGTGTCAGAGTCTCCAACATCCGGTCCGGTCGATCCTTTTGAAATGGCCACACAGGCGATGGGGAGCGGTGGAAACGTTAACACGGCAACAGTGGAAACGGATGCCGGGGATGATCCTTTTGCAGCTGCGCTGGAGGTTGCCAAGGCTGAACACAAGGTTGCAGAAGCTCAAAGGACCGATGATTCCGATGGCAAGGAACTCGATATTGATTTCCTGATGGAGATCAAACTTAATCTGACCTTTGAAGTGGGGCGGACAAAAATGTACATCAGTGATCTGCTCTCACTCGGTCAGGGATCGGTAATCGAACTGCATCGACTGGTAGGTGAGGAGTTGGAACTTTATGTAAATGGTCAGTTGCTGGCGACAGGAGAAGTCGTCGTCGTGAATGAAAAATTTGGCGCCAGAGTCTCAAGAATTCTCACACCCGAGGAACGTATCGCTCACTTGGGTCCCCAGATCGTTTTCTGATTAATACTTTACTGTCCCTTCTCCGCCCGTGAATTCTCAGCCTTTTAAAACCGACTCGAAGGAAAAAGTCATGCAGAGGGCTATTCAGCTGGCTCTCAAAGCGCAATTTAGAACGGAGCCCAATCCGATTGTTGGTGCCGTTTTAGTTGGTGGAAGCGGACAAGTTCTGTCAGAAGGTTATCATGAGAAAGCCGGTTCTCCGCATGCAGAGGTCGTTGCTCTCAGCCAGCATGAAACAGTCCCTGAAGACGCAGTTCTATTCGTAACACTTGAACCGTGCAGCCATTATGGTAAAACCCCACCTTGTACAGAGCTGATTCTTAAAAAGAAAGTCAAAAAGCTCATCATCGGTTGTCAGGACCCAAACCCTCAGGTATCGGGCAGAGGTATCGACATGCTTCGGAGAAATGGCGTTGAGGTCACCACCGGAATTTGTGAAACAGCCTGCCGCAATATCAATCGTGTTTTTAACAAACATATCGTCACGCAGAGCCCCTATCTGACCATCAAAGCTGCTATTTCTCTGGATGGAAAAATTGCCATGGCGTCCGGGGAATCGCAGTGGATTACTGGGGCGTTGTCCCGCAGCAGAGGGCACGAGCTACGTAGTCAACATCAAGCGATTGCCGTCGGCCGTCAGACATTGGTTCATGATAATCCCCGCTTGACGGATCGAAGAGTCGGGAAAACAGGTCAACCAATCCGGGTCGTGTATGCCAGCCGAGGTGAAATACCTCTCGATTCCTTATTTGTAAATGACAGACAGACCCGACGAATCCTCATTGCAGGTAACGACATACAGCCCGAAGTTGAGCAGCGCCTTATTAAAGAGGGCATCGAAGTGTTCATCGGGGAGAGGTCCCGCCCTTCTGTGGAGTGGGGACTGAAGCAACTTTATCAAGCCGGGGTCTGTTCCCTGCTGATCGAGGGAGGTGCTGAACTCATCGCATCCGTTATCAGGGAAAAAGCAGCCGACCAACTTTGTCTGTTTCTTTCTGGAAAAATAATTGGAAGCGCCACAGCTAAATCATGGCCGGGTGAGTTGGGAATCGAAAAATTGGCAGATGTGCCACATCTATCCATTGATCACATTGAAAAACTGGATGATGACCTCATGTTGACCTGTTTTTTTAGAAGGCTCACGATCAATTGACTGAATCTTGGCTCTGCCGTATTTCCTTTTGGCAGACAACCTGTTATCATGCAGTTGCTCTGAAACGAATTTTGACTTTTTAGGTCGTATCCCTTCTCATATGTAAGAAGCAACTATGTTTACAGGAATTATTGAGGAGATCGGTGTTGTTAAATCACTCTCTTCTATTGGTGCCCATCAGCTTGAGTTACACATCGGTTGTCAGCTGATTCAGGGAGATCTTAAAATCGGTGATAGCGTGTCTATTGACGGCGTCTGCCTGACGGCGGTAAGGTTTGATGCATCTGAAAGCGTTTTTGAACTTTCAGAGGAGACCCTTAGAAATACCCTCTTTGAAAAAAAACGGACAGGTGATCGTGTCAACCTGGAACGTGCGTTAAGGCTCGGAGATCGGCTGGGAGGGCATATTGTTCAAGGTCATGTGGATTCGTGTTCTAAGACTCTAGCCATACAAAAAGCCGGTGATTTTTACGAAATTGATTTTTCGTTAGATCCGGAAGTGAAAAAGTACATTGTGCATAAAGGATCTATAGCTATCAATGGGATAAGCCTGACAGTCGCTTTTCTGGAAGAGAATAGATTTCGAGTGGCCGTTATACCCCATACATTTCATCAGACATCGCTTTCCGATCTGGACATATCCAGTGAGGTTCATATCGAAACTGACATGATTGGCCGATATATCGAGCGTTTGTTGCCCTATCAAAATCAAGATGGTCCTCAACCGTCAAAAATAACGCCAGGTTTTTTACGAGAACACGGATTTTAAAAATCCCGATAAGCTTCAATCGCTTGTTGACATCTAAAAGAAAAAATTAGACCATCCTGAAAAAGAAAGAGGGGAAAGAACTTGCCATGATTCTAGTTATCGACATCGGCAACACGAATATCGTGTTCGGTATTTATAAAGAAGAGGCGCTTCTCCATCTTTGGAGAATGAGCACGGATAAACAGAAAACCAGTGACGAATATCTGGTAACATTCTTCAATTTGCTAAAAATCAATGAGATTGATCCAAAAGCAATCCGGTGCACCATTCTTGGCAGTGTTGTGACACCGTTGAATGTCGTTTTTCAGGATCTCATTTTCCGTTTGACCGAAAAGCCCTGCAAACTGGTAGATCTCTCCTGCTTTCCTGATATGAAGGTTGAGATGGATAATCCCCTGGAGGTTGGTGCGGATCGGTTACTGAATGCTTCGGCCGGTTTTGCAAAATACGGGTCTGCGATGGTTATCATTGATTTCGGGACGGCAACGACCTTCGATATTATCTCGGAAAAGGGGTCTTATCTGGGAGGTGTGATTGCTCCGGGGTTGGGTTTATCTTTGGAAGCGTTAACCTTAAAAGCGTTTAAACTGCCCAGCATTAAACTGGAGAAGCCGCCCACCGTGATCGGAAAAAACACGGTTCATGCAATGCAGTCAGGGGTTGTCCACGGTTATGCGGGAATGGTGGACTCAATGGTGGAAAAAATATCACAGGAGCTGGGTTTGAAACCGAAAGTTGTTGCTACTGGCGGCCTTGCAACTTTGATTAAACCAGCATCTTCAACGATTGAAGATATTGTTGATGATTTGACTTTATTGGGATTATTCATGATCGCCCAGAAAATGGATTTGCAATAATACGTATTTTCTCGAAAAAAGCTATAGAACGTTGCGGCAGATTAAAAAAATTGATAGGTATTGACTATACTCAATATTGAAATCTTTTAAAATGGGAAGAAGATGGCAGAAGACGATCTGGATTTTGGTGATGATGATTTAGATCTTGATGACGATTCAGGTGACGATTCGGGTGACGATTTTGCCGGAGAACTCGATGACATGATGGGGGATGACGAACTCGACGGGGATGCTGGTGGAGGTTCTGACAGTGACAGTGAGCTGGATTCGTTTTTCGAGGATCTCTCCTCTATTGAGGATATGGACGATGGCGGCGGTGGTGGTGATGGTGATGAGGGAGATGCAGAAGAGGCTGATTTCTCTCCACCTGAGGAAGTAGAGGAAAAGAAGCCTGCCCCGGTTAAAAAGGTCAAAGCGCCGAAAGAGAAAGGTGAGGGTGGTAAGCTCAAATTTATCATTCCGATACTTATTCTGCTTCTTGGTGGTGGTGGCGGAAGTGCCTATTGGTTCTTTTTCCGGACATCTGAAGTGATGCCGCCAGTAGCTGTCGTCGAAGAACAACCTCCCCAGCCGGTGACCATGCCAGCTGAATTACCTATTAGGGTGGAGAAGCAAAAGCAACCGGTTCAACGAATGGTTCAGAGAATAGCGCCGGATCCGGATATTCCACCACCTGCTAAACCAGCGGCATCGAGAAGGAGCTATCTGATCCAGGTGGCAAAATGTTCCTATGACGCCTGTAAGGATGAATACATTAATGCTCTGCGTCAGGACGGCGAGCCAGTTTACCAAAAGTCAGACGGAGAAAAGTACGATTTTATCGAACTTGTATCACGGCAGGTTTTCAGCCGAGAGAGAGGTCAGTCTCTGATTAACAGGATTAATCGTCAAAACAAAATGGCTGGCAACGCATCAATGAAAAACCAGTCCAACGGCTATCGAATTAGTCTGGGAACATTTCCAGCTCTGGATCGGGCCAAGGAGATCAAGTTTCATATTGAAAAGATGTTTCCCCAAAAAGAGCTCTCTTTCAACCTTGAGCATGTTCGCAAGAACTACTCAGCCACAAAGGTTTTTGCAGGACCTTATGAATCAAGAAAGGAAGCCAAAAACGTGCTGCGGCAATTGAGAAAGAAGCTCAGGTACAAAGACGCATTTTTAATACAGGCGAAAGAGCCCATTTAACGTTGTCAGATGATTGAGCGCGTCTATACGTATCAGTTGAAATTGGAGAAAATGGTCGGTTAAGAACAAAAATTGATGAATGTTCAACCCCTTTCATTTAGGATTGAGGCGCTTCTACGGAAAAAGGGGATTTTGATTCTTCTATTACCGACTATACTCCTAAGTCTGACGACCGGGTTTGCATCTCCCCCAATCCCTCCTAAAATAAACCCTGGCACGAATCTTTCCCATGAGACGCTCAGGATCAAGCGGTCACAAGAAATACTAAGGGCTCTTTTTCTGGAACATCGCCATCGATACAATGAAGCCCGAAAGATATGGGAGACCCTGCCACAGGCTAATGAGTCGGTCATAGATCATATCTTTCAGACCGATTTGATGGATCAAAAACCGCTTTTCCTCGAAACTATTCCGACTACCAAATCCTCAATCCTGTTTGTCGTATCATATCTTAAATGGCAAAAAAAATGGGATAACGCCTATCAATTGCTGAAAAATCACCCGGCTATGGTAGCCAAATACGAGGATCTCAGATTGATTGAGGTGACGCTGGCACTCTATCTGAGAAAATATAAGGAAGCTGAATTGTTGCTCCTGGAAATGGCTCCCCATAATATTCTCGATAAAATACGGCTCCGTCAGTTATGGAGCTGGTATTATGTCTTATCAGGCAGAAAATATGGGCTGAGAACTGCGATTGAAGAATTGGAAGAAAATACACTATATCTTCCCGCCTCCATCGTCGTGACAGAACACTTGGGTTTTCGATGGACAGAGACGAAAAAGAGAGCTTTGAGGGCTCTGACACGTTTCCCGTCGAATAGCGAACTGATTGAAGAAATCGTCATCGTTTTCCAAAACCATGGCGCTTGGAAAGAGATAGGACGCATCATTGCAGCCAAAAAAAACAGTCCCAGTGCGACTGATTGGATAATAGCAGCAAATGTGTATCTCCAGACAGGGCAGGACCATAAATTGAAGCAACTGCTTAATAATGTTCCGGAAACTGAGAGACACAGGATAGAATTTCTTGATTACGCCGCAAGATTTGCAGTTCGTAGAAAAGAGTGGGGTCAGTTAAAGCGGGTTTCAGATCAGGTTCGTAAGCATTATCCTTATTTGCGGGATGGTGATCTATTTCTGGCTGAGTATAATAGACGAACCGGTAATAGCGAAAAATGAGGCGGTTTAAAAAGGAAGAATAGTTGAAAATTCCGTTTTCAATAGGTCAAAGGGAGATAAACTTTGAAGCCAATGATTTTATTATTGTGCTTGCTTATTTCCAACTGTCCGCCAGACTTTCTCAAAGAATCTCTGATGCGCAGGAGGTTGAAGCCTGAATTGAGTAATTGACTTTGATTCATCTGGATGGACTCGACCCACGATTCATTCCAGGTAATATCTGTCGGCTGGTCTGCTTCCAGTTGAATTGTCAGATCTGAAATCTCTATCCCGTATTTCATTTCATTTTTTTCAGACCCAATTCGGATTGATACTTCTGCGGTGGGCTTAGAGTAGATCAACTCTTTTAGCAGACTCTCCAGGCATTGTTTGATTACTTCTGTATACAGCGGTCCATTCTCCGGGATGGTTCTATCCATCAAGAGCCGCAATGATTGGGGTGTGGAGAAGCTCAACTCCTTCTGCAAATTGGAAACAGTCTCCTTAAAAAAAGATTTGATATCAACCGCTTGCTGATTTATTTGAAAACTCTCTCCAACATCCATGCAAAATTCTTCCACTTCGGTAAATGAGCTTAGGACATTGGACGCTGTATTGATACACTCTTTTAGTGTATCTTGCGCGTCTTTATCGTCGATTTCCGATATGATGCCAGCCAGGTTTTCCACAACGTTGGAGACTGGAGACTTGAGGCTGTGCATGACATTGGCAATCACCTTATAATTTTCCTTGTTGGACTCAATTTCCTCATGGTGGCCGGCAATCAATTCGTTTGCAAGGTCTTCCTGAAATGAAAGCTGATCTAAAAGATGCCGGTTATTCTCCTGCTCCTCTTCGATAAGATTCATTCGAGACTTCAGACTGGTTAATTCCTCTTTGAGATCGTTGAGGATATGGTCGGATTCAGTATAGATTTTCGGTTTTGCTTTTTTGTCTATGGTTACCAACTAAACTCTCCTTTAGGATCTTTATTGCCCCAGTCTTTTAAATAAAGGCTTAATCGAAACGCTACATGGTATTTTCGGATCCGCTCTCATTTTCATCAGATTCTGTTTCTTCAACGGAATCCGGGGCGGTTTTGTGGTTTGACGTATTGCTCAGAAAATTGACAATGGTGTTCGGTGAAACACGCTGAATGATGCTCAGAAATAGCATTGTCAAAAATAAGGATTTTAGGGGGCGAAACAGAATGTGAATCCCGATGCGGCTCCACTTGAACCCATTTTCCTGCACAATGTCCTGGACTAAGGTCAGAAAATTTTGAACAACCATCGAATCAGCCTCAGGATTGTTTCCAAGGCCTTCGCGGATAACGATCATTTCTTGGTGGCTACCCAGATACCAGAGTGAAAAGAAGAACAGTGGAAGAAATACCAGAATGGTGATACTGATGAAATTCCAGAAGATGGAAAAAAACTGGCCTCTGACCAGTTTTATACTGTGGAAGAGATTCAATCTGATGGATATCAATCGAGGGGCGTTTTCCATGATGAGGAAAAAACCGGCAAATAGCAAAAATATATAAGGAATAATTCCGACCAGGATCGCCCCAAGACTAATTCTGGCAAAAAAAGTTATAAAAAACAACAGCGTCCCTAGTTGGACAAAGCTGATTACGACCGCAGAAGCAAAAAAACGCTGCACGAACAGAGAAATCGTGGCTAAAGGCAAGACTTTTCTGTCGATAAATAGTGTTGGCAAGGTGAGGAAGATGACAATATCAAGGAAATTTCCGTGGAAAAATTCCACCATATCCATAATATCCAGTTTACTGAATTCAATTAAGATTAAAAACGGTAAGTAGGTAATAAATGCCAGCAGCAGATAGTTGATAAATGATCCGGCGTAGATTCGAATACTCTTAATCAGTATGCCGTTAAAACTGGTTGGGAAAAACAAATGGTCCTGGTTTAAAACCCCCATGGGTATCAATCTCTTAAGGTTCTTGTGTAATCAACTACACGATAATATTTATTGAAGTCGCTGATCGGTTCTTTTAGAAATGTCAGGTGTAGAAAAAAAATAAGCTTTTCTGCTTATTAATAGAATACGTTACGAATCAGCTTTTCAGGTGATTATAGTATTATATATGGTGTATGAAAAGCGGTTTCATCATAATAGGGTTTTTGCGATTTGTAAAAGAGGAACTGGAAAACTCAATGTTGAGACGATCGAAATTCAAGTGTAGAACATCAGCCAAGAATTCGTTTCCTTAACAGAGGCGGTCTGAGAAATATAGTTACTCAGAAAAAAGAATCCCCGTCAACATTCCTTTTGTATTCTCCAAAAAGAGAGTCAATTCTCCCTGGCTCACCTATTCATTATTAATAAGTATTAGAAGCAATTGGAAATACAGCCATGATTGTCACTTCAGCCGAATATATCAAGAGCTTCCCTTCGATCAAGGGTTTTGATCTCCCGGAATTATCAGCCATTGGTTTTATCGGGCGTTCCAATGCAGGGAAATCGAGCTTGATCAATCACCTGCTCAATCGAAGAAAACTGGTGAAAACAAGCTCAACGCCAGGAAAGACACAGCTCTTGAACTTTTTTTTGATTAATAAAGCCTTTTATTTTGTGGATTTGCCGGGATACGGATTTGCAAATGTCCCTGTAGCCGTGAAGACGGGCTGGCAGGCTATGATACAGGATTTTCTGCGTTTGTACCCCAACCTTAAGCTGACGGTTCAGCTTATGGATCTGCGGCACACCCCCACCCGCGAAGATCTGGAATTTAATCAACTGCTTTCTGCCAACCATTGGCCATCTCTCATCATTGCCAATAAATCTGATAAAGTGAAAAAAAACAGCTTGAAGAAATCTTTAACGGTTATGCAAAACAGCTTGCATCTGAACAAGCCCCCGCTGATGCATTCGGCTTTAAAGAAAACAGGCAAAGAGGCTATCTGGGGGAAAATATCGGATCATTTGCAGAGTGAATAAAGAAGGTTGGAAATGCCGCCGCCGGGTCTGAGATCAAGGAAGTTTTTCTGCAGTATGGATATCACAAAAAGTATCCGGTTCCGTCCCGGGGACAAATTTTTTCGAAACAATCTCATGTGTTGGACAGTATTGGTTCGCCAGCTTTTTGGATATGTTGCAGATCTGAATCTCCAGCAATTGTTCGTTATGGATAGGACAGTACTCCTGCGGTGGGCTGCTCTTGTTCAATGAGTACCATGTAGTACTGGGGCATGAGCTTGTTGCCAGGTTTCCGGAAATATTGCAGAGTAAAAATTCTTCAAAATTCTCATTGATTGCGAAGGTTTGTTGAACAGTCGGAGTTGGAATTGATTGCATATACTCACGCCAGAGTAATGCAGGAGTTTTCCCTCCAAATTCGTTTTCCATAGGGGTATTGTCATCGTTCCCTATCCAAAACCCGGTGACCAAATCAGATGTATAACCGATATACCAGGCATCCCGGTTGTTGTCGCTGGTACCCGTTTTTCCACCGGATAACCTGCTGATTTTGGCGTTACGGCCGGTTCCATGGTTTACGACTTCTTGTAACATCCGGTTCATTTGAAAGGCAATATCAGTTGACAGAACCTGGATTTCTGCTTGCGGTTCATATTGCTCCAGAACATTTCCTTCCCGGTCTGTCACTTTCAAAACAAAAACAGGTCTGTTGCGGTATCCTTTGTTTGCAAAAACGGTGTAAGCATCGGTCAGTTGCAAGAGGGTCACTTCGTTGCACCCCAAGGCCTGGCATAATCCTCGTTCATCATCCAGTTCGATCCCGAACAGCTTGGCTGACTTCATCAGGGCTGGTATTCCAATTTGTTTCAGGATCTGAACACTGACTACATTGTTCGATATCTTCAGAGCATAGGCTACGGTGATCTGACCAAGATGTTTACCTGAAGAATTCCCAGGTTCGTATACTTCGATTTCATCATCTACCAACCGAGTGTATTCAGTAGGTTCATCCCAGTAAACATCATTTGGCCGAATTCCTTTATTGAGTCCGGTAGCATATAGAATTGGTTTGAAACTGGACCCGGGTTGTCGTTTTGCCTGTGTGACACGGTTGAATTCACTTCGCAAAAAATCGGCTCCACCAACCATTGCCCCCACGAACCCGGTAGCCGGATTGATACTGACTCCTGCGATTTCCTTAAAACTGGTTATCTTAGAAAGCTGTTTGTCCTTGATTTTCTCCATCACATCTTGAAGCTTGCGGTCTAGAGTTGTGTATATCCGCAGTCCCCCGCCATATATCATTTTATGGCCATATTTTGCTTTCAGCTTCAATAAAATGTGGTTAGTGAAATGTGGGGCAATTTTATAGTCCCCCCCCTTTCGTCGGCGAATGAGGATCTGTTCTTTGACGGCGGAATTGTATTCTGTGGTAGAAATCCATTTGAGTTCTGTCAATCGTTTCAAAACCAGGATTTGCCGCTGCCGGGCTTTCTTAAGGTCGATAAAAGGGGAATATCCTTCCGGTTTTTTGATTAAACCCGCAATGAAAGCGCCTTCTGCCAGAGTCAGTTCCTGTGCAGGCTTGTGGAAAAAATTGAGCGAGGCATTTTCGACACCATAGTTGCCATGACCCAAATATACTTTGTTCAAATAGAATTCGAGTATTTTGGATTTACTGTATTTTGTCTCAAGCACAAAGGCGATTGCCAGCTCTTTGATTTTTCGTTTGATCGTTATTTCAGGTGACAAAAGTGTAAGTTTGACCAGCTGTTGGGTAATGGTGCTGGCGCCTTGCAGAGAGCTATTTTTCTTCAGGAGGCGAAAGGCTGCTGAGACAATTCTGATGGGATCGAAGCCAAAGTGCTGGAAGAAGCGTGCGTCTTCAACTGCGACAACAGCTGTCTGGAGGTTACGGCTGATGCTATTTAGCTCAACATATTTTCGATCCTCCTTGCCCTGGATGATATGAAATGGCTGTTTGTCGATATCGAAAAATATTGAATTATTGCTCTGGAAGCTTTGGACGTTCTCAAATTCTCTGATCACGCTGGAGCGAAATGATAAAAACAGCAGGATAAAGCAGAAAATGGCGAAAATGAAGATAGATCCGCTGACTATCCAGACTTTTTTCAGGGGAGGATTCCGGTTGGGGTTGGAGCCCATGCTTTCCAGGAAAATATACGATTACGGCTTGCAATCAACAATTTCATGCTTGCCGGATGAGACTTCCTTCCGGTGCCCGTTGACAGTGTGTCAGGCCGGTGTGAGGAGGGAATGACGTATCTGTATTAAGACGGTTTTCTACTTGGATGCCTTGTTGCTGTAAACTCCCTGAATAGGACGTTCGTTGTCTTATCCAGGGAATCTGAAGGCCATAGAAAGGAATGCCCGATGCTATCCTTGCTTCTGTTTCAGCTCAATTCCATACTGATATCCCTTTTCAAAGGCAGCAAAATTCAGCTTTTCTGTTCCCGAAGGAATAGATGCTTCAACGCCTTTGCGGGCGATCTCTTCGGTAACAAGGTCGGAAACGGCTACCAGAAAACCGTACATGACGATGTTCAAGACGATTTTTCTCCCGATCTCCTCAGCAAACCTAGTCGCTGGACATGCAAAGACTTTGATGCTTGGATCAATATCACCGACTTTGACCAAGTCCTCTTCAATCACAAGTATACCACCCTTTTGCAGGCCATCAATATACTTATCAAGAGCTCCCTGGCTCATTGCCAGCAGAACGTCAGGATTGAATACATTGGGGTATAATATGGGTTCATCTGAAAGAATAACTGCACATGAAGCAGCTCCACCCCGTGCTTCAGGACCGAAATCCTGGGTCAGAGTGGCGTATTTATCTTCGAAGATAGATTTAGCACGGCCTAAAATCATTCCTGCTAATATGACGCCTTGGCCGCCAAATCCACCTAGTCTTACTTCTCTATTTTCCATTGATTTCTCCTTACTTTTTAGCTGCTTCTAAAATCTTGGTTAAAATCTCTTCGGGTTCGTGAACCTCGCCGCAGGGACTTCCACAAAGGCTTGTCTGACAATGGGCGTTGGCAAAACGGTCCATCTCCAGGAACATCTGACCGTAGTTCAATTCAACCATGATCATGCTGTTAACTTTTTTAGCCAACTCACGGATTACTTTCTCAGGGAAAGGCCAGCAGGTGATCATACGCAAGAGACCAACTTTGATCCCTTTTTCACGTGCCATTTCCATTGCTTTGTATGCCATTCTGAAAGAAATACCATAAGAGACCAGGGTGATTTCGGCGTCTTCCATCATAAACTCTTCAACACGCGTCAGTTTGTCGACGTTGTCTGTGATTTTGCTCATCATGCCGGTCATCATCTCTTCCTGAACCTCTTTGGTCAGCACGGGATAACCACGCTCATCATGGGTGAGGCCGGTAATATGATAGTGGTGTCCAAGACCTGCTTTACTCATCAGGGGGATACCATTGGCTTCTCGTTTATAGGGCAGGTATTTTTCAGAACCTGTGTAGTACTTTCGTTCAACCAGTTCGATCTGGTCAGCTGGGGGAATAACCACCTTCTCTGTCATATGCCCCACCATTTCATCCGACATCAGAAAAACCGGAGTCCGGTACTCTTCAGCCAGGTTGAAACAGTCGATGGTATAATCAAAGCATTCCTGGGGAGAACTGGGTGCCAGAGCAATTATTTCATAGTCACCGTGAGATCCCCATTTGGCCTGCATCATATCTGCCTGGCCAACTTTTGTGGGCAGTCCTGTGGATGGACCTGTTCGTTGAACATCAATAAAAACGCAAGGGAGCTCTGTAATAGCAGCAAGGCCAATGTGCTCCATCATTAATGAAAAACCAGGGCCGGATGTTACCGTCATCGATTTTCGACCAGACCAGACACCACCTTGCAGACAGATGGAGGATGCGATTTCGTCTTCCATTTGCACAAACATGCCACCAACACGCGGAAAACGGGAGGCGATTCTTTCAACAATTTCAGTAGAAGGTGTAATAGGATAACCTGCCGCAAAAGTACATCCTGCGGCAATTGCTCCTTCAGTAGCAGAGTGGTTCCCATTAATGAAATGGTTACCTGTCAATACTCGTTTTGGATCAGCTTTCACTTGTCACTCCTTGATTAGTTAGATTTATTTTTGGTCAATCACGTAAATTTCTAGCCTGGCACTGGCCATTGAACGTATTTGTCACCCAGTCTGTTTTTCAACGAGGTGTCCATTGCTTCGATCAATGAAGGTCTTTCCCGATTTACAAAATTCCCAACCATGATTTGGTCTTGAAAGCCAATCGCTGCATCAGCAGTTGTATGTTGGTCTTTTTTAAATCGAACAGACTTTTCTTTGTAGAACTTCATCATGTCCAGACCATCACCAATTTTGTTCCGTCTTCCGTAGAGTGTCGGGCAGGGTGAGATCGCTTCCACCAAGGAGAATCCTTTGACTTGCAGGGCTGCTTTGATGGCGTTCTGAAGATGTCTGACGTGGAAGGTTGTCCAACGCGCGACATAATCAGCACCGCAACTGTCGGCGATGAATGGGATATTGAATGGTTGGTCAAATGCACCGTAAGGCGTAGTAATAGCAATGGAGCCTTGGGGTGCTGTGGGTGTTACCTGACCACCCGTCATACCGTATGTGAAATTGTTAACACAAATCACAGTCATATTGACGTTTCGACGCGCTGCATGGAAGAAATGGTTACCACCAATAGCTGTGAGGTCACCGTCTCCACTAATAACAACCACTTTCTGATCGGGGTTTCCCAGAGCCAATCCAGTTGCAAATGGAATCGCCCGTCCGTGAGTTGTGTGATATGAGTCCAAATCCATATAGCCTGCAACCCTACCCGTACAACCAATTCCAGATACAACCTGGGTGGTGTTTACGTCTATATCTGTATCGTGTAGTGCTGCTACAAAAGTATTTACTACTGTTCCAATCCCGCAACCAGGGCACCAGATATGGGGCATGCGGTCCATTCTGACGAGGTCATCGGCAATATGTTCTTGTTTTTCGTTTTTGTCTGAGCTTTGCCAGATCGCAAACTCAGGACAAACCATTTCACACATATCGCAGTATGTGCAGCTTTCAGGGTCAGCCACCATTGGAGGATGATATCCCTTTGAATTAAAATCGTCTGACATTGCCAGTGTATTCTTCGGGCAAAATTCCACACAGAATCCACATCCCTTGCATCTTTCGGCGTCTATATCAATTCGCCACTCTTTGGGATCTTTCTTTTTTCCTTTTTTCTCAGCCATTTGCTTCAGCTACCTCTGTTGGATGGGTTACGAAAATAATTTTATCAGCTATTTTTTTTAATAGAATCAAATTTTAGTTTTAATCACTCAGAAAATAATTACAAAAAAAACGGATATAAACATTGATTCAGGACATAGAACAATTTAGATTGGAGCAACGTGCACTTGATTTTGAGATAGGTGGTGACTTTTTTACAGGTAATAACGACTCTCAGTGATCAGATTAATTGTTGGGGTTATGATAGATATACACTCTGAAGGTGAACTGAGCCGTTCCGACTGTATTGTCTACCAGGGAGGTTGATGGGAAGATGTCTAAATCTCTGCCGAGACAAGGTCCGCCAATTCAGCTGCTTTAGATGATAAAACCCAACATAGTGGTTGGAATATTGATTGGGAACATGGTATGAAAGTGAAAACAGCAAAAATACCCAGGCGCGCATCAACCCGATTATTCGATCTGCTGCTCGACTTGAAAAAGGGTATCATGTGAGTATTTACAAATCAAAACCCAGATTACTAAAGGCAAAATGAGAAAACTGACTGGATTGGTCACTGACCCTATCTACTTGGAGCATGAAACAGGGCAGCACCCGGAGAATGCTGATCGTTTGAGGGTTATTTTGTCAGCTCTGCAGGCTGACTCGGTTTGGGATAAACTGGATATTATCCCGGCTGAACAGGTAGATCGTTCTGTGATAGAATTGATTCATGATCCGGGTTATATCGAATCCCTGCAGGCACAGATCGAGTCAGGTGCGCTATTTATCGGGACAATGGATTGTATTGTCTCCGCTCGCTCCTTTGAAGTGGCGGAGCACGCTGTGGGTGGTATGTTGGCATTGACCAAGAAAGTCTCCTCAGGAGAACTCAAGAATGGTTTTGGGCTCGTTCGCCCCCCTGGTCATCATGCTGAGAGAGATCAGGCGGCAGGGTTCTGCTATTTTAATAATGTTGCTATTTGCGCAGAGTATCTTGTTCGCCATGAGAACTATCAGCGAGTTCTGATCATGGATTACGATGTTCACCATGGTAATGGCACCCAGCATAGTTTTGAATCCAGAAAAGACGTTTTTTATTGCAGTATTCATGAAAATCCGGCTGTTTGCTACCCTGGGACGGGGTTTCAAAATGAGACCGGCATCGGAGAAGGACAAGGTTACACACTCAATGTGCCAATGCGGAGTTTCTCAGGAGATGATGAATATCTGCAGGTTCTTGAAGAGACTTTCATCCCCGCCTGGCGGGAATATAAGCCGGATATTGTTTTGATATCGGTTGGCTATGATGCTCACCGGGATGACCCACTGGCCAGGATAAGCATTACTGAAACCACATATAAGGCATATGTAGAGGCTCTCTGCCAGATTGCAGCCGAGTTCAGTTCAGGGAAAGTAGTCACTTTTCTGGAAGGGGGATACAATCTTGAGGTCATTCCGAAATTGGCCTTGATACACGCAAAAGCCTTGGATGCTGCTGCTGAGGCTTTGTAACCGGTCACTTACACCTGGGTAATCATACTAAATTCATTTAAGCCTGATTTAGTGATGGTATTTTTCCCCCTTGAGGATGGTGAAGGCTCGATATATCTGTTCTACAAGGAAAAGGCGGAACATTTGATGTGTGAAGGTCATTGGCGACAAACTTAGAACAAGATTGGCTCTGCTTTTGACTTCAGCCGGTAAACCGTACGCCCCGCCGATAACGAAATCTATGTTTGAAAATCCCTGCAGGGCAACATCCTCCAGCTTACGGGCAAAGGCCTTTGAAGAGAGGGTGCTCCCTTTTTCATCGCAAACGATGAGAAAAGAGTTATTGTGAAGTTGGCTCTGAATCTCTTTCCACTCTTTGGCATGCCATTGCGTCATCGTTCCGCTGCTATAGATTGCTTCACGGATTGTTTTAAATTCGATTTCACAGTACCGCTGGAGTTTTTTTAGATAGATCTCAATTCCGGATTTTAAGTATGTTTCCTGCTTTCTTCCGACACATAAAACCCTGATTTTTCTCATTTACAACTCTTTATTCGGAGAGGTGGCGTAAATTTCCTCAAGACTGTATTGTTCCCTGACATCTTTTAAAAATATGTGAACAATGACTGTGTTATAATCAATCAAAATCCAGCGCCCCTCCTCAAGTCCTTCGATGCCTAAAGGCAGCTCACTTTCCTTTTTCAGGATCAGACCAATTTTGTCAGCGATGCCCCGAGTGTGAGCCGTCGATGTTCCGTGGCATATGAAAACAAAATCAGAGAGTGATGACTTTCCCTCCATATCGTACAAGACAGGGTCGAGTGCTTTTAAATCGTCTGCTGTTTGAGTGATAAAGTCTAACAATGTTTGTGTATCCATCTTTTTATGTGAGTGATTGTTGATAGTGTTTCCACGTTTTAAGGGCTTCCGGATGCAACCAGCGGTTCTCTGCGATTGTTTTTAAATCGCTGTTTCGGATTTGAGTGGCAGAGATAGGCGGAACTTCAAAATCCAACCATGTTACATGTTGGAAATAGCTATGATAAAAAGGGATCGTTGTTTCTGGTTTCCTCAATTGGGGTCTTGGAAAGACCAGAATTTCTGACAGGTTCAGTATGGTTTCAATTTCTGCCCATTGTGGAAAAGACGCAAAGGCATCTTCACCAAGGATTATGAACAGGCGATCGTCTGGGTACTGTTTTTTATAGTGGAGAATTGTTTTGTAACTGTAACTCATTTTCTGGTTCTGTAATTCAAACCTGGATATTTCAACAGAATCGAATGCCTGGAAGGTCTGTTTTAGCATTTGCCAGCGGATTGATTCCGTTATCACAGGTGGCAGGCCTTTGAGGGGGTTTTGATACGTGGGGACAATGATGAACTTCGAAAACCCCCTGTTTTGCACCAGATTTCGAACAATTTCATGATGTCCCATATGAACAGGATTGAAACTGCCTCCGAAAATTGCGATATCCATTTATTAAAATAAGTGATAATAAAAAGTAAGAAATTAGAGAACTTTGGCGCTATTTTTGCTTTTCTAGTCTCGTCGTAAAAACCAATTTTACTCAGGTGCCATAAATTATAAAAACTATCGAATCATGGCCTGGTATACTATTTACTCTGAAGCATACGCTATCAACGAAACGATTGATACCTCCCTGTTCGGAAGAAGAGCATCCAGCGGAGCTGATGCAACTATTTATCTTTGGTTTGGTGCTGTCGTTCTAGTTTTTATCGTGATTGGTGTCGTATACAATTGGCTGAACAACAAAAAACTTCTGCAGGTTGATCAGCGATACATGCAAAAGAAAGAAGCGGCGCGTCATAAGGGAGTTGATTTTTCTGATGATACCAGCCGCCGGATTGAAATGCTGTCAAAAATGGTGAAAATGGATCCGGAAAAGGTCCTTTACAATAATAAAATGTTTGAAGGGGCCGTTGAAAAGTTGCGTAGAAAATCGCCTGATGATCCAATGTTGTTGAAAATACCTGAATTGCGAGAGGATTTGGGATTTACGTTCTTTAATCGCAGAGCCCCGTTCATCAATACCCGCATGTTGCAATCCGGACAAAAGCTTCGTGTGGCTGTCAATTTCAAAGGTAAATCTCATTCTTATGTCAGCACTATAATCAATACAAATGAGGAGGAGTTCTGGGTAAAACCACCTCTTGTAAAAGGAAAAGCTATTAATCTGTCAAAATTCAAAACCTTTGATTTCAGTGTTTTTCGAAAGAATGACGGTGAATACCAGTTTACCTGTCAGTTGAAAAATCAGATCTCAACGCCAGCGAATGCACTGGTCATGATTCATGTCAACAAGATCAAGAAACTTCTGACGAGAGAAAACGATCGCTATAAACTGCATTTTAAACGCCAGTTTTTCCTCAGCGATTCAAATGCCAACAGAAGCTGTCAAGGCGTTGTTATGGATATCAGTATAGGGGGTTTAAGATTTCTTGTAAAAGAAATTCCCGAAGGAGTCGAAATTGGGATCAATGTTTTTTTCAAACTGGAAGAAGCCAATATCAAACAGGAGATTAAAGCTGAAGTTGTCAAAATAACCAGTGAAAAAGGAAAAAACTATATTCATCTTCGCTATCAGGATATGTCAGAGCTGAATCGCTTGTACCTGCAGAAGTTTGTTGCAAGTAAAGATCCGGTCAAATTGAAATAATATGGGGTTGTTTCCCTTTGAGGTGGATGATATCCGCAATTGCCTCTTTTCGAACGATAAAATGTAAAATGTCTGTTGTCAGATGATGGTTTCTGTTTAGGAGAAAAATGAGTTTTACAATCCAGAACCGCTCTCTTTTACGACTTCTTTTCCAGTTGAGCTTGAGCCTGTTTATCGCAACGAGTTGTTCCAGTAATCCTGCTCGATTGAAAGACTGGTACGCGGAAAACTATCCCAGTCCAAAGAGACAGATTCAAAAAGAGCGACAAAAGGAGCCGCAGGAACCTGTCTCCGACAAAACCAGTCCTCGATCAGTATCGACAAAAAAAGAGAATACAACTGATTTGCCCACTGTCCATGAAGGCCTGCAGGTGGCAAAAAACGATCACACTGGAAAAAGGATGGGCTCCCTGAAAATCATGAAAGGATCTTTGGAAGAGCCGGTAGATCTTAAATTTGCAGCCAACAGTCCAAAACTATCGGAATACAACGTTTCATCCTTGATTGAGGGAAAACTATTTAAACTTGTTGAAGACGCCTATATAAAAAGAGATGAAAACGAGTTCACTAGGCTTTATAAGTTCTTTTTGGATTCGTTTCCCCAGAGTGGGCGAAAGAGCTATTTGGAAGAGAGGTGGCGCACTTTTTTTTATTCAGAGCAACTCGATACAGCTTCTCTAAAAGACGGCTTGGTGGAAGTGTCCTACCCAGAGGCCAAAGATCTGGATGAATTCAACCGCTATCTGGCGAAACTGAAAAGCACCGGTATCGGATCGATTCAGCTCAATATGGTCCAAGTCCTGGAACAGCCTATATATCTATTTGCAAAACCTGAAAATCCACTGGGATATTATTTTAACACACCAGCGGGTCCACTGGTGGATAATCTTCTTGATCAAATTACGGCACTGGCGCATGCTAATGGGCTTAAGGTGCTGATTACGTTTCCATTGCGAAATCACCCGATGCTGGGGCATCAAAGCATCATGCTGGTGGATGAGTCGTGGAATTCGATTCAAAATAGAACTACCCCCAATGCAAAACTGGACTTGTTGAATCCACAGAGTCAAATCTATCTGACTCGATTGATTCGTTCATTGATGGCTTCGAAAATCGATGGAATCGTTTTCAAAGATGACTTTACCCACGAAATCAATGAGGGTTTCTCCGCAGTAGCTCAACATCGTTATCTGAAGATGACAGGCCGCACGATCTCGTTCAACAGTCTGTTTGTGCCGGTCAAATCCTCTGAGAACAGCAGGTTTGAGATTTTAACGGATGAAGCGTTCAATGATATAGCTGTCTGGCGTACCCGGGAAGTGAAACAACTATTGTGGGATCTTATTGCGGATATCAGAAAACAGAAGGATTCGTTCATTCTGGGGATCGAAGTGACACCAGAAATGGTGCTACAAGAAAACCTCTCTGTGAAATGGTACTCTACAGGTTTGTCATATCTCAAAGATCTGGATCTGGATCTATTTGTCCTGAAATGGCGTAAATCGGGTTCGGATGCAGAATCAGATATTGAGAGTTACCGGAAATCCGCCTGGAGACTTCGGGATTCAATTCTGCCAAAAGCAAGTATTTATATGAAAGTTCCGCTGAGCGCAGAAACAAATAATGTGATTCGCTTAAATCGACGTATTCGGGAAAATGTATCGATACAGCAGGATATGAAGATGACCAAACTGGCTGTAGGGCCTGTTTCAAGGCTGAAACAATTGGATTTTCTCTCTGATACTAATTAAAGAATATCTGAAAATTTTTCCGGTTGCTCCTGTGACCTATTACCCTCGTCACTGCCGGGATAGAATTTAAATGAGCTGATTCATCTTGAGCATCGGCAGCATCACTGCAAGAACAATAAAGCCCACCGTAGCAGCCATCCAGAGAATCAATGCGGGTTCGAGTAGTGCAATGGACTTCTCTAAAGACTGCTTGACCTCATTTTCCAGAATAGCGGAAACCTTATTCAACATCTTTTCCAGTTGACTGCTCTCTTCACCAACACGAATCATTTGGATAACAGTCACAGGGAAGATATTTGCCTGTCGCAATGCTTGTGACAGATCCATCCCGCGCTTGGTTATATTCAGGGCTATCTCGTCAAACTGGTTTTCATATACCCGGTTACCCATAACCTGTTTGACAATGTCCAGGGATTGTTTCAGTTCGACGCCACTTTGCAACAATGTGCCGAGAGTCTGTGTGAACCGGAAAACGATGATTTTTTTAATGATTTTCCCGAGAACGGGTGTTTTTAGCAATGTCCAGTCTTTGATCAATTCACCTCGGCGCGATTTAACAAACCGCATCAGAAAAAATATCGCTATTCCCAATGTTAGTACAAGTTGCCAGGTGTTGTTCGTAATTATTTCGCTTAATCCGATGACCATTCGGGTGGGAAGTGGGAGTTGCACATTGAACTGCTGAAAGATAGGGATAATTTTTGGGATGATGAAGGTTACCATAAAGACAACAATCCCGAGTCCCATGAGTGTCATAATAAGTGGATAAATCAACGCCTTCTGAATTTTGGCTTTAATCTCAGCCGTACCCTCCCTCGCTGTCGTCAAATACTGCAATACCTGATCCAACATTCCGCCCGCTTCCCCGGCATTGACCATGGCGATATACATTTTTGAAAATAGTGTTGGATGATCTTCCAGCGCAGATGCCAAAGAGCTTCCTTCAACGATTCTGGCTTTGATCAAATCGAGAATATGTTGAAACGTCGAATGTTCGCTTTCTTCAATCAGAATATCAAACGCCTTGTCATAGGGAATGCCTGTTGAGACCAGAACGGAAAGCTGTCTGGTAAAATCCGTAATGAGATCGAAAGGAACGCCCGCTCTTTTTTTGGTTAAGCCGCGATCCAAGGATCCTTTCAACTGTTCCTTAGCGCTTGATATGGATATGAGGTGAAGTTTTTGCGACTTTATTTTTGCTGCGGCCTGTTTCAAAGTGGGGGCATCAATTTTCCCTTTTCTCTTTTTCCCGCTTTTATCGATCGCTCGATACTCAAATAGTGCCATCTTTTATCAATGGAATTGATTGGACTTCTGAAGCCATTTAGTATTCCCATTTGTAAAATCACACAGTCGACCATAACCAGAACAGTATTTATCCGACTGGAAGCCGAAATGTCAATCTAACAGCTTATGGAAAAATCGTTTCCGGGTACGGTTTGTCAGACTGTATTGGAGTATCGGACTTTGGGTGTATCGTCTTTGTTGATATAGGCATCGAAGAGCATACAGATATTTCTGACAAATACTTTACCGGTATCGGTTATGCGCAGATGATCTTCGTTGAGCTCTAACAGACCATCTTCTTGAAATTCAGCCAGCTGTGTCATTTCAGTGGGAAAGCAGGCTGCAAATTCACTATCAAATTCTGCTTTAAACTCCGCATAGGAAAGATAGAAATGGCAGATAATACGCTGGATGGTCCATTTTCTCATCAGGTCGTCCTGGCTCAGTGCCATCCCTCTGCATGCTGCAAGCCCAGTCTCATTAATCTGTTCCTGATAGGTCTTGATCCGTTTTTCGTTCTGAAGGAAATAGGGCCCGATTTCACTGATTGCAGTCATTCCGATGCCCAGGAGATCAACATTTGATTTAGGGGTGTATCCCATGAAATTTCTATTCAGCGTTCGGTTTCTCATGGCGATAGAAAGCTCATCATCCGGCAAAGCGAAGTGATCCATGCCGATATATTCATATCCTGCATCCGTCAGCTGACGAATGGTCTCGAAAACTAATGAGAGGCGGGTCTTTTTGTCCGGAAGCGTTTGTGGATCGATCTTTTTCTGGTGACGCATACGCTCAGGCAGGTAGCCAAAATTATAAATAGCCAGTCGATCCGGTTTCATTTTTATGACAGTGGCCAGTGTTTGATTAAAGCTGTCCAGTGTTTGAAAAGGCAGTCCGTATATTAAATCAAAATTTATCCCCTTAAATCCGAGAGATCGAGCGGTTTGAAGGTGTTCAAACGTCATCTCTTCACTTTGAATCCGGTTGATGGCTGTTTGAACGGTGTCATCGAAATCCTGTACTCCCAGGCTCAATCGATTAAATCCCTTTTCGCTGAGAAATCTCAACTGGTCGGTCCGGATTGTGCGAGGGTCAATTTCGATGGCAATTTCCGCATCTGTTTCAAAGGCAAAATTGGATTGAATCGTATCCAGGATTTGTTCAAACTCCTCATTTAATAAAAATGTAGGCGTCCCGCCACCAAAATGAAGTTGGCGGATCTGCTTATCGCTATGCAACAGTTTTCCGACCCGGTGGATTTCTTTGGTCAGATGCTCGACGTAGATAGCAGATTGTGACTGCTTGCGGGTGACAAGTGTATTGCATCCACAATAATAGCATCTGCTGCGGCAAAAAGGGATATGTATATAGAATGAAAGTGGCCGTTGACTGGATGTTATCTCATCAAGCCAGTTCAGCTGCAGGGATCGGTCAATATCGTGCCAGATGGGCGCTGTCGGATATGACGTGTAGCGAGGACCACTAACACCGTATTTGTCAACAAGTTCGGGAGTTATATGCAACATGCTTCTTAATGGTTTGACAGTCAGTTATGATGTGATTTGGAACAAAAAAGGACAGCGTCTCGGACTATAGAAGCAAAGACGGTGATCCTAAAATATCTACTCATGCATTGTAAAAACCACCTGCCCCTTTTTGATTTTGGGCATATCCTTTTTATTTACCAAGACCCAGCAATCGTTTTCCATAACCTTGATCACTTCTGTCATGGCGAGTGCATTGACGTCAAAAGATACGATTCTGCGCGAGACGCCATTGACAATTTCTGATTTGACGGTTCTTTCACGTACCTGGATCTTGCGACCCAGCTCGATACCGACACTCCTGCCCAAAGAGATCCTGGCAACCTGGTGTGCACCTCGAGTTTCCAAAATATAACCTCTGATCTGAAAATAGGTCTGAACCAGTTGCTTGAGCTTTTTGTAGGAGCGGTCAGATTTTTGCGAATCGTAGTGGATATCTTGTTGGAGTACAACCTGCCCACTATCTGTGGTGAACACAGTTAAATTGATATTCGCCTTGAAGCGATCTACATTTTCTACCATTTTGCTCTCAATGATGGTGATCTGCATTTGAGAAACAAAAGTGGCATTAACAGAGGTGCCTAGCTGAATCGCATCAGCGATGTTGCTGGTCTGAAAGTGTTTGTTTTCATCTTCCGCAAGTAGTGCATCTGTTTGCTGCTGGGAGATGATTGAGAAGTTTCCATTTTTTTCAAAGGATGAATTGATGAAATGATTAATTTCTTTTAACCGGACTTCAGTGACGGTCTGATCCTTAAAAACAAGCAGTGGCAGAAGGATATAGGGGCGAAGCACCAGTTCATCTTCGAAGGGAGGATATTGGGACTCCAGCTTGTCTGCATCGAGGATCGGAAACGACAAGGGATCAACCTTCTTAGGTGCACAACCCGATAACAGGATAATGCAACAAAAAATCAGCATGAATGGAAGCAGTGCGGTGCGCATGAAAAATCGCATTTGACTCAATGATCGTTTCATTTGTGGCCTCCTTTAATGTGAATCAGAAAAGTTCATTTCAAATTGTGAAATATTTGTTTTTTTGGCGCGCGACATATTTCTTGATGGAAATGTTTCTGGGCAACAATATGGATATAAGGATTGTTCTAAAACGACAGAGCGTCTCACTTCTACGTTCTGAATGACGAACATTTGGGATCCCCTGAGAAATGCCAAAGTGATTAGATTATAACCGAATGGCGGCCGAAAATAAAGCCTGAGTTATCAGCCTGGGATTGGATTTATTCATCGATAATCTACCTGTCCTGGCTGAAAAGCACGCCAACCAGCAGACAGGATGTTATCAGCGGGGCTCGAAAATTATAACAGCATAAACAAAAATCCCATGATGATCGTAGGGATAAGGGCTCCCAGGAGAAGTCCCAGTGGAGAAAAACCATTGGAAAAGAATTTCTGTAGAATAGATAATCCGGCTGGGTTGGGTGCATTGGCTATGACAGTCAACCCCCCACCGGTGACCGCTCCGGCAACAACCGCGTATTTCATCGAATCCGTCAAATCCGGGACCAACGCGGCCAAATATGTAATGGCGGCGTTATCGTTAAAGGCAGTCAACACGGTTGCCCCAACCATCAAGGGAACCTCACTCAAGCTTCCCAGTATCGGGGCGATCCACCACTTCTGCAATCCGCCATGTATGACCAGCCCCGCTAGAAAAAATCCCACCAACAGCGCAGGTTTTAAGTTGGTTCGGTTTTGATGATGTGCTGTGGACTCCACAAATCCGAGGAAGCAGAGAAAACCGGCTATGAAAAGTGATGGATAGTGCGCAAATCTGACGGTCCAAATCATCAGTAGTACATGAACCAGTGTGACACCCATGGGAACTTTATCATCTCGCATATCCCATTTTATCAAGTGTCTTGATCCGTCCGACTCCTTTAGATCTTTCAATTGCCCAAATTCGTTCCTGAAGACGAAAAAATAGATCGTGTTGGCGATAAGAATCCCCAGAACTGCTTTCCAACCGAAATTTGAAAACATGAATCCCATACTCCAGCCCCATTTTCCTGCAACCATAAGTACAGGTGGTGCAGCAAAATGTGTCAGCGTTCCACCAACAGAAATATTGACAAATAAAAGACCGATTGTTGCGTAGGCAAAACGTTTGCTGGGCTCTCTCGCATAAAACTCTTTCGCTAGTATGAGTGCAGAAATAGTCATTGCTGCAGGCTCTGTTATTAAAGAACCCAGAATCGGTCCAACCGTTAGAATTGTGAACCACATTGCCGCTGAAGAGCCCCTGCCCAGCTTTGAAATAGCCTTCAGTGATTGCTCTGCAAATCGCATGATAGGCCGTGCTGCCGCTAAAGTCATGATAACGACCACAAACATCGGCTCAGTGTAGTTTATGGAGCTGAAGTAAGATATAGACGCATCCAGGCCGTAAAAGTAGGCAATTGACCAGAAAACCGGAAGTACCCAGAGACCAAAAACCACTTCGATTTCTCCAAAAAAATGAAACAATTGTGAGAGAAAGCTGACCTCTTCAAGGACATCACCGGTATATTGAATATCCTGCTTTTTCCGCCTCATTTTTTCTTTGTGCTTTTCCTGCAGATAGTGAGATACTTTTTGAAACTTACTGGCCATGAATGTATGGATAATTGCCCCTAAAAAAAGCAGTGTAACCATCAGGTTCAGAGGTTCCTGTTGAACCCGATGTGACAGAATTGCGCCGATATCACTCAAATGGCTGTCATTGTAGCTTGAAAGAGTTGGTGGGAAATTAATTTTCCCAGAGTGAGCTCCACTGGAAGCGATGAGTGTGATCGGCAGAATCATACTGATTAAGAAAATTGTAATCCAGTATCTCTTGCGTTTCATTCTTTATCCTCTCTAGAGTGTTTTTATGAGTTTGATAAATTCAGAAATAACAACAGGCTGCATGAACGGATGCTATTCGATGCCAAATTTGCTGTAATTTTATATCAGCAATATTTTGATGTTCCTCGAAAGTACCTTTAAAGTCAAATTCATTGCCCTTTTTTCTTCCCTGCCATTAGAAGATTGAAAAAAAATTAGGCGCACTGTTTTGTTGAGTCTTGCATAGAACTTCTATCTTTCCAATCATCGGTCATCAAAGTTGGAAGCTAGAGAATCGTACAAATTCCATGTTGAACGCAGACTGGTTTTTTCATGGCCAGATTGAGCACAAATAATTCAATATTTTTATGAAAGTCGATGCTATCTGGCGGAACCTATTTCGTGTGACCACAAGTTTTTAAGCTTGCCCTCAGACAAATGTTAATCCATACAAATCTTAGTGCGATGCATGTCGATAAATGTCGATGCAGGAGATCAGAATTGCTAAAAGTGGTCTACATTCTATCGCGACTGAACCTTGCTTACCATAAATTGATGTATAAATATAAATAGTTAATGACATACCCCCAATTGATAAATTGTGATTTCCATTTGCTTTAATCAGGTTATTTCAATAGACTCATTCTTTGTTAAACATAATCACTGAATTGAAAAAAGATTCAGATTTGCCCCATTCATTGACCCTGATGCCAAAAGAAATATTCATCGTTTTTATGAGTCGATCTTTTTCCTGTTTTCAACAGATCGGGTCCTTTTTCGATTAGAAACTGAATATTCTTGTTTGGTGAAGTGCACATAAATATATCTGATTTAAAACTATTGACATTCTTTTCAAGAGTACGTATGTTCACTTTAAAAGCTTTGAGATACTTAGGGATCGTTCAAAAATAACTTCATATAATCTATTTGCAAAAGCCCTAAAAAACACTGGACATTTTGCAAACAGAATTTGACAGCAACGTGTTTCCTTTTCATGAATGGGAAACACTTGACTAATTTTTGAGCCAACCCTTAGCGAAATTTCAATATCGAATTACTCGTTGATTCGATATATTCACAAGACTTATATTCGCATCCGCTCAGGCTCCTCCTAATATCAGGCTGCCTTCCCAGAAAGGTTGCGAATAATACTTAATCAGATCAATACATCAAACAATACCCGGTGTATTTTTTTTCATAGAATCTTAACCCAGGAGCCAAAATGTGGGATACAGAGAAAACGAAAGCAATCGAATCGGCACTGTCCCAAATTGACCGTCAATTTGGAAAGGGATCGGTGATGCGAATGAGCGACAAAGCAGCGCAGAACATACCTGTTGTTGGGAGTGGTATTATTGGATTGGATGTCGCTCTTGGGGCTGGGGGATTCCCTCTGGGCAGAGTTATCGAGGTCTTCGGCCCGGAATCCTCCGGGAAAACAACCCTGGCTTTGCACATCGTTTCTGAAGTCCAGAAATCCGGTGGCATCGCAGCTTTTGTTGATGCGGAACATGCACTCGATGTAGTGTATGCAAGAAATCTGGGTGTCAATATTGATGACCTCTTGATCTCACAACCTGATTACGGAGAGCAAGCTCTCGAAATTACCGATATTCTGGTCCGTAGTGGTGGCATTGATGTCATCGTGGTGGACTCGGTTGCTGCACTGGTACCCCGCGCTGAAATAAACGGTGAAATGGGGGATTCACATGTCGGTCTGCAGGCTCGACTCATGTCACAAGCGCTTAGAAAACTCACGGGAACCCTCTCCAAATCCAGATGCATGATTATTTTCATAAACCAGTTACGTCATAAAATTGGTGTCATGTACGGTAACCCAGAAGTGACTACTGGCGGGAATGCCCTTAAATTTTACTCCTCTGTACGAGTCGATATTCGCAGAATCAGTGATATCAAACAAGGTGATAACGTATTGGGAACCAGGACCCGAATCAAAATTGTGAAAAACAAGGTTGCGCCCCCTTTCAAAATTATCGAGGTCGATATCATGTTTGGTGAAGGTATTTCAAAAATCGGCTCCCTCCTTGACCTTGCCGTCGATGGCGACATTGTTAAAAAAAGTGGCAGCTGGTACTCATATAACGATGAAAGACTGGGGCAGGGAAGAGAAAATTCCAAAGAATTCCTGTTGGAAAACCCTGATGTTGCCAAGAATATAGATCAACAGGTAAGAGAACACTTTAAAATCCCATTTGAAGATGCAAATGCTCAAAAGGAGAGCAAAGCTGCAGATAAAAAACCTGAAAAAGTCAAAAAAGACTGACCTGATACCCTGTTATCCGACTTTGTCGTTTTTTACTTGATCTTATAAAATCGGGAAGTTATATTAAAAGTTCAATTTAGCACTCAACCCGGTTGAGTGCTACTAGTCGTAGAATAGATATCTGTGATCTGCGGATTTGTTGACACAGAGGTCTATTTAAGTATTCATTTGACCAATAAAATAACCTTCCACAAGAGGAGTTTTAATATGAAAATCAGACCATTACATGACCGCGTGATTGTAAGACGCAACGATGCTGAGACCAAGACCGCAAGTGGCATTATAATTCCAGATACAGCAAAAGAAAAGCCTCAGGAAGGCGAGATAGTCGCTGCAGGTTCAGGAATTCGCAAAGATGACGGTACTGTCCTGCCGTTGGATGTGAAAACAGGAGACAGGGTACTTTTCGGAAAATATGCCGGTACTGAAATTAAGATTGACGGCGAAGAGCTACTGATGATGAAAGAAGACGATATTCTGGGCGTTATTGAATAACAGATATTATCGAAATTATATCTTTAATTAAAGTTTAAGCCGGGTTTTTTAAAATCATGAATTATCCGGAGTTTCTGCATTAAATCTATTACACAGGATTAAAAAAATGGCTAAACAAATAGTATTTGGGGAACAGAATCGTGGCGAAATGCTGAAAGGCATTAACCAGTTGGCCGATGTTGTTAAAGTGACCTTGGGTCCGAAGGGACGGAATGTTCTGATAGAGAAATCCTTCGGCGCACCTTTGATCACAAAGGATGGCGTAACTGTCGCAAAAGAAATTGAATTGGATGACAAAGTTCAAAATATGGGTGCTCAGATGGTGAAGGAAGTTGCCAGCAAGACTTCTGATATCGCTGGTGATGGCACGACCACTGCTACGGTACTTGCTCAGGCGATCTTTCGTGAAGGCGTGAAGAATGTAGCAGCTGGTTCAAATCCAATGGATTTGAAAAGAGGAATCGATACAGCTGTCAAAGCGGCAGTGGATTATCTGGCAGAAATCTCAAAACCTGTAGCTGACAGTAAAGAGATTGCTCAGGTTGGAACCATTTCAGCCAACAGTGATACCACTATTGGTACAATCATTTCAGACGCAATGGATAAGGTGGGCAAAGATGGTGTGATCACCGTTGAGGAAGCCAAAGGTCTGGAGACGACTCTTGATGTTGTTGAGGGGATGCAATTCGATCGGGGCTACCTGTCACCTTATTTTGTAACAGATTCTGACAAGATGGAAACAATCCTGAAGGATCCGTACATTATTCTGGTAGAGAAAAAAGTCAGTAACATGAAGGATGTTCTGGGTGTTTTGGAACAGATTGCCAAAGAGGGCAAGCCTTTCCTGATTATTGCTGAAGATGTCGATGGCGAAGCCCTGGCGACTCTGGTTGTGAACAAGCTGCGAGGAACGTTACAGTGCTGTGCTGTTAAAGCTCCGGGGTTTGGTGATCGACGTAAAGCCATGCTGGAAGATATTGCCACACTGACTGGTGGTGAAGTTGTTTCAGAGGATCGGGGAATGAAATCAGAAGATTTGACACTCTCTCAGTTGGGGACAGCAAAAACAGTGACTATCGATAAAGATAACACAATTATCGTAGATGGTGCAGGTTCCAACGATGATATCAAAGCCAGAGTCAATCAGATTCGTGCTCAAATCGAGGAAACCACCTCAGATTACGATCGTGAAAAGCTGCAGGAACGTCTGGCCAAATTGGTCGGTGGTGTTGCGATCATCAATGTGGGTGCTGCGACTGAAATTGAAATGAAAGAGAAAAAAGCCAGAGTTGAAGATGCGCTGCATGCAACACGTGCTGCTGTTGAAGAAGGAATTGTAGCTGGCGGTGGTATTGCGTTGGTTCGGGCACAAAAAGTTGTCGAGTCGGTGATTGAAAAACTCGAAGGCGATCAAAAAATTGGGGCTGCCATTGTGGTGAAGGCCCTTGAAGAGCCTTTAAGGCAGATTGTTAACAACACTGGACTTGAAGGTGCTGTTGTAGTTAACAAAGTTAAAGAGATGGAAGGAAACAACGGGTTTGATGCTCGTACAGAAGAGTATTGTGATTTAGTGCAGGCCGGTATTATTGATCCGACCAAAGTGACTCGTAATGCGCTGCAGAACGCTTCATCCGTATCTGGGTTGCTTGTAACAACTGAAGCATCTATCAGTGATAAGCCTTCTGAGTCCGGTGACGCTGGTATGCCTCCAATGGGCGGTGGCGGAATGGGCGGAATGGGTGGAATGGGTGGTGGAATGCCCGGTATGATGTAATTATATCCAATGCCAAGAATAAAAAAGCCGGCTTTATGCCGGCTTTTTTTTTGCTCTTTTTTTCTGATCCAGTTCGGGTAGTGATAGTTGTTAAGATGAAATAAATTTAAGGAAATAGAAAACTACAGATACACCAGGCCGGATTCAAATAGCTGAAGTCTTGGCGTTAATAAATTCGAACAGGCCTTTGTAATCAGAAAGTTAGTTTTGTAATTTGATTCTTTTATGGGGACGATTGAAAAACTGTCTTTATTAATAAGTTGAAATATGGGATACTCTTTATTTAGAGAACCATAAGCAGCCGGCTTATTTGCTCATTGGTTTGATTGAATGATTATATGATGACAAGACATCAAATATCGAAACTAAATATTAGGCGACAACCATGCGTCCTACTGATGCGTAGTCAGCCAGCCTATTCTTTGCGCAAATTTAGATACCTAGTAGGGAAAAATGTCTGAACAAAGTAGTGGCATTGAAGATATGAAGGATATCCTGCATGAATTTGTTGTGGATTCAAAAGAGATGTTGGAGGATATTGAGCCCGTTCTGATCGAATTAGAAGCAGACTATGATGAAGAAAAAATTAATAAGGTGTTTCGCTGCTTTCATTCAATCAAAGGTGGGGCAGGATTTTTGAATCTAAATAATATTCAGAGGATTACACATTCAGCTGAAACACTGTTGGATCTGTTTCGCAAAGGGAAGCTTGAATTTGGTTCTGAACATCTCGATATCATGGTGTTGGTATGTGATCAAATCGTCAGAATTCTGGATCAGGTGTATGAATCACTGGTGGATGAGGGCTTTGAAGCGGAGAATGAAACACTGTGCCAGATTATGGACGGTCTGATTGAGAATGGGGGGACATCGGCATCTAAACCTGAAGCGCTCCCACTGACCGACGATCTTCTTGAAGCTGAAACTGCAGAAATTGTAGAGGTAGTTGAAGAAGAGATGGAAATCCCCATTACGGATGAAATGGTCGGGCAGTTTGTGCAGGAAGCTGAAGGCGGATTTGAGAAAATTGAAGAAGTGTTGCTAATCCTTGAAAAGTTTGGATTTGACCAGCAGCTGCTGGATAATGCCTATCGTTTGATCCACAGTTTCAAAGGAAATTGTGGGTTTATGAATTTTAAGCACTTGGAACTGGTCAGTCATAAGGTTGAGACCGTTTTTGACGGAATGAAAAATAAGGAAATTCCGACAAAAGAGGAAAATGTTACCATCTTGTTCCAGGTTCTGGATGTCATTCGTGCGACGGTTCAACAAATCGGGCAGAAGGGAAGTCATGTGATTGAGGAGTATCAGCAGTATCTGTCGATAATGGACGGGATCATAGATGTATCAGAGGTGAAGAAACCTGGTAAATCTGCCAAAGGGCAGATAAAAGCTGAAAGCCCCACAGTCACATCAGCTCCCACCGCACAACTATCATCCCCTGATATCCCAGTGAAGACGGCAGATGAAAAAGCAACCTCTGCCAAGCAATTGCAAACGGATATTCGTGTGAATCTGTCTAAGGTAGATAAGGTTATCAATCTTGTGGGGGAGTTGATGATAATCAGTCAGATGATCACCAGCAATATGCAGGAAGATTCGGATACGACAGGGCGAGCGTCCCATCAATTGAATAGCCTGATTACAGAGTTGCAGGATGTGGCCATGTCCATCCGTATGATACCGCTGGCTGGAACCTTTCGCAAAATGGTGCGTCTGGTGCGGGATCTTTCAAAAAAATCTGGAAAGCAGGTACAATTTGAAACAAAAGGTGAGGATACCGAGCTTGATAAAACAGTTGTTGAGCAGATTTCAGATCCGCTTGTCCATCTGGTTAGAAATTCTATCGATCATGGCATTGAGCCCCCTGACGAAAGGGAAGCGCTTGGAAAATCACCCGTTGGCAAGCTTATTATCGAAGCCAAATATGAAGGCAATGAAGTCTGGATCAATATTATTGATGATGGTAAAGGCCTGAGCCGGGAGAAAATCCTTGCTAAAGGGATCGAGCGTAAGCTTGTCTCGGAAGAGGAAACGAAAGACTGGTCAGACCAGAGAGTGTATAAACTGATTTTCGAACCGGGATTCTCTACAGCTGAAAAGGTTACCTCTGTTTCTGGGCGGGGGGTTGGAATGGACGTCGTCAAACGGAATATCGAAAAAGTAAAGGGGCATGTTGATATCAATAGCATCCCTGGGAAGGGAAGCACCTTGGGATTACGGATTCCACTAACACTGGCTATTATCGACGGAATGCTGCTTCGTGTCGGAAAGGCTGTCTACACAGCTCCATTGCTGGCAATTCGAGAATCGATCCAGGTCAAGCCCTCAAATATCACCATCGTGGAAAACCGTGAAGTGGTTATGATTCGGGAGCAGTTGGTGCCGGTGTATAGGCTTCATAAACTCCATAATATCAAACCGCAATATGAGAACCTCGAAGATGCTATTCTAATCGTGTTGGAATACCAGGATGACGTTTTTGGTTTAATGGTGGACGAGCTTTTGGGGCAGTATCAGACGGTCATCAAAGGTTTGTCAGAGTATCTGGGCAAAATACCGGGTATTTCAGGGTGTTCGATATTGAGTAATGGTGAAGTGAGTTTGATTCTTGATGTAGCTGATTTGAGAAAGGAAATCGCATAATTTGCTGATCTTATGATTATTGCATTTGTTCAAACTAAAGGTGGAACCGGGAAGAGTACACTGGCACAGAATATTGCTTTTTCAAGAACAGTTCGGAAGGCATTTGGATCCATTTCTATTGTTGAAATGGATCCCCAGAAAACGCTGCATAAATGGTGGCAGCGGAGGCAGGATAATGGTCATCGAACCACCAATGTCAGCTTTACGCACATTTCCAGAACAGAAAAGGATATCATCCTGCAGGAACTGGAAGAGCTTGAGAAAAGTAATGATTTTTTGGTTCTGGATGTCCCGGGAGAGAGTATCAGTAAATTCCACACTCAGTTTGCGTGTGCAGTGGCTGATCTGGTGCTGATTCCGATGAGAACATCCACCCATGATGAAGAAGCCTTTGAAGATAACCTTCTGCCAATCATAAAAAGAATCATGGAAGTGGATCGTGAGAGTCGGAACGCATTTTATGTTGTCCCATCTTTTACCCATCCTCTGGTTAAACGGCAAAATATCATAGAGTACTTTCACGGCATACTGCCAGATTATATTCACTGTTTAAATGCCACTTTTTCTTTTGGAACTGTTTTTGAGAACTATTCCAGAAGTGGAAATAATCTTTTTGAATATGCAGATTCGGTAAAAGCAAATCGGAAACTGTACGAGCAGGCGAAAAAAGCCATCAACGAAATCGAAACAATCGCTGAGGCAATAATCACTTTACGGTAGATTTATGGGATTACCAACGAAAAAGCAGCTGCAAAAACATCGCAGGGGGACGCGTAAAGCGCTGGATACGCTTGAAGCTCTGAACGATTCAGACAAGCAGGCGAATTCTGATGTTGAAAAAACCCAGGATCATAAACCTGGCAAAGGCGAGGTGAGCTCGTCCAAAAAAATGACAAAAGCGCCTTCTGCCGCAACCAGTAAAAAGAAAAAGCCAGCTAAAAAAATAACCGCTAAAAAAACGACGGAGAAGAAAGTAGTTGATAAAACGACAACAGTGATAACGGAAGCGAAAACGGAAAACCAAATGTCGATTGAGAAAAAGAGAGAATTGGAGAAATCTGAGATAAAACTGGAACTGGCAGATGAAAAAAGCGAGGCTCCAGTAAAACAGGACATAAGAAGCCAGAAAGGTAAAACAGAAGCAAGTAAATCCATCGAAATCGGTCAGGAGGACGATCTGGATGAAGATACGCAGAAAGACCGCTTTTTGTCATTTCGGATTGGAAAGGAGGATTATGGTATCGAAATCCGGTTTGTGACTGAGATTATTGTTATGCATACAGTAACCGAGGTTCCGGATACGCCGCCTTTTATAAAAGGTGTGATCAATCTGCGTGGGAAAGTGATTCCGGTGATGGATGTGAGGGAACGATTCAATCTGGAAAAAAGGGGATATGACGACCGGACCTGCATTATTGTCACCGATGTGGGTGAAGTTACCGTGGGTTTGATTGTCGATACTGTCAATGAAGTCATCGATATTCCTGAAAATAATATTGATCCCCCACCTGCAACTCATTCAGGCATTGAATCAAACTATATCAACGGAATGGGAAAAGTCGGGAAAAAAGTGAAGATTTTATTGGATGTGAAAAATGTTCTCATTTTCGATCAGAAAAAAAATATATAGGAATGGATTTGGCGTTATCTGGAAATAATAGTGGAAAAGGATTGATTTCAATTTCAGACCAGGAGTTTCAACTTTTCCGAACCTTTATCTATAATAATTTCGGAATTAATCTGACCGAAGTCAAACGGGCGCTGCTCGTCAACCGCCTGCAGAGAATACTGCGTCGGGAAGGCTTTACGTCGTTTGAGGATTACTACCAGGCGATACAAAAAGACAAAACCGGGCATGGCACCAGTGAGCTCATTGACGCGGTTTCTACAAATCATACTTTTTTCTTTCGTGAAAAAGTACATTTCGATTATTTGATGAGTACAGCGTTTCCATTTACAGTCAACCGCTTGCTACAGAAAAATAATAGGGATCTTAGAGTTTGGTGCGCGGCTGCTTCCAGCGGGGAAGAGCCCTATGTTCTGGCCATGCTGATTAAAGAGTTTTTGGGTCAGCAATATAATCAGTGGTCTGCCGGTGTACTGGCAACAGATATATCCAACAAAGCGCTGAGTATTGCTGTGGAGGGCAAATATTCGAGTGAACGTCTGGAACAAGTACCGGCAAAGTATAAGTTCAACTATTTTGAAAAGGTGGGCGCAGAGGAATATCAAGTTAAGGAGAGTCTCAGAAAGGAAGTCCTTTTTCGTCGGTTTAATCTGATGAACGAAACGTTTCCTTTTAAAAAGCCATTCCACATCATTTTTTGTAGAAATGTGATGATCTATTTCGATCATGAAACCCGGGATGAATTGGTCAGAAAAATGTATAACTGCACCCATCCAGGGGGCTATCTTTTCATCGGAAATGCCGAGACTCTAGGCAGAACCAATTGCCCCTATCGATATATTGCACCATCTATTTATCAGCGTGATGAGTAACAATGTTGAATCATTAGAACTATGCCTGTGCAAATCCAAAAAAAGATAAAAGTATTGATTGTTGATGATTCCGCTTTGGTAAGGAGTATTTTGGAGGCAGGACTCAGCAAGGATCCAATGATCACAGTTGTCGGAACAGCGTCCGATCCATATATTGCGCGGGATAAGATTCTGGAACTGGAACCAGATGTTCTGACCCTTGATGTAGAGATGCCAAGGATGGATGGGGTGGTTTTCCTGCAAAAGCTGATGCCCCAGTATCCTATTCCAGTGATTATGGTCAGTGCTTTGACCGAACGGGGTAAAAAAATCACAATGGACGCCCTGGAAGCTGGAGCCATTGATTTTGTGACAAAGCCGAGTACAGGTATTTCCCAGGGTCTGAATGCCATGATGGCTGATCTGCGTGGTAAAGTGAAAATCGCAGCGACCGCGGATGTTTCTCACTGGTTAAATCATAAGCATTCTCTGCGCAAAATCCATCAAAAGCATCGGGTGCTGTCGGGTGGAACCGATAAGGTGATTGCAATAGGTGCTTCAACGGGCGGTACGGAAGCCATACGCACAATGATAAAAATGCTTCCCGTGTCAACCCCCGGAGTTGCAATTGTCCAACACATGCCTCCGGGATTTATTCAGGCTTTTGCTGAAAGCTTGGACCGTCAGTCTGCTATGAACGTGAAAGAGGCAAAAAGCGGTGACCGTATCATGCCGGGTAGGGTTCTGATTGCTCCTGGAGGTAAGCAGATGACTGTTTACCGTTCTGGTGGCGTTTATCTGACAAAGATCTTTGACGGGGGGCGGGTCAACGGGCATTGTCCTTCGGTTGAAACACTCATGAACTCCGTAGCGGAACAGGTGGGGGATAACGCAATCGGTGTCATGCTGACAGGTATGGGAGGCGATGGATCGCAGGGTTTGCTGGCCATGCGAAAAGCCGGGGCAAGGACCTTTGCGCAGGACGAGAAAACCTCAGTCGTTTTTGGAATGCCTAAAGTAGCGTACGAAATCGGAGCGGTGGAAAAAATGCTGCCAATTGATGCAATTGTACCGGCAATCTTAAAATCATTGGAACAGAAAGTTGATTAGGTATTGTTAAATGAGCCAGATTAATGTGGGGATCGGGGAGCTTGCCGTTTCAAAAACCCAGGGTGAAATAATAAAGACGTTTGGTTTAGGATCATGTGTCGCTATTATCGTTCTCGATCCGAAAGTACGCGCAGTTGGATTGATACACATTGCTCTTCCCGATTCAACCATCAACCCGGAAAAAGGGGCAAAGCAGCCTGGATATTTTGCCGATACGGGAATCCCCTATCTGATACATGAAATGATGAAACTTGGTTGCCATCCGAAAGGTCGGGGTTTGATCATTAAGCTTATTGGTGGTGCCCAGGTGATGGACCCCAATCATCGATTTAACATTGGTAAGCGTAATATTTTGACCATTAAAAAGATTTTGTGGTCTTACAATCTGGCGGTTGTTGCTGAGGAAACCGGGGGTAATGTAAGCCGTACAGTTGATGTAAATGTAGGAACAGGCAGGGTTACAATCTCACAGGGTTCATAGAAATAAACTGAAAGGAGCGTCATGAAAAAAATCATGATTGTCGATGACTCCTCGACATCAAGAATGTTTGTGAAACGCTGTCTTCAGACAGTGTTAATAGACCAGGATGAAACTGAGTATCGAGAGGCCGAAAATGGAAAGGAGGCCTTGGCCAGATTGAAGGAGTCGTCTGCAGATCTGGCCTTGATAGATCTGAATATGCCATTGATGGATGGAGCCACTTTATTGCGCTGGATGAAAGCAAGTCCCAAATTGACGTTGATTCCGGTGGTGGTCATTACGAGTGCAGACAGTCCGGCAAATCGGGAGGAGCTTATGAAGCTGGGCGCCTCTTATGTCTTGAGTAAACCGATTGCACCGGCGAAACTCAAACCGGTTATTCACGAAATATTCGACATGCCATCCAATGATGATTTTGGATTTTAAGTTGAATCAATTGCAAGATAACCCAATTTCTTATTCAAAAAGATGAACGTAGAACAGATACTCGTTGATGTGATCTCGGAAACTGTTGAGACAATGGCTTTTATGGAGGTGCTTAAAAAAGATACGATCACACCGTATGATGAGCATCTTGAAAGACTTCGCGTCGAGATACTGGTCAATGCGCCGTTCCCCGGCGAAATCAGGCTGGTCTTGCCCAAATCGCTGGCCGTTTTATTTTCTCAAAATATGTACAGTCTTGATGAGCAGGATGTGACCATTGAAACAGTGGAGGATGTTCTGGGTGAGATTGTCAATATCATTGCGGGACGATTGATGGCGGATATCCTGCCTGAGGATCAAACTTTTCAGCTCGGTTTGCCACTGATCGGTCCAGATGCCTTCTTGGAGACAGAAGCTTCCTCACATGCCATTGAGTTTTATGCGGAAGAGACACCGTTCTGGGTGGTTCTGTTTGGTGAGGGGTTCCAATCATCACCTTGATCTGATCCGTCAAACAACAATAAAAGGGCATACACACTATTCCTCCAGGTTCTAGACAATCTGAATTAGACTTTCAACAACATCACAGAAGCGATTTAGGAATTTCTTATAATCATCCGGAATTTCAGAAGCCGCCAGCGATATACGAATGGTTTCACGGATTCTCTGGGCAGAAAAGTCCATAGTTCGTAGCACCGGGGAGAGATTCTTCGATCCGGCATTGCAAGCACTTCCTGTTGCGACATAAATCTCTTTCTCCGCCAGATGATTGAGCAGCACCTCCCCAGGAACGCCCGGTATAGAGAGGCTGATAATGTGAGGTAACGCACTTGGCGCATCCACAAATCGCATGTCTTCGAAATGATGACTGAGATAGTTTTTGATTTCATCGGAAAACGCTGCGACCCGATGATAATTTTCTTTGATAGTGGAACACGCCAACTCGGCAGCCTTCCCCATGCCTGCAATCGCTGCAACATTTTCGGTTCCTGAGCGCAGGTCGAACTCCTGACCTCCTCCATGAATGATGGCTTCCAAAGGGGTTTTTCTGTTCATGATCAACGCCCCTGCCCCTTTGATACCATGAAATTTATGTCCACTGATGGAATAAAAATCAATACCGAGCAATTGTAGATCGATCGAAAATTTGGAGAAGGCTTGGACCCCGTCGGAGTGAATGAACGTCTGCGGGTTTTTCTTCTTCACGGTTTTGGATATGGCACACAGATCCTGTATGATTCCCGTTTCACTGTTTACATGCTGAATGGAAACGAGTCGTGTCTCTGGCTGTACCAACTCTTCCAAATGGTTGAGATCGACCTGTCCGGTCTGAGGGTCGATCTGCACAAAATCGATAGTGGTACCCCTCTGCTCGAGCCATTCGGCTGTTTTAATTACCGCTGAATGCTCCAATCTGGTTGTTATCAGTCGGCCTGTAATCCGCTGAGGACTTCCCAAAATTCCTTTCAGAGCAAGGTTGTCGCTTTCGGTTCCGCTACCGCAGAATATGACTCCAGCCTGGGGAACATTAAAGATATTTGCCAGGGATTTGCGGGCGGCGTCAATTACTCGCCGGGCCTTCACGCCGAGGGGGTAAGTGCTGGAAGGATTCCCAAAGTTCTCGCTGAGGCACAACTGAACTTTGTCCAGGACCTGGGGATGGGGGCGTGTAGTTGCGGCGTTATCTAAGTATATCATGTTTTAATTGTGTTGATCGAGGTAGGCATAGGCGTTTTTAAAAATCTGCAATCCCTCTCCATCTTCCTCCGCAAAACGGAGGCGTGTCCAGTGTGGATGGTTTGTGTAGTGGTTATAGGCTTCCGGATGGGGCATCAATCCCAGTATATTGCCTTTCTTGTTACTTAAAGCGGCAACATTCTGCCATGATCCATTTGGATTATCTGGATACGCTGCCGTGGGTACACCCTCGATATCAGCATAGGACATGGCGATGAGGTTTTCAGAAATAATTTTCTCCGTTGTGTCTTTGGCTGTAACAACGATTCGTCCTTCACCGTGTCGAACCGGCAGGTACATCTTTTCGATTCCCCTGGTAAAGACATTGGTATTCTTTGGGTTGACAGCAAGATGAACCCAGCGGTTTTCAAAAATACCCCTTTGATTCTGGGTCAATGACACGGTTTGCTGCTTAAAAGCGAGTCGCTCCTCAGGCAACAGGCCTAGTTTTACCAGTAGCTGGAATCCGTTGCAGATCCCCAATACCAGCTTTCCAGCCTTCACAAACCGGTTCAGTTCGTCTTGGAGATCCATTTTCTGCGAAGAGCAGAATTTAAAACGATTTGCTCCGACACGGGCAGAGCCGAGATAATCTCCGTCCAGAAAACCACCGATAAAGATTAGAAAAGAGTATTCCCCTAATTGGATCTCTCCATTTAGAAACCGCAGGGTATGTACGATGTCAACCTTTGATGCGCCAGAACGCTCGCAGGCATAGGCCGTTTCTTTCTCACAATTAAGTCCCATACCAGAGAGGATCAGTGTTTTTCCGTTTTGCATCCTTTACCTTGTCCTGATTATTGGTTTTGATCGACTTTGGGAATTAGCCATATTCTGTGGATATGTTGGGTTGAAATTTCTTGTTTTTTTCCTGGCCTTCAAAGATAAACAGACTATCGAATTGAAATCAACAAAGAAAAGAGAATTACTGTGATCGTTGAGGTATGTCCTCAATGGTTTTAAATTTATTGGTTGTACCTGATTCTGATAGTAATTATACGCAAATATTAAAAAATTGGCGTGCCAAATTTTTAATATTATATTACAATGGCTTAAACAATAGCGGAAGCCGTCCTACGCGTCTGCCCCTGATAACTGGTCTGACGCTTTTCGGTCAGTCACCGCTCTCATGGGATTCTGTCCTGAGACTGTATATCACCTGTTTTATATCCAAAATGATTTCTAGCACAAAAAATTCGATCGCTGCTTCAGGTTATCTAAGACTTTTCAATGATCGCTTTAAATTCTTTTCAGGTCTGCAGAAAAGCGACTCACTGGCCAAAAGAAAGAAGCTTTATGAGGATTTTTTTAAACTGGAGTATTTCAACTTCAGAAAACGAGTGGCTGAGATCACGTTGGCCAGTGACAATGCTAATAAAATAGTTAGAGACCACACAGCCTGGATGGATGGATGGATCACATTTACCTGGCAGTTTGTTTTTGAAGAAGAAGAAGCTTTGATGGGGGAGTTGCTGAAAGAGGGTGATAAAAAATTGCTTTTCCTGAAGAGTAGTATCCCTGAAAAGAAAAAGAGGCACCGGGAATTGGCCGACTTTTTAAGCGAAAATGCAGATAATCCAGTTTATATGGATGCGGCTGAACGTGCCTACTATAAAAACAGTCTGAAGGATATCGGGAGGGAACTGAACGAAAATGAGATGGAGTTGGAGACGTTGAATGAGATCATTCCGTTAATTCTTTCAACAAGGCCCAACGAAGAAAAGATACTTGGCGGAGTGGTCATTTTCGCCAGAGGCGGCTATGGCAGAAGTGAGCTGACTTTCACGTCGGATGTTGATCTGGGGTATTGTCTGGATCTTGAATCTCTGACTAAACTGCAATCGCAAACAGTTCGGGAACTGATCAAACGCATGGAGGATTTGTTTCAATGCCTTGAACTGGATATCGCATCCCAATACCTGGAGTTGAATGAGGATTTTTCGCGATTCCGTCAAACGGCTGCTCTGCACACAGTCCCTTCCATCCTGGAAAGCCGCACGATCATTGGGAATCAAGATATTCTGGACGTATTGAAGAACCAAATTCTGAGTATCTGCCCCCAGGAGAAGATGATCCGGTATTTGAAAAGGCAACTGGATAAGCTCAAGCCCGTGAGTAATGAAGTGTTTTATATTAAAGAGGGCTATGGGGGGGTCCGGCACATTCAGTATGCCATGTGGATGGTATTGATCGTTGTTGATCATGAAAGCGGTAACTCAGCAGATATTTTTGATTTCCTGAAGCGCAATGATTGGATATCTAATCTGGATGAAAAGCGCCTGAATCAGGCCTTGGAACTGTACTTTGATTTACGGAATTTTATCGGGTTATACGAATTTTTTGGGGATAAACTGAGAGAAATTGGCTTTGAAAGCCTGACAATACGGCACAGTGAGGAGAGCAACTATCTGGATGATCAGTCTAGTATGGCCTATTTGAAACTAAGAAATCGATTTACAACCGTCGATTTTCTGGATCGCTTTCGATTGCATTCTATCCAAACGGTGGCACGGCTGGCTCAATCAATTGTGGGCAATATCCTGGATCGGACGATATCAGAAAAACTGCCAGGCTTTGTGTTGTTTAAACATTTAGGGACAAATCAGATTACTCATTTTCAACCCCTCTCATCAGGTAGTGTGTCGACAGATAGCAGTCAAACCGATTCAGGTGTCAATGGTTTGACCAGCTCCAGCAAAGGTCCACTGGAAGATTTTTTTCTTTTTCTTCCCAACCTGATGGAACTGTTTAAATATATAGGCAAAACAGGGAACCAACTCAGCCCGAGTCTGACGGAAACCCTGTCCTCGCTCATTCCTGATCTGTACGATTTGATAAAACTCGAGGGTTCAAAAGCTATTCGGGATTTTATTTTCGATCTGTTCATCACCGAAAACAGCTCCACCACAATCCGACAGATGATCGAAATCGCGTCACCTTTGAGCAGGAAGGGCAATATCAAAACACTTTTAGGACTTTTTCTTCCTGAAGTCAATCAAATGAGATTCTTACTACGCAATACAGAGATACACGAATATCCATTGTGTATTCACTCAATGAAGGCGCTGCAACAGGTGGAAGATGAGATCGATGGTATTCAGAAAAATGAACCGGAATTGTGGCGCTTTGTTAGTGAAGAGGATATTTTTGCCTTGAAATGGTCAATGCTTTTCCATGATCTGGGCAAGATTAATCCATATCGGAATCATGAGGAGCTGGGGCCTGTTCTGTCTACCCAGATGCTGTTGCGGTTGGGATGGGCTGAAGATTCTGAGACACTGGATCTGATTCGATTACTGGTTGCCAATCATCAATCGATTGTTCGCTTCAGTCAACTGTCTACTTATCTGGATCTGGGTATTTTGAAATTCTTTGAATTAGCCCAGAGAGACCCAGGCAAGGTTTTGTTGCTCTATCTGATCAACATCAGTGATTTTAAAAGTGTCAACTCAGAGATGCGTTACAAGACGGCCCATCTTGAGAAATTTTTCGAGAAAACAATTAATATTCTGAGTGAGTTTAAAAGAGAACATTTATCAGGCTCGATGAATGAGATCATCAATAACTATCTCAACCGTATGGTCTCAGAGGTGAGAATATCAGTGCTGCTTGAGCTTTTGCTGAGGCAGTGTTGTAATATGAGCCTTGAAGATGTCATATTGACCCCACTCAGAAAAATATCATACCATGCTGAACGGGGAGTCGAAGAATACCGTAAAGAGCTTGACAATGCGCTGGAGTATCTCAAGCTAGCGGAGCTGGACCACAACACCTTGAATAAATATCGGTTTCGCTTTATTCAGATCATTAAACAGGCGATTCCTGAAAAGGTTATCTTTGAGCTTGTTAAGCCATTAAGCTCACAATGGAGCTGGTTTTTTACCACAGTGCCCAATCGCTATCTTCTTAGTTCAGAAGTCGGGAACATTACAACTCAATTACAGCAATTTGAATCCAGAGAGCATCGAAATGTTGGTTTCTCTTTCAATAAAGGTGAACCCGGTGAATACGATACCGTTTTGTTTTACAGTATCGGGGATTTGAATATTCAGGCAAAAATTGCGTATGCGCTCAGCAGACGGGGTGTGAACATCGAAAATGGTAAAATTAACAAGGTCATTTATGCCGATCAGCAGGAGGGCTGGGTGGGGTTTTTCAATGTATCTCAGCAAAGTGGAGAAGATGCCCTTTCAAACATTGAATTGGAATCGGTTATCGAAAACCTGATCATTCCACCCTTATATCCGCCGCCTGTTAGTAAACTTGTGGAATCCCACATCCAAGTGCACTATTTTCATGAACCGGAAAAAGGTTATCAAATCTGCGAGACAAATGCCGGGCACTTTTCGCGCATAAAAACGAATTTTGTCGCGGTCAAAATATCACTTTTTGATGCTCCTTTTTGCTATTATAAAATTATACGCTCTTTTGAGGCGATTGGGATCATTCCTCAACAGGTAACGATAACGACTATCGGAAATCAGATTATTGACTACTTTTATATCCATCCTGATGAAAAAGAAAAACTGGTCAAGGATGGATTTAAGAGTTTGCTGCAAAAATATGTGAATGCTAAGATTTATGTTTAGGGATCGTTCAAAAATAACTTCACATAGTCTGTTTGCAAAAGTCCTAAAAACACTGGACATTCTGCATACAGAATGTGACAGCAACGTGTTTCCTTTTCATTCATGGGAAACACTTGACTAATTTTGAGCCAACCCTTAGTCATTTTAGGAGTGACAGTTTTCGGTTGCCATAATGACTCAGTGAATATATTTCTGTTTATCCCTGTGCTTGCAGAGGAATGAGCCGTAGAGTATTGGAAAACCCTGGCAGGTCAGCAGAATGTTTAAAAATGACCAGACTATACCGGGGTTGAAGAATTTTTTCATGATGATTTAGGAAAATATAATGGAAGATACAATAAAGATTGGGTTGTGCGGTCTGGGTACAGTAGGTTCGGGTGTTTTCGAATTGTTGCAGGAAAACGCTGACCTGATCAGAAATCGTATTGGTAGAAATATTATTGTTTCAAGGGTCGCAACTCTGGACCGATATGACAATCTCGGGCTCGATTTATCTAAAACTCAGGTTTCGGATTCAGTGGATGATATTTTGCGGGACCCGGAAATCAATATTGTCGTGGAACTGATAGGTGGCAAGACAATTGCCAAAAAAATCGTTCTCGAATCTCTCCAGAAAGGAAAATCCGCTGTCACAGCCAACAAAGCGCTACTGGCTGAATATACAGAGGAAATTTTTCAGGCTGCATACCGGTCAAAGGGGAATCTGGGATTTGAAGCCAGTGTGGCTGGCGGAATTCCAATTGTTCGGAGTATCAAGCAGGGGTTTTCCGGTGATCGAATTGATAAGTTTATGGGAATTGTTAATGGCACTGCAAACTACATACTTTCAGCCATGAGCAGTGAAGGTGTTGACTTTGACCAGGCGTTGAATGACGCGCAGAAAAAAGGATATGCGGAAGCAGACCCTACTTTTGATATTGAAGGAATCGATGCGGCCCATAAGGTGATCATCCTAATGGCATTGTCATTTAACGGGCTGTTCGATTTCAGTCAGTTATACGTAGAGGGTATTACCGGAATAGAATCTATTGATATTGCGATTGCCGAAGAATCCGGCTATGCAATCAAATTGCTGGGGTGTGCTGCGAGAACGGAAAACGGGTATGAAGGAAAGGTATGTCCAGCACTGGTCGATAAAAAAAATATGCTTGCTGCAGTCACAGGCGCTTTCAATGCGGTCTCGATCTGGGGAAATTTTGTCGGGGAAACACTCAGTTATGGCGCAGGTGCCGGATCTCACCCAACCGCGTCAGCTGTGGTTTCGGATATCATAGAGACAGCGCGGTTGATGATTGCTGGCATGGATAATCCGGTTCCGCCACTGAATACAGGCATTGATGCTCTGACTCGACAGGATATCCTGCCGATGTCAGAAACAGAATCAGAATACTACTTAAGGATCGCAAGCGATAATGCCGAAACATCAGTGGATGATATTTTAAAAATCCTGGGTGATGCAGCCATTAACCTTAAATCTATGGAACAAAAATCGGGTTCGGGTGATCTGTCTTTACAAAAATATCTGATATTATTTACGGAAAAGTCAAATGAAGAGCAGATGCAGTCAGCGATTCAGAAATTGAATACGCTTTCAGTTGTTGCGAAACCGGTTAAAATGATTCGGGTTGAGCATTAATAAAGGGAAATAAATTTCAGGCAAAGGTTAGCTTGGATCGGTTACTACCCGTTCTGATGGCAAAAGGGGCAAATTGGAATTGGAATTGGAAATCATGACATCCGTTGACTCGACTGCAGAAACAGGTGGTGATGTTCCGGGAGTAAATCGGCAGCGAATTCATTGATTCGTGTGAAAATGTTGATCTCAATCTCTAAAAGACTTCAAAATGGACTTTTGTAGTTTGCCCGATTATGATAAAAATCAAGATCGCCAAATAAAAATAGACGAATAACAGTGGGTTTCAGTATTCGTCAAGTGAAAGGCCTGCATCTCTGATAGTCTGCCCCAGCAAAGTGCTTGCCAGGTGGATTGATCTTTTCTGGGCAAACCTATTTAGCTCTCAACATTTGTTTTTTTTAATAATTTAACTTTGGAAACAATTTGGCCACCTCAAAGAAAAAGACGACAAAACCAGTTAAAAAACAGAATAAGGCGTTAAAGTCTTCCCAGATTAATGATGAACCAGCAGAAAATCAGTCCGAGCAAAGTGAGGAACTACAAAAGGATGCGCTGGATGATTTTCTCTTCAATGCAGCCAACTACATCTATGTGCGCCGCAAGCTCTTTATTGCACTGGCAGTTGTCATTGCCGTGATCTTGTCATCTGTCTACGGTGTCTTCAGATATGTACAGTATCGCGAAAACGTACGAAATGAGGAACTTTATGTCATTGAAAAAATAATCAATGATCGAGAGTTCTCCAAAACCAGACAGTTTCAAGAGGGCCTGCCGCTCCTGAATAAATTTCTGGTGGCATATCCGGGTACGAAACAGTCTTCATTAGCATTAATTTATCGTGGTGGCTTGTATTATTCGCAGAAGAGTTATTCGGAAGCAGAGAATGATTTTGAGACCGTTCGCACCGCCTTGAATAATGATTCTGAGCTATATGTTCTGGCGAGTATATTTCTTTCCAATGTCTTGCGGGATCAAAAAAAATCACCTCAGGCAATTAAAGTTTTGCGATCAGCCCAATCCGAGAAAATGACGGATGTTGTGTTGATGGAGATTGCTGAGCTTTATCTGCAGACAGATCAAAAAATCAAAGCCCGGGAAGCGCTGGATATTTTGCTGAAAGACTATCCACAGAGCCCTCACAGCACCAGGGCCAAGCAGCTCCTTAAGCTTCTGTAGCCGGTTGCTTAAAAATCACGAAGGGATTATACTAAGAGACCAGTCATAAAAATGGCCTCGGCAAGATTTTAGCCATCAACCAGGCTTATGTAATACAAAGACGTTAAACAGGATTGATGATATGGTAGTATCAAAAGACAGTTTGGAAGAATCAGTTGATTACCTAGATTTTGTTGAGGAACATAGTCAGGTAACAGAGATTAATCTTTTCGAAAAGGTCAAAGTGATGACCAGCCGGGCAAAGGACCTTTATGCCGGTAAGACAAGCAGACTCATTTCCCACGCAGATGGAGGGCACCCGATTGCATTGGCCCAGTATGAACTTAAGCAAGGTTTGATTGAGCCTAATATCTGTGAGAAAGAAGAACAATCTGATTATTCAGATGATTTGGAATTTGAATAAGAACGGCAGTTATTCTGATCCCATCCTCTCTTCGTGACAGGTTTTTATATTAGGTGATATACGACCGAAATCCGGCAAAGAGGCTCGGTCGTATATCGACAAAACCATGTCCACTCCTATCCCTTTCAGTCAGGAATCTATTTTCAAAGGATCTTCAGAATCACTTCTCAGCTCTCCGGGAAAACAGTTATGGAATCCATAAAATATCCGTTGGGATATGGGAGATCATTGTCCCGTATTGTCAAAATTGGAGATCTCAAACTGGGTGGTGGATTTCCGATTCGTATTCAATCAATGCTTTCAAGTCCAACGTCTGACGTGACGGGTTGCTTTAATGAAATCCGAGCCTTGGATAAGGCCGGGTGTGAGATGATTCGTCTGACAGTCCCCTCCAGGAGAGACCTGGCAGCTGTACCTGATATCCGTCGCTTGATGAGAGAAGAAGGTATAGTCAGACCTTTGATTGCCGATGTTCATTTCTCCCCCCAATTAGCGGTTGATGCCTGTGAGTTTTTTGAAAAAGTCAGAATTAATCCGGGGAACTATTCAGACCGACCCAAAAGTGCTGCTGGCAAGCAAGAAAGGTCAAACTTTGAAGAGGGTTACGAAAAGTTAAGGGATGCGATTGTGCCACTGGTCAGGAACCTGAAAAAGTATCACCGGGCTCTTAGAATTGGTGTGAATCATGGGTCCCTCTCTTCCCGAATGATTGAACAATATGGAGATTCTCCTTCAGGAATGGTAGCTTCCGCGTTGGAAATGATCGAACTGTTTGAAAGTCAGGGATTCGATCAACTGGTCGTGTCATTGAAATCATCCAACCCCATCATTGTGCAGAAAGCGTATCGTCTACTGGTTGAACAGCATACCGATGATATACCGGTAGCACTTCATCTCGGTGTGACTGAAGCCGGGAACGATATGATGGGACGGATAAAAAGCCTCGTGGGTATTGGGGTGCTACTTGCGGATGGGCTCGGGGATACTATCCGTGTCTCGTTGACTGAACCTGGACCAAATGAGATTGAATTTGCCAAAACCTTGATTCAGTCTATTTTCGATTCTTCCCTCGTAGCGAGCGTCGACAAAGGTGACTGGGAGAGGCCTCTTAATCACAGAGGGGTTATAAATCGGCAGTCAAAAGCAGACGGGCTGATTTTGGGTGGTCAGTCTGGATTAAAGATTGGTCAAGCTGAAAGTTCCAGATTACCGGATTGTGAATTCAAATTTGAGTCTGACTTTGTTTATAGAATATCAAATGAGGATATTTATATAAATGGTCAACCGCAACCATTGTATATCATCACAGATGACAGTATCGGGGACCTGATCCCGGAAGACAGCAGCCAATGTGTGGCAGTCCTGGACCAATCAAGAGTACCGCTGCACCGCTTGCGAACGATCTACCATAAAATAAAAACTGGGCGGGCGGGACTTCCGATCGGTCTGATGGTGCCAGTGACGCCAGAAAAAGAGAACCTCTTTCAGGAAATACAACTGGCAGGTGTTCTGAGCGAAGGCCTGGTGGATTTTCTGTTAGTACCGGAAAAAATCAGCAGCACAGCCCTGACCCGCCTACTCTGCCTGCTACAAGCAACCCGGGCGCGCATGATCACGACCGACTACATTATTTGCCCCTCCTGCGGTCGAACGCTCTTTGATATTGAAAAGACAGCTGCAGAAATCAAGAGACATACCGACCATTTAAAAGGGCTCAAGATTGGTGTGATGGGCTGCATTGTGAACGGTCCTGGAGAAATGGCAGATGCTGATTTTGGATACGTTGGCAGCGGTAAGGGCAAGGTGGACCTTTACTTTGGTCAAACTAGAGTGCGCCGAGGTATTGAAGAGAGTGAAGCGGTAGAAAAACTGATCGAACTGATCAAAGAAAAAGGGCAGTGGCATTAGCCGGTATTTTATGTGCCAGCGGGAGGGCCGCTGTAATGTGCCCTTACCCGTCAGCAAAATGAACTACCGAACATATGCGTTGAGAATTTCTTTGAGATTGCGGATAGCCAGTAATGCATCTGCACCACTAACTGGTGCCAGTGGGGAGAAGTTACCTGTGACAGCATTGTTGACCTGCATCAGCCCTCGATTGATAACGGTGCGAACAGCGTTATAGTACCAGACATCTGGACTCACATCCGGAAAAGGTGAGGGTTCACCAATAAATCTTGTTGCCAGTGATGGATCTCGTGTTATCTTGATCAGGAGGTCCTGGAGCAATTGAGAGAATTCCGCACGTTTAAATTCCTGGTCCGGATAGAATTTATGCGCTGGATCTGCACTCAATCCCTTGATCCCCAAAGACATAACTTCTTTGATGGCGGATTCCAACGGATGTCCACTAATATCTACCGCCTCCGGGTATTTTTGTAGCGGATCCATCTTCAGCTTGCGCTGTGACTTAGGCACCTGGTAGCCACTTCCCTTTTTCTTTTGTTGATCACGATAAAGCCTGTCTAGCTTTAGTTCAACAATGAAAAGGCCTGCTACATCTGCCCTTGTAATTTTTTCCACATTGGCGATTCGCTTTCCAAAACCGCTGCTCGGCAGTGCACGTTGAATGCGTTGAATTCGTTTCAGCTCTTTGTTCGCTCTGGCCTCAAACTTTCCTCCTTGTGCCAGAACTTTCTGGTAGAATAGAGCCGCCTGATTGTAGTTATGTCCAGCAGCTTCTGCTTTGGCCATATAGAAGACAGGAGCGGGATTATTCGGGGTCAATTCCTGTGCTTCCTCGAAATGGTCTTTGACCTTTTCATACCACTCCTCTCGGGGTAGCTGCAGGGAAAGGTAAACTTGTATGGCGAAACTATGGGCTCTGGCCCGGCTGGCAGATGAAGTGGCGTTGTCCAATGCCTGTTCGATTTGAGAAACAGCCTCTTGCAGAACCTGCTTTTTTGTTTGTTCTGAGACCCCCGGTCTTGAAGCTTCATAGGCTGTTGCAGCTGCGAGTCCACTGAGCGCCGGCGAATAGTTGCCGTCAAGACTCAAGGCCTTTTTATATGCTGATCGGGCAGGTTCATATTGGGATTTCATCAACGCTTCATCCCCTCTCTGTACGTGGAAGGATGGGGTATCCATATGTCCTGTTTGGCTTCGTTTTTTAGCGGGGGCACCTCCACACGCAACAATCATCAGTGTCAGCATGATGACTATGCTGAAAACGATTCCCCTGCTTTCTATCCGCTTTTTCTTCATTGCCAGCTCCTTATTTGATTTCACCAGTGCATGGGATCCCGATACACTCGGCAGTTTTTTATACTCGGATCTGCTAATCAGATGATAATGAGAACTCTTGCTTCTCGCAGGAAACTCTGGGTCGCATCCAGCTCATTCAGCAACGCTGCATCTTCGTTTGTAATGGATAAATCGGTTGATTTTTTGCTGCCAGTTGCCTTAATAATGAGTGGGTTTCCCTTGACACGTTGATGCTGCTGTGATTTTTTAAAATCCTTTACATATCCAACAATACCGTGCTGAAGGACAAAATCCCTTTCCACATCCGCTGAACCATAAATTTCTTTTCCGTCTGCATCATATATTTTGGGAGACATTGCCGGTGCGACTCCGGTTCCACGGGCGTCGATGATTAATCCGGTATAAACGGTATCCGCCTTGCCGCCATATTTTGTACCCTCTTTTTTATCCGATTTTTCCGCAGGTTTTACAAGAGCAGGTTTTTGCCCCATATTCCCATCCCCGCGTTCGAATTGTTTATTGTCCACTAATATCGATACGATATCGCGGAGATACATTTTCATTGTGACCCAGATGGATCCATCTGACATGGTTTTTGGTTTGCCGGCCTCAACAACGTGCCGAATCCGACCATTGATTTGTGTATTGATAGTGTCATTTTCCAGCATTCCGGCTTTAACTGTTCTTGTGGAGGAGATGTTAATGCCTTCGACCATTTGCAGCAAATTTCGCATGGCAACGACCTTTGCGGCTTCATAAGACGAGTAGGTCCGTTGTGCCTGCGTTTTGAAATTTGGGTTGGGTACCCCCATTCCTGTTGCATAGACAACTCCGTTGCTCCAGTCAATACAGCCGTTACTTTGCATTGTTGTGCATTCACTTTGTACTTCTTTTGGCATACACGTTGTACCGGAACAGAATTCCTGAGCCCAAATCGTGCCCTGAAAGAAAGCCAGGATTGAAGTTACCAGGATTAGACGTTTCATTAATAAGCCCCTTTAAAGTGTTAAAAACTGAACATCCGCACTAATAATCGGAAAAAACTCAATCAATTCAAAAATTTAGCCGTTCCCCCGGAATCAATACGAAATGGTATGGTCCACTTCTGTCTATCTTATCAATAAAATTATTCAAATTTAGTGCAAATATTGAAAAAATTCGACTAAATGATAAAAAAAAATGAGTTCTCCATATAATATTATTGAGTTACCCTAAATAAATCCACAATGAAATGCAACCGAGAATGGTCCGATAGATTCCAAATGGTATTAACCGGACCTTTGTCAGAATGTTTAAAAACCATTTGATGGATGCCCAGGCCACGAAGAAAGCGACAAAAAAGCCAATTCCGAAATACCCTAAATCACCGATTTCAAGCAACTCCAATGACTTGAATACATCAAAAATAACTGCGGCGAACATAACCGGGACGGCAATGATAAACGAAAAATCAGCAATCGGTTTGTGTTTAATACCCAACAACAAACCGGTTATCATGGTTGAACCGGAACGGGACATCCCCGGCCAGATCGCAAGACATTGACCTAATCCGATTAGAAATGACTGTCGGTAACTGATGTCCTCCAGGCGAGTGATTGTTTGCTTGATAGGAAGATATTCGACCACGATCATCAAGATGCCACCGATGATCAAACCAAAAGAGACTGTTATAGGGCTGAACAGGTGAGTTTTAATTATGCTGTAAAGCAAAAATCCGGCGATCATGATGGGCGTGATGGACAACAGAATATGAAGTCCGGTCGGGTAGGATTTTCCCATGAATAATGATTTAAAAAAATGCCGGGGTGTCATTTTTGTTGGAATCAGGCCTGAAAACGTATTCCTGTATATAATGACAACGGCGAGAATGGCACCCGCCTGGATAAAAATCTCGAATGTTGCTGCTTTTTCACCCGTAAACTTGATGAAATTTCCGATCAGGATCATGTGACCCGTTGAAGACACAGGAATAAATTCAGTCAATCCTTCAACAACGGCAATCAGAATTGCTTTTAAATATATGATGATCATTCTTCTTCTGTTATTTGATTAATATTGCATTTTCCCCTCTCTTGATGAGCCATTCGGGGAGATTTGACTGTTTAACTCTTCTTCTAAAAAGAACAATGAAGAAAAGAGAAACTGTAAGAACACTTTCTGTCCAATTATTTAGGCGGCTCGATTAAAGATGACTCTTTTTGGTCGAAATGACAATCTATGAGTTCTGTATTAAGTGTGGTGTAATTGGAATCGACGATGTGATCCAGGTAAACAATAATGAAAAGGTTCGTTGTTTTTTTCAATTGATTATCGGTTGATGATTTAGTTGAAAATGCGGTATAAATAAAACTTAATTAAGTAAATGCAGTACTTACCCAAAACAGAAAAAGCAGTTAAGGAATAGTCTATGTTTGAAGGTTCATTTCTGGTGTGGATGGATCTGGAAATGACAGGTCTGGATTCAGAAGCTGACAGGATTCTGGAGATATCAACAGTCATTACGGATACTGATTTAAAGCTGGTGGCGGTCGGACCACAACTTGCGGTTTTTCAGGATGAAAAACTACTGGAGAATATGAATGCCTGGAATCAGGAGCACCACGGAAATTCAGGTTTAATTCAGCGTGTCTTGAATTCTAAAATATCGGATCAAGAGGCTGAAAAGCGGACACTTCAGTTTATTAGTGAATATGTAAAAGAGGGCGAGGCCCCACTGTGCGGAAATAGTATTCATCAAGATAGACGGTTTTTGTGGCAATACATGCCTGAATTGAACAAATATCTGAGCTACAGGAACATTGACGTCAGCACGATTAAAGAGCTTTCCTACCGTTGGTTCCCCGACCTGCCGAAGTTTAAAAAGGAAAACAAACACACTGCCCTGGAAGATGTTTACGAATCTATTGCAGAGCTGGCCTACTATCGCAAACGGGTATTTAGAGACCAAATCGAGATTTGAGGCCCCAGCAGGTATCTAAGGATCGGCTCATAAATTAGTCAAGTGTTTTCAATTAATGAAAAGGAAACACGTTGCTGTCACATTCTATTTGCAGAATGTCCAGTGTTTTTAGGACTTTTGCAAATAGATAAAGTGAAGTTATTTTTGAACGATCCCTAAGTGTCGCTCAGCATTGAAGCAACACGATTGATTGGCTGTGGTGTTCAAGGGACAGGTCATACTGACGGGAGAGCCAGTTGAAGGTTTGGCCGGCGTAAAAACTGATGTGGGTCTCATCATTCTTATAATACCAGTGGCCAAAATCCATCCCCGCAAAGGTTAGCTGAGTCATCACAGCAAGCCATCCCCCTTTTTTAACCAGATTGATCAATCTCTTCCACTCGATTGCAGGGTCCCGAAAATGTTCCACCACTTCTGTACAAGTAACAAAGTCATACTGTTTTGCTAATAGAGCAGCGTCTGGATGATAAAAGGGGTCATGGTAGTCTGTTTTATAGCCCCTGTTATTGAGCATCTGAGCCAAAACAGGGGCAGGTCCGCATCCGTAGTCGAGTCCGTTGTCCTCGGACCCTATTTTGGATAATAACGGTGGTACAATTTGGGACAGGAATTGTCGGTACCCCTCATCATCGGCGCTGTTTTGATGCGTATCATATCGTGCTTTTTCTCGTTGTACCGATACGTGATAGCAGGCCGGCACAAATATGAAGCCGCAGTGGAGGCAAAGGAAATATGAACGGGTGCGATCCTGGAAGTACGGATCAATCTGGTGATGGGAACAAAGCACACAGCTTTGGGGCGTCATGTGAGATTTCTGAGTTGGAGGTTCTTATTTGCCTCAGAATTGATCTGAGCCTGACTCACAATATATCTGCGATACAGGATTTATGTAAATGTGTTTCGCCCGTTGAAAGTAAACAAATTGTCTATTGCAGCAATATTAGGGGATTTTACAAAAGCGGCAAATGTGCTAATCTTAATCTTTGAATAAAAAAATCAGTTTAGGAATGGTTCTTATGTGGTTGGTTAACCGCCGCGATTTTTTAAAACAGTTAATTAAATGTGATGGGAGTGAAAATGGGACAAGTTGTTGACATCAAGGCAACCCTAAAAACAGACAAGGGAGATATCAAATTGAATTTATTCGCGGAAAAAGCGCCTGTGACAGTGGCCAGTTTCGTGAATCTGGTTTTGAAAAAGTATTATGATGGTTTGAATTTTCACCGGGTGATAGATGATTTCATGATTCAAGGTGGGTGTCCAAATGGAGACGGTAGAGGCGGTCCCGGTTATCAATTTGAAGATGAATGTACTTCAGAATTGAAACATGAAAAGCCGGGCGTTTTGTCAATGGCTAATTCAGGGCCGGGCACAAACGGCAGCCAGTTTTTCATAACCCATGTACCGACTCCCTGGCTGGATATGAAACATACGATTTTTGGTGAAGTTCTGGATGACGCGGATATGGCAGTCGTGAACAGTATTGGTCAGGGAGACAAGATCATAGCAATCGAGCTGACTGATGATACGGATGCCCTTTTGACCCAACAACAGGAACGTGTCGAAAAATGGAATCAGGTGCTTGGCTAAGGGTCGGCTCATAAATTACCTCACTTTCTGTTCGCAAAATGCCCAGTTTTTTGGGGGTTTTTGCAAATAGATTATGTGAAGTTATTTATGAACGATCCCTAAGTACTCAGATTCTTGAACACGTATTCTGGTAGAGTTGGGGTTACTCACTGTGGTCGGCAGGTAGCCTGGAAAAGTCCTGCGCTGGATGTGTCTGAATGATATTTTGTGCTCCCGGTTGTGAATCAACCGGGAGTTTGAAAGCTTAATCCCGACTCCCTCCCAGAAGGTGCAGGAGCATTAAGAAAAGATTCAGAATGTCCAGATAGAGTGAGAGTGTCGCCGAGATATATTCGTCTGTTGGGTATCGTTTCAGGATATTGAAAGTATCATAGATAATGAAACCGCTGAAAAGAAAAACACCAGCTGCAGAATAAAGAAATGAGATTCCTGAACTCTTGAATATAAACGTATTCAGCAGACCACCAATGATCAATACGACCAGGCCGGTGGTCAACATTCCGCCCATAAACGAGAAATCTCTTTTAGAAACGATCGTATAAAAAGAAAGACCCGCAAAAATCAGCCCTGTCAGAACTGCTGCCTGAGTGACGGTACTTCCGCTGTATATAAGCAGAACCGGAGCCGTTGTTACACCGGTTAGTATTGTAAAAGAAAAAAGCGCAACCAATCCCATGGTCTCTTTTTTCCTGGCCCACATAGCAAAAAATATCGCTGCGATTTCAAGAACGATGAATAGAATATAGTTATTATACACAGTCCTCAGAAACGGTTCGTTACTTATGGTCATCCACGAAGCCCCAGCTGCCATCAATACACTGATAGAGAGCAGCCCGTAGACTTTTCTCAGAAATGCCATTCTCTCCTCAAGCGGGGCTGCTGCTGCAGGAATTGCTGTTCTCATATTTTGTACTGACTGCATATACACTCCTTTATATAGTGTTTAGATTACCTGATAGTCGAATCCTTGTACGTTGCTTGTTTAGTCCCATTTTATCACGCCATTTTGATTGGTTCAACTGCTTAATCAATATTTGGTCTTTCCCGGTAGAACAGCGTTAGTGGCCTGTCTTGTTCTTGGGGCAGGTAAATACGGGTATTGATTTGGAAGGTGATTGGCGACAAATGCGCAAAAATAGTCCTATTGAGTCTGATTATCTGTAACTGTAGGTGTAAACGTAATAACTGGTGACAATCTCTCCAGTCGAATTTTTGGTTAGGGTTGATGTTTTGTAGAGGCTATCGTCATAAGTGTACTCAGTCCGGTTTGTTTCAGTTGCCACGCCGGATCCATCGATACTGTAGCTCTGGTCATAAATTTTTTCACCGCTGCTGCCATAGCCGTATGCTGTCTGTGATATCAACAGATAGGCATTCGAGGGATAAGAGTACAGCTGGTATTTGATGAGTTTGCCTTGTGAATTGTAGGTTCTTGTTATTTTGGATGATGGGCTAGAGTTAATACTGTCCCCGGTACAACCATAACTAATGTCTGAAATCATGCGATCATTTGTGGAGCTATCCAGTTCATAGGTGTAATCCTTGTTATTATTACTGCTACATGTTTCTACGGAGCTGCTGTCGACATTATAGGACCGGATGGTTGCCGTTCGTCCTGAACTGTCGAAGGTAACGGCTTCTTTATAAGTCGTATCTCCGGATGCATCCTTCTGCTCCAGAGACGTTTTCCTACCCTGGGCGTCTCTTCCATATTCAAAATAGCTCGACGGTGATGTCCAACCTGAGCTTTGCAGAAAAAACTGATCCAGGATTAGAAAACCATTGCTGTAGAACTTCTTCGATTGATTGATCTGTGTCTCTGTCGATCCGGTAATATTATATGTCCGGTACTGGTAATCAGCAAGCTGTCTGAGATTAAAGTTTGCGTAATGATCGATGGTCACTTCTCTGTAAACATTGTTTGTGCTGCTGGCGTATTTTATGGTTTCAGTTACGATTGAATCTGCAGAGATATCTCCAGATGCTGTTGGATAATAGGTCACTGTCGTCACAATTTTAACGATGGTTTGACTGTTGGCATCATCGAAAAAATCTGAAGCAAGGTAACCCAGGTCGCCAGAAGCATCAAAACTACCCAGGTCTCCATTTTCGTCAAATCTTTGATAGGTATGTGTTTCCGTCGGGAAAGTGGCACCACTACCCACAGCGATTGCCGTTGTGACAGAACCGACCAGGGTGTTATTTGACCCCGTTTTTTTTGTATAACTGGACGGGTAATAAGTGCTATAGGATCTTGGGTCTCCAGAAAATCCGTATGTGTTCAACGTGACGGAATCGGTTGTGTTGTTCTGGTTTAAAATTGAATAGCTCTGAATCAGATCGGATGTTGCGTCATAAGTCAGGAAATAGGTACTTAGCATATTGTCAAATGTCAATTCGCCTGAAGCGTTGTATAATGTTCTTTTGATGCTCGCAAAACTTAAAGGTCTGATGATACCGGTATAGGCCCTGGCTGTGGGAAATGTGCCATCAGAAAAAGGTAGATTGTTTGAATAGGAGTTGATGTTTTGTGGGCCGGGCGGGACCGTACTGCTGAGTTCATAAATTGTACTGATTGTTTTGTCACTGTTACTTAATATAGACGTCGGTTGTTCCCAACCCCAGTAATTGGAATCAAAACTTTGTGTGCCTGTCAGCGACACAGTGTGGACTCCTTTCACCTGGCTTGATGAAGTCAAATTGTAACTGATGTATTTTGAAAGGCTGAGGAGGGGGGCGTAACTGGTCAGTGATGACTGAAGAGCATTATCTGTTTTGCAGGCGGATATCAGCAGGAAGCTCCAGGGAATCAAAAAAAGATAAATAACGTACTTGAGGGTGTCTTTTTTCATTTTCCTGGTTTAAATTTTTCAAAAACGGTTAAAAAGCTCTAAAAATTGTATTTGAATCCCGATAAGACCTGCGTCGATCCAGTTGCGATCTTTATCCCATCAAATTTGCCTTGGGTCGATATTGTCAAAATCTCCAGGCCCAGGGAGAAACCTCCCATGATGTAAAATACGCCGCCCCCTGTCACATAGCCTACGTCAGAGGATGACTGACGGATCGTACTGGTAATCATGTAAGAGGCTTCTGTATAAGCCAGACCGGCAAGCATGAATAGATCCCACGTTGATTGCCCTTCTGCGCTGGAAAGACGGTAAGCCACATATGTTGTGTTTTTTTTGAGGTGTGTCTCCCAGCTGTTATTATAGGCAGTAAAATCAAGTGCGGCATTTGTCATGTTGAATCCCACCCTCAGCCATTCCCAATCGAAATAAATCTCGAACTTGTCGATATTCCCATTTCCACCACTATCAGAGAGGTCTTCTTCCTGGGGTGTATGTAAGGCAATGGCATTGATGCCAATTCCAGAATTGCTTTGTGTGCTTCCACCTGTGGGGGCGGGGGAGGCTTCCTCCTGGGCATTGACGTCGAGTGTCATAAACAGGAAAGCCAGCAGTATCAGAAAAATGACAGGCAGCTGGTTTTTAAAAGTTGCCACCGGACATTGTCCTGATGTGAGGATTTGGTTTTGCCAGCAATATTTTCCCATTCTCAAGCTATTGTGGATGATACTACCCGTAATGCTTTGTTTTTAACTAAAAACTAATTCCAGCAAATCCCATGCCTAGCGGGAAAGGTTTGTAAAAACAAGTTTCGTTTTTGGCCAGGAGGATCATTTTTTTTCCGGTATGAATATTGATTTCACCGGTCTGGGACTCAATGGAACCTGCAAAAAGACATTTGACCTCATCCTTACACAACTCATTTTTTCAATCAATTAATTATTTAATACAGGATGAATGTGCCTGCTGTAATCTTTGCAGACTTTCTATGTGTACGGGTGAGCATCTGTCGATATTCCCGTGACACAGATTTTATTGGATCTTTGGAAAACCTCAAATAAAGAATGTTAACCCCATGGATTGTCTAAATCAGATCAATTTGACAGAATGAGGATAAAAAATATCTGAAATATTGTAAACTTGAAATCTTTATATTTGAATATGATTAGTGTGACAGATCTGGGTATGCATTTTGGTGAAAAAACCCTTTTTGAACAGGCGAATTTTCAGCTGAATCATGGAAACCATTATGGATTGGTGGGCGCGAACGGATCAGGAAAGTCTACCTTGATGCAGATTCTCTCTGGAGAAATCGTAGCCGAACAGGGAACGGTCAATTTTCCGGCTGCATTGAAACTGGGAATCCTGAAACAAAACCATTTTGCCTTTGAACAGCATCCCATTATTGATGTTGTTCTGATGGGGAAAAAAGCGTTGTGGGAGGCACTGAACGAAAAAAGCAGTCTAAGCGAGGGGAAGCAGGTGACAGAACAGATCGGCAAGCGGATTGCGGACCTTGAGATTGTCATCGCGGATCACAATGGATACCAGGCTGAAGCCGAAGCATCAGAACTGTTGGCAGGGCTGGGGATTCTCCCGGAAAACCAGAAAAACACTTTAAGTACGTTGTCGGGGGGGTATAAGCTGAGAGTATTATTGGCCCAATGCCTTTTCAGTGAACCCGACTTTCTTCTGCTGGATGAACCGACGAACCACCTGGATATTGCTTCCATCGTATGGTTAGAGGAGTATCTTAACCGGTTTCCTGGTACCTGTCTGATCATTTCACACGATCAATATTTTCTGAATCGTGTGTCAACCCACGTAGTTGATATCGATTATGAAGAGATAAAAATTTATAAGGGCAATTACGATCAGTATAAAAGAGAAAAGGAGTTGGAAATATCTCAGAAAGAGATGGAAATTTCAAAGCAGGAGAAGAAGAGAGAGGACCTGCAGCTGTTTATTGACCGTTTTAAAGCAAAAGCCACAAAAGCCCGCCAAGCAAATAGTAAATCAAAGCAGCTCAATCGTATGGATGAAATTGTCATCAAGCGCTCCTCCCGTTTATCTCCTTTTTTCGCGTTCGATATTTGTCGGCCCTCGGGGAAAATCGCTTTTTCAACAAAAAAACTGTCTAAAAAATACGATTCTACTCAAGTCCTGGAAAATCTTTCGGTTAGTGTCAACCGTGGAGAAAAACTGGCTGTTATCGGCCCGAACGGGATTGGCAAGTCAACCTTCTTGAAGCTTGTTGCCGGAATTATAGAACCGACCCAGGGCGGAGTGGAGCCTGGACATGAGGTTTACGCTGGATATTGTCCTCAGGATCACCAGGATATCATTCCTGATAATACATCCCCCTATGAATGGCTTTACACTTTCTCCCCGGGGGAAACGATTAGTTTGATCAGAGGATTACTGGGAAGAGTGTTGATTAGGGGAGATGATGCGGACAAATCAACTGCGGCTTTGAGCGGGGGCGAGTCGGCAAGACTGATATTTGCGGGGATGATGTTGCAAAAGCCGAATCTGCTGTTGCTGGATGAACCGACAAACCATATGGATATAGAGTCTTTAGAGGCATTGGGGAAAGCGTTGAAGGTTTATTCGGGGACTGTCGTCTGTGTCAGTCATGACCGTCGTTTTATTGAAAGTTTCGCAACCGGAATTTTGGAACTGAAACCGAATGGTTTTGACCTGTTTCCGGGTAGTTATCGCGAGTATCTCGAAAAACAGGGAGAAGATTATCTCGACCGCTCGCTGACACCGTCCAAATCTAAAAAAACAAATCATCGTCAGATAAAAACGATCTCAAATAAGGAATGGAAAGAAAAAAGCAAAAATATCAGTAAAATGAAAAGGGGAGTGCAAAAAAGTGAAGTGCGTATTTCGGAACTGGAAGAACAAATCAGTGGGATTGATGAGAAAATGATGAATGATGATCTCTACAAAACGGATAACAGTCCCCAGTTACGACTTTTGTTGGATCAAAAGGAATTGTTGAACCTTGAATTGAATAATACACTGACTGACTGGGAGAAACAGCAGGCGGTCCTTGATGAACTGACATCAACATCTAGTTAGACAACGGGGCCTGATTATTGAGACCCTTAAAACTTTATTTGGAAATTGAGCTGGGCAAGGGTTTCTTTTTGTTTTCTGATGAAATCGATATGGAACGGTGGTGAGGTTGCCTTTCCTGGCGCTTGAACATCGGTATTCTCCAGCCGGGATATGGGTTGATTCTGTTCAATATATAATGACTTGGTCCCTACTGCCATACCGAGTAGCACTCCGCTGATAATCCCGACACTGAGAAAACGGACGTTATCACGAGCATTCTCTCCCTGTACAAGTGCCAACCACCCACCTATAACAGCGCCGGTTCCGATACCGTAGATGATGTTGTCTGGCATTAATTCTTTATCCTGTTCCAGTGCTGCCGCTAGATCAACACTGGGAAGCCCGGATCTTCTTCTCGCTTCTTCAGCTTCCTTGATTTCCTGTTCCCCGACATACTGGCTGTCACTCGTTTCAAATTCTCTGCCGGTAGAGTCGAGATACCCTTGCTCTTCCCATAAGGAATCACTATTATCTTCAAGGTATCCAGTGTTTTGAGCAAATACAGCGGAAACGGAATAAAAGCACAATACTGAAATGATCAGTATTCGCGGAAATGATTGTATAAATCTCATCGGGCTGTTTCGTTTAACTGGGACAATTGATATATCAGACAGATATAAGATAGTCGACGCTATAAGTGTTAACTGTTTTCACAAGGAAATGCAAATGATATGCTATATTTCCTCAGCAGGTGAAACTATCAAAAATAAAATTGTAGAAATTGCGTCAATCATTTGACTTCAATCCTAAATTTATGGGATTTTATAAACCAGTGACTTCATGATTTATCAATGGTTAACCCGGGAAATAAGGATATGAAAACGAAGATTTTCTGTGCGAGAGAAACAGATGCTGTCTGTAAAACTGAGCAGGACGGTTTCAGCTTCATTGAAATAATGATTGTTATTGTCATTATGGCAGGTATGATCGCAATTGTCGGACCGATGCTTTTTGGAAAGCTGGACGAGGCGAAAGTGGACCAGGCCAGGATTCAAATGAAAAGCCTGGTCGGTGCACTGGACCTTTATCATCTGGACAATTCTGCTTATCCTTCGACGGAACAAGGGATGGATGCACTCCTGAAACAACCGGTCGTCGGATCAATACCAAAAAACTGGCGGGGTCCCTATCTGAGGAGTACAAAGATTCCCAAGGACCCTTGGGAAAATGATTACGTTTACCAGTCGGAAGGAAAATCTATAGCGCTGAAGAGTCTGGGAGCTGATGGTGTAGAGGGTGGAGATGGTATCAATGCGGATATCCCCCTAGAATAGATTGTCGATATGGTCAACCATCAACAGTTGAAAAAGCCGGGTTTTTCGCTTCTGGAGTTAAGTCTTATCATGTTTATCATGATGATCCTGCTCGGATTCTCCCTACCCCGTTTCTCCAGCCTGATTGAAAATCAACTGCAGCTGGAAACCTTGAAGTTAGCTCACTTGATCGACGAACTGAGACTTCAGGCGATTTTGAATGGAGAAAATCACAAACTTATTTTTAATACGCAGAAGTCCGAATATACCGTCTTAACATCAAAAGCCGATCAACCGCAGCAATACTCACCCCATAGTCGGTTTAAAAAACCGATCTCGATTCAGCCGCCAGTTGAACTTGCTGCCGTTTCGAGATTGGAAAACGCTGATGAAAACTACCAATTTGCAGGTCGTAAGATTACCTTCGACAAGATATTTGGACAACAGTTTCAGATCCTCATCGATTCTTCGGGATTTGTCGACCTTTTTACCCTCCGACTAAAAGACAAGCAGAACCAGTTGTCACTTTCAGTCGTCAACATTATGGGAAAAATGGTGATTGGGAAAGAAACCCCTCTTTAAAGGGGTTCTGATTGTAGGATGTTCTGTCTTTGCAATGAATCAAATTGTTGACTGGAAATGTGTTGAAAAAGGAATATGATGCCCACAGGGTCACCTTTAAAAATTCAGATCGGTTTTACACTGCTTGAGGTCTTGATCGCGTTTTCGCTTCTTTCCATTCTTTTGACAGTCATTATTCAATCACAGGCCGAGACCGCTTATTTTCTGGAAAAAACGGGGAAGCAGCAACTGGTACAACGGGTTGTGATGAATGAATTGTCAGTCGCGGAGCGCTCCTGTGCGACCATGATACCGGAATCGGATGAGGGCACTTTTGCAGACGACCATAGTCTTGCTGGAGACAACTGGCAGAGAACAGTCATTGAAGAAGACATATTTCTGGGGTTGATACAGGTTGCCCGCATCTCATACCGCATCAGCTGGAAGAATCCCAGAGGCAAAGGGGACCACGCTTTTGAATCCAGTGTGCTTTGTGGGAGGAGATGAATGAAGAAAAATGGGTTTACCTTGCTGGAACTTCTGCTGACCTTGAGTATTTTTGCCGCGATCATGGGATTACTGATGAATGTCTTCTTTCAGTTTAAAGATCAAAGCAATCGTTTTGGCTCAACTCTGGACCTCAGGCAGGAAGCAAGAATTCTCGAACTACTGCTACGGCAGGATCTTCAGTCTGCGGTATACTTGAAGTCCTGGGATAAGAAATCCTCGGAGTATGATTTCGATGGCAGACAAAGTGGAATTGTGGGTATCGATGAGCAAAATGGTGATATTGACAGCGACCAGATCCATCTGCATGTTAACCGCCCGGCCAGGTTTTTCCGTGGACTTCCATTGGAAAAAGATCCTGAGATTCATGAGGTGAGCTACTACATCGAGGAAGTGGAGGATAATCACTTTCAATTCAAACGCAGGGAGCAGTTCTATATCGACGCAGATATCAAGGATGGGGATGGAAGCATCTCCCATGCGCTATCTGAAAATGTCGTTGCTTTTGATCTCAAATACTACAGGCAGAACAGTGCTGAACCCATTGAAGAGTGGGGAACTGAAGAGATACAGCGGGAGTTTAAGGAAGCGAAAGGTATCCCGGCGGGTGTGTCAGTGACTCTGAAACTGCAGGATTCAAGCGGAGAGAACTTTGAGACACAATTCCAGCTTAATCTGCAGCCGGCTATGGGAGCTAATATCAAATGGAAGTAAGCAAATTAGCACATAGGGGCCGTCAGGATCACCAACGGGGTGTGGCGTTGTTAATATCTTTGTCTGTGATTTTGCTGCTCTCCATAGCCTTGATGAAGAATTTTGAAAAGAGATCCATCGAGGTTGCCCATCTGGGAAACAATCTGGAACGGTTTCAGGCTGAGAGTCTTTCACGGTCAGTTTTTAAGGTGATTCTGATTTCTATCAAAGAGCAAGGGTTGATTGCTCTGCTGGGTAATCGCAGCTATTGGCAGGGGATCGATTTTTCTCTCGGAAATGGTTTTTTCCGGATTCAGGAGGTCACTCCTATCGATCACCGTTTTAATCTCAATCAAAGAATTGGCGACGGTGTTGCCCCTCGTGTGACTGTGTTTAAAAACATGGTCAGAATAAACAGAAAGTTGCTCGGAGGTTATGACGATCCTTCAGGAGAAAACGAGAATGAAGCCTTAAGTGCGATAAACGATTGGGTAGACAGAGACCAGGATATGGATAAGGTCTTCCTGTACGATGCTGAACAGTATTATCGTGAAGAACCGTCATTCAGTGTAAAAAACAGGGAGTTTGACCGGCTCTCTGAGGTAAGGCTGTTGCCCGCTTTTCGCGTCCTTGGGATAACGGCGGAATACCTGGAAAACAATTTCAGAGTATTAGGTGAATATGATGAGTATATCGATATCAATTTGAATCGAGAGAAAGAAATAAAAGATTTTCTGAACCGATATGAAAATGTTGCTGGATATCCCAATGTGTTTGAGCGACAAAATGAGATATGGAAGCTCATTGAAGAACAGCAAATATCAGAGAGTCCTAACCTTTTATCCGGCCCCAGTGAAGTAAAAACACCCTTTCCAGCAAAAGACTTTGGGCGAATTTGGAAAGATGCCCTTATAGCTGCTGGCGTAAATTTGGAAGACAAGGAACTGTCCCTTTTCAAACCCAATTCAAAGAATCTTTTCATCCGATTTCGGGTCCAGGTGGGTAAAGCGACGGTGAATATCCGGTCAACTGTGCGGGTTAAATATCTGAAACCAGAAAAAAACCTTGATATCGGAGAATTAACGATCTTATCGTTCAGGATTATCTGATATCAAGGTTATCAATCTCACTTATTGGCATCAAAAAGAGCATCGAAGTCGATGTCCTGATTGCCCTGCGTTGTTTTTGGTTTCGTTTTGTCTGCCGCTTCTTTCATCGCATCAAAATCGAAGCCGTTTTCACTCGCCGCGCCAGACCCTATTTTCACTGCATGTACATCTTCCCCGTCCAGTGCCACAAACTCTGTTTTTTCCATGGATAATTCGATATGAAACGGATGTCCTTCAATCTTGAACGAGAGTTTCCTGCAAAGATCCTTGTCGAATTCAGGGGTATCGATCGAAAGGACAATCGATGTTGTCAGGGCAATGGCTTTGGGCTGAGTATTTGATGAAACCAGGTCGTACTGAGCTTCGATTTGCCTTCTCACAGAACCGATAATTTGATTCATCAGTTCACCAATACTGTCTACGATTTCGTCAGCTGTGTATTCCACGGCCAGCTCTTCCTCAGGCAGTCCCATGTTGATCATCTGATTTCGGTATATTGACATCGCGGCTTCTGCTGTAAAATTCATGATCATCAGGCCGGCATAGTCTCCACTGAAAAGGACAAAACATCCGATATCCGGTCTTAGATGGACAAGCGGGATCTTCTGGATGGTTTTGGCGTAAGTGACATTTTTTTGGGTGATTGATTCTAACAACTCCTTTGTAACCTCACAAAAGATTTTAGAAATAGCATTCAGTGTTTTATTTGCTTTGATCATAAAAATTCCTGGTAAATAAGTTCATTGACAAGGGGTTACAAGTATCAAATTAACCGTTCCTGTAGAGGTTTTTAAGCTGGTCAGAATAGATTTTCCCGATGATTCTCCATTTTAAGGGGGCGAGGGGGATGTTGAATTTTTTTTTTCTGGGCAGCTAGCTGCAGTCGAGATGAGAGATGGTTGTGTTTTATTAATCAGTTGATTAGATTATAGCAGGGATTATCCAGTATCTCTATACTTTATTTTCAGACGAAGAATAAATAGGTGAAAAGCAGATTTACAACATCTTTCCAATCAGATCAGGCCTTATCGGAAACGAAGCCTTTTTCAATCACTTGTTCGTGGGCGATTTAAATTTGCTAAATCTTCTTTCCGGCTCGAATCTGAATTCAGATATTATCAGACCCAGCTGGTTTGTGTCCTTTATTGGCAGCTTGTCCTTTAGTGATTCAATCTCGTCGGGGTAAGGTGGAACGATCATACCGGCAGCAAGTAAAAGGCGTTCCCGATAGGCCGTTTCAGATGCCTTGAGAGCGATCAATGCTCTATCCAGAGTTTTCGAAATGATCTTTACCAGCTTAAAGCCGCTATTCTTTTTCAACAACCCCTCAATGATTGTCAGATTGTACTCGGTAATGGTTATTTCAGCTCGCAGGTCCAATTCAACTTCTTTTTCCTCGATCAGCGTGCCGCATTTATGCATGCGGCCATTGGGCGAAATGATCTCTGTGTACTCGAGGGTTTCACATTTAGGACAGTGCAACCAGACCATTTTCCCGAAGTAGTACTGCTCGGCAGCCTCTTTCTCTTTTCTTTTTCGAAATTGATCCAGTGAAATAGGTTTGCTGTCAGACATGAACGGATTGAGACGATGGTTTATTAAATAAAAACACTCTGCAACGTGATGACCGCCGCGATGGCAAAGCACCCTTCCAATAGGGCGATGCCCCAATTCTGGTCTAGATGGATCTCCTCATCAAGTTTCTCTTGTGGAATAATGATACGGTCCATTACAAAGCGGAAGAATGCCATGACCGCACTGCCCAGCACAAACCAGGCGACAAAAACAATCAGCGAATATGAAGTACGCAGTGGTATGGATAATAATATACCGACTGCGACGAGTGTAGACCCGAAAGAAATACCAGCTGCCACATTACTTTCATGAATTTCTTTGTGAAAATCGTAGCGGGTGACGATTTGGTGCAGAACCGCTGACAGATAAAAGAATAGTTGAGCCAGCACAAAATAAAACAAGGTCAGCCCAATATCATAAATCCATCCCAGTGATTCACCGATGATAATGCCCCTTATAATGACTGCGCTTCCCAGGTAACCGCCAGCCATAGCAACACCGACACTGATATTCTGCCTGTTGAGAAGTTCATCGACGTTGTTGAAACGGCGTAGGATAAGCCGGTCATTAATTTTACCTGCAAGATTGAGCAGCAAAATGCCGATCAAACCCCAGATTGTGATATCCAGTAGTTCCTTCAGTAAGTGTCCGTCACCACCTTCCAGAACCCCTTCCAGAATTAAAGCGACACCACCCAGGTATCCCACAAAGCAGATGGTAATTGCTTTGTTATCTTCTTTCACCAACTGATGCTCGATTGAGTAGCTGGTAAAAAAGTCGAAGATCTTTTTCCCCACCCACATCAGTAATAAAACCAAAAGAATGAGTAATAAATACGGGAAGTGATTCAGCGATTCTATTCCATCTAGGCTGATGAATTCAGCCAGGCGCAAATCTGTATCCATGGTCATCATCTGATTGTTAATATATGATCTTTTTGATTAGATTTGATTGCGTGATTGTGTTTCTGTATTAGATCTTTAAACATGATAAATGTCAAGTTTTGTAACGGTTTCTAAACCCAATACGAATTGAGAATTTGGAGTTGATACTTCGAATTTAAGAGTGAATAATAAATACTTTGTGCAAGATTAAAGTTAATTTGAACAAATTACTCTCAGAAAATTGTGAACCAACAGCAAGACACCGATAAACTGCCTCTGTCTCAATGCATTCGCGTAAGAAAAGCACATGAACACAATTTGAAAGATGTTGATGTCGATATCCCTAGAAATCGCCTGGTGGTAATTACCGGACTGTCGGGCAGCGGGAAATCTTCATTGGCTTTTGATACGATTTATGCGGAAGGACAAAGAAGATACGTCGAATCGCTCTCCACTTATGCTCGGCAGTTTCTGGATCAGATGCAGAAGCCCGCGGTGGAATCCATAGAAGGCTTAACCCCGACGATATCCATTGAACAGCGTACCGGTAAAGCAACACCCCGCTCAACCGTCGCAACAACTACGGAGATTTACGATTATCTCAGAGTTTTGTACGCAAGGGCAGGAACTCCGTTCTGTCCGGACTGTGGCCATTCTATCGTCTCGCAGTCTGCCGAGGATATTGTCATGCATTTGATGGCACTCAAAAAAGGGACCCGCTTGCATATTCTGGCGCCATTGGTACGTGGTAAGAAAGGAGAACACCGTGAGGTTTTCGACTATGTTAAACGGGAAGGATTCACACGACTGAGGGTTGATGGCGAAATACAGGAAATTGAAACAGTAAAACCTCTGACAAAAAGCTATAATCACACAATCGAAGCGGTTATTGATCGTCTGATTATCAAAGAAGAGATCGCAACTCGTCTGACCGATTCCATTGAAACGGCTCTGAGGTTAGGTGATGGGCTGCTTGTGGTTTTGCAGGAAGACAAAGGTTCAGGCGAAAAAAAGGAAGAGAGTTTTAGTGAAAAATTTGCCTGTCCAGACCATGGGTCTGTGCTGGATGAGATGTCTCCGCGTCTTTTCTCCTTCAATAGTCCTTTTGGTTCATGTGCGGCCTGTATGGGACTGGGGACTCTGATGGAACCGTCTGTGGATCTGGTTATTCCAGATACCTCCCTGAGCCTGGAGGCCGGGGCCATTAAGGCCTGGAAGCGTTGTGGGTCTGGACTGGGTGGATTTTATAGTAGTTCAATCCGCAAACTCGCCCGTCATTTTGAAATCTCAATATCTACCCCCTGGCGAGATATTCCGAAGAAAACAAGAAACCAGGTACTCTATGGCAATGATGTGAAAACCCGGTCCTATTCCGAATATGAAGGTATCATTCCCAATTTGCAAAGACGGTTTCACCAAACCGATTCAGAATCACAAAAGGCAAAAATCCATGAATTCATGACCACTCTTCCCTGCACGAGTTGTGGGGGGCAGAGGTTGAACCCGGGTGCGCTGGCCGTGCGGATTAATGACTTGAACATCTACCAGATTACTGAAATGACTATTGAAAAGGCCCACGCCTATTTTTCTAATCTGGAATTGGAAAATGAAAAGAAGCAGATTGCTGAACCGATTAAAAAGGCTGTTTTGGAGCGGCTGGGGTTTCTAAAAAATGTTGGATTGGAATATCTGACAATGAACCGATCAACCAGTTCCCTCTCAGGTGGCGAGGCACAAAGAATCCGACTGGCCAGTCAGGTTGGGGCCAAACTGGTTGGGGTGACCTACGTTTTGGATGAACCGACCATCGGGTTGCATCAACGGGACAATTTCCGTTTAATGAAAACATTGATGCAGTTAAAAGATCTAGGAAATACGGTCATCGTTGTGGAACACGATGAACAGGTGATTCGACATGCCGATTACTTAATTGATATGGGACCCGGCGCAGGAGAACACGGTGGCAGGATAATTGCGGAGGGAATTCCTGAGGAAATTATTAACGGAAATTCTTCCCTGACCGCTCAATATCTCAGCGGGTTGAAACAGATTGGGTTTTCTAAAGCCCGCACCCATTCAAAACAAAATGGTGCGATTATCATCGAGCGTGCAGCCGCAAACAACCTGAAAAACATCACTGCTCGTTTTCCACTGGGCTCGTTAATTTGTGTCACCGGAGTTTCCGGCTCCGGGAAATCCAGTTTGGTAAATGAATGCCTCCTTAAAGGAATCCAGAAAAATCTGAATGGTAGCCGGGTGATTCCCGGGAAATTTTCCAAACTCAAAGGACTGGAGCTGATCGACAAAGTCGTTAATATTGACCAGTCACCTATCGGGCGGACGTCCCGTTCCAATCCCGCAACCTATACTGGTATTTTTGATGGGATCAGGCGCCTTTTTTCACAACTCCCGGAAGCAAAGGTCAGAGGATATAACCAGGGGCGGTTTTCATTCAATGTGAAAGGGGGGCGGTGTGAAGCGTGCCAAGGTCAGGGAGTTAAGGTTATAGAGATGCATTTTCTACCGGATGTCCATGTTCCCTGCGAGATTTGCAAAGGAAAGCGATATAACCGTGAGACCCTGCAAATTAAATTCAGGGGAAAAAGCATTGCTGAAATTCTGGCAATGCCAGTGGAAGAGGCTTGCGAATTTTTTAAAAATCATAAACAGATCTATCCCGGAATCAAAACCCTACAAGATGTTGGACTGGGATATATACAGCTGGGACAACCTTCTCCTACTCTATCTGGGGGTGAGGCGCAAAGAATCAAGCTGGCTTCTGAACTCAGCAAGCGATCCACAGGGAAAACTTTTTATATTCTGGATGAACCGACAACCGGCTTGCATTTTCAGGATATTTCCCGGCTGATGGACGTCTTACAACGTTTGGTGGACTTGGGAAACACGATTGTGGTAATAGAACACAATCTGGATGTAATAAAAAACGCCGACTGGATTCTTGATCTGGGTCCAGAAGGTGGAGAAAAAGGAGGGGAACTGGTTGCTGCAGGCCCACCTGGAAAAATTTGCAGATCACAGCGTAGCTATACCGGACAGTATCTGGCTCCTGTCCTGAAGGAAATGAAACCAACTGTCAGGACGAATTAGGTCACAAACCGTTATTTCGATGGCGGACTTGATCGTTTTCAGAAATATTGCGCTGCAGTCAAGATTGTCTGATCTGAGTTGTATGATTATTCAGAAAAGTTATTTCCAGAACAATATCTACACCGACTTCCGCACAAGGGGGAATATTCGGGAAAAACTTTTCGGGGTAATTATATCGGCTTTTAGCATTAAACTAAAATAAAATAACTGGGTATCAGGATATGAAAACAAAACTGATTTTTGTCACAGGAGGTGTTGTTTCTTCGCTGGGGAAAGGTATTGCTGCGGCTTCAATAGGCGCTATACTGGAATCCAGAGGTCTAAAGGCAACCATAGTCAAGCTGGACCCTTATATTAACGTCGATCCCGGAACAATGAGCCCGTTTCAACATGGTGAGGTTTTTGTGACCGAAGATGGTTATGAGGCTGATTTGGATTTGGGACATTACGAAAGGTACACGGATATTGTTACCAGCAGGAAGAACAATTTTACGACCGGGCAAATTTATAATTCAGTTATCACAAAGGAAAGAAGAGGTGAGTATCTTGGGAAAACTGTCCAGGTGATCCCTCATATAACTGACGAGATTAAGAAGAATATCTATAAAGCGGCAGAAGGATTTGATGTGGCACTAATTGAAATTGGCGGTACTGTTGGCGATATTGAGTCTCTGCCATTTCTGGAAGCAATTCGTCAGGTCGGGCACGAATTGAAACAGAGCCAAACGCTCTATATCCACCTGACTTTAATTCCATATATACCTGCCGCAGAAGAGCTGAAAACCAAACCCACCCAGCACAGTGTGACTAAGCTCAGAGAGATTGGAATTCAGCCTGACATATTGCTTTGTCGAACGGATAGAGACCTGAACGATGACATACGAAGAAAAATTGCACTTTTTACGAATGTGACTTTTGACGCGGTCATTCAGGCTATCGATGTGGACTGCGTGTACGAAGTGCCACTCCGGTTTCATGATGAAGGGCTGGATGACAAGATCGTCGAGTTTCTTCAGTTGTGGACCAAACGTTCAAATCTGCAAATCTGGGCGGACATTGTACATTCCTATAAAAATCCAAAAGATGAAGTAAATATTGGTGTTGTTGGGAAATATGTGGAATTGAAAGACTCTTATAAAAGTCTGCATGAAGCATTGACTCACGCTGGAGTTGCACAGAATCTGAAAGTCAATATTGAGTATATCGACTCCGAAGCCGTAATCGAGAAGAATGGTGCAAAAGCCTGGGAAAGCTGTGACGGGATCCTTATTCCCGGTGGTTTTGGCGAGAGGGGTGTTGAAGGTAAAATTGAAACGATTCGTTTTGCACGGGAAAACAGTGTTCCCTATTTTGGGATCTGCCTTGGTTTGCAGGTTGCCATTATTGAATATGCTCGCAATATCTTGGGATTGACAGAAGCCAACACAGCAGAGATTGATCAAAACGCCAAGGATAATGTGATTGATCTGATGGCTGAACAAAAAAGTGTAACCGATATGGGAGCAACCATGAGGCTGGGCGCTTATCCGGCGACTCTCGTGCCTGGCAGTAAAATAGCAGAAATCTATGGAAGCAATGAGATTTCAGAACGGCATCGCCACCGCTATGAGGTGAATAACAAGTACGTGCCTTTGCTGGAAGAAAAAGGACTCGTGATGTCGGGCAAAAACTTGAATCTGGATCTCGTTGAAACCATAGAGTTGAAAGAGCATCCCTGGTTTATCGCGGTACAGTATCATCCCGAATTTAAATCAAAACCCACAAAACCCCATCCGTTGTTTTACAGATTTGTTGAAGCCTCCTACAATAACAAACAGAAGGCTAAGTAAACGGGCAGAAATTTTACCGTTTACTGCATAAAGAGTAGCTGTTTGGGCGATCTTAAAGAGACGGATACTCACATAGCGATGTAACTAAAGGATGTTTTCCTAATTTATCATTACGATCTAAGCATTTTATGGAAACGAATTCAGGCTATCGGCTCCTCCATATGCGGATGGGCATTTTGTTGCTGATTCTAATGTCCTGGTGCTCGGTTCAGGCGGCAGAGACATATAAAATTCAGGGAACAATCCTGACCGAAAAGCAGAAACCTGCTGGTGGAGCGGTTGTCCTGTTGATGAAAATCGTTATGCAGGGACAACCGACAATCAGTCCGCTGAAACAAGGGTTGTCAGATGAACAAGGTCGGTACGAGTTTATAATTGAGCCAGCGGAAGCTAACTCTTTTTTTCGAATTGAGGCCATGACTGAAAAGTCGACGACCAGTTCTGAGCCATTCAAGTTTAAGAAAGGTCAGTTCGTGAAGTCGATGCGACTCATTTTACCAACAATTAAGAAGGGGGCGACATATCTTGATTTCGGCAGGGATATTCTGGTTGTTGACGCCATGGAATCTGCTTTGCGAATAACCGAAATTATTAGGTTTTCAAACAAATCAAACGCCATGGTGAATACCGACAGTGAGCCGATTATAAAACGGATTCCTGCCGAAGCTGAGAACTTTCAGTTATTTAAAGGGCAGAACCGTTTCAATGCGACGAGGGAATCGGATAAAATTCTGTTCAGACTGCTTGTGCCACCAGGAGATAATCAACTTTATTTCAGTTATGATCTTCCTGTGAATAAGCGGTCGGTTGTATTCTTAAATCATCTGCTACCTCAGACTGGCGAGATGGAGATCATCGCTCCGGTCAATACGCTGGATCTCTCTTTTGACAGGCCGCCTGAGCTTGCTGCAGCCAGAATTGTCAGGCAGGTAAAACGTTTCAGTAATAAACAATATGATTCGCAAACAATTTTTCTTGAAGAAGATCAAAGAGAAATCGCCGTAGTGATCAAGAATATTCCAATTTCCCGGGAACAATTCTACTATCCGGCCATCATGCTTGCGGCACTGTTATTTTTCGGATTGTCCTTCTTTCTTATCAAAAGGTCTCAACCCGCTTCAGAAAACAGCTAACTGGTAGAGCTGGCTTTGCCAGTCAAGATGGTCTCGAACTATTTAAAAACCTCTTCTCACAGGTTCTACGGCGCAGTTGTGACCTTAATCATGCTGCTGTTGTATGAAATTCTGATCATCTGGGAAAACACTTCAAATGTTGTTATTCGGAACGCTCCGGAAGCCTGGTTTCGAACACTACTCAATTTTCTGGGCATCTCCCACTATTATATCAGTTTCATCATGGTTACAGCGGCTATTCTGGCGGTTCCTCTTTTCTACAAGCCAGGATTGGCGGTTCGTAAAAATGTTTTTCTGCTACTCATCCTTGAATCCATTGTCTGGGGAGCTATTTCCGGTCTGTTGATTCAGGCAATTATTGCCCAACTTTTTCTGGTGACCGGTAGCATATCCGGCTCCATTATTGGCGATCTTGGTCTGGCAATTGGTGCTGGATTGTTTGAAGAGCTTTTTTTTCGTGTGATCCTGACTTCGGCACTGATCTGGATCTGTCATAAGCTGATTCCGCTCAAATGGCTTTCAATCGTGGTGGCCGTTATCCTCGCCTCATTTTTGTTTTCTCTGGCACATTACGTCGGTAGTGCGGGGGATGCATTTGAAATTTATTCTTTTTTATTTCGGTTTCTGGCCGGATTGTGGTTCACAACCCTGTATTCCGTCAGGGGGTTTGCTGTGGTGTGCCTGACACATGCTTTTTATGACATATTCATCCTCATATTTTAATTAATCGGAAATTTGTACCTGTGCGAGAAATGTCTGATCGGCAATCAGGGTTCGATCTGAAAACTCGATTCAAGCTTTGTCATACCTGACTTTTGCGAAGGACAATCGGAGATGGTTTGATCAGGTGGGCTCATTGACTATCTGACAGAAAAAAGGCAACATCTAAGGTTAGGTTGCTTCATGACCGGGCTGATTTTGCTTTTAAGACGGATGTCGATCTTGGGTGCTAATCAGTCTTATTACAGGTCCGAGGGGCCTGTGGGGTGATAGCCCTCTTTTTCTCAACAGATCGAGGCGAAATATGAAAAAAATAATTCTGGTCACAATCTTTATCCTACTGGCAACAACCGTATTTGGGCAGGTTGTGATGAAAGTAGGATATGTCAATATGAACAAAGCGATCAATCTTTCCAATGAGGGTAAGCGATCGAAGAAGTTTCTGGAGGTTCAGGCGCAACGCACCCAGGGGCTGTTAAAGGCTAAGGAGCAAGATCTGCTCAAGAAAGAGGCAGAGTTGAAGAATAGCATTATGCTGAATGAGACTGCCAAAAATATTAAAAGACAGGAGATCGTCAGGCTCAAAAAAGAGTTGAGGGATGACCTTGGCAAGGCAAAAAAAAGCATGCGCCAGGATGAAATGAGGCATTCAACTAAAATTTTCAAGGATCTCGTCCTGGTTATCAAGGAGATAGCAAAGGAGGAGAATTTTGATTTGATCTTGGAATTCAATGTCAAACAGACCATTCTCTTCTCCAAGTATGAAATGATCGATATCACCGATAAAGCAACTGAACGGTATAATAAAATTCAGTCAATAGAGTAACTGTGGCCGACTAAACCCGGAAATCACTCTCACTGGGATTACGTCTGAATTTAACGAATAAGAGGAAAATGACCATGGTATTGGATATATTGCAAATTAAAGAACGACTGAAACACCGGTTTCCCTTTCTATTGATCGATCGGGTTTTAGAACTGGAAGAGGGCGTGAAGTGTACGGCTTTAAAAAATGTGACCGTGAACGAGCCGTTTTTTCAGGGGCATTTTCCGGAAAGCCCAATTTTTCCAGGGGTCTTGATCGTTGAAGCGATGGCACAAACAGGTGGTATTGCCGGGTATACATTGTCAGAGTCAAAGGGAAAGGATCTAACCTTCTTTGCGGGATTCGATAAGGTTAAGTTCAAAAAACCGGTAGTTCCGGGAGATCAACTGATTTTGAAATCCGAATTTATTAAGCGAAAGATGAATATCTGGTTTCTAACGGGTGAGGCATTTGTGGATGACAAACTCGTTGCACGGGCTGACTTCAAACTGGCAATAATTCCATCTGCGGAAAGTTAATCAGCAGAAAAACGCTGTTTTCAGATCACCGAAACAAAAATATTTCAGTCAGAAACTTAAGATGATTCATCAAACCGCAATCATTGATCCGGAAGCGAAGCTGCACAGCAGTGTCGAAGTGGGTGCTTATTCTGTTATTGGCCCTGGTGTTGAAATTGGAGCAGATTGCCGAATTGCGCATCACGTTGTCATTGAAGGACCGACCAAGATAGGAGCCGGGTCCAGGATTTTCCCCTTCGCATCATTGGGCCTTGAGCCCCAGGATAAGAAGTTTCAAGGGGAACAGTCCTATCTTGAAATCGGAAGCCATAATACGATTCGAGAGTATGTGACCATCAATCGTGGGACTGAGGTTGGCGGCGGAACTACAAAACTTGGAGATCATGGCTGGATCATGGCGTATTGCCATATCGCCCATGACTGCATTGTTGGTGATCATGTCACCATGTCTAATGGAGCCACCCTGGGTGGTCATGTGGTTGTAAAGGATTATGCGAATATCGGCGGACTATCAGGCGTACACCAATTTTGCCGGATAGGAGAGTATGCGATTGTGGGCGGGCAGAGCATGATTACACAGGATGTTGTGCCGTTTGCCATCGCAGCAGGAAATCGAGCCAAACTGGCCGGCGTTAACTATATTGGTTTGGATCGCAGGGGATTCACATCAGAGGAGATCGATATCATTAACCAGGCCTTCAAAATATTTTTTAAAAATGGCCTGACAAGAGATGTCGCTTTGCTAAAATTGAAAGAGGAATTTCCGGAATCAGCCCATATTGGAATGTTCGTGGATTTTATTCAATCTTCAGAACGGGGTGTTTGCCGCTGAGTAAGTAAAACACATGGATGCCATTTCAAATTAGAGGATTATTCAAAATTACCTCTTGTTCCCAAAACGCTTATAGACGGAAACTCTCATTGAGCGATAACACCCTCTCACTGTTGCCCACATCCGGGATTCAGTGGTGAAACACGACCGACAGTTTGACAAAAAAAATACTGACCTGAATTACTAATTGATCAGATATGCAGGAATCCGTGAAATGAATAAAATGAACATTGCTGTTGTCGGCTATGGATATTGGGGACCCAATTTAGTCCGTAATTTTTCCTGGTTGACTGAAACCCATGTAAAATATGTTTGTGATCTCGATGAAAACCGTCTGGAGAAGGTCCAGGCTCTTTTCCCCAATGTTGAGATCACGACGACCGACTATCAACAGATTCTCGATGATCCCCAAATTACAGCTGTGGCAATCGCCACTCCGGTGGGAACTCACTTTCCTTTGGCTAAAGCAGCTTTGGAAGCCGGGAAACATGTACTGGTCGAAAAACCGATGACTGATAAGGCCGAGGATGCGGCGGCGCTGAACGCACTGGCCAGAAAAATGGATCGGATCATAATGGTGGACCATACCTTTCTCTACACTGGTGCTGTCAAAAAAATAAAAGAACTGGTTGATTCCGGGCAGATTGGGGATATTTACTATTTTGATTCGGTTCGAGTAAATCTGGGGCTGTTTCAGAACGATGTTAATGTCATCTGGGATCTTGCGCCCCATGATCTCTCCATCATGAAATACATCATTGGGAAAAAGCCTGTCAGTGTGAGTGCAAACGGTGTCTCTCACGTTAAAAACAATCTGGAGAATATAGCATATTTGTCGGTGTTTTATGACGATTCAACTTTTGCCCATTTTCATATCAACTGGCTTTCTCCAATCAAGGTCCGGCAGATAATGATTGGTGGTTCGGAAAAAATGATCGTTTACAACGACATGGAAAATACAGAGAAAATAAAAGTATACGATACCGGGGTGGAGCTGAACTCAGGTGACAAAGATCTCCTGTATCAGGCTCTGATTCAGTATCGTACCGGAGATATGTACGCCCCAAAACTAGACCAGACGGAAGCGCTGAAAACAGAATGCCAGCATTTTGTCGATTGTATTCGACAGGGAAAGTCTCCGATCAGCGATGGTGAATTCGGGTTGGAGATTGTGAAAATTCTGGAGGCAGCGCAGTCTTCCATCAAACAACAGGGAAAAAACATCTATCTGGAAGAGATATGATAAAACTTCTTCTGTCACACGATCTACTGATTGAAGCACTACAGAACCCTGAAACGGCAGCGACGCAGCTCATAAAAAAATGCACGGATGATCCAGGAATCCAGGCCTGGATTCTTGCTCATGCGGTTCAAATCTGCGCCAGCCAAGGCTTTTCAAGTGAAAAAATCGGACAACTAATCGACGGACTCGCACAAATTCCTAATAACGCACACCTCAACGAACAGGCCCTTGCGTCCCAGGTTGGCTTTGAAACCGGATTGCAGATCGCTGCGGCCAGGATGTTTAAGATTCCACGTGTGGTTGTTACCAAACCTCAAGAAGATGAAAAAGGGGTTGCTTTCATCGACTGTCGGGAGGCCCTGGATATTGACGTTTTGATGGATTCTCAGCGGGTTGATTTCCTTAATTTGAATCTTGCTCTTCATCCTATATTCAACCGTATGGATGGCTGGTTTATGGAGATCATCCAAAATACCGCTTTTGCTGGTGGTAATCACGTGGCCGAATTTGAAAAGGAATTTGCAGGTTTTTGTCAGATTCCCCATGCGGTTGGTGTCAGCAATGGAACAGACGCTCTGTTGTTTGCACTGCTTGCGATGGGGATTCAACAAGGGGATGAAATCATCACGGTTCCTAACACGTTTATCGCCACTACTGAAGCGATTTCACAGGCGGGTGCAGTTCCTGTTTTTGTGGATGTCTACCCTGATTCGTATAATATAAATACGGATTTAATCGAAGAGAAGATAACAGACAAAACCAGAGCCATTCTGCCGGTACACCTTTATGGGCAAGTTGCTGATATGGACGCTATCATGGCGATTGCTGCAAAGCATCATCTATTGGTTCTGGAAGACGCCTGTCAGGCACATGGGGCCTATTATAAGGGTAAACGGGCCGGTACTCTCGGACACGCCGGGGCTTTCAGCATGTATCCGGGAAAAAATCTGGGGGCATTTGGGGAAGCGGGATGCGTCATTACGCCTGATCCCAAAATAGCCGCAACCGTAAAGCGTTTGCGGGAACATGGGCAAAGCAAGAAGTACTATCATCTGGTAGAAGGTTATAATGGACGGATGGATAATTTACAGGCCGCTGCGTTAAGAGCCAAACTGCCCTTCCTGGATGAGTGGAATGAAAATAGGCAGAAGATAGCCCGGCTTTATCAAGAGGGACTCAGTGAGGTTCCCGAGGTGAAACTGCCGGTAATAAACGATTATGCAAGTCATGTTTTCCATCTGTTTGTCATACTGGTTCAGGATCCCCATGAGCTTTCTGCTTATTTGAAACAGCAGGAGATTCATACAGGGTTTCATTATCCTGTACCACTACATCTGCAGGAGGCGTATGCAGGTCGGGAGGAACAGCAGGGGAGTTATCCTGTTTCCGAACAATGTGCTGATCAACTGCTTAGCCTGCCGATATTTCCTGAATTGACTGAAAGACAGGTCAGTCGTGTCTGTGATGAGATAAAGCTGTATTACCAGCGAAGCGCTTCTACCGGCTAATTATTAGATGCAATAGATATTCAGGCAACCTATGAGCAAATTGATGGTCATTTCAGGAGAAGCGTCCGGGGATCTGCATGGTGGCAATGTCGTCCAGCGCCTGAAATTATTGCGTCCAGACCTCGAAATCATCGGAACTGGAGGGGACAATTTGGCGGCAGCCGGAGCTCGACTATTCTACCGGGTGGAGGACCTCGCGGTGATTGGTTTTTCTGAAGTACTAAAGGTATACAAACATCTTAAAGCCGTTTTCGATGACCTGGTCAGAAAACTCGATGAAGAAAAACCGGATGCAGTGCTGCTGATAGATTATCCGGCATTTAATCTGAAGTTTGCCGGGGAAGCAAAAAAAAGAGGTATTAAGGTCATTTTCTACATCGCGCCGCAAGTGTGGGCCTGGAAAAAAAACAGAATTCACAAAATTAAAGCGTTGGTTGACGAGCTGATCGTTCTTTTCCCCTTTGAAGTAGATTTTTTCAAAAAGGAGGGGATGAAGACCCATTGCTTTGGGCACCCTTTACTCGATATTGCTGAGCCGACACTGGATCGCAAAGATTTCATTCAGAAATGGCAATTGAGCCCGACGAAGAAAACGATCAGTCTCCTGCCTGGAAGCCGAAAAAACGAAATTGCCAAGCACCTGCCGTTGTTATGCGAAACAGCCAAACAGATCGCGCGGGAACGGGATGACATCCAGTTTATCTACCCTCTGGCACCGACGGTCAGCAAGGCATCTGTTGCGTCTGATCTCAACCAGAAAAACCCCTCTATCACACTGATTGAAGCAGACACTTACAATACGATTGCGCACTCCGATCTGGCTCTGGTCACGTCTGGCACAGCGACACTGGAAACGGCAATTCTGAAAACGCCCCTGATTATCATTTACAAATCATCGCTGGTCACCTACTTGATTGGCAAGTACATGCTGAGGATCAAAGCGATAGGGTTGCCCAATATCATCGCAGACAGGGAGATTGTACCGGAAGACCCACACTTTGTTTCTCCAGGTAAAATAGCAAACTGGGTTAATTACTATCTCACGAACGGTGAAGCCTACCTGAAGATTAAGCAAAATCTGATTGAGCTGAGGAGTCAACTGGGAGAAAAAGGGGCTTATCAGAAAACGGCTGCATTTATTAATACACTATTTTAAACCACTGAATTATCCGTTGACAGGATAAGAGCAACCCCGGATTCAACGTACTGTTGAAGGGTGTTGCTCATCGAAAGTAAGCCAAGAATCGGACAGGAAAATAAACCCATCGCATGAAAAAAGAGATTACGTTAGCAGGTAAAAATTATATCTTGATTGGAACTGCCCATATTTCCAAAGACAGTATTGAAGAAGTATCAGAGGTTATTAGCGATATTCGGCCGGATGCCGTTTGTGTAGAGTTGTGTGCAGGCCGGTATGAGTCTATCCGGAATGCAGACCATTGGAAAAGTATGGATATTGTCAAAGTGGTCAAAGAAGGAAAAGCCCCGATGTTGATGATGAATCTGATTCTATCGGCGTTTCAAAAGAAAATGGGTGATAAACTGGGAGTCAAACCCGGGGCAGAAATGGTCAAGGCAATTCAGATTGCAGAAGAGACCGGCAGTGAAATTGTGCTGGCTGATCGGGATATCACGATCACATTTAAAAGGGCCTGGGGCATTCTATCATTCTGGGAAAAGATCAAACTCTTTGGTCAGATTTTTGTCAGTGTCTTTGAAACGCCGGATATTTCAGAAGATGAAGTTGAAAGTCTGAAAGAAGGTGATATGTTGACGGAAGCGATTGATATGATGGCAAAGGAACTGCCTGGGATAAAATCTGTCCTCATTGATGAAAGAGACCGGTTTCAGGCAGCGAAGATCCTGGAAGCAAAAGGAGAATCAATTGTTGCGGTTGTTGGCGCCGGACATATTCCAGGAATTATTCATCACATGGAAAATCCAGGGGACATTTCCGAATTGGAAACCACGCCTCCACCCGGGAAAACGGGGAAAATTCTGAAGTGGGGAATTCCTTTGGGAATACTTGCAATTATTGCCTATGGCTTTTTTGGAATGAATACGGATGTCAGCCTGGAAATGCTAAAGCGCTGGGTCCTGGCAAACGGGATTCTGTCAGCGTTAGGAGCGTTATTGGCCGGCGGCCATCTCTTGACAGTTTTGGTGGCCTTTGTCGCCGCGCCGATCACCTCGCTCAATCCAACCATTGCCGCGGGATGGGTCTCAGGTTTGACGGAAGCCTGGATTCGAAAACCAAAAGTTGAAGACTTCGAAAACCTGCCGGTGGACATTACCTCAGTTCGCGGATTTCGGAAAAATGAAATCACCAGAATTTTACTGGTGGTCGTTTTGAGCAATCTGGGCAGCACAATCGGGACTTTTATCGGGATCCCCTTGATTACGTCTTTACTGTGATGTGTATCCGGACCCGTCGGGAATTTTTGTAAACCGGTTTTATAAAGACATACCGTGCTTATTGGATATATAGAAGGTATTAAGGGTTGGCTCAAGAATTACTTGGCATTCTGCCTGCAAAATGTCCTGTCTTTACGAGACTTTTACGGACAGATTATGCCAAGTTATTTTTGTACGATCCCTAAGTGCAAAAAAATGACAGAAATGGGTTCAGCAATGTCCGGTTAGGTTTTTGCACTTCAAAAGCTGAATGATAAAACCCGTCTCTACACATAAGGATTTAAAGATTTTCTAAGTTTGCTTCACGAAAAACCGCCAAACTCGCTCGTGCTTTGCTCAAACATGGCTCATTTTCGCTACGCTAAACTAAGAAAATCTAATAAATCCTTATCAGTGCGATCCAGGCTTCATCATTCAGCTTTTTGCAAAAACCTAACCGGACATTGCTGAA
>Ga0233437_1000163_pt1 | contig 163391 bp, 157 predicted proteins | sample SI_122_August201_FD_182714 | JGI IMG/M metagenome (GOLD analysis project Ga0233437, IMG submission 182714) | Seawater microbial communities from Saanich Inlet, British Columbia, Canada - SI_122_August2016_200_MG | ecosystem: Environmental > Aquatic > Marine > Inlet | place: Canada: British...
ATTAATAATCCAAATAAAAAAGAAGAGAAAGATGAAGAATGGGGACCTAGAACCAAGATGACATTAGGTGATTTGGAGAGGTATTAATTATATTCTTTTTCCATTAAATATATAAATTCTTACTAATTCTGCAAGTGTATAATTATAATAATTAAAAAAGTATTCAAGATGTCTCGCTCGTGTCCACCCTATAATAAAAGCTTCGCTTGGAAAGGGTGGTAGCTTAAATAACAATCAGGATATGGCACTCGCTGGTCCTGAAGGACGACACCTTGAATACAAACAGAGGTAAAAAAAATGGTATTTGAAAATGTAGTAGCAATGTTAGACAAGGTTTCTAAAGTAATGGAGTTAAAAGAAGAAGAAAAACAAAAATTATTAACTTTTACAAGAGTTAGTCATGATGAGATAGAAGTTGATGGAGAAAAGTATCCAACATGGCGTATTGTTCATAATGATGCATTAGGTCCTGGAAAAGGTGGTATAAGGTATCATCCTGGTGTTTCTGAAGATGAAGTTAAATCATTATCATTCTGGATGAGTATTAAGAATAGTTTAGCTGGATTACCTTTTGGAGGAGCAAAAGGTGGTGTTATTATTGATCCTAAAGCATTAGTAGAGAAATTAGGAAGAAAAGGAGCAGATAAAAGATTAGAAGCAGTCAGTCGTGGTTTTGTACAAAAATTCCATAATGTTCTTGGACAAGATATTGATGTACCTGCTCCAGATGTTTACACTAATCCACAAACAATGGGTTGGATGTTAGATGAATTTGAAAAATTGAAAGGTAAACATGAACCTGGTGTTTTTACAGGAAAACCAATTGCCTTAGGTGGAATTCCTTTAAGAAGTGATTCAACAGCTAAAGGCGGATATATTATGTTTAAAGAAATTATTTCTGAACTAAAAAATCAAGATGTAACTATTGCAGTGCAGGGCTTTGGTAATGCTGGTTATTTCTTTGCAAGTATGGCTGGAAAAGATGGGCATAGAGTTGTAGCAGTAAGCGACAGCAAAGGCGGAATTTATGATGAAAATGGTTTTAGAGTTGAAGAAGTAAAAAAAATTAAAGATGAAGAAGGTAGTGTTGTAAATTGCTATAAAGATGGTGGTTGTTATGGTAAGAAAATTAGTAATGAAGAACTTTTAGAATTAGATGTTGATTTTTTAATTTTAGCAGCACTTGAGAACCAAGTTACAACTGAAAATGCTTCCAAAATAAAAGCAAAGTATGTTATTGAGTTAGCAAATGGTCCTGTTACAACAGAAGCAGATGACATTCTTTATAATAATGGTGTTGTTGTTGTTCCTGATGTGTTAGCTAATTCAGGTGGTGTTGTTGGAAGTTATCTAGAATGGGTACAGAACAGAACTGGAATGATCTTTGAAGAGGATTATTTAGTTGGAAGATTAGATAAAATCATGAAAAAGAGTTATCATGCTGTTGATCAATTACATAAAGACAAAAATGTCAATATGAGAGTTGCTTCTTATGTTTTAGCAATTGAAAGAATTTTAGGAGCAGAGAAAGCAAGGGGACGATTGTGTTGTTATAAATGAATTATTTCTTTTTTCTATTATTTTTTTATTAATTTTAAAGCTTTAATACCATAATTAGGGCGTATACACTACTTTGTAAAATGCTTCAGGAACATTACAGCTAACTACTTTACATTTTTTAAATCTTTGATTTTTTTCTTCTAATTGATCTATTCTACTATATCCTTCTCTTTTGAAAACTTTTTCACCATCATCAGTCGGATAATTAGTTATTATAAAACCTTCTGTGTCATGATCATGAGCAATATTCTTGATTAGTTCCTCATTTAATTTTACAACATAATGTGGTATGTTTAATCTGCAATCTTCTTTCCATCTTAATGGGATTGGCATGATTAAATCTACTTCATCTTTTGGTCTTATCCAAAATTTATTTGCTTCTTCTAGGTTTATGCTATATACTAACAATATATCATAAACTTGGTCATCAACCTCTTCTCTAAATAATTGGAAATTAAAGCTCCCTGCAATAGATATTCTCTCAAATGCAGCACCATATTTTTCTTCTCTTTTTTTTAAGAATTCTGAAAAAGATTTGAGTTGAGGCGTATCTTGTTTATTTTTTTCATACCATTCTCTTGATTCTAACTCACATCCATTACTCATTATTGATATGTCAACATGGAGAGCAGTTATTTCTTTGTAAGAAAAATCAAGACTGGATATTCCTAACTTTAATGGTTTTACTTCTAATTTTGGGATTAATTCATATGCTTCAGGAAGTTGATCCTTTAGAATTTTTATTGCTTGCATTAATTTCCTTGTAAATTCTTCTGGAGTATAACCATATGTTTTACTTACAAAAGAACTAATTTCAGGTTTATTTATATATAATGAAACCATTTTTTGAACTCTTGTTTCAACATCTTGATCCATAGAAAGAAAATCAAAAGCTTGTTCAGTAGTTAAATCGTCTATTGATTGTGGAATTCGTTTATTACTCATGACATAAAGAAATCTAGTGGGGTTTTTAAATTATCTTATTTATTACTTTAATAAATCCTAGTGAAAAAACTATCCCACCTCCTATTCCCCCGACCACCCACCCCTTAATTGTAAGAAGGAAAAAGGGGATTTATTGTTTTAGAAAACTCATAACTTAATAACTACATATCCACTACAAACCTAGAACTCATAACTTAATAACTATTTACAAACTCAAAACTAAATTACTAATAACCAACTACAAACTTAAAACTCACAACTACTTCCCCCAAGAACTATAGATCAATAATTTTTCCTTCTCTACCTACATTAATAACTTTGGTATCGCCTATTTTCTCTTCAATACCTTGTGCTTCATGGACATGGCTACAAAATAGAATATCAGGTTTGAATTTTTCAACTGCTTTTTTTACTCCAATACTACCTTTAACAAAATCAGAAAACTTCTCCATCTTTGTTTCAGAAGGATGAACATGAGTCATCATGATTTTCTTTTTCAAATATTTAATATTATCAAAACCTTTTTTTAGATTGTCATAAATTTCTTTTTCATCAATCTGGTTAGGACCAATATTTGCAAAACCACAACCAAAAATACCAACATCTTCATATTTTACACTATAACCATGAACATTTTTGATGCCATAGAACTCTGTAAGAAAATCAGCAGTTGCTACGCTGTCATGATTGCCAGGGATAAATAATACTTTTTTACCTGCTTTTTTGAATGGTCCAATTAAACCATCTACACCTTGATCAAAATATGTAATGTCTCCAGTAATTAATACTAAATCAACATCTTCATCTTTAGCTTTCTTAGCTAGTTTCTTAACTAGGCTAACATCACCATGAATATCTCCTGTAGCTAGTATTTTCATTATACTATATAGGTTGAAAGAGGGTTTTATATGTTTTTCCTTGTTTTTTATGTAAGAATTATGCTATTTCACCATAAAACATAAATACCATATATATTAAAGATAGATATATGGTAAAAAGAGTTGTTAATTATAAACATATTTTAGATAATCATCTACATATTCTTAAAAATTTGCAATATGAATCAGGATTATTTGCAGCTTCTAATAAAAATTCAACTACTGGTTATAATAAATCCTGGTTAAGGGACAATTTTTATGAAGCTTTAGCATTTGAAGTGATTGGTGATTATTCCACTATTAGAAAAACATACAAAGCTTTGTTAAAAGTTTTTCTCAAACATGAAGATAAAATAGACCACGCAATTGCTATTAAACCAAAACATCGCTACCAATACATTCATGCACGATTTCATCCAGAAACATTTGATGAGTTCTGGGATGAATGGGGTAATAAACAAAATGATGCAATTGGAGCAATGTTATTTGGTATTGGAAAATTGCATAAGGATAAAATAAAGATTGTTGAAAGTGTAAATGAAAAAAGGATAGTTCAAAAGCTAGTATGGTATCTAAGTACATTAGAATATTGGCATGATAAGGATTCAGGTATGTGGGAAGAGGATGAGGAAGTACATAGCTCTTCAATAGGTGCTTGTGTTGCAGGATTAAAAATGATTAAATGTGTTAGAGGGATTACGGTTCCTCAAAGATTGATTGTGAAAGGAAAAGATGCATTAGCTAATCAATTACCTCGTGAAAGCAAAAAAAAATTTGTTGATCTTGCTCTGCTTAGTTTGATCTGGCCTTATAATATTACAGACGATAAACAGACAAAGGATATTTTAAAGAATGTAGAATATCATCTATTAAAAAAAAGAGGCGTTATCAGATATAAAAATGACCACTATTACAACAAAAATCCAGATAAGTATAGTGAAGAAGCAGAATGGACTTTTGGGTTGAGCTGGTTAGCTATTATTTATTCTAATTTATGTAGTTCTGAAAAAAATAAAAATAAAAAGCAAGAATATGAAAAAAAAGCAGAAAAGTTTGAAACTCTTGCATTAAAAACAGTTACCCGGGAAAAGACCTTGCCTGAATTATATTTTTCTAATTCTATAAAATATAATAAAAACAATCCTCTTGGCTGGTCAGAAAGTATGTTTATTGTAGCTTTGCATGAGATTAACATGAAGCATGCTAAAGTTAAGAAAAAATAGCTGTTTTTCCATTATATATATAAATAATAACTAAATCTTTAATGTAAAATGCTTACAGAAGAACAAAAACAGCTAATTGAGAAGATTAATTTGCTGAAAAAACAGAAAAATGCCATCATATTAGTGCATAATTACCTAAATCCTGAGATTTATGAAGTTGCAGATTATATGGGTGATTCTTTAGGTTTAAGCAAAGAAGCTGCTAAAACAGATGCTAATATTGTCTTATTCTGTGGTGTAGATTTTATGGCTGAAACAGCTAAGATTTTATCTCCACAAAAGAAAGTTTTAATTTCTAGAATGGATGCAACATGTCCAATGGCTGCAATGGCAGATGTTAATGAAGTTAAAGAAATGAAAAAAACTCATCCTAATGCAAATATTGTTGCATATGTTAATACAACTGCAGTTGTTAAAGCTGAAGCTGATATTTGTTGTACAAGTGCAAATGCTTTAAAAGTTGTTGAATCATTGCCAAGAGAAAGTCCTATAATTTGTGTTCCAGACAGAAATTTAGCAAGGTATATACAATTAACAACTGCTAGAGATATTATTCTATGGCCTGGTTTTTGTCATTCACATCATTTTATTACAGAACAAGATGTTATAGGAATTAAAGATGCTTATCCTAATGCAAAAGTAATGGCACATCCTGAATGTACTAAACAAGTTTTAGATCATGCAGATGAAATTTGTTCAACAGAAGGTATGGTTAACTTTGCTAAAAAAAGCGAGGCAAATGAATTTATTGTTTTAACTGAAGTTGGTATGGTTAATAGATTAAAACGAGATATTCCTGAAAAACAATTTTATTCTCCCAAATTTAGCAATGAACAAGCTGGAATATGTCCAAATATGAAAAAAACAACTTTACAAGATGTATATGATGTTCTTAATGAAGAAAAAAATGAAGTTGTTGTTCCAGAAGAAGTTGCATTAAAGGCAAGGAAAGCTTTGGATAGAATGATGGAATTGAGTTAATTCTTTTTTTGAAATTATTTAATGGCGTAGATCGACCGGGGGATGTCCCATCCGGGGTGGTCGATAGGTCTGAGTTAAACGAAGACCGTCTAGCGCCATTAAATTAAAAAATTTCTTTTAACAATTAAGAAAATCCATTCATTCATGGCAGCACATACGGACTTTTCGCTTCGCTCAAAATCCTATTCGGTTCACTACGTTCACCTCACATGTGCGCCATGAATGGATTTTCAGTAACGATTTATGTTTAATTAACTTTATATATCACTAATTACCTAGAAACAATATGTTTAAATATTTCAAAAGACAATTAAAAATAGGTATTATTGGTTGTGGTGCAATAGGTACAATTCTTGCTAAAAAAATTAATAATGATATTGATGGTGCAATAGTGGTTGCTTTATCTGATTTAGACAAGAGTAGGGCAAATACTTTAGCAGAACAATTAAGTGGGAAAAAAGGTAAGGTAAAAGCAGTTGATATTGATAAGCTAGTTGTAATGTCTGATCTTGTAATTGAAGCAGCTTCAAAAGGGATTGTTAAAGAAGTTGTTACTAAATGTATTTCTAAGAAAAGAGATGTAATGTGTATGAGTGTTGGTGGATTTATTGGTAATGAAGGATTACTTAGTAAAGCAGAAGAAAAAAATTGTAATGTTTATTTACCAAGTGGAGCTATAGCAGGATTAGATGGTGTTAAAGCAGCTGCTGTTGGAAAAATAAAAAGTGTTACTTTGACGACAACAAAACCCCCCAAATCATTAGATGGTTATGAAAATGCTAAAACTAAAAAAGTAGTATATGAAGGTAATGTGATTAAAGCTGTAAAATTATTTCCTAAAAATATAAATGTTTCTGCTTCATTAAGTTTAGCAGGTATTGGAGCAAAAAATACAAATGTTAAGATTGTTGTTGATCCAAATACAACAAAAAATACTCATGAAATAGTTATTGAAGGTGATTTTGGTAAGATAACAACAAAAACAGAAAATGTTCCTAGTCCTCTTAATCCAAAAACTAGTTATTTAGCAATACTAAGTGCAATAGCAATGGTTAAAAGAATTGTTGGTAAAATTGAAGTTGGAAGTTAACGTTTTATTTCTGCTTCGCCACTAACTAAATCAACAACTTGGGATGGATTTCCTTTAATTATTCCTTCATTAATTGCAAAGTCTACTTTATTTCTTATTCCAATAGGTAATTTAGAAATGTCTGTTAAGAAACTTTCACCACTTCTATTAACAGAAGTTGTAATAATTGGTTTGTTTAATTCTTTTGCTATTTCAGAAATCCAATGATTAGGAATTCGAACACCTAATGTTTGATTATCATTTGGATTTACATTATTAGCAACACAATCTTCATGTTTAAGAGCAAAGATTAATGTGAATTTACCTGGTAACTTGTTAACATAATCTCTTCCTTTTCCAAATACTTCACAATTCTCTTGTATCCATAATTTCCTTGGAGCTATTATTGAAAATGGTGTGTCTGGTCTTTCTTTAATTTCTCTAATTTTTTGAACAGCTTTAGCATTTGTTGCATCACAACCAATTCCATAAATTGTATCAGTTGGATAAATAAAAACAGAGCCAGCTCTAATCTTATCTAAATATTCTTGTTTGTTAACATCAAATTCTGTTTTACCAATTAGTTTCATATGAAAAGTAAATGCTGGATTATATATAAATTTATTGATAATATTGGGTTAGAAATCAGTTAACTTCTTTACACTTTTATAGCTAATTATAGAAGTAGAACCACCATCTCCACCTGGGATTACTTTGACAGATATGAACTTGCCTTTAGCTAAATCATCTATTTTTCTTCTGAATGTTTTATAGCTACTTTTTCCGCTATTTTCTTGATAAACTTTGTATATATCTCCTATCTTTTTCCCATCATTAAGTTTAACAATATTAAGAATAAATTGTCTTTCTTCTTCTAATCCTAAATCTTTAACTGATAACTCATCTAATTTTCTTATTGCTGCATCAACATGATTTTTTTTAATTTTTCTAGATGCAACTCCTTCTGCAATTTCTCCTGATGTTTTCATTAAATGTAATCCTGATCTAATATCTTTTGTTATTACTGTTTTTTCAACCACTATGTTAAAAGCTTCATTATCCCAAATGTTAGATTGAAAAGCAAATTCTTTTCTTTGTTCTAATATGCCCTTAGTTTCAAGATTATTATATGGTTTAAAATCTAATAATTGTGGATTTAATCTAGATTTAATTCTTGGATCAAGTTGAATTAGCCATTCTTTATAATTAGATATAAGTAAAATTGTTTTTTTGTAAATTTGTTCTAGGAATGTGTATAAGAAATCATAATCTTCTACTTTATCAATCTCATCAAAAACAAAAACAACTGCAGAAGAATTTAATTTTTGTGTTACTATCTTAAGTAATTCTTCTGTTTTCTTATTTTGTGTTAATCTATAACCAATTTGTTCACAAATTTCAATTACAACTTTATATGTTGTATTTTTTTGCCAGCAGTTGATATAAATTGGTAAGATTTCTAAGTCTGCATCTGTTTCTTCTAAATCTTTTAGAACTTGTTTTACAGCAATTGTTTTTCCAATTCCTGGTTTGCCATGGACTAATAAATGAGTACCATCTCTTTCCATAAATAATGGTTTAATGGCATTTGCCATAAACCTTTGTTCTACATCTCTATACTTCAATGGTTTTGGGTGAAAATCAAAATTTAAAGCATCAACTATCTTAAACAAAGACTCAGAATCCTTTAACATCTCATCAAATAACCCCATTTTTATGGATTAGGATGTTTGTTTGGTATATATTTGTTGTGGTATTTTATAGAGAAATAGTGATTATTGTTACTCAGTTTTGAGTAATTTAACTTAATTTATGATGTGTAATTGCTAATATCAAAATACCTAATGTTAATGATACAATTGCACTAATTGTTTCGTTTTGTTTGAATAAGTAAAGATCTAATAATAACCAAATCCCTCTCCAAATCCCAACAATTCCTATTGCAATAATTAATGAGTACATGAATTGATGGTGTTTTTCTAATGTTTTTAGCTTTTTGAACATGATATACCTCTTTTTGTTGTTGTTAATAAAGTTTTTGTCTAAAGTTTGTTGACAACATAATCTAGTAGACTCATTGCACTAAACAATCTCATCTGTGTTTGAGGTTCTATTGTGAATTTATGTCTTTCCATGACTTCATTAGTTATTTCTCTTCCTCTATGAGCTGGTTGATAATGTGAAACGCTTAAAAATCTTTTAGTATTTTTTATTAGTTCAGAATTTATTTGATATTCTTTTGGAACTGGAACATCATTAATATCAACTCCAGGTTTCCACCATTCATCACCATATAATACATCTACTTCTTTAACAACATCTGTTGATGCAGTTACTTTAAATTTACCACCATATCTTTTTGTTAACTCATCTACCTTTTGGAAAAAGTTTTCATTTATTGGATTGTAATTTGCATTAGGTGTTATCAAAGTTATATTTTCCCCAAGCATTAAAACACCATAAGTAAAACTTTCTACATCACCACTACCCCAGTTAGGAACAATAGATGCATAATCAAATTTCATATACTCTTTATTTTTTTTAAATATGGCCAAATCTGCAATAATTTGAGAGGGGTGACCTGTAATAGAAAAACCATTAATTATTGGGGTGTTTGTTGTTTTAACAGCAGTTTCTAAAAACTTTCTTGAATAATCTCTGATGACATAAACATTAGTGCCAAGCATATCTAAAGATCTAATTACATCTCTAACATCTTCTCTTGGTGTTCCATCTTTTTCTTTTACTAAATCTGCTATCTCATGAAAATAATGGTGACCACCCATTAAATCAGTTGCTCTTTCAAAACTTGCTTTAGTTCTTAATGAGTTACTATCAAATATTAATCTTACTGATTTGTTTTTTAATAAAGTGTTAGTTTCTTTCTCAGTAAATGCAAATCTCTGTGTTTCTTTAATTAAATCTTCTAATTGTTCTCTGCTTAAATCAGTAATTTCTAGTATGTGTTTTGGAAATAACATTTTCTTTACCTCTTTTATAACAAGATTATGATTGTTATAGCTAGGAATATCAAGATACTTCCCCAACTAAATTCTTCTCTTTTCCTATAATATATCATGCTTGCTTTTCCTTCCATTTTAATTACCTCTTTTATTTTAACTACTTCTTAGTAAGCATACTGTTAATATATTAATGCTTGGTGTCTAATATTAGACACAAATAGTAAAAAATATAAAGAATAAACACATTATAGGTAATATGAACAAAGAAATACTCAAAGAAGCTGGCTTAAATATGCAGGAAATTGAAGTATATCTAGCTCTAGTCAAGTATGGAAGTATAGCTGTAAGCAAGATAAGTCAAATTACAGGCTTGCATAGATCTAATCTGTATGACACACTAGAAAAATTACATAATAAAGGATTAGTTAGCTATGTTATTAAGAGCAATATTAAGTATTATCAATCTACTAAACCATCTAGATTAATAAGTTATTTTGAGGAAAGATTAAATAATGTTAAAAGCATTATTCCAGAGCTTGAAGATATGTCTAATCTTCCCAAAGAAGAAACAGTTGTTGAATTGTTCAAAGGCAAAGAAGGGATTAAGTCAATCTTTAAAGATATATTGGATGACGGAAAAGAAAATAGGGTATGTGGGGCTGCTGAAAAGTTTGAAGAGCTTTTACCAATTTTTTCTAAGCAATATTTAAGACAAATTAATGAAAAAAAGATTGTAGAAAAAATTATTTTTGAAGAAGGTACAAAAGTTGATATTAAGACAAATAAAGGAGAATATAAATTTCTATCAAATGAATATGATGTTCCAACATCTTTTAATGTCTATGGAGATAAAGTTGCATTGTTTATATGGAACCAGCCCATGTTTGCTATCTTAATTAAATCTCCTGAAATCGCTGAAACATATAAAAAGTATTTTGAGTTTCTGTGGGGATTGAGTAAGTAAATTATTTTGTTTAAATTAAGGAAAAAACAACAACATGGCCAGGCGAGCCGAAGGTGAGTAGGACTTTACGTAGGAAAGTCCGTCTGTGCCATTGATGTTGTTGTTTTTTACTTTTCTATTTAATTTTTCAAAAACACATATAAATCAACCTTAACTCCTAATTAACATGAAAGCATCAGCAATTGCACATTCAAATATTGCATTATGTAAGTATTGGGGGAAAAGAAATGAAGAATTAATTCTTCCATTTAATGCTAACATTAGCATGACTTTAAATAAATTCTTTACTCATACTACTTTAGAGTTTGATAAGAAATATGATAAAGACATATTAGTTATTAATGATAAAGAATATGCAAATGAAACAAAAGAATATAAACTATATGTTGGCAGATTTTTAAGAGTTGTTAGGGAAAGAGTTAATACAGATTTATATGCTAGAATTGTCAGCAATAATAATTTCCCATTAGCTGCTGGTTTAGCAAGTTCTGCTTCTGGATTTGCAGCATTAGCAATTGCAGTTAATGAAATATTTAATTTAAGTTTAGATAAAAATGGATTAAGTATTTTAGCAAGGCAAGGTTCAGGAAGTGCTGCTAGATCTATTCATGGTGGATTTGTAGAATGGTTAAAAGGAGAAAATGAAAATGGAGAAGATTCATATGCAAAACAAGTTTTTGATGAAAACTATTGGCCAGAATTTAGAATGATTGCTTGTATCACATCTACAGAAGAAAAAAAATACAAATCAAGGCCTAGCATGCAAATGTCAGTAGAAACTTCACCTTATTTCAAACAATGGGCAGAAGGATCTGATGAAGATGTACAGAAAGTTAAACAAGGTTTGCGAGAAAAAGATTTTACTTTAGTTGGAACTACAGCAGAACATAGCTGTATGAAAATGAATGGTGTAATGTGGACAACTAAACCAGCTATTATTTATCAAAACCAAACAACTATTGAGTTAATGCATGCAATAATGCAATGGCGTGAAGAAGGATTAGAAAGTTATTATACAATGGATGCTGGCCCACAAGTAAAAATTCTATGTTTGGAAAAGGATGTTGATGTTTTAGTTGAAAAATTAAGTAAGTTTGATGGTGTTGAAAAAGTAGTTGTAAATAAGCCAGGCTATGATGCTAAGGTTGTTAGTGAACATTTATTTTAATATGTTATAAATAATGAAAAAAAGAAATTCTAGAGTGACTGTCCTTCGGACCTAGTAAAAAAAAGAAAAATAAAATGATTACTTTATCATATCTTTGAATTTTACAGAATGTTGTTCTCCACCACTGCCCCAATTTTCTTGTTTGGTTTCATGAAGTATTACTGTTACAACTTCTGCTGGGATTCCAATGTCAGTAAAAACATCTGTAATCTTCTTTATTATCTCTGGTTTTTTCTCTTTATCTAATGGCCATGATTCTATTGTTATAACCGGCATTTTTTCACCTCAAAAATTTAATAAAATAAAAAAATAATTATTTAAAAATTTTATACATTGGCTTTATTGCTGCAATAACTCCAATTACCAAATACCAATACCAATCTAGACTAAGTAATGGTGCCCATAACTTTGCGATCATCAAAACAAAAGCAGCTGTACTTAGCTTAATCATTGATATATCACATGGTTCCATTGTTTTAATTTTACTTTTCATCCATTTGTATAGTTTTTTACAACACATAATATCACCTCTTAAATAGGCTTATTTGTTTAAGGATTTATATTTGTTTTGGTGTATCTTTTCGGAAATATTTGTTTTTTATTAAACTTATTTTTAGAAAAGTTTTTATTATATGCTTATATTCTTATTATTATGGAAGGTAAAAGCATATGGTACTATATTGGGATTCCTTTATTGATAATTGCATTTATTTTTAAATTAGCAAGTAGACTTTTCAAAGATAAGTTAGGAAACTTTCCTCTATTTCAATATGTTGGTGGTATATTTCTTATTGTTATTGGTTTTTTTATTATAATTGCAATCTATGAACAATATGATTATTTTGTAGAAGATTATAAATATCGTTTTTTCAAGAAAATATTTAGAGAGACAGGAGTGAAGATATTTTATTATCTTCTTGGTGCACTTATTATAACTATGGGTTTTTTTGTTCTTAGTAATTGATTTTTTAATAAAATACTTAAATTGTTAAACAAAAATTTTATATATTTAAAAAAGATAAGATTAATTATGATACTGGAGATATTAAACATTGGTTAATTTCATGAAATTAATAAAGAGAATTAAAAAAATAATTAGGGATGGTTTTTTCTTTGCTTTAGTTTCTTATAAATGTTTAACTCATGGAGAAAGTTTAGGAATCTTAACTAATCTAAATCCTTCTATTCCTTTTGGGGGTCTAGGTAGATTGTCCAAATCTTTTATTATTAATAAATTAAATCAAAATGATTATTCAGAATATTTTTCTAAACAAACTCGACTAAAAATATCTCTATCAGTTGAAGAAAGATTAGTCAAAGCAACGGCATTTATCAAAAATAATGAATTTCCTATTGTAGCAAAACCAGATGTTGGTTTTACAGGAATTGGGGTTAATATATTTAATAATAAAGAAAATCTTTTAGAATTTCTTAGTAAACAAAAAGTTGATTATGTTTTGGAAGAATTTTGTCCATATTCTCATGAATTAGGTGTGTATTATCTTAAATTACCTGGGCAGAAACAAGGGAAAGTTATTGGTGTAGTAGAAAAAGATTTTCCTTTTATAATTGCTGATGGTATTAAATCAATAAACAAATTAGCAGGCAATGTAGATGGCTTTGTTAAAGCATATCTTACAATTAAATATGGTTCTTTAGAAAATATTCCTGAAAAAGAATCAATTATTAATCTTATTGGTAAATCTCATGCAACTGGAGAACAAATATCTATTGATAGAACACATGAATTAAATGAAAAATTATCTGATATTATTGGGAACATTTCTTCACAAATTTCAGATTTTTATTATGGAAGGTATGATCTTAAGATTTCAAAGTGGCCTTTAACAGATGATAAGTTTAATTTTAAAATTCTAGAATTAAATCCAAGCATTGATGCTATACCTTTACATTTCTATGATAAAAAATATGGTTTTTTTCAGAAATATAGGTCTGTTCTTGGCTTATTAGATACTGCAGTTAAGATTTGTTCTCAAAATAAATCAAATAATGGGGATAATATCAGTTTTTTTAGATTGTTGAGGGAACAAGTAAGGTTAGTTAAACATCTAAGAAAGATTTAGTTAATTGTTTATTTCATTACGTGAAAAAAGGACTTAAAGATGGCCATTTTCTAATAACTTCATCATATTCATCTTTTCCTATTTCTAAATTTTTATCAACTACTTTTTTTATTAATAATTTCTGCATAACTGAAGTATCTACACCTAAAAATTCTGCCCAATCTTTGCCCATTGTTTGTAATAATTCATCAACTTTGTCGGTACGTTCATACCAACTAATATCATCTCCATTAGGTAATTGTGCTGTTTTTTTAATTGTGGTTTCAATTCTTTTTTCAATAATTTCTCCAATTCCACTTACCATGTGCACTATTCTTTCTACTGGAAAACAAGGATTTAAAAGGTATCCATCAATGTTGTTAAATAAGCTTTGTGATCTGCCTTGTGGAAGGTTAAATTCAATTTTATTAGGATCATTATCGTCTGCTGCCATCCAATTATCCCAAACTATGCTTCCTCTTCCATTTTTATAATCAGGAACATCTTCAGAAGTAATTGATCTACAATATGATTTTGTTCCTGTAAATATTAATCCAATTGAGGGTGGTGTATTTTCATTTAATATTCTATGTTTCTGCTCTAAAGTGTTTTTTGATCCGTAATATTCTGTTGGACAAATCATTTTTAATATTCCAGGGTAATTATCAGCAATCTTACAGGCAAGATAAGCTTGTTTTTCAACTTCAATCTTTGAATCTCCTCCTGGGCTATCATCGAGTAAAAGAGAAATTCCAGATACACCTAACTCTAAAAGCTTTTCAATAACATTAAAAATTCCTTTCTCATTTTTACCCCAACCAGGATGATAAGTTGTCCATGGTTCATGTGTTCCTGGTGCAATTCCCCATATGAATTCAATTCCATTATCTTTTGCTACAGAAAAAGTTTCTTTCCATTGTTCTAAATCTACTATTAATTCTGGATTATAAGCTCTTTCATAAATTCCATTTTTTCCTTCTCTGAAATGTTTAGGATCATAAACATAAGTATTAAGCTTTTTTTTGCCCATAAACTCTAAAAGTTTAATTCTTTTGTTAGGATTAAATTCTCCATGCCTACCATTAACTGAATGTTTGGAAATCCAATAAAATCCTTCTACTATTCCTTTATAACTTACCATTTTATTCTATTACTTTTTATTCTATTATGAAATATAAGTAGAAATTTATCCTTTATATATCAGTGTTGTATTATTTACTACAACTTATCTTTAATTAATTGTTTTGTCCACTGCTCCATAACCCCTATGCTAGTTGAATTCTTCAATATTAGCCATTATTAGCGTTAGCACTGGACATGTGTCTGTGAGGTTTATAAAGGATAAGAGATAATATTGTAATTGATTATGACATCTTACCACAATATATGCTTAAAATACATCAGAAACTATTAAAATCATGGAAAAATCCAATAGACAATGATAAAAGACTTCAAGCCAAGATTATACCAAGAAACAGTGTTTGCAACTACTGCTGAAAAGAATTGTTTAGTAGTATTGCCAACTGGTATGGGTAAAACTCAAATAGCTTTAATGTTAGCTGCACACAGATTAAAACAATATCCTAAATCTAAAATTCTAATAGTAGCTCCAACAAAACCATTAGTTGAGCAAATTATGAACGTGTTTAAAAAATATTTAGATGTTCCTGATGAAAAAATAACTATGTTTACTGGACATGTTAAGCCAGAAAAAAGAGTTGAGTTATGGGATTCTTGTCAGGTAATTGCTTCTACTCCACAATCTATTGAAAATGATATTATGGGGAATAAAATTAAACTAGAAGATGTTAGTTTAATGGTTGTTGATGAAGCTCATAGAGCAACTGGTGAGTATAGTTATGTTTGGTTAGCTAAACAATATGATAAATTAGCTAGGTATCCTAGAATTTTAGCATTAACTGCTTCTCCAGGAAGTGATTTTGAAAAAATAAGTGAAGTTCTTATGAATTTATTTATTGAAGAAATAGAAGTTAGAGTTGATACTGATCCTGATGTTAGACCATATGTTCAAGAGGTTGAGATTGTATGGAAACAGGTTGAGTTAACTGAAGAACTAAAACAAATACAAAAGTTTTTGCAAGATTGTTTTAAAACAAAAGTTAAGGATTTAAAAAATTTAGGTTATCTTGATGAGTCTCAAATGAATTTGCAAAGTAAATTAGATATAATTAAATTACAAGCACATTTACAGGCAGAATTAGCCCAAGGAAATAGGGATTTTTCAGTTCTAAAATCATTAAGTGTTGCAGCAGAAGCATTAAAAGTTCAGCATGCTGTTGAATTATTAGAAACACAAGGTATAACAGCATTAAAAGTTTATTTAGAAGATATACAAGCACAATCTAGGACAACAAAAACAAAAGCAGTGCAAAATTTAGTAAAAGATATTTATTTTAGATCTGCGCTAATAAAAACAAGAAGTTTGAGTGAACAAAATATAGAACATCCTAAAATAAATGAATTAAAAAAATATTTAACAGAAAAAGTTATAATCTTAGAAAATAAAAATTATAAAGCAATTTTATTTAGTCAGTATCGAGATAGTTGTGAGAAAATTGTTAATTTGTTAAATGAAGCAGGTATTTCTGCTAAATTATTTGTTGGGCAAGCTCATAAAAGGCAAAAAGGTCTTAGCCAAAAAAAACAAATTGAAATGTTAAATGAATTTAGAGCAGGGGAATTTCAAGTTTTAGTTTCTAGTTCAGTTGGTGAAGAAGGATTAGATATTCCACAAGTTGATGAAGTTATTTTTTATGAGCCAATTCCTTCTGCAATTAGACAAATTCAACGTCGTGGAAGAACTGGCAGACAAGAAAAAGGTTTAGTTACAATTTTCTTAACAAAAGATACAAGAGATGTTGGTTATAGATGGAGTGCTCATCATAAAGAAAAAAGAATGTATAGAGTTCTTCAAGATGTTAAGAAAAATTTGGCATTTGCAAATATTAAAAAAAGTAATACCAAATTAACAGATTATATTTCTAAGAATGATGGAATCAAAATTTATGTTGATCATAGAGAAAAAGGGAATCATGTTATTAAAGAGTTGATTGAATTAGGTGTTTCAATTCAATTGGAAAAGCTTGATACTGCAGATTATGTTTTAGGAAGTAATGTTTGTGTTGAATTTAAATCACAAGAAGATTTTGTAGATAGTTTATTAGATGGTAGATTGTTTCAACAACTTAAAGCAATGAAAGATAATTTTTTAAAACCAATTATTCTTGTGGAAGGTAGTAAAGATCTGTATAGTATTAAAAATATTCATCATAATTCTATTAGAGGGATGTTGAGTAGTATTGCTGTTGACTTTTCTATTCCTGTTATTTATTCTAAGACATTTAGAGAAAGTGCTGCTTTGTTAGTTGCAATGGCAAAAAGAGAGCAAGAAAAATGTGGAAAAAATTTTTCATTTCATGGTGCAAGAAAGCCAGCCTCATTTAAAGAACAACAAGAATATTTAGTAAGTGCATTGCCAGGTGTTGGTCCAAGTTTAGCAAAACAATTGTTAAAGAAGTTTGGAAGTATTAAGAAAATAATGGGTGCTTCTGAAGAAAAGCTGAAAAAGGTAGAAATGTTAGGGGATAAAAAAGCAAAACAGATTAGGGATATTGTTGGGGGAGAGTATTGATTAACTTTTTAAACTTAACATGACTTCTTTCTTATAATGTTGGGGTATAGTGATATAAGGGATATGGGTATTGTTTCTTTATTATCTTTGTTTTTACTAGGTGCAGCTCCATCTCCAAGAATTGAGACTGACCAACGTTTGTTAGAAGCAATGCAAGATGAAATATCAATTGTAGTTGAAGAATCTTTTCAAAGATTTGAAGATCAGGATATAAATAAACAAATAAAATCAAAAATAATAACAACAGTTGAATTAATGCCTGCTGTTTATCAAAATATAGCTACTAATTCCTTTTTTTTTGTATCAAATGGTGGGGATGATCTTAGTGGATTATGTGATTGGAAAACAGAAAGTGTTTGTTATGAAGCTGGGAACTTTTTTGTGTATGCAGAAAAAATTGATACTATAAATAAAGATTTAGCATATGTTTTAGCTGATATTTATTATAGTAGTATACCAAGAAAACAAAAAATAAATTTAGAAAGAAAATTAAAAACATATTTACATAGTGACAAAGAACCAAAAGATTTTGATGCATGGAAAGGGAATAGTAAAGGACCAGGATTTTGGTTATTATATCCAGAAGCAACAAACTCTGTTGAAGAATTAGTGATAAGTTATGTTACCGATGTCTATGGGAATGATGGAAATGATACAGTATATTTATTAAAAGGGGGATATAAAGGTAATGTTATTAGAATTTTTGATCATATGGAAAAGTTTGGTTTCTTAGGAACTGAAGATGAGGCTTTGAAAACAAGAGCTGATTTAGAATATAGGGGTAATGTTGGATAGGGAAGTTTTTTCTTTTATACATCTTTTCTTTTATACATCATACATATATTAAACTATTAAATATGTCAGTATACCACCAGTCTATTAACTGGTGGTATTCTGAGCATGCTCAAGAACCACTGTTATTGTATTTTTAGATGAAGCTTTTGCTTCATGCCATCGGTCTATTGACCAGTGGTTCTTGACATATAAAAAATCAAAACATTTATAAAGTAATTTCTTAATAGTGAGCGTAGGTGTAAAAAAGATGTCTGAAGCTACAGTATTTGGAGGAGTCATTGTATTCCTTGAAAAATTAGGTGTGTATGAAATAATTCTACCCTTCTTATTAGTTTTTACTATTGTTTATGCTGTTTTTGAACGTACTAGAGTATTTGGAACTGAAGAAGTTGATGGTGTAAAATATGGTAAGAAAAGTTTAAATGCAATGGTTGCTTTTGTTACAGCATTTCTTGTTATTGCAAGTTCACAGCTTGTTGCAATTATTAATGAAAGTTTATCTAAAATTGTTTTATTGATTTTAATGGTTATTTGTTTTTTGGTTTTAATTGGAACTTTTTTTTCAGAGGAGGAAGAAGTAATTTTAGAAGGTGGATGGAGAACTTTTTTTATGGTGATTATGTTTATAGGGGTTATTTTAATATTCATGAGTGCTATAAAAACTGAGGGTGGTAATTCTTGGTTAGGTAGCTCAATTGATTATTTGAAAGCAAACTTTGGAAGCACAGGTGTTAGTGCGTTAATACTCATTATTGTTATTATTGTTTTTATGGCTTATATAGTAAAAGATCCTAAGCCAGCAATTAAAAAAGATAAAAAAGAAGAATAGGAGGATGATATTATGCCATCTTATGGTATTGCACAAAGGTTCCTTATTTGGTTGGAACATGCAGGATTGACTGATGCAATTTTACCGTTTTTGTTAATCTTTACAGTAATTTTTGCAGTTTTTCAGAAAACAAACATTTTCGGTGAAAACAAAAAAAATATGAATGTTATGGTGGCATTATTTATGTCTCTTATGACTGTTGTACCTCATGTTATGGGTCGTTACCCAGCAAATGCAGATCCAGTTTTGATTATGAATCAAGCTCTACCTAATATCTCTGTATTAGCAGTAGCCATTATTATGGGTTTATTGTTAATTGGTATTTTTGGAGGAAAAGCAAGTTGGATTGGTGGTACATTCTCTGGAATTATTGCTTTAATGGCATTTGCTTCAATTGTATACTTCTTTGGTTCAGCAGCTGGATGGTGGACTAGTTTCCATGGTGGTTGGTGGAATAGTGATGTTACTGTTGCAATTATTGTAATATTGATATTTGCGTTAATAATATGGTTTATTACAAAAGAAGAATCAACTTCACAATCAACAGGTGCATTAAGAAATGTGATTGATGAAGTGGGTAATTTCTTCAAAGGTGGCGGAGGGAAATAGGAGAATAAAATGGCAACACCAATGATGGATGTATCCATGTTAAATTATTTTTCACCTATTTTTATCTTTGTTTTAATTTTTGCATTTGTATACGGTGCATTGCATAAAACAAGGGTATTTGGTAGTAATAAGATGTTGTCTGGAATCATTGGTTTAATCATTGCTTTAATTTTTGTTTTAATTACTCCTTTAACAAAAGTGGTGTTAATAATTGCACCATGGTTTAGTATTTTATTTATTTTTCTTATATTTGTAATAGTTGTGTTTAAAATATTTGGTGCAACTGATGATAATATTACAACTGTAATTAGAAAATCAGGATTATTACAATGGACATTAATTATTATCTGTTTTATTATTGCAGTTGGTGCATTAGCTGCTGTATTTGGTCAGCAAAGTTTAGAAGAAGGCTATGGCACACAACAACCAGGAATAGGAGAAGGTGGCGAAGTTAGCATAGAGGGAGAAGTTATTTCAGTTGGTGCTCCTGGTTATCAACATGCAGGAACTTCAACAGCTTCTGGTAATTATGGTAGTAATGTTGCAGCAACTCTGTATCATCCAAAAACCTTAGGTGTTATATTTATTCTAATAATAGCAGCACTAGCTGGTGGAATGTTAACTGGCAGAATGGCACCAAGTTGGCCTTAGATATTAATTCTTAATTTTTTATATTATATTTTATTCCTATTACTTTCATCCCCACCAAACAATTAATTCTTTAATATAGTATAATAAAGTAGTATAAAAAACTAAATATTTATATATTGGTATATGTAATAAGTATACTAGTTTAGTACAGGCTATGATAAATTAAACAACAAAAAAGGTGTGATATATTATGAAAATTCAATTTTTAGGCTCTGCACAGGAAGTAGGAAGAAGTTGTATAGTGGTAAATGACTGGATGTTATTTGATGCCGGCATTAAAATAGGTAAAGGAGCAAGTGAACATCCTCAAGATTTTTCTGAAAAAGATATTAAAGCAGTATTCATTAGCCATGCACACCTTGATCATACTGGGGCATTGCCATTATTAAATCATATGGGATTAAGATGTGTAATTTATGCAACTAAGATGACAAGAGCAATAACAAAAATATTGCTGGCAGATTCTATTCATATTGAAGAAATCAAAGGTCAACATCCAGCTTATACAGAAGAAAATATTAATAATATTCTTAGTTATTTTAGTTATACAGATTTTAACAGATGGTATGAAGAAAAAAGTATTAACATGAGATACAAATTCTATAATGCTGGACACATTCCAGGAAGTGCATCAATTCTTGTTGAATTTGATGACAGCAATAAAGGAGGGCAAAGAAGGAAAATATTTTACACAGGAGATATTAATGCAACTGATACTAATTTAATGCAAGGTTTAACATATCAAAAAGATAAGGATCTAAGAAATGTAGATGTAATGATATCTGAAACAACTTATGGTGGTAGAGATCATCCTAATAGAGAAGAACAAGAGAATGAATTTTTAAAAATAATAAGTTATACTCTTAATAATCATGGTTCTGTATTAATTCCAGCTTTTGCAGTAGGGAGATCACAAGAAATTTTATTGATGTTAGCTAAGAAGAATTTTAATGTACCTATTTATTTAGACGGGATGGGTAAAAAAGTAACAGACCTTTGCCTAAATCAAAATAAATTTGTAAGAGATGGAAAGGCATTCCGAAAAGCAATTGATAAAGTCGAATATATTAAAGATCATAAACAAAGAAAAAGAATAGTACAAAGTCAAGCAATAATAGTTACTACTTCAGGTATGATGGATGGTGGTCCAATAATGGATTATATCAAATATTTTTATCATGACAAGAATAATGCAATACTATTAACAGGTTATCAAGCAGAAGAAAGCAATGGCAGAAGATTATTAGAACATGGTTATGTGGAAGTTGATAATAAAACCTATGATGTTAAAGCTTTTGTTAAGAAATTTGATTTTTCAGCTCATTCTGGACAAAAAGAGTTAATAGAAATGATTAAAGGGATTAATCCTAAACATTTGATCTTAAACCATGGTGATCCAGAAGAAATGAATGAGTTTATTTTGAAATTAAAATCAGTAAAGGAAATTCATGTTCCAGTATTAGGAGAGGTTGTGAGAGTTTAGAAGGTAAGGAAGGTTGGGAAGGTAAAAAAACCTCCTAACCATCTGAATCATTCAAATCCTCCCAATCTTCAAAAAAAAGAGGTAGACAAAATGAAGTTAACAGTAAAGGAATTTGTAGAGGCAATAGAAGAAGAAGAGTTATATAAGCTTCAGTATGATCTAAATAAAGGATCAATTGGATTAAAAAGTTTAGTAGATGAGAAAATAAAGGCTGTTGAGAACCTACCAAAAAAGTTCTGTGCAGTTTGTGGTGATGGATTAGTAGATAAAGAAGGAACTTTCTCGATTATTTTTAAGCATGAAAAGTTAAAGAAAAAAGCAAGTTTTTGTGCAATTGATTGTATGGAGTTTTTCATTTCAAAAATTAAGAAAGCAAAAGAGTTAGAACCAAGTAAAATAAAGTCAAATATTGAAAGAACAAATGTTTAGGACTAAATAAACAAAACATGGAATTACATAATTTAACTTTAAAAAAACTATATGAACATTATAATAGTTCAGAAAATGGTTTGACTAGATTAAATTATATTAAAAATAAAAGAAAATTTGGTGCAAATGAATTAAAAAAAGAAAAAGGGATGAGCTTATTCCAAATATTTGTTTCTCAGTTCAAAAATACATTAATTTATATCTTATTCGGGGCTGCAATTATTTCTCTTGCATTTGGAGAATGGATTGATGCAATTGTTATCATGCTAATATTAATTGTGAATGCTGTTGTTGGATTTTTGCAAGAATATAAAGCTGAAAAAAGTATAGAGGCATTACAAAAATTAGCAAGCCTAAAATCAAGAATAATTAGGGATGGCAAAGAACAAGTAATAGATGTTAAAGATGTTGTTCCTGGAGATATAATTTTATTAGAAACAGGGGATAAGATTTCAGCAGATGCAAGACTAGTTGAAATAACACATTTTGAAACACAAGAAGCTTCCTTAACTGGTGAATCTCTGCCTGTTAAAAAAGAAGTATGTGAGTTAGAAGATCATACAGCATTAGCTGAAACAAAGAATATGGTGTTTTCAGGGACAATTGTAACTCATGGTAGAGCAAAAGCATTAGTTGTTGCAACTGGAATGAACACAGAAATTGGAAAAATTGCTAAGCTAGTACAGGCCCAAGAAATTAAGAAAACCCCTTTACAAAAGAAACTTAAAATATTTGGTAAAAAATTAGGATATGGGATAATTGTATTGTGTTTAATTGTATTTGTTGTTGGATCATTTCGTTTAGGATTAAACTTAGAATTATTTATTACAGCAATTGCATTAGCAGTTGCAGCTATTCCTGAAGGATTACCTATTGTGGTTACAATTTCTTTAGCTTTAGGAACAAAACGAATGTTAGCTAAAAATGCTTTAATGAGACGATTATCTTCAGTTGAAACTCTTGGTAGTGTAAGTGTAATTTGTAGTGATAAAACAGGAACATTTACTAAAAATGAGATGACTGTTAAAAAATTATTTGTTAATAATAAAGTAGTAGAAATTACAGGGACTGGATATAAAGCAACAGGAGATTTTTTAATAGCAGGGAAAAAAGTTGATCCTAAACAATTTAAATTATTATTAATGATTGGTGCCTTAAATAATAATTCTAAATTTGATAAAGAAATAGTTATTGGTGATCCAACAGAAGCTTGTTTACTTGTTTCAGCAAAAAAAGCAGGTATGAATATTAATGAATTAAATCAAAAAAATCAACGATTAGATGAACTTGAGTTTACATCTGAAAGAAAAGTAATGACAACTATTCATAAAACTGGGAAAAAAAGAGTTGTTTTTATGAAAGGTGCTCCTGATTTTGTTCTAGAAAAATGTAATCGGATGCTGATTAACGGCAAAGTTAAGAAGATGACATTAGATGATAAAAGAAGATTCTTAGAAATGAATAAACAATTTGCTTCTCAAGCATTAAGAGTTTTAGCGTTTGCATATAAAGAAGATGATCATCCAAAGAATTATGAAAAAGCTTTGATTTTTGTTGGATTACAAGGAATGATTGATCCCCCAAGAGAAGAAGTTAAAGAAGCAATTTTAAATTGTAAAAGAGCAGGTATTAAAGTTGTTATGATTACTGGTGATAGTGAAGATACAGCTGTGGCAATTGCAAAAGATATTGGTATATTAGATAAAAACTTATGTATTAGTGGAGATGAATGTAATTATTCTAAGACAGGAAAAGAACTTGATAAATTAGATCTAAATAAAGAAGTTGATAATATTGTAATTTATGCAAGAGTTAATCCATCTCATAAAATGCAGATTATTGAAGCTTTACAAAAAAGAAATAATGTAGTAGCAATGACTGGAGATGGTGTTAATGATGCACCAGCATTAAAAAAAGCAGATATTGGTATTGCTATGGGCATTACTGGAACAGATGTTAGTAAAGAAGCAGCTGATATGGTATTAGTAGATGATAATTTTACAAGTATTGTAAGGGCTGTTGAAGAAGGAAGAGTAATCTATGATAATATTAAGAAATTTATTATTTATTTGTTATCATCAAATATGGGTGAAGTATTGGCATTATTTATTGGTATAATGATTGGTTTGCCTTTACCATTAATTGCTTTACAAATATTATGGATTAACATGGCAACAGATAGTTTGCCTGCTTTAGCTTTAGGTCTTGAAAAAGCTGAAATTGGTATTATGAAGAGAAAACCACGTCATAAAAGAGAAAAGTTAATTAATATAAATACTGGTATGTATATGTTATTTTTAGGAATAATAATGATGGTTGGTACATTAGGATTATTTTATTATTATCTTGTTAAACAAGGTTGGAGTTTTGGAGAATTACTAGCTAGAGATAATCCCATTTATGTGTATGCAACATCTATTTCATTTACAACCTTAATGATGTTTCAAATGTTTAATGTGATTAATTGCAAAACATTGAAAGAAAGTGTGTTTAAAGAAGGGTTATTATCAAATCTGTGGTTATTAGGGGCAGTTGTAGTTTCAATTCTAATGCAGATTATTGTATTGTATACCCCACTTTCAAATGTGTTTCATGTAACTGCTTTAGGTTTTATAGATTGGATAATTATAATTGTTGTTTCCTCATCTGTTTTATGGATTGGGGAAATTATTAAATTAGTAATGTTTAAGAAAAATTAAAATAGGTGAAATCATGAATGAAAAAAATAAGAGTAATGATGAAATTTATGAGAACTGGCTAAAGTATATGGAAGTAAGAAAGAAAAATAAAGATTAAAAAGGTGAGTAATATGATAGGTAAAGAAGTTTTTGATTCAAAATATTTTTATTCAATGTTAGCATTCATCTGTTTAGTTATTATTGGATTGTTAGCTTGGAATATCTGGATCCCTTTAATTGTTGTATTACCAATTGCAATTATTATTCCTTTATTGATTACTCTTGGAGCATATTTTAAACATTGGCAAGGTTTTATAGGTGAATGGAAAAACTTAACATATTCAACTATTTATGCAATTACAACTACAATGGTTGTATTTGTTGTAATTTCTAATCTTGGTTTTATTATATTAAAAGACTTTTATAATACATTATTATTAACAACTATTTTTATATTTATACTTGTTGCAGTATTTGTTTATTCAGTTATTTATTTTAAGAAGAAATTAGTTAAAGCACCTTTTATTTCAAGACAAGTTGTTGTTGATATGGTTGTTGTTTCAATAATTATTTGTTTAGTATGGTCTAGTGTTTTTTTAATTTTAGTTGGTGGTGGATTATATGATAAATATGTTGTTAGAACAGAAGAAAGTATGAAACAAATTAATGATGATATGCAGAACTATAAACTAACTGCAGATGAGAAAGGATTAATTGTATTTAATGAATTAGGTGCATATTATGATGTTAATGTGATTCAATCAAACAAAGCAATAGAAGATATTAAGAAAAAAGAAAAAGCAAAACCTATTATTGCAAGTTGTCTAGTAGATGATTGTTTTGAATTTGTTGCTGAGAGAGTATTAATAAATTATGATTATGCTATAACATCTTTAATCTTTAAAGAACAAATGAATAATGCTAGAGAAATAGCTATTGAATTAAAAGAAAATGAATTACATGGTAATACTATTGAATCTTCTGGTATTAAGGATAAATCTAAATATTTTGAACTTTTAGGTAAAGGTATTAATAATGAATATTTTATTGAAGATGTTGATGAGTTTGATGTTTTGTTGTTGAAACTAGAGAATGATTTTAATTATGATGAAATGCAAGAGATTAACAAGAAAATGGAAGATATGTTTGCTAATCTTGGTGGTATGGGTGATGTCGCTGGATTACTTTCTGCTAAATCATTATTAATGAAAAGTTTTAATAATGTGTTTTTACATACTAATTTTGCAGAACAAATGTTTGTTGTAATTGCTAAAATTGGTTTAAATAGCAATAAAAATACTAAATTAAATCCTTTACTTGATAAAGTGTATACTAATAAAGATGTTGAAGAAACTAGTAATGGTAAAATTATTAGAAATTATCTATTTTATAAACATACAGAGAAGAGAGATGATCTGGACAAGTAAAAATTTATATATAAAAGATTATAAATAATAAATATAAAACAAAAAAGGTGATAAAATGGCAAAACATAAACATTCTATGTATTTAGTGGTATTAGTAACATTAATGCTTTTATTTGGATTAGTTGTGGTATTAGATGGATGTAACACAGTAGTTACAGATAGTGTAGTTGATACAAATGAAGATGGTGGAGAAGATGTTACAGCTGAAGAAGGTGAAGAAGTAGTAACTGAAGATGGTGATTTAGCTGGTATGGCAATCAGAAGAAAAGCTGCGACTCCTCCAACAATGAAGGCCCCAGATTTAAGAATAAAAAGTGTATATATTCAAAGTGTTGATAGCTTTTTTCGTATAAGAGCAAAAATTAAAAACTTTGGTAATTCTGATATAACTAAACCTTTTGAGCTTAAATTAACCACATTAAATGATAATGGGGATGAATATGAATATAATTCTCATACTGTTCCAAGTATAAATGCAGGAGAAACTAAGTTAATAAATATAATTCAAGAATATGATTATAATCTTCTTAATAACAAAGGGGTACTTCCTTTTAAAGTAGAAGTTGATTCACTTAATCAGGTGTTTGAATCTTCTGAAACAAATAATGTCTACAAGAAAAAATTAGTGGCAGATCATGAATTAAGACTATTAGATGTAGATTTAAAAATTGTTTCAAAGGAAAAAAATCTGATAAATGCTATTATAGAATTTAAAAATGTCGGTATTAAGGATATTACTCATCCTTTTCACATAAAAATTGCTTGTATTGAAAGTGGTGTTTTAAGTTATACAAATACTGATGTTGAAGGTTCTTTGATTCTTGTTGATTCAATTAAATCTGGAGAGAAGAAAATAATTAATGAAGACATTACATATCTTCCTGAGTGTAATCATGAATCATATATTGAATTTGCTGTTTTTTTAGATCCTGATAATATTCTAAATGAATTATCAAGATCAAATAATCAGAAATATGAAAGTGCTTCATTTTATTAATTTTTTCTTTTTATTTTTTCCAACAATACTTTACCCATTTCTTTTTGATAAATGGTAATGTTAATGTTGAGAGCATAAACGCTACACTAGGAACAATAGCATTTAACCAAGGTTTTTGGATATTAATAGCCCACATATAAGCACCAATTGCTAAGAAAGTGAATAACATTAATAATAATCTTCTAGAATAACTTGTTTCCCAAGCTTTGTTACCCTCTACTGACTTATTCCTATATCTTATTTTGTTGATTTCTGATTCTAATGCTTTTATTCGTTTTTCTGTTTTTGATGGCATATTATATGTCTTATTGATTTTAATTTAAATAATTTTTGTTAGTTATATAAACATAATCCACAACCTTTAAAAATAACCATATTCTTTGGATTGGATATGAAGGATATATTTGAGATAAGGATACATGGAAGAGGTGGCCAAGGAGCTAAGACTGCTGCTCAATTTATAGTAGAAGCTGCTTTAAGTAAAGGTAAACATATACAATCTTTTCCTGAATATGGTCCTGAAAGAGCTGGTGCTCCTATGAAAGCATTTGCTAGGATTTCTGATAAGGAAATTAGAACATATGCACCTGTTGTTAATCCAGAAGTTGTAATTGTTATTGATCATACATTGTTAGATTCAGTTGATGTTACAGAAGGTTTAGGTGAAGATGGTGTTTTATTAGTAAATACTCCTCATGATTCAGATTCTATTAAAAAGCAATTAAAATTTAATGGTAAATGTATGACTGTTGATGCTACTAAAATTGCAATTGAAGCAGTTGGTAGAAACTTGCCAAATACACCTATGATTGGGGCTTTAATCAAGGCAACAGGCTGTATTTCAATGGATGATATTGAAGAAAGTATTAATCATAAATTCCTAAAGAAAATAGGAGAAGAAAAAACAAAAGCAACAATTAATGCTGTTAAAAAAGCTTATGAAGAAGTAAAATGACAAAACTAAAAACATACAAGGAAATTCCTATTGGTGGGATGATTGAAAAAGCTGGAAGTAGTGCTGAGTTTAAGACAGGAGATTGGAAAGCTTTTAGACCAATTTGGAATAAAGAAAAGTGTATACATTGTATGATCTGTCCAGTTTTATGTCCAGAAGATTGTATTCCTGTTATTAAAGGTAAAGATCCAAAAAGAAAAGAAACTGATTTTGATTATTGCAAAGGATGTGGGATTTGTGAGAAAGTTTGTCCTGTAAAATGTATTAAGATGGTAACAGAAGGTTCAGAAGAGTGTAAAGAAAAAGGTGGTGATAAGTGTGACTAATTCACCAAAAACAAAAGCATTAACAGGTGCTCAAGCAGTTGCACAAGCAATGAGACAAATTAATCCTGATGTTGTTAGTGTTTTTCCAATTACACCACAAACAGCTATAATGATGCAGTTTTCACAATTCCATGCTGATGGTTTAGTAGAAACAGAATTAGTTAGGGTAGAATCTGAACATTCAGCAATGTCATGTTGCGTTGGTGCAAGTGCTGCTGGAGCAAGAGCAATGACTGCTACTGCATCAGCTGGTTTAGCATTAATGTGGGAAATATTAGGTGTTGCTTCTGGATTAAGACTACCAATAATAATGCCAGTTGTTAATCGTGCATTATCTGCTCCTATTAATATTCATGGAGATCATTCAGATGCAATGGGTGCAAGAGATCAAGGATGGATACAAATATTTTGCGAAAATGGGCAAGAAGCTTATGAAAATACAATGTTAGCGGTAAAATTAGCAGAACATAAAGATGTTATGTTACCTGTAATGGTTTGTCAAGATGGATTTATTACAAGTCATGGTGTACAAAATGTTAATTTATTTGAAGATAAGGTTGTTAAAAAGTTTGTAGGTGATTATGAACCTAAAAAATGGTTGCTTAATACAGATGATCCAGTTACTTACGGTCCTTTACAATTACAAGATTATTATTTTGAAACACAAAAACAAAGAGCAGATGCAATGTTAGCTTCTAAGAAAATTTATTTAGAGATTGGAAAAGAATTAAGTAAAATTACTGGTAGTAATTATCCATTATTTGAAGAATATAAACTCAAAGATGCAGAAGCTGTTATTGTTGTTATGAGTTCAACAGCCGGAAATACTAAAGTTGTTATTGATAAAATGAGGGCTGAAGGTAAAAAAGTAGGGTTATTAAAACCAAAATTGTTTAGACCATTTCCTTATACGGAAATTGCTAAAGCATTAGCTAATAAAAAATATGTTGCTGTTCTTGATAGATCTGAAAATTATGGTGCAAATGCTCCTTTGTTTGGAGAAATAAAAAATGCATTGTTTGATTCTGTTGTTTGTGGTGATAAAGATGTTTGTGTTCCTAAATTAAAAAGTTATATTTTTGGATTAGGTGGAAGAAATATTTTTGAATCTGACATAGAAGATGTTTTTGATGTGTTACTTTCTGATAACTTTGATAATAAAGTTGGTTATATTGGCTTGAGAGGAGAAGAAAAATGAATTATAAAGAACTAGTTAATAAACCTCAAAAGTTTGCTCCTGGCCATAGAAGTTGTGCAGGTTGCGGATTTCCACCAATTGTTAGGACTGTATTGGCATCAACAGATGACCCAATAGTTGCAGCTTGTGCTACTGGTTGTTTAGAAGTAACCTCTACTATTTATCCGTTTACTTCATGGGGAATTCCTTTTATCCATAATGCTTTTGAAAATTCAGCTGCAACTATTTCTGGAGTTGAAGCAGCATACAATGCATTGAAAAGAAAAGGCAGGATTCCTAAAAATAAAAAAATTAAATTTGTTGCTTTTGGAGGAGATGGCGGAACATATGATATTGGATTGCAATCATTATCCGGGGCATTAGAAAGAGGACATGATTTTACTTATATCTTATATGATAATGAGGCTTATATGAATACTGGAATTCAAAGAAGTAGTTCAACACCTTTTGGTGCTTCAACAACAACTGCTCCTGCTGGTAAAGTTCATCAAGGTAAAGAAGAATGGAAAAAAGATATTATGCAAATTGTAACTGCTCATCATATTCCTTATGTTGCACAAGCATCTGTTCATAATCCTATTGATTTATCAATGAAAGCAGAGAAAGCTTTGAACACTCCTGGTCCTGCATTCCTTGTTGTGTTACAACCATGTACTTTAGGCTGGAGATATCATCCATCAATGACTATAGATATGGCAAAGATGGCTGTTGAATCTAATTTCTGGCCATTGTATGAAGTTGAAAATGGTAAGTATAAATTAAATTATAAACCTTCAAAAGCAATTCCAATAGTTGATTATCTAAAACCACAAGGTAGGTTTAAGCATTTGTTCAAGCCTGAGAATAAACATTTGTTAGATGAAATGCAAAAAAAAGTTAATGAAAGATGGGATGAGTTAGTTAAGAAGTGTGAATAATTCTTTTTTTGTTTTTTTTGACAGGCCGACAGGCTCTTTTTGTTGTGATTTTTTTTAAATATTTTCATTTTTTATCTGGTGAGTTATTCTAATAATGAAAAAACAACAACATAGGCACGGACGGACATTTTTCTGCGAAAAATATCCTACTCGGCTTCGCCTCGCCCGGCCATGTTGTTTTTTCAAATAAACAACTAAATTTATAAATTCTATACCTTACTTTAATACTAATGATCACTAACAAAGCCTATTTTAAGGAATTAATCTCTAAGTTAAAAATAAAGCCATTAACAGATAGGCAAGTTTCTAGATTTAAGATGGACTTATGTAAAAAACATAAAGTTAAGCAGATGCCAACTAATATTCATGTTTTGTTAAATGCTGATGAAAAATATCTTGGAAAACTAAAATATTTGCAAACAAAACCAACTAGAACTATTTCAGGTGTTTCAATTGTAGCATTGATGACAAAACCATTTCATTGTCCACATGCCAAATCTTCTAAATCTAAATTAAGTAAATCTAAGAAAGGTCCTTGTATCTTTTGTCCTGGTGGTCCTAAAAGTAAGATTGGAAATGTTCCTCAGTCTTATACTGGTAATGAACCATCAACAATGCGTGGAATTAGAAATAAATTTGATAGTTATTTAAGTACAATGAATAGATTAGAGCAATATGTTGTTCTTGGACATAATTTTGATAAGATTGAATTAATTGTAATGGGTGGAACATTTAATGCATTCCCTAAAAAATATCAAGAAGATTTTGTTATGTATGCTTTCAAGGCAATGAATGATTTTAGTAAAATCTTTTTTGATTCTAAAGGTAAGTTTAATGTTATGAAATTTAGGGAATTCTTTTTATTACCTGGGGTTGTTGGTGATCCTATTAGAACAAAAAAGATTCAAAAGAAGTTGTTAGAATTAAAGAATAAAGTAAATGGGAAAAAAGTTAAAACAACTTTAGAAAATGAGCAGAAAAAGAATGAAAAAGCAAAAATTAGATGTGTTGGATTAACATTAGAAACAAGACCTGATTGTATTGATAAAAAAACAGCAAATGAAATGTTAAAATTAGGAGCAACAAGAGTTGAGTTAGGTGTGCAAAGTGTTTACGATGATGTTTTAGATTTTGTTAAAAGAGGTCATGGTGTTTCTGAATCTATTAAGGCAACAAAATTATTGAAAGATTTAGGTTTTAAAATTAATTATCATTTAATGCCTGGTTTACCTGATAAAAATGGAAAAGTAATAAGCATAAAAAAAGATTTAGCAGGGTTAAAAGAGATTTTTGAAAATTCTGATTTTAGACCAGATATGTTAAAATTATATCCTTGCATGGTAATGCCAGGTACTAAATTATTTAATTTATGGAAAAAAGGTAAGTTTAAGGCTTTGACAACTGAAAAAGCAGCAGAATTGATTGCAGAGTTTAAGAAATATGTTCCTGTTTATTGTAGAATTCAGAGGATTCAAAGAGATATTCCTTCGTATATGGCAAAAGCAGGTGTTGATAAAACTAATTTAAGGCAATATGTTGAAAAAATTATGAACAAACATGAAAAAGAAGCTAAAATTAAAGGAAAAAATAAATGCAGATGTATTAGATGCAGAGAAGCAGGACATGTATTTAGAAAACATAAATTAATTCCAAAAGAAATTAAGTTAATTGTTCGTGGTTATGAAGCTTCTAAAGGTGTAGAATGGTTTATTACAATTGAGGATAAAAAACAAGATATTCTTTTAGGCTATTGCAGATTAAGAATAGCAGATAAAGCTTTTATCAGAGAATTACATGTTGTTGGAGAAGCTGTTGGTATTGGTAAAGATAAAATAGCAGGGAAAAGCAAAGTAAAAGCAACACAACATAAGGGTTTAGGTAAAAAAATGTTGAAAGAAGCTGAGAAAATAGCAAAACAATTTAATAAAAAGAAAATAATTGTTATTTCTGGAATTGGTGTAAGAGATTATTATAGGAAATTTGGTTATAAGAAAGAAGGCGTTTATATGGTGAAGATTCTTAAGTAACTTGCTAATTTTACTTGTTTTTATATAGTAGTACTACCCTACAATAATACTAAAACTATTTAATAACTATTACATATCTATATATAAATCATATAAAGATAGTATTATTTATATTATATATACAATGTGTCGGGAAAAAAGGGTGGTAAAATGAAATTAATGGTTAAAGAGTGCTTAATTAAAAATCTAAATGCTGATGTTCTTGTAATTCCTGTTTTTAAGGATATGGAAAATAAAGAAAAGATGTTTGTTGAGGTTAATAATATTCTTAATAAACTACTTTCTCAAACAATATATGAAAATCCTGATATTGGGGAAGAAGGAAAATTTCATATGTTCTATACTAATTCAAGATTAAAACTAAAAAGAGTTTTGTTAGCTGGTTTAGGAGAGTCTGATGAATTAGATTTAGAAAAAATTAGAAATCTAGGTGGGAAATTAGCTGCTCACATAAAAAATAATTCTATGAAAGATGTTGCATTTCTAAGTTTTGGTTATGATCTTAAGAATGTTACAATAGAAGCTGCATCTAAAGCATTAGTAGTTGGTTTTAAACTTGGGGATTACAAATATGAAGAGTTTAAAACAGAAAATATGGGTACAAAAGAAGCAGACAAGGGAAAAAAGAAATACAAAGGTATTAATTCATTGCTTTTTGTTCCACAAGTTAAATCTGATCTAAAATTGATTGAAAATGTAATTAAAGATGCTGAGATTGTTTCAAATAATGTTTGTATTGTAAGAGATTTAGTTAATAAACCTGCAAACATGTTGTCACCATCTCTTTATGTGAAAGAAATTAAAAAAATATTTACAAAATCAAAAGTTAAGGTTAAAATATTAGAAGAAGCTGCTATTAAAAAAGAAAAAATGGGTTGTATTATTAATGTAGCAAAAGGCAGCGTCGAGAAACCAAAATTAGTTGTATTAACTTATTCCCCTCCAAAAGCTAAGAAAACAATTGTTTTTGTTGGTAAAGGGGTTACATTTGATGCTGGTGGAACTAATTTAAAGCCTAGCCAATATATTTCTAACATGAAACAAGACATGGGTGGAAGTGCTGCTGTTGTTGGTGCTGTAAAATCAGCTGCAGAGATGAAATTTCCAATTAAAGTTATTGGAATCATGCCATTAGTTGAGAATTTAATTAGTGGAACAGCAATGAAAACTGGAGATGTTATAACTGCTGCAAATGGAAAAACAATTGAAGTAGAAAATACAGATGCAGAAGGAAGATTAATATTAGCAGATGCATTACATTATGCAACTAAATTTAAACCATATTGTATTGTTGATATTGCAACTTTAACAGGTGCTGCAAGTGTTGCTTTAGGTAGTAGGTGTACATCATTAATGGGAAATGATCAAGATTTAATTAAAAATCTAATTGAAGCTGGAGAAAAAATGCATGAAAAAGCATGGCAATTACCTTTATTTAAGGAATATGATGAAGATATTAAAAGTGATATTGCAGATCTCAAAAATATGGGTAATCCAGGTGGAGAAGCAGGAACAATAATTGGGGGTATGTTCTTGCAAAACTTTATTGGGGAGAATAAATGGGTACATCTTGATATTGGTGCAACAGCTTTTACTGCTAAACCTAATGCGTATAAATCAAAAGGTGCAACTGGTGTTCCTGTTAGGATGTTAGTTAAGTGGATGAGAGGATTGTTTTGATTTGTTTGATATGTTAATAACGTAAAAAACAATAATCAATTTAATATAATACTAACGTAAAAAACAACAACATCATTGGCACAGACGGACATTTTACTTTGTAAAATATCCTATTCGCCTTCGGCTCATCTGGCCATGCTGTTGTTTTTTACTTGAGAAAATAAAAATATTTAATAAGAAAGATTAATAGTTAAATAAATTTTCCTGTTTTTAGAACTCAATAATCAAATAAACTCTTTTGTTTCTTTCCTGATATTAGCTCATCAAACTTCTGATCGAAGAATCCTAGAATAGAATCAGCAATTGGTTTTAGTTGTTTATTGATATAATGGTCATAATCTACTTTAGATTTTAATTTTTGAATTGGTTCTGGACCATTTTCTGTAACTACATATTTAATTATAGTGGAATCAATCTTATCTAATAATCTTGCTGCTTTTACATGAGGTGGTGTTGTTTTAACATATTCTTCAAGAGGTTTTCTTAATTCTTTTGTATAAATTAGTAATTTATCATGTTTTCCAGATTTAAGGTCTTTAACAAATTTAATTATATAATCTGAAACTTCTTTATCATGAAATATTTTATCAAGTAATTCTAATTGAAATTCTTTAGCTAAGTCTGTCCAATCTCTTCTTACAAATTCTAAGCCAACAAAATCCATGTCTTCTTTAATTTTTATTTTTCCATTCTTGTCTTTTTCTCTAATAAGTTTTAATCCTGCATATCTTTTCTTTGCTCCAACATCAGTTCCCCTCAACTTTGGCATGATAAACTTTTTGTAAATTTTTTCATATTCCAATTCTAAGAAACAAGGCATGTTATACCAATCTTTAACAGTTGCTTCCCAATATTCATTAATGAACTTTTGTATTTTTTCTCCTACTTTGTCTGCATCTTCTAATGTTTTTGCTTTTACGTCTACAAAAATAGAATCTGTATCACCATAAATAACTTTGTAATTTCCATCTTTCACATCCATCTCTTCTACTCTTTTTACAGTTTCTTGAATTATATAACGTGCATAGCTAGTTATTGCATTTGCTACATCTAAATTAAAAAATCTGCAATTTGGATTAGCAAGTACTCCGAAAAAACTATTCATTGTAATTTTAATTGCATGGCTTGCTGCTGTATCTTTCTTTTTCTTTGCTTCATCTCTCATTCTCCATAAATATTCAATTAAATTTGGAAGAACTCCTACTTTTTTGTAGAATCTTGCTTTGTTTGGGGCTTTTATTTCTCCTTTTTTACCTGTTTCATCAAATCTTAATGGATCGATGTTAAATGTTCTAATAATACTAGGATACAGGCTTTTGAAATCTAATACTAAAATATAATCATAAATCCCAGGTGATGATTGTTTAACATAGCCACCCTTTATTCGTTCATCATTATCATTATATCTTGAGGATGGTGCTACAATTTTAAGTTTTTTAGTTTCTCTTAAATACATTGAATCTAAGCTAGCAATAGAACCTGATACACGATCTGGCTGCATACCTGTTAATATTGATCTTTTAACTGTTAGATTGATTAAATCTTTTTTCTCAAAAATATCATATACAAGCTGTGAATCTACTAAGTTATAATCAACTACTTTTTGTGGATCTGTCTTATAAAGATTAATTATTTCATCAGCTCTGTTATTTCCTTTGATTAATTTACCTTTGCCAAGAATTGTTTGTGCAGCTGTTTCTAGTTTGTAGTCATCTAATCTAATAAAATTATTTTTTAATAATTCAATTCCATCTAACACTTGTCTTCCTGCAATATCTGCATTAGATGATCTAAAAAAATCAGCTTGTATTCTTACTTTTGATTCCCAATCTGTTCTTCCAAGTATAAATGGGATTTTACTTTTTTTGAATCTTTCTCTTAATACATTTAAATCAAAATCAATCACATTCCATCCTGTTAATATATCTGGATCAATTTCTTGAACTTTGTCTTTGAAATATTGTAATAATGCTGCTTCATTTTCAAAACAAATTGCATTTTTTAATTTTCCTGTTTTTTTTTCTTGTTTTTGATCGTAAACTATGAAAACTTTTTTGTAATCATCTGTATATAATGAGATTGATAATAGTTTGGTGGCATCTTCATTAGTTTCAATATCAAATGATAGGATTTTTAGTTTTGGTTTATATTCTTTTGTTTCACTAAACTTTGGATTTTCATAAATTCTATTAACAAGGTTTCCTTTTTTGTAATCTCCTTCTATATTAGTAATACCTTTGATGTTATTATCCATCATAAATCTATATGTGAATCTAACATCTGCTTCATAACATGGTATTTTGTTATCTTCTAATTCTTTTCTTAATCTGTTAATATCATTTGGTAAATCTAATATTATTTTAGAAACTTCTTCTTCATCAAAGTTTTTAGCTTTTCCTTTGCCTGTTTCTGCTGTAATTTTAATTTCTTCTGCTATTTTAAGTGCTTTATCTAATTGTTTCTTTTTCACCCAGAAATATGGTCTGAATAAGTTGATTGATAAGAAACTTTCACCATTATCTAGTTTTCCAAATAAATAAACATGTGCTTTATTATCTATAATCCTATATGTTGGATATACTATGAATGCTTTCATGATTATTTTAGTATATTTTGATGTTTATATTGATTTTGGTTGAAATATGGTATTTGAGATAATTTGAAATCCAACAACATGGCCGGGCGAGGCGAAGCCGAGTAGGATATTTGCTTGCAAATGTCCGTCCGTGCCGTTGTTGTTGTTGTTGGATTTTCAAACTAAATAACTATTAATTACTTTTTTTAGTTTTCCATAAACATATTCCATCAATGGTTTTAGATTAATAATATCTTCTTCATTGTATTGTATAAGTAGGTCTAAATACTCTTTATCACCTGAGGCAAGAAAAGCACGCCATAGATCAATTGGGTTTTCTCCATAAGCTTTAAGATGTATTGGTCTTTTTATTCCAACTTCTTCTTCAATCATCTTCAATCCTCCTTTTAATCCTATTTTTTTGCATGCGTGTCTTAGATCAATATGTGCTAATTTAGGTATTGTTTTTGGATAATATTTGTTAATATTGGGGATATCATGGCTTGAGCCGTTAAATGTGATGAGGAGTTTGTATTTTTCTAATTCTTTTCTTAATATGTTCATATCTAGGTTTATGTTCTTGACCATTGTTTTTGTTTCAATGCCATCATACAAACCAATTATTGTTATGTTTTTTCCGTGTTCATAACTTTCAATATCTAAAAAACAACATTCATCTTTGAAATATTCATATAATCTCCATGTTTCTGTATTTGGTAAAAGTTTTTGGAAATAATAGGAGTTCTCTGCTCTTAGCTCTTCTTTTGCTTCTCTTATTTTCATGTCATAGAAAGCTTTTGCCTTCTTTGAAATACCTTTTATTGAATCTGTTTTTAGAAATTGATTCCAATTATTGATGCCTTGTTTCCAAATATTCTGCTCTTTCTTATTGCTGATTTTAGGTAGGAAAATAAAAGTAGATTGGATCATAGGATTATTATTTTGTAGTTGTATAAAAAGTTAATTAGTTTGCGCTAGAAACTTTATGGCAGAATTCTCTAATATGTTGACAGAGTTAATGATTGGAATTGGTGAATCTTCTTTTTTTATTAGTATTGGGAGATCTGTGCATCCTAGGATGACTTCTTCTACGCCTTGTTCTTTCATATCTTTAATTAGTTTAATCATAAATACTTTATCACTTTTTTCAACTTTGTTATTTATTATTCTTAAAATTATTTTACTTAAAACATTTTGTTCTAATAAATTTGGTGTTATTAATTCTATGTTGAATTTTTCTAGTTCTTTTTCAAACAATTTTTCTTTAATTGTTTTTGTTGTTGCCAATAATCCTATTTTCTTAATACATCTAGAATTACATTCTTTTGCACATTCTTCTATGATGTTTAGTATTGGTATATTAGATATTTCTCTAAGTTGATCTATGAAAATGTGTGCTGTATTGCAAGGAATTGTAATTAAATCAACTTTGTTACTATTATTATTTAATCTTTTAACTGCATTTGAAAGTAATACTAGGTATTCCTCTGAAACATTTCCTGTTATCAACTGTTCTTCAGCAAATCTTGATACAGGCAAATTTTCTAGAGTTATATCTGGTTGTTTCTTTGTTCTTTCTTTAACCATATTATTTATATTAAGGCAAAATTGGCAGCTAGTTTCTGTTCCTAATCCTCCAATTATACCTAATCTTTTAGCTTTCATACTATCACTAACTTAAGTAATCAAACTTGCCATATATATTTAATTGAATAATATTCGAAAAACAAGCAAAAAATATATAAATAATTGAATATTATTCAACTTTATGTGTAAAATGGGGTAAAATAATGAAGGATATCAAACAAAAACTAATCAAACTCTTTAAAGAAGGATATTGTACACCACAGATAGCTAGGATTGCAAAGAAAATTAAAGAGCCATCTACAACAATACACTATAATATAAAAAAATTAGAAAAAGAAGGGGCTGTAAGGGGATATAATGCTGTTTTTGATTATAAAGAAATTGGTTTAGGCTATTGTACATACTTATTTATTAGATTGAATACTGAAAACTATGATAAATCAGAAGATATTGCTAAGCAAATTGCAAAGTATGAAAATGTTGAAAGTGTAGATATTGTAACTGGACAATATGAAATTATTGTTAAGCTAAGATGTAAAGATAGTGATGATTATTATGTTTTTGTTCAAAGATTATTAAAAAAATATGGTATAGCAAAAGCATTCTCAATGACATCACTTAAACAAGTTAAAACTGAGTTTGTTAATTTGTAATTATTATTTTTATATTATTTATTCAATCCTTTTTTATTCTAATTCAAAATAAACTCTTCTATTATTTTTGCCTTGATTCTTTGATTTAAGAAATTTTAATTTTCCTACTTCTTTTGTATTAGCAACATGAGTACCACCATCAGGTTGAATATCAAAACCAACAATCTCAACAATTCTAACATTTGTAATATTTTCTGGTAAACCTTTTGCCAATCTTAAGAATTTATCAACATCTTCATTCTTATCAACATAATAAACTTTATTTTCATGACCTTCAGCTGCAATTTTGTTTGATTCTGCGATATAATTAGCTAGCATTTCAGGATTGTATTCTTCTACTGAGAAATCAATTCTTGATCTTTCAATGTTTAATTGGTTGCCTGTAATCATTGCTTTGCATTCTTTATGTAAAACACCAGCTAAAATATGACATGCAGTATGCATTCTCATTAATTTGTATCTTCTATCCCAATTTAGTTTGCAAGTTACTTCATCTCCTTCATTTAAATCAGAAAGATTACAATCAACTTCATGGCTAATTTCTCCTGAGAATTTTCCTACAAACACAACATTGAATTCTTTTCCATCAGATTTTTTTGTAATAACACCTTCATCATGTGGTTGTCCACCAGAATTTGGATAAAAAGCAGATTTATCTAATGTAATGAATAATGTGTTTTTATTTTCTTTATCATTATTTTTAATACTAACAACCTTTGCATTCCATTCTTTTAAGTATGAATCATCTAAATAAAGTGTTTCTGTCATAATATCACCTAAACTATGAGAACTAACTCACGTTTTAATATTTTTTGTTGATTTCATATGTTTTTTATTCTTTTGATATCTTTTAACAATAAATAAAACTATAAAATAACTTAAAATGGATATGATTATTCCATTTATAATACTACCTACTAAATATCTTCTGCTAAAATTATAGACTAAATCAACAAACACCAAGTTATATTTAATAACAGGCACTGCTCCAAATAATAAATCTCCAACCTTATGATTTAACCAATAGATTGGTATTGAAACAATTGGGTTCCAAAATAAAATTGCACCAAATAACGATAGTTTGCTAATCCTTTCAAATATTAAAACTAATAACAAACCAATCAGAATATTAAAACCAGGGGTTGGAAGAACAGATATGAATGTTCCAATAGCAAATCCTAAAGCAATTGAATGAGGAGTTGTTTTAAGTTTAATTACCTCATTGAAATGATGTTTCATTAAATTTATTATCTTTTTCATAATCTCAATAATTATGTTCATCTAATTCATTGTTAGGATCAGTATCTTTATACTTCTCATAGTGATCTCTACATAACTTTCTACCTTCCCATATCTTAGAAGCCTTTCTTGTGCAATTATAATCTTCACATTCAGTAATTTCTTCATCAGATTCAGACATCCTAAATAGTCTTATTGAATTTAAACTTAACCTAAATTCTTTTATTAAATAATTAATAATATTTTCATAATCTATATTATATTTATAATCAAAAATAATCTTTACTTTTCTATTCTCTCTTTCTGTATCCATTACAATTTTACCGTTTTCTGTGATTATAATTGATATAAAATAATTCTTGTTGATATTATAACTGATAGGTCCATCAACTAATTTTGAAGAAGTAATATTCATGAGTTCTTCTAATACTTTGTTTATATATTCCTTTGTAAGCAAGCTTTCATCAATATTTACACATGAAATAAAAGTTATATTATTTTCCATTGATAATAGAATGGTGTTATGCTTTTTATACTTTCTCTTAATGTTGTTTTAAACTTTATTGTTTTGCGTAACCTTTATAAACCAATCAATCACTATAGTTTATATGGCATTTTTAGAAATAATCACTGGCTTTGCTACTCAAGTTTCAGGTTTTCTTCAAACTGGTTTAGGTAAACCTATATTAATTATAATAATTCTGATTTCAGCACTAATCATTGAAAGGATTGTAAGAAAACTGCTTCATAAATCATTTGAGAAATCATCTAAATTTATTAAAGTTGATCATACTCAATATGCAGTACTTAAACATATAACAAGCGCAGTTATCTATATGGTTGGTATTGGTGTAGCAATATTTATGATACCAGCCCTTAAAACATTGTCAATATCATTATTTGCAGGGGCAGGTGTCCTTGCAATAGTTATTGGTTTTGCCTCACAAACTGCATTTTCAAATATTGTTAGTGGTATATTCATTGCAATCTTTAAGCCATTTAGGGTTGGTGATACTATCCAATTTGGAAGTAATAGTGACAAAAGAGGAACCATAGAAGACATAACTTTAAGACATACCGTTATAAGAAATTTTGAAAATAAAAGATTTGTTGTTCCAAACTCAATTATTAGTAATGAAATTATTGAAAACTATAACTTAGGGGATGATAAGATCTGTAGGTTTGTAGAATTTGGTATAAGCTATGATTCAGATATAGACAAAGCAATGAAAATAATGAGATCAGAAGCTATGAAACATCCTCATCTCTTAGATAATAGAAAAAAAGAAGAAAAAGATAAGGGGATTCCAGCTGTGGTTATTAGAGTAATTGGCTTTAGTGATAGTTCTGTTAATTTAAGAGCATGGGTTTGGACAAAAGATCCACCATCTGCTTATGAATTAGGCTGTGATCTGAACAAATCAATAAAAGAAAGGTTTGATAAAGAAGGTATTGAAATTCCTTTCCCTTACAGAACTATTGTCTATAAAGATCAAATCAATAGAGGAAAGAGATTTAGAAAATGATTGAAATATTTTATCTTGATAAAAAAGTAAAAAAGGCACAATTGAAAGATTTGCCTAAGTTAAAAAACAATAAGGTATGGATTGACATATTTAAGGCAAGTAAAGAAGATATCCTTACTATTGGAAAAATATTTGATATTCATCCTTTGACAGTAGAAGATTTAGTTACCTCAAGTACAAGAATAAAAGTAGAAGAGTTTCCAAATTATTTGTTCTGTGTATTTTATGGTCTTCTAAAAACAAAAGACATTGCACTCAAAGAGGTTAATTTTATCCTCGGAAAAGATTTTCTTATAACTAATCATAATCATGATTCACCTGCTTTTCAAGATCTAAAATCAAATCCTGAAAAGATTGAGTTATTGTTTAATAAAGGTGTGGAATTCATATTTCATAGGCTTTTGGATAAAGAAATAGATAATTTTTCTCCAATATTGGAGACAATAGATGATGATATTGAAACTATAGAAGATTCAGTTGCAAAGAAAGCAGATTCAAAAATGCTTCAGAATATTCTTAAGATGAAACGTAAAGTAATTCTGCTTAAAAAGACTGTTATTCCACAAAGAGAAAAAATCTCATTTATTGCTAAAAACGATTATAAGTTTATATCAAAAAAAAGTATACCTTATTTCAGAGATATCTATGATCATTCAATAAGGGTTGCTGACAGTATTGATAATTATCGGGAAGCAGTTGGCAATACTTTTGATGTTTATATGTCTACTTTATCTAACAACATGAATGAAGTCATGAAAACATTAAGTATTATTGCTACAATTGCTTTGCCATTATCTGTTATTTCTGGGATTTATGGAACAAATTTCACAAAACTACCTGGTTCAGGTTTTTTATATGGATTCTGGACAATGATATTTGTAATGGTACTTGTATCTGTGGGCATGCTTTTATTTTTTAAGAAAAGAAGATGGTTCTGACTTTTAGTTTAGTTCTTATTTGCTTTATTCTATTAATATAATGGTATGTGCATAGCTCCTTTTATGATGTTGTTACTGCCTCAAATTTGTTATAGTGGCATTGTGTTTTTATTATGTTAGGAACTGAAATCCAATTATATACCCTAACATATTATTTTAGCAAGTTATACTTATGTGATTTCAGCCACTATAACCGGTAGTAACAACATCTCTGTTAGGAGCTATGCATATACATATAACAACAAATTTTATATAAAATTACATCAATAAACCAATTATGGAACAAAAACAGTGGGATAAACTTGCTGAAAAGTATCATGATGAAGTAATTAGTCCTTTTTTTGGAGAAGTTGAAAATCCATTAATTGATGAACTAAAGAAAATTAAAAATAAAAATAATAAAATAGTTGCAGAATTTGGATGTGGTTTGTTTTATTTAGGTGAAAAATTATCAAAAATGTTTAAACAAGTGCATGCTTCTGATTTTTCTTCTAAAATGGTTAAGAAAGCAAAGGAAGGAAATCTTCAGTTTACTAATATTAACCTTGTACAAGAAGATATAAGAAAAATAAATTATAAAAATAAATTTGATGTAATTCTTTCTGTAAACTCCTTATTAATGCCATCTTTAAAAGACATAAGTGTTTCATTTCAAAACTTACATAATGCATTAAAGAAAAATGGAACTTGTTTTATAATCTTACCATCGATGGAAGCTGTTATTTATCATGGACATTTGTTATTACATCAACAATTAGATAAACATGACGAAGCAACAGCAAAAAGAACAGCTAAAGTAATGTTTGAGCTTAATAAATATGATCTGTTCACAGGACATTATACAGATGGTAAAGACAAGCAAAAGTTTTATTATAAACATGGAATCATGCAATTCATGAAAAAAGCTGGTTTTAATGAAATAAAAATTTCTAAAGTAAAATATCCTTGGGGAAAAGAAGTAAGTGATTATGAAGATTTTCCTAATGAAGATAAATTATGGGATTGGTTTATCAAAGCAAAGAAATAATTAATATAACCAGCTTAAACCTTTTTTAACTAATTTTTCTATCTTTTGCTTAGAACTATCATCAAAATTTAATGCTCCACCATATTGAAATACTTTAGTTTTAATACCACAATATTGTAGAATGTCTTTTTTCATTATTTTTGCTGCTCTTTTCCCCATAAATAAGCATGACATGAAATTATTCGCACCACTTGTTATAAAAACAGCTGCTTTTCTACCTTTTAGCAATCCTTTTGGATAACCATTAACAAATTCAAAAGCAAATTTTGAAGTGAAAACACGATCAATAAAACCTTTCATAATAGCTGGCATTGAGTTCCACCAAACAGGATAAATGAAAATTAGTTTATCTGCATTTGTTATTTGTTTTTGTATTTCTTTGTTTTGCTTTGAAATAGTGTAATTACCTCTTGTATAATGTTCTTTTTCATGTAAAAGGGGATCATATTTCATTTTGTATAAATTAAGAAGTACAATGTCTGTTTCTATCTCTTTTAAACTTGCAATTACATTATTTAGGATCTCAGCACAGTGTCCACCTGTGTCTGGATGTGCATATATTATTAAAGTTTTCATTATTATATTTACTTAACTTATTTAGTTAAATATTTTTCTGTTTATTCTAATGTTTATTAAGGTATAAGTAATTTAATTTTAATTATTCTGAATTTAAACATAAAAACATTGCAAGATCCTCATCTGCCTTTAATGAATGTGGTGCATTAGCTGGCATAAAAATAAATACACCTGGCTCAAGCTTAATTTCATTATTAAATAATTTGAATGTGCCCTTTCCTTTTAATATTTGAACAAATCCTGCTTTTGTAGATGTATGTGTATCAATGTCTGTACCTTTTGCTAAATTCATTAATGTATAATTATAATTTTCTGATTTTGCTAATACTCTACTATTTATTCCACCTTCACTAAAATTCATAATCTCATTTAGATTAATATTAAATCCTTCCTTCATTTGTTCATTTAGATTTTTATTTTTTTCATTTTCCATTTTTACACCCAGTTTTCATTTACAATATTTCCTTGTATACCAACAACAACTGCTTTTATAGGTATCTTTCTTTCAGCGTTGTCAACTGCTGTCTTTGCTATATGCAACAAGCCACCACAACAAGGAACTTCCATAATCATTACAGTTAATGTATTGATTTTTGCTTCATCAATAAGTGCTGTTAATTTTCCAATATAAATTTCTTGTTCAGAATCAAGCTTTGGACATGCAATTGCTAAACTTTTATCTTTCAAATAATCCTTATGAAAATCAGCTAATGCATATGCTGTACAATCTGCTGCTAATAATACATCCTTATTTTGAAAATAAGGTGCATGAGGTGTTACTAAATGTAATTGAACAGGCCATTGTCTTAGTTGAGAAGTTCTTTTTCCTGATTCATCATCTTCATTATTATCTACATCTTTATTACTAAAATCTTTCATTGCCATGCCTGGACAATTACATTGTTTGTTTCCTGGCTCTTTATCATCATTCATATTCTCTTCCTCGCTATTTTTTAATGGGTTTTTAATATTATTATCTTCTAAATATTCAAGTGCTTGTTTCAAATATTCATTCTCATTGTGATCTATCATGTGTTGTAAATGAGCCTTTACAGTATTCATGCCTTGTTTTACTATTTTTTCCATTACTTTTTTTTCATCATAAGGCTCTGCTTCTCTCTCAACTATTGTTATTGCACCTTGAGGACAATGGCCTAAGCAATTACCTAAACCATCACAAAATAAATCACTAATTAATCTTGCCTTATTATCTATTATTTGTAAAGCACCTTCATGACAATTTGGAATACATAAACCACAACCATTACATTTATCTTCATCTATTTCTACTATTTTTCTTTTCATTTATGTTTCACCCTTGGTATTACAATTTAATTGATTAATATAACATATAAGTAAAAAGAAGTTGTTTATAAAACTTAGTCTATGGATTATGTGTTTATCATTTTATTATAACTATAATTTATAAGTTTTGAACTTAGGACCCATGTTAAATATAATAAAAAAAGAAAAAATTATTGTTAAATCAAGCCTAATATTTTTTGCTTTAGCTAGAGGAAGGCTTGATTAAACAATCCTTCAAATTTGCCAATTAATATTAAATTTTGGGCAAATTTGAATTACTTACATTTTTTACATAGTAAGTTATCCAAACTAAACTTTCCAGCACCATAACCAAATAATAAGACCATTGATGCAAAGAAAACTACTACAAGTTCTCCACCATTAGTAAATGGATTTAAACCATTTGGCATATGTCCCATAATAAAAGCAACAATCATTTGGATTCCACCTAAGGCAGCGAACACTCTTGTGAATAATCCTAATGCAATAGCTATTCCACCTACTAATTCAACTAATCCAGCAATAACTCCTAACCAAACTGGAATACTCATTGCACCAGCGAATCCTGATATAGTAAAATCACTCATGAATCCAAACTTCATTGCACCATGCATTGCAAATAACAATCCAATAATTACTCTAAAAACTAAAAAACAATAATCACATTTTTTTTCACATTTCCATAATTTACATATTTCTAATGTCATCTTTTCACCTCTTTTTTTATTAAATAATTATATTTAAATACTAATATATATGTAATTAATCTTATTTTTTTATAACTTTATGGCCGCCAAATTGATTTCTCATGGCTGCAATTAGTTTTCCACAAATATTTTTCTTAGTTTTACCTGTTTTTGTCTTTGCTGTTCTTGACTTTACCCTCATTAATCTTGCTTGATGTAGTACAGGCATGTCTGCAAGACCTTCTAGTTCTTTCATCTCGTCTTCAGTTTCTCCTTTTGGAACAGTACAAGATATTTTATCAAGATATCCTTTTGTCTTGAATGATTTCCATAACCAACTTGATAATTTTCCTGCAATTATACTTCCATTTGCATAAACTTTTGAAACTTCCTTAAGATCAGTATTAAATTTTGGTTTATGTTTTTCTATTGCAAGGAAACCTTCAGCAAGAGCACTCATCATACCATATTCAATTCCATTATGGACCATCTTAACAAAGTGGCCTGCTCCAGCATTTCCCATGTAACCATAACCATTTTTTGTACACATATCTCTAAAAAGGGATTCCACTTTATTGAAAACTTTCTTGTTTCCTCCAACCATCATACATGCCCCATTTCTTGCTCCTTCCATTCCTCCTGAAGTTCCACAGTCAAGAAAATGAATTCCTTTTTTCTTTAATAGTTTGTTTCTTCTTATCGAATCTTTGTAAAAAGAATTACCTCCATCAATAATAATATCACCTTTATTAAGCAGAGGGATAAGTTTTGCAATAACCATATCAACTGGTTTCCCTGCCTTTATCATTATCCAAATAACTTTTGGTGTTGTTTTTGAACTTGGTAATTTTTTCACTAACTCTTCAAGACTATAGGCAGGTATTGCTCCTTTTCTTTTCATCTGTTTTACAGGACCAAATGTACGATTATATGCTACTATTTTGTTTTTTTTCTCAATAAGATTAAGAACCATATTTGATCCCATTCTTCCTAATCCAATAAATCCTATTTTCATTTTTTCACCATTATTTTTTTATTTCACTTTCAGATGCCATTCTCTATTATCTTTCTCTATTAACTTATCAGCTTCTTTAGGATATGTTCCTATTTTATATTTATGAAGTTTTGTCTTCTTATTTTTTATTGTTCTGTTAATTGAATTTTTAATCTTATCAATAATTTTCCATTGTTGCTCAATTTCATCTGTTCTTACAAAAGTAGATTGGTCCCCTATAATTACATCATTTAGTAAATTTTCATATGCAACTGGACTTCCAGGGCCAAAAGTGCATTCATGACAAAAATCCATTTTTACTGAGGTTATATCAGGTTTTCCTGGGATTTTTGCATTGAGTTGAATATAAAATCCTTCTTCAGGTTGTATTTGTATTACCATATAATTTGGTTTGAAATTACATACATTGCTGAATAAAAGACATGGTGCTTCCTTGAATTGTACATAAATTGAAGTAATTTTATTCTTCATTTTTTTGCCTGTGATAAAATAAAAAGGAACATTTTTCCATCTTCTATTTTTGATAAACATTTTAGTTGCAGCAAAAGTTTCTGTTGATGAAGCTTTGCTAATTACTTTTTCTTTAGTATAACCTATGTATTGACCAACAACAGTATCTTCTTTAATTTTTGATGGCTTTATAGATTTTAAAATTTTAACTTTCTTATCTCTTATATAATCACCAGTCAGCTTTTTTGGTGTATCCATTGTTGCAAGAGATAGCATTTGCATCATATGATTTTGCATGACATCTCTTATTGCACCATATTTGTCATAAAATGCTCCTCTTTCCTCAATACCAACATCTTCACTAAGAATAATTTGTACATGATCAATATGTTTTTTGTTCCATAATGGTTCAAGAATTGTGTTTGTAAATCTTGCTACTGCAATATTTTGGATTAATTCTTTTCCAAGGTAATGGTCAATTCTATATATCTGTTTTTCTTTAAAGACCTTTGTTATGCATTTGTTGATTTGTTTTGCAGATTTTAAATCGTGACCAAATGGTTTTTCAAATACTACTTTTGTCCAGTTTTTCTTAAACCCTTGTTTTTTTCTTCTTTTTTCTTTTGTTAAACCACATTTGCTAAGATTGTCAGCAATTACTTTAAAATGAGATGGTAGTGTAGCAAGATAAAATATTCTATTCCCTGGAAGTTTATGTTTTTTCTCAATAGATTTTGTAAATTCTTCAAGCTTGCAAAATCCTATATTATTATAGAAATCTGCCTGAAAATAATACATTCTTTTTTCTAATGTTGACCATGTTTTTTTATTAAGCTTTTCTACATACTTTTTTGATTTTTTAAGAATAAGTTTAGGATTTGAATGTGCTCTTCCAACTCCAACTATTGCAAAATCTTTTATTTTTTTATTTGCAACTAGATTATGTATTGCTGGAATTAATTTCTTTTTTGTAAGATCTCCTGTTGCACCTAAAATGACAATCAAACATTTGTCTTCCATATTTAACCTCCTTTTTATGTTTTAATGAATAAATATTAAATAGTTTAGAATTGCTTAACAGCACTAATTATTGCTGAAGCATCAATCTTATATCTTTTTCTAAGTTCTTCAGGTTTTCCAGATCTTGGAATTTCTTTAATGTAAAGATGTTTAAGTTTTATTGATTTATTATTAATTTTATTTGTAGATGTTGCAAATACTTCAGATACAACTGTACCAATTCCACCAAAATAATGATCCTCTACAACAATAATATTTCCTGAACATTCTTTTGCATTCTTCAGTAATGCTTTTTTGTCAATCGGTTGTATTGAGTATAGGTCAATTACTCTTGTGTTTATTTTCTTTTCTTTTAATTTGTTATGTGCTTTTAATGCTTCATACAAAGTTACACCTGCACCAATGATTAATATTTTATCTCTTTTGCTTTTCTTTATAACTTTAAGTCCACCTAAAGGAAATTTTTCTGAATTTTTATATATTGTTGGGGTTTTTTCTCTTGTTGTCCTCATATATGAAATCCCTTTATGTTTTGCCATCTCTTTAACAAGTTTTTCTGTTGAAATAGCATCACAAGGATATAAAATAACAGAACCAGGTATACTTAAGAACATATTTATATCTTCTAGTCCCATTTGTGATGGGCCATCTTCTCCAATACTTACTCCAACATGGCTACCCATAATCTTAATATTTGCTTTTGAATAAAGAGCCATTCTTATAAAATCATGTGCTCTACTTAAAAAAGCAGAAAATGTTGCGGCAAATGGTATTTTACCTCTAGCTGATAATCCTATTGCCATTCCAATCATGTTTTGTTCAGCAATGAATGATTCAAAACTTCTTTTTGGAAAGTTCTTGAAAAACTCTTCAGTCATAGTTGAATTTTTAACATCTCCGTCAATAACAACAGCATTTTTATTTTTTTTACCTAAATTAACTAATGCTTTACCAAATGCAGATCTTGTTGCAATTTTTTCTCCTAATTTGTAAGTATTATTCTTGAAGTTTTTGAATTTATATGTTACTTTTTCATACTTAATGTCTGATTTTAACTTAAGGCTATTTATTCCTGGTTTTTCAAGTTCTTTAAGTGCTTTTTCAAATTGATCTCCCTTAAGTGCTTTTCCATGCCACCCTTCTTTGTTCTCAATAAATGATATGCCCTTTCCTTTTAATGTCCTTGCTATTATTACTGTAGGTTTATTATGGTGTGTAGATGATTTAGATTTTTTTAATGCATTTAATATTTCTGTTACATTATGACCATTGATTACAATAGTATTCCATCCAAAAGCACTGAATTTTTTCTGGTATGTGTTAAGATTATGGCCATGCATTGTAGGCTGTGATTGACCTAATCTATTGACATCAATAATTGCACAAAGATTATTTAACTTATAATATGACGCAGCATTTGCAGCCTCCCATACAGAGCCCTCTGCAATTTCACCATCTCCTAATAAAACATATACTCTTTTTTTTTCTTTACCTAATTTTTGGGCTAATGCCATTCCAACTCCTGCAGATAATCCTTGACCGAGACTACCTGTTGCTACTTTGATCATAGGCATATTTGGTGTGGGATGACCTTCAAGATTACTTGTGATTTTCCTAAGATTCATTAACTCTTTTACTGGAATAATTCCTGATTCTGCGTATGCAGCCCATAAAATAGGAGCAGCATGGCCTTTTGACATTACAAACTCATCTCCTTGTCTTAATTCAGAAAAAAAACAACAACTCATGATTTCTGCACATGAGAAACATGTTGTTGGATGACCTGAACCAGCAGCAGTTGTCGATCTAAGAGAATGAATCCTTAACTTATCAGCCATTAGCTGGAGTTTTTTTATTTTACTCATGGTGGTTTTTTACGACTTTTTACCTTTTCTTCTTCTTTTTAGTTGTTGTTTTAGTTTGACACCAACAGCCGTCAACTAACCACTTATACACTAACCAAAAGATTACTGAAAATATAAATGCTCCTACTATAATATATAATAATTTCCATAGGCCCCAGCTATATAGCATGTGTCCACCCTTTTTAGCAAAACAACTACCTTCTTCTGTACCTGCATATCCTGCCAATGCTATTGGTATTGATGCTAATGCTGGTAAAATATACATTATTTTGTGTTTCATGTTTGCACCTCTTTTTTTTGAATTAATTTATTCTTATTTTACTGTTATTCTTATTTTTTACACATTATTATCTTAACACTATGTAAATAATGATAAGATGTTCTTATATATTTAAATTTTCTCTTCTTTAATTCTCTTTCTAAGTCATAATCTAAGAATTTATTTGCTCTATTATAATCAGGTTCAAATATTCTTAAGTAAAGTCTAAATAAATTCCTAAATACTATGTTTTTTGGTTTGTTTAATTCCATAATTACAAGAACTTTATTTTTCTTTAAAAGTCTATATGCTTCTTTAATTATTCTTGCTCTTGGTTCTTCAGGAATCTCGTGGAGAGCAAAACCAATCATTACAACATCAAATTTATTTGATGAGAACTCAGTATCCTCAATATTCCTTCTCAAAAAAGAAATATTTAATTTCTTATTTTTTGCTTTTTTCTTGGCTCTTTTTAACATCCCATAAGATAAATCAATACCAACAATATCTGATTTTGGAAATAACTCTTTAGTTAATATTGCAAGCTCTCCTGTACCTGTTGCTAAATCAATTATTCTCTTTGAGTTTTTAGGGATCTGTCTAAGAGCTTTTAATCTTATTTTTTTTGCTTTGCCAAAAAGAGAAATATTAAAAATAAAATCATATAATTTCGGAACTAACATCTCAAAGCTTTCTTTGTAATATTTAGGTATCCTCATAATAAGAAAAATAAAAAAACTAATTTATAGCTTTTTCCCTTTTAACAATAAAGAATTACTAACAACACTCACACTGCTAAGGGCCATTGCTCCACCTGCTATCATTGGTGATAATAACCAGCCAGTCCATGGATATAATAAACCTGCAGCAATTGGAATTCCTGCAGTATTATAAAATAATGCCCAAAACATGTTTTGTCTTATCTTAGACATGGTCATTTTGCTTAATTTAATTGCTTTAACTACATCTAATAAATCATCTTTCATTAAAACAATTTCACCAGTTTCCATTGCAACATCTGTGCCTGAACCCATTGCTATACCAACATCTGCTTGTGCAAGTGCAGGAGCATCATTAATTCCATCTCCGACCATAGCTACTTTTTCATTCTTGTTTCTTCTTTTTAATCTTTTTTGAATTCTTTTAACATATTTAGCTTTATCTTCTGGTAAAACTTCAGCAAATACATTTTTAATATTAGCTTGTTTAGCTATTGCCTTTGCTGTTCTTTCATTATCTCCAGTAATCATATACACTTTTATCTTCATTTTTTGTAATTGTTTTATTGCTTTTGGTGATGTTTCTTTAATTGTATCGGCAACTCCAATTACTCCAATTAATTTCTTATTTTCAGAAAGCATCATTACAGTTTTACCTTGTTCTTCTAATTTTTGAATTGCTTTTATTTGAGATTTAACATTAACGTTATATCTACTCATTAATTTGGCATTACCAAAATAATATTTCTTCTTGTTAAGATTTGCAGTGATTCCATGACCAGGTATTGCTTTAAAACCAGTAACTTTTTTAAACTTAATTTTATTATCTTTTGTATGTTTTACAATTGCTTCTGCTAATGGATGTTCACTACCTTTTTCAATGCTTCCTGCAATTTCTAATAACTTATCTTCTGATATCTTTTGTTTTCCTTTTCCACTTAATGCTATTATATCTGTAACATCTGGAGTTCCTTTAGTAATTGTTCCTGTTTTGTCTAAAATAATTGCTTTGATTTTATGAGATGTTTCTAATGCTTCTCCACCTTTAATAAGAACACCATTTTTAGCTCCTTTTCCAGTGCCTACCATAATAGCTGTAGGTGTTGCTAGGCCAAGAGCACATGGGCATGCAATAACTAAAACTGCAACAGCTGCAATCAATGAAAATCTAAAATCTTCTCCAATTGCATAAAACCAAACTAAAAATGTGACTAATGCAATAACTAAAACAACTGGCACAAAATAACCTGCAACTGCATCTGCAAATCTTTGTATTGGTGCTTTGCTACCTTGAGCATCTTCTATAAGCTTAATTATCTGAGCTAATGTTGAATTTGCTCCTACTTTTGTAGCTCTAAATCTAAATCCACCATATTTGTTAATTGTTGCACCAACAACTTTGTCTCCTTTCTTTTTCTCAACTGGGATACTTTCTCCAGTAATCATGGATTCATCTACAGAAGTACTACCTTCAATAACAACACCATCAACTGGTATTTTTTCTCCTGGTTTAACAAGAACTATATCTCCTTCTAAAACATCATCAACTTTTACTTTTATTTCTTTTTTATTTCTAATTACAATTGCAAACTTTGGTTTTAAACCAATAAGACGCTTTATTGCTTCGCTTGTTTTACCCTTTGCTCTTGCTTCTAATAATCTTCCTAAAATAACAATTGTGATTAAAACTGCACTTGCTTCAAAATAAACATGTCCATGGCCTGATAAAACAACAAACACACTATAAAAGTAAGCAGCACTTGTTCCCATTACTATTAATGTATCCATGTTTGCACTAAATCCTTTTAATGCATTAAAAGCACTTTTATACATTGGCCATGCAACATAAAATTGAATTGGTGTTGCTAAGAACCACATAATATATTGCTGATAAGGTATTGGATCTTTCATGAAAAACATACCTAAAATAAATGCTGGAATTGCAAATATCATACTAAGATAAAATTTATTTCTTAATTTTTCATAATCTCTTTTCTTTTTTCTAGCTTCTTTATCATAATCTGTTTTACCAGTAGCTTCTTGAGCACCATAACCTTTGTTCTTTATAGTTTGAATTAACTTATTTAGATCAACTTTGTTCTCATCAAACTCAATAGTTGCTTTATTAGTTGATAAATTAACATTTGAAGTTGAAACTCCATTTACCTTGCTTAAGGCTTTGTTAATTATAGTTGAGCAGCTAGCACAATGCATTCCAGTTATATTTAATGTGGTTTTTTTCATTTTATCTGTATTATACCTCAATATGTTCTTTTATATTAATATTTATTGATTATTGCTTTTGTTAATTCAACCTTCAGTAAACTCTACTCCTGAATATAATGATAATTCTTCAAATGATTGTTCTCCAGGATATAATCTTCCATCAATTTCCCAAGTTGGAAATCCTTTAACTTCAGCAGCATCACATATATTACTTTCTTTATCACAATCTATATAATTAATATATTGAAATGATGCACCAAATAATTCTTTTTGGCTTTTACAATGACTACACCATTCTGTTCCATACATTTTAACACCTTCTTCTGTCAATGCTTTTGCAAATGTATCATATTTGCCAGGCCCTTGATTACTAGAGCAAGATGCAATTGTTAATAATGTTAAAACAAATAAAGTAAACAATAAATATTTTGATTTTTTTTTAAATATTTCGAATTTCATTTTATTATCCTCCACAACCACAACTTCCACCTGTTGCTGCTCCACAACTAGGACCTCCACAGCTTCCACCACAACTTCCGCCTTGTGGTGCTGGTGTATTATCAATTTCATTTTGTACTTCTTGTATTGCTCCTTCATCTCCTAAATTTAAATCATCTTTAACAATAAATGTTCCGGGAATCATACCCATCCAACAACTCCATCTTATTGTGCCAGATTCTGTTGGTGTGAATTCAATTACTTGTTCTCCTTTTTTAATATCAAATTCTAATCCATACTTTGGAACTTGAATTGCATTGTTACAACCAGTGATTTCTTTTCCATCAATAATCCATTTGACTGGAACTCCTTTTTTTAATATGAATTTATCAGGCTCCCATCCATATCTATTAACTTCCATTCTAATTTCCTGGTATCCATTATTCATGGTAGGGATACTTTTAGAAACTTCTCCTTCTGAACTTGATTGAAGTAAATCTTCAGCAGTATCTCCTGAGCCACTTACTAATTGAACCATGCTTCCTGCATCATAACCTGATCCAGTTAATACAAGACCATTGTTTAACATTGCTAGACCAAGAATAATTACTATTGCTCCTGATGCTTTTAATATCTTAGTTGTCATCTTGCTTGAAAGATAACTTGCTAAATATCCAAAACCTAACATTACAGGCAGAGTACCTAAACCAAATACAAACAAAAGTTTTGCTCCTTCTATCATTGACCCTGTACCTGCAGCCATAATATATATTGCCTGCAATGGACCACAAGCAATCATCAGACCATTAAGTAAACCAATATATAATGGATTAGAATGTTTTGTTGATTCAGTACTTACAAATTTATTTATGAATCTTGGTGTTCTAATACCTATTTTTCTTAATGATGGTAATATATTCAACATTTTCAATCCAAACAATATTAGAAATAATCCTGCAATTATTCCTGCAAATCCTCTCATTACAGGTGTAAATGCAATCAATGATCCTACAAAACCAAATGTTGCACCAATTATAGTATAAGATATTGTTTTGCCAAGTCCATACATTAAATGTGATTTATGCGAAGAATTGCCTTCTTGTGCATCTTTTGCAGTGTAGCTTACAACAAAGCCACCACACATACTAACACAATGAAATCCTGTTAATATACCAACAATAAATAATAATCCATAACCCATGTTTTGGCTTATTTGTGGGATGTTTATACCTTCTACAAAATTAAATATAAAATATCCTATAATAATTATGCCAATTATTCCAAATGTCCATGCTAATATCTTACTTGTTTTATCCCTTGAATCTTTTTTATGTGTTGTTGAAGTATTGTTATTATTTTCTTTTATAATATAACATGTATATCCTTTTTCTTCTATCTTGTAAAGGATTGTGTCAAGATCTGTTTTTGTTTTGTCAAATGTAACATGACCTGATTCTTTACTATAATCAAATTCAACTTTCTTAACGCCATCTATCTTCATAGCTTGCTTCTTTATAATATTGGCACAGCTTTCACAAGTTGTACCTTCAGCAATAAATTCTTTTTTAATAATGTTTTCTTCTTTTATTTTATTTTCGTCAGTCATTTTATTTACCTTTTAACCTTATAACCTTCTTTTTTAATTATTTCAATGATTTTCATCTTATCAACCTTACTTTCATCATATTCAATGGTTGCAATGCCTTTTTCAGCTGAAACATTTACGTTCTTAATACCTTCAAGTTCATCTAATTCATCTTTAATTAGTGTTTCACAGCTTTTGCAGTGCATTCCTTCAACATTTAACATTATTTTCATAGTATCCACCTCATTTGATATAAACGTTTTAATTATCTTTGTTTGGTGATATTGTTATTTGCACCAAACAACTAAACTTGATTAAGCACAATCTGTGCAATCTTTAAACTATAAAATCGAAACCCTTTATATAGTAATATGTGAAACTAGTTTCAGTATTAGAATTATTACTTTTTCTTTGTTTTGGAGTATGTTTTACACTCATGTTTCCTATGGAAATGAAATATACTTATTATTATTAATGTAATGCCTATGATTAAGAACAAGTAATTATACTTTGTTAAAAAAATCATTGATATCCCTAATGCTGCTAAAGCTGTACCAATTAATGGATATGTGCAGAAACATCCAAAACCTAGGAAACCTATTGCTGTTGATACACTGCCTATAATACTTTCAAGAATTGCTTTTGTTTTAGATTTCATTTTAATGCTTCAAAATAACAACATTAGTCATTCCACGTCTTTTTCTTTCAATAATATCTCTTCCTTCAAGCTTGTCAAGAATTCTTGTTACCTTAACTTTACTATATTCAGTATTATCAACTAATTCAGATTGAAATATAGTTCCTTTTGCTTCTATTATCTTTTCTAATATCAACTTTTCATCATCATTTAGCTTTGCCATTACTTTTTCAAAATTTTCTACAGTTACTTCAGTTGGTTTAATTTGTTCTTTTACTCTTTCAATTTTAGTAACAATCCTTTCTTCTTTACCAAAAAATATCAGATATAAACCAATAACAACTATAAATACAACAATCCCAATACTAATATTTGTCTGTGCCCTTAATGTACCCCACATAGGGCAAACAGTACCATGAGTACAAGCAGTATCAATTATACTACTTAATGCTCTGTTAAATGAAAATATAATAAAACCTATTAAAGCAGAAATTCCAACAATTACAATACCTACTATTCTATTTTTCATATTAATATTCCTTTTTTACTGATTTATATAATTTGTGCATTATTTTAAAACTTTACCTGTTTCTATATACCAAAGATATAAATCAAGTTGTGCCTGTGTTAATTTTGTTTTTTTACAAAGTTTGCTTAGCTCTTTTTCAATTTCTAAATACTTTTTTTGTGATAATGTTTTTGTTGCCTTACCTGTGCTTGTTTTTGTCCTTGAAATAATTTTATTTTCAACAAGTAAGTCAATAACATGAAAATCTAATATTGCAACATTATTATAACCAATGTTTCTTAAGAAATGTGATGATTCTTTCATTCCTAAACCTTTAATGTTTTTGACAATCCATTCCCTCTTTGTTTTTTCATTAATCTCTTTTGTTTCTTCATTGTTATTTGTTTTGAATTTATTATTATTAGTGTCTAGTACTTTTTTTAACTCATTTTTATGTTGTCTTGCTTCAACAATATATTTAGCACGCATATTTGGAAATCTATGGCCTAATTTTTTTAATTTACTAGCTAATTGCTTTTTTGTTAATGTTAGAAAACCACTATTTATTTTTTTCTGAATAAAAATACTTTTTTCTGCTTGAAAATTTGCAGTTAAAATACAAAAACAAAGTTCTTTGAATATATTATTTATTGGTTTCTTACCTAATATATAGAATTCTTTTATTTTTCCATCTATTATCTTCTTAATTTTAGATTTTTTGAGAATGTTAACCTTATAAACTAATTTTTTCATTTAATTTCCTCTCTACTTTAATTAGTTTTTTTGAGTAATCAAAAAATATAATGAAAATAAAAAATTAAGCTTTCCATAATCCATGAAGATTACAATATGCTCTTACAATAATTTTTTTCCCACAGCATTTTGATGGGTCTATACAACAAAACTCTGCTTCTGGTTTATCACCTGGTTTAAGAAATTCTTTGTAAGATTTACCACAACAAATAATCTCGATCCATTCAATGTAATGTTCTTCAGTCATAGGATGTTCAACTGAACCTTCTTTAATTATAACTCCTTTTCCATTTTTCTCAACAACTGGAACATGTTTTTCTTCTGCTGCATCTTCGGTGTTTTCTTGTTTTAATTCCATTGTTTGGCCACAACATACTAATTGTCCAACACCTTGACGAACCATTTCAACCATATTGCCACAAACATTGCATTTGTAAATTTCGTGCAGTTTTGTCATTTTTCATCCTCCTTTAAATGAAATAATAATCTCTCTCTCTTATTTTTCTAATTTTGCAATCTCTTTATCAAGGGTTTCCTGGTCAAATCCAACAATCATTTTTCCATTGATGTCTATTTGTGGGACTCCCATTTGTCCTGATTTTTGCATCATTATATGTCCTGCTTCCTGATCTTTTGAAACATCAATTTCGTCAAATTTAACTCCTTTTGATTCTAAGTATTCTTTTGCCCTTTTACACCACGGGCATGTTGGTGTACCATAAACTGTAACTTTTGCCATTTTTTATTTCCTCCATTAATAATTACTAAATTTATTATATTTTATTCATAGCATATGCATCTCTTTATTTAGTTTCTGTATTTTGGGCATGATTAAATACTCTTTTCGCCATTTCAGCATCTAAAATCATTAATCCATTTGGATCTTCATTAACTCTTTTTAATTTTTGTACTATTTCATCAGCTGAATCTTCTTCTTCAACTTGTTCTGTTACAAACCATTGTAAAAATAATTCAGTTGCTTTGTCTTTTTCTTCTCTTGACAGGTCTACTAAATTATTTATTAATTCAGTTACTTTTTTCTCATGTTCATAAGTATCATTAAAAACTTCCTGGATAGATTTCCATTCTGTTTGTGGCTGTTCAATCTTATCTAATATTACTTTACCTGCTCTGCTAAATATATATTCATATATCTTCATTCCATGTGAAATCTCTTCTTGTGCCTGCATTTTTAACCAATTTGCAAATCCTGGTAGATTAATAGATTCAGAATAAGCTGACATTGCCATATATAGGTAAGCTGAGTAAAATTCAGCATTTATTTGCTTATTTAAAGCATCTTGCATTGTTTTGTTTATTTCCATTTTGTTCCCCTCTTCTTCTATTTTTATTTGTATTAATCTATATGGGTTAACTTGATGTTTTTATATTTTACCCACTAAATCTGTACTTGGCTTAAGTGTTTCTTTGCCTGGCTTCCAATTCATTGGACATACGTTTCCTGGGTTTTTATTAACAAATTGAGCTGCTTGCAACTTTCTGATTAATTCTTCACTACTTCTTCCAATACTATTGTCTTGTATTTCAAATGCTTTTAATATGCCTTCTGGATCAATGATTGCTGTTGCTCTTAAAGATAAACCCTCATGTTCAATTAATGTTCCATATTCAGTGCATACCTTTCTTGTTGGGTCTGCTAACATAGGGAATTTTATTTTTTTTATTGTTTCAGAATTATCGTGCCATGCTTTATGCACAAAAGCAGTATCTGTGCTAATACTAATCACTTCTGTATTTAATTCTTTAAATTTTTCATAATTATCAGCTAAATCACCTAATTCAGTAGGACATACAAATGTAAAATCAGCAGGATAGAAGAATAATATGACCCATTTACCCTTATAATCTTCTAAGCTTAATTTTTTAATTTCATCTGTTGCACCATCATATACATCTTGATTGAATATAGGAGCTTTTTCATTTATTTTTATCATTTTAACACCTCCATGTGTATCTTATAAGTTAGAAGTGGGTTTATTAATATCTTATTACTATTAATTATAAGAAAAATAAAGAAAAAAGTTATAATTAACAAACCCATTCACAAACAGTAGAAGATTGATCTTCATATACATCTACACATTGTTCTGAAGTTAAAAATAAGGCATCTACTTTTTCAGATGTACATTTAAGACCACCAATACATACAGAACCTGTAACATCTCCTTTTTCATTAAGATAAAATTTACATATTCCATCTGACCCACAATCTAAAATAGCAACATCGTCTTCTAAAATTGGGGTTCCACATTCTTTGTTACAATTTACTTGATAAGAAGCATCCACTAATATTTCGGTAGGTTCACATTTTTCACCAACAAAAACTGAATCTGTTTTAGTTTCACAATAAAGTTTGCATTCTTTTTCAGCCACTTTTGGAGTATCAACTCTTACTATATTTGGGATAAATACCTCAACATCGTGCTTTTCTAATATTGCGTCTTTATTTTCAGCAATTTTTTTCTCATCTAATCCCCACCTAACTACTTTGGGATTCTTATTCTTGTATATTTTTGGCAGTTGTTCCTTTGGAATATAAATAAAATAATTTTTATCTTCTTGATCATCTCCACCTAAGGGGTTTGTAGTACTTGATTCACCTCTTGGAGGAGTTTCAGCTTGCTTTCTTTTGTCATTTCTATCATCATCTCTGCCATGTGCTAATCCAATTAAATTATTTTCATCATTAATGGTATTATCTGTATCATCAGAAACACAATCACCATTATTAACCATTAATACAATACCAATAACAGCTACAATAACAACTATTACTAGAAGATAATTTGAATATGATTCTTTTTTAATAGATTTAGATTGTTTAGCCATATTATCACCTTTTTATAGTATTTATAGAATATAGCTATATAAATGTTATTAAAAAAATAAATAAAAAAACATCAATATTCAATCAAGATTCGCATCCACAATTTTTATATTTGCCACATTCTTCTACATTGATGTTAATTTCTTCACAACCTTTTTTATTGAATACTGTTACTTTACAACTAACAGCTTTACATTCTTCCAAAAGTCGTTCACAAAGTTCTTCAGGTGTTTGAGAAGTCATTGCAATTTCATCTTCTTCTTCTTCAGTACAAATATCTCCGTAATTTTTACCATCTCCTTTAAGTTTAAATCCTACTTCAAAAGTACATTTTTCACCACTTTCACTATAAACAAAGCAATCATACTCTTCTGTACATACTTGTGTTGTACATTGAGGTGGATCATCTAATGGGCATGTATCATAACTAAAACCAACTTCTTCAGTAACTTCAGTGAAGGGTTCAAGACAAGTTATTTTCTTCTCAAAACATTTATTTCCATCTTGAAAATATTCGACTGGCTTATAATTTTTATTTGATTCAGTATTATATATTATACATCCAGTATCTTGAATTTTTTTTCTAAATCTAGTTCCAAATTGTTGTATTTTAGGATATGTATTATCAACCTTTGGAATAAATATATATGTTTTTGTTGAAGTACTGTCATCTGAACCTGGTATTGTAATAGAACCAGTATTTGCATCTTGAGATTCAGGTGTTGTTGTTTGTTTGTTTCTATCACTATTTCTACCATGAGCTAATCCAATTAAATTGTTTTCATCCTCAATAGTATTATCTGTATCATCAGAAACACAATTACCATTATTAACCATTAACACAATACCTACAATTGCAATAATTGCAACTATTGCTAGAAGATAATTTGAATATGATTCTTTTTTAATAGATTTAGATTTTTTAATGTTTTTTATTTTTTTAGCCATATTATCACCTTTTTATAGTATTTATAGAATATAAGTATATAAATGTTTTCTAGAATATTGGTAAAATAAAGAGAAAAATTACCCTTCAACAATCCAGGCCTCTTCTTCAGCATAGAAATGTTCTGGATTTTTGATGAAATTAAGAGATTTTTGAATAAATTCAAAATGTGCATTCTCTTGTTCCATTAAAAACTTCATAAATTCTTTTAATTTTTCATTTTCTGTTGCTTCATATTGCTTTTTATAGAATTCGTAAGCATTTGTTTCTAATTCTAATGCAACTTCATGTGCTTTAATGTCATCTTCACTTAATTCTGTTTTCTCCTTAAATTCTTTAACAGTCATATTAAAAAATTGTTTAACACCATCTAATTTATCTCCTTTTAACTCAATCTTTTCCATATCTGGATGTTCTTGATCAACATATTCTTGGATTTCTCTAATATGGTTTGTTTCTTGCTCTGCTAAATAAGAAAATGTTTTCTTTACAATTGGATTCATTGTTTTATTTGCAGTATCTAAATAAATGTCATGACCTCTTTTTTCAAACTCTAGAGCTTGTTGCATTGCTTCTTTAAATTCCATTTGTTTTACCTCAATTACAACATTCTTTATCTTCTTGTCCTTCTAAAGGTATACACGGAACTGCTTCAAAATAACTTTGTGGGTGGCTGCATGAAGAACATTTTTCAGGTGCTTCTAATCCATCATGTCTATAACCACATTTTCTGCAAACCCATGCAACTGGTTTTTCTTTTTTGAAAACTGTATTATTTTCTAGTTCAGAAAGTAACCATTTATATCTTCCTTCATGAAGTTTTTCTGCAACTGCAATAGCTTTAAGTCTTTTTGCAACTTTTGGAAAACCTTCTTCTTCTGCTTTAGCTGCAAACTCTGGGTACATTGTTGTATGCTCAAAATTTTCTCCACCAATTGCTGCATTTAAATTTTCAATTGTATTTCCTTTAACAGTTGGGGCAGCTGCTTCAACTATTATTTCAGATAGATCTTCTTCAGATTTTTTCTTTAAATCTTGAATCATATTAAACAACCATTTTGCATGCTCTCTTTCTTGGTCAGCTGTTAGCAGAAATATTTCAGAAATCCTTTCATAACCTTCTTTTTTTGCAATTTTTGCATAAATTGTATATCTGTTTCTTGCTTGGCTCTCGCCAATAAATGCCTTTGTTAAGTTTTTAATTGTTTCATTCATTTTAACACCTCTGTTTGTTATGCTTTTAATTTTAATAATATGATTAGTTATTCTCTTATTATATATAAAATTTATTGTATTGTTTATAATTATGTTGTATGGATAAAACAACTATTTATAATTGTATGGTATAGATAAAATTACTATTTATAATTGTAAGATATGGATAAAACAATAGTTTATAACTATATGATATGGATAAAACAACAACACCATAGGCACGGACGGACTAAAGTCCTATTCGGCTTTGCCTCATCCGGCCATGTTGTTGTTTTCCCTTTAAGAAATTTTATTTAGTATTTCAAATAATTTATTTAAATAATGAATCATCTTTTTTCTTTACCTATTAGGTATGAATTTCCGATAACTTTATATATTCCTAAACTAAATAAATTATTATAGTAAATTTGAAATATATAGATAACAAAAAAAGAGGTGAATAGTATGATAGAGTTAGGGGGAAATATTTTTCTAGATGGATTTAACGAGTTAAATGGTGGAGAAATGGTTATTATTAAAAAACTCGTCGGGAATTATGTTAAAGAAGTTACAGAAAAAAAAGGTGATTTTCAAAAACTTAGTCTTAATCTGAATACATCTAATTTAGGAGAAAAAGATGTTTTTCATTTGCAAGCAGAATTACATGCGGGTGACAAGTATAATTCAGAAGCAAGAGATGGTAATCTGTTTTTTGCAATTGATAAGGCATTGAAAGATATCAATACAAATATTTGATTTTTTTCTTTTTATTAATTAAATTTGTTTAAAAAATGAAAATTAATATTAAAAAACACATCAATAACAATCTTCTTAAAATAATTGTAAAGCCAAATTCTAATAAAAGTGAAATAATTGGTTATGATGATTCAAAACAAGGAGTTAAAGTAAATATTAAAGCACCTGCTGACAAGAATAAAGCAAATATTGAGGTTGTAAAGTTTTTTTCTAAATTATTAAAGAAGGAAGTTAAAATAAAAACTGGATTAACATCAAAAGAAAAAATATTGAAAATAATGTGAGAATATAAAAAAGAAATAATGTTTTAATTAATTTTCTAAACTATCCATATACTCTTTGAATTCTTTGCTGTCTTTAATATTTTTAGGGAAGTTTTTGCCAACATTTTCTTCAGCAACAAATTCACTTACATCCCATTTTTTAATTGAACCATCTGCTTGTCTTGCAATAACCTTGCCAATTTCTCCTTGAACAATTGTTCTTTTACACATCATACAAGGTTCTCCATAACTTATAGAACCATCTGCGTTTTCTCCATATAAATATAATGTTGAATCTCTTCTTTCAGCTGGGTCTGCACCCATCAATGCGTTTTGTTCAGCATGAAAACTTTTACATAGTTCGTATCTTTCTCCTGATGGGATATTTAATGCATCTCTCATACATTTTCCTATTTCCATACAATCTTTTGCTTTTCTAATTGCACCATTATAGCCGGTAGCAATTATTTTATCGCTTTTACTTACAATAACAGCACCAAAATGTCTTCTTAAGCAAGTGCTTCTTTTACAAACTGATTTTGCAATCTCTAAATAATAATCAATTTTGTTTGGTCTGATTTTAGGATTATTAACTTCTGTTGTTGAACCACAGCAAGAATCAACTTCTGTTTTTTCTGATACTTCTTTTTTCTTAATAAACTCTTTTCCAGTAATTTTACAATAAACTTCATTTAATTTTTCATTAAGTTCTTCAACTATTCCTTCATTTGTGATTGTAAAATCAGCAATTGCAATAGGTCCTGCTTTTTCTATGTTTTCTATTTCTGAATAATCTCTTGAGCTAGATTCATTATTAGTTAATGGTCTTACTTCTCTAGTGCCTAATCTTTCATATCTTTTTTTAGGTGATGTTTGAATAGCTAGAACTTTAAGCTGGTCTTGAAATTTCTCTTTCAAAATTTTGTATTCAGACCAGCTGTATAAACCATCTAGCACCACATCTTTGTTTTCTACTAAAAGTGTTTCAATTTTTGGAATATTTTTCAAGGCATATGCACCCATTCCAAATTCTTTTCTTAACCCTTCTCTTATTTCCCGCTCATTTTGCTCATTAATTTCTATATTATTTTCTTTAAGAATATCCATTGTAATCTGACCAAATCTGATATGTGCATAATTTTTATTAGTAAAGAATTCAGTAGCAACACTTTTACCTGATCCAGTTAAACCAACTATTGCAATTATCATGTTTTTAGATTGATTTTGAGTAGATTCAGTATTATCCATCTAAATCTGAAAAGAAATATGTTTTATATGTTTTATTGTAGTGGGTTATATGTGTTAGTGTAACATAATATCTAAAGTTTTGTAAATTGCTTGAGTTCTAGTTAATGCTATGGGTGTTCCAGTCATATCATTATTTAAGAGTCTTGTTGCTTTTTGTTTAATATGGAGTTCCCATCTATCAGTTAAATCTGATTTCTCACTTGAACGATGATACAAATATGCGTCAGCATCTATAGTCAATCTTTCAATATTATTCGACATTTGTTCATTACAAACAACTATTTTAATGCCTTTATAACAAGGACCACCTTCATATCTTGGTGTTAATACTTGAAAAAAATTTCTCGGATCATTATGGCATGGAATCCAGACAACAGCAGAAATATCTTCTAAAGGATCTTCATATTCTTTACTTCTTTTTACTATACCACTATTTGAATATATATCCTTATGTTGTTTTGCTCCTCTAGCTTTCATTGCATCATTAAAATGAGCAAAACTATATCTTGCATCCTTTTTGTTACCATATTCAAATAATTTTTGAATTAATTTGTACCTAATAAGTCTATTTATTTGACGATCACCATGAGTATGGGTTATTTCATTATGTATAAGAACTATATTTTCCCCTGGTTTTTCAAGTCTAACACACATTTCTGGTGATGGATCTGTTAACATATCTATTTTTGAGGCAGGTTGCATAAATTTATCATCTCATAAGGTTGGTTGGCAATTTGGTGTAATAATGTTTTTAAGTGTTTACTAGGTAAACTACTGCACTATCTTTAAACTACTATTTAAATGTTTCGTTTTTGACACTACTTTATAGTGGTTTCAGAAATGTGTTTTAACAAACTCAGAAATATGTACCCTAAGATCATCTAAACCATGGATATTTATGATTGTATGGTCTGCCATGATTATTGGTCCGCCAATGTTAAGATTTTCAATTTCAGAGAAATCTCTTTCAATTGCTTCTTTTTTATGTAATGGTCTATGGATCCTAGAACCTAATCTTAGATATCTAACAGGTGGTGGAGCATAAATAGCTAATATCAATAATCTTTCTTTGAAAATTCTATGCAAAAATAAAAATTCTTCCCAACTGTATAATCCATCAATTACAACATGATTAATTGTTAATGCTTTTTCAATTTCATGTAAACTTAATTTTGCATAAGCTACCATGCCTTCTTTTTCCCTTAAATATTCTCGCATTCTTTTTTCATTTTCTTCATTTTGCTCTAGGTTATTATCTTTGATGAGTTTATCTGTTAATGCTCCAAATTTAACTGTCTTAAAACCATGCATACCAAAAAATCTAGATGATTCTGTTTTTCCAGATCCTGGAAGACCTACAATTGCAACTATTTTTCTGTTCATGATTAGTTCTTTATTTCTGTTATTTATAAAAATTTGGTAATTTTTTGGTTTTTTTAATTATATAAGGGAAAAAACAACATGGCCGGGCGAGCCGAAGGCGAGTAGGACTTTAGTCCGTCCGTGCCTTAGTTGTTGTTTTTTCATTATTAATATTTAAATTAAAAAAATCACGGAAAACATGTCCTCCGGACCTAGTAAAAAAAAGGGATATAACCATGTTTAGCACAAAATTAATATACTTCAACCACTTAACAACCATTATGAGTGGGAAATTCATTATGATTGATGGTCTAGATGGTAGTGGCAAAGGTACAGTTATAGATGCATTAAGTGATTATTTGGAAATTAAAGGTAAGAAAGTTTTTGATTTGAGAAAACATTGTAAAGAACATATGGATTTTCCTGAATTCTCTGAATTACAAGAATATGATATTATTATTAATTCTGAACCAACTTATTCTCATCTTGGAATTGCAATTAGAGATGAGATTGTAAAAGATAATCAAAGAAAATATTCTGGATTAAGTACAGCACATGCATTTGCTTTAGACAGAGAAATTTTGTATAGGAAAGTAATTATTCCTGCATTAGAAGCTGGAAAAACTATTATCCAAGAACGTGGAGTAGTAAGTAGTTTTGTTTACCAGCCAATACAATTAGAAAGAATGAATTTACAAGATATTATGAATATTCCTGGAAACAGATTAGCATTAAAGTATGCTCCTTCATTATTAGTTCTTACTCAAGTTGATCCACAAGTTGTAATTCATAGACTAAAAGAAAGAACAAAAAAAGATCATGCTATTTTTGAAAAATTAGTTTTTCAAAGACAAGTTGCAAATAGGTATGAAAGTGACTGGTTAAAAAAATTGTTTGAAAGTAAAGGTAGCAAAGTTGTATTTCTAGATACTAACTATCCAAAAACAGTAGAAGATACTAAGAAAGCAGCTATTGAAATGTGGGAAAAGTATAATTAATTCTGAATATATTTCTGTATTAATCAACTTTATAAATAGGTAGCTGGTTCATTGCTTTTCTATGTCAAAACTATCCCTTATTCCACAGGAAGGAAAACATTTTCAGATTAATCCAATACCACCCCCTTTTACTCAATCTGGATTGTATGGATTAGAAGTAACTATGTATAAGGATGGGCAAGAAGTTGCTACTTGCAGTTTAAGTCCTTATGTAAGTATGCATCCAGCTTATGAAGATCCAAGATTGAAAATTAAAGATATAGAAGGATTAGATCAAAAAGATGTTGTAATGTCTTTATTGGAAGTTATGGTTAAGCATATACAGACTCAGGCAACAGAAATAGGGTCTGATGTTAGGCATACACCTATTTTATCAGGGCTAAACGGCTTGACTGATCCAGTAAAAAGTGCCTTATTAACTTTAGGATATGAACAGAAAGATCAATCTTATCATAGAATTTATACACCTATTACTGAAACATCTTAGTAAGTTTTATCTTGTTTTCTACTTTTGTCTTCTCTACAATCAAAATATTTATATACTATAACACACTCTATATCAATATAAATAGTTAATAATATATTATTTATTATCGTACAGGGAAGAAAAGGAGGGGTTACTATGTTAAGAATGAAAAGAATAACAGAAAGTTATGACATGAAAGTTTTTACTGATTCAGGAGAATATTTTGGAGATGTTGAAGAATGTATTCTAGCAACAAACAAAGTATTTGGGTGGAGAGTTAAGAGTACTAAAAATTCATTTCTGAATAAGATCTTAGGAAGTGCAAAAGGAGTAATTGTACCACATCAATTAGTTAAAAGTATTGGTGATATTATGATTATTTCTAAATCAGCTGTTCCAAGCTATAATCCAGAAGAAGAAATGGATGAATAGATTCTTTAATTATTTATTATTTTTCTATTATATTCTTGTTCTCATTAATATTGATATGTAGCTAAAAAGTATCTACACATAATAACACATAACTAATATAAAGACTAATCATATTCTTCCTAAAATAATGATGACTGGTAATATGGATGCATTAGATTTATTAGTTGCTTCTAGTAGAGAAAATAAATCAGAAAAGCCTCAAATTAAAAGAGCAATAGTTAGCTTTAGTTATGATAGGAAATTAGAGTTTGATGAGGCTTGTAAAAAAGCACAGGATAAAGCTGCTTTGGAAGAAAAACTTCAAAAACCTGGAAGAAGTCATGTTTTCTATAGAACATTAGATTATAAATTTGATGGGGAAGAAGTAGATTTTGTTAAATTTAATTTGTTGATTGGAGATGTTCCTGGAGTTGTTTATACTTATCTTAATGTTATGCTTTCAGATTTAGAAGAAGTAAGTTTTGTTGTGAGTCCTTTATCAAAAGAAATACTTAATGAATGCAGAAAAATATATGGTGATTTTGGAAAGACAATTCATGTAACAGATGAACTTGATCCAGACCAGAGCTGGACAGATCTTAGTTTTTTTAATTCTTTTGCTGATAAAGGAATAAGACCTTTTAAAGATTTAGGAGAAGATGAACAATTCTTATTAATTCCAGGAGATATGCCATTTACTGATCAAGAAACAATAAATGATATTATTTATGATAAAAGAAACAAAGGTCATGATGTTATACTAAATTTTAATTATTTTTATAATATGTTTTTTGGTCTTGATGTTGTTTATCCAAGAAGAAATACACATTATCACATATTAAATCCTGATGGTACAATTAACTCTGGGAAAGAATCTAATCTTGTTGTCATGAATAGTAGAATTCTGCCTTATATAGGTCATTTTACAGATAGTAGAAAAAATGGTGGAGTAATAAATGCATCTATTGATTTAATATTAGATGGCAAAGAAGTAATTAGTGAAAATTATAATGAAGGTAATTCAAGAAAACTAAAAGATATGACCTGGAGTGAATGGAAAACACTATTTAGTAGACTTAGGTTAGCTGCAAAAGGAAACATGAGAGCAGTTAAATCAATATTATTTAACAAAATGGTAAAAGATCCAAGATCTAAAAAACAATTAGTATTTGATATTTCTCACTTAAATAAATTAGCTTATGTATTGGCTGAGCTTAATCCTTTATTTAGATTTTATACTCCTGGTTCAGATCCTGAAAACAAATATCCTAACATGGTAGCTCATCATGATTTTAGTAGAGTTAATGATCTAGATGCACCACAAGATTATGTTGGATTTCTTGGTCCATTAAGGTATTGTGCTGACAAAGGGTGGAATTTAGGACAAATTTATAGAAATGCTGGACTATTAAATGATTTTCTACCAGCAATGGCAAGACTAAGAGCAGATCATTTATTTTTTGCAGAACATAATGCAATTGTTAATGACACTTCAAGAGGATTAGGTTTAGATAAAGATGTGTTTAATGGCAATGATCTTAATTTACAGATATATAAGAAACATCAATATCCTGGAATATTAAGACAATTACATAGATATGTAATAAGAAAACATGTTTTATAATTCAATCAAAAATTATTCATTACCTTCTGTTAACTTGATAACAGCTTCTGCTAAATCTCCCTTACATTCTTCTAATGTTTCTTTAGCTTTTTCTTCTGAACAACCTGTTTGTTCTGCAACTGTTTTAATATCTTCATCATTAATATCAGGGGTTGTGTCTAACTCTCTAATAGTTGGTTCACCAATCACTTGAAATGTGTTTTGACCCATCATATTAACTTTAGAAACTTGAGGTTCATTAAATATTAATTCTTTGTCTCCCATTTTCATAATAACTTGAGAAATTTCTAAGGCTTCTTCTTTAATACCCATCCTTTTCATTGCCTGCTTCATCATCTTTGGGTTCATTCCTGGAATCATAGTTTTTACCTCTAGTTGGCTTACATATTAGGTTGTAATAAAAGTCTCTTAACTCCTCTATCCCATGCCTAACAATGAATTGCCGTAAGTATGCAATAATATTGATATGATAATGACTACTATAACTAATACAATAATTAATCCTGGCTTCATTTGAAGGTTGGACTTGTATTCATCAAAATATCTTATTAATCCTCCGCTTGATTGCGGCATTGAAACTTTATCTTTTGCCATTTTATTGATGTTATTATCTGTTATTTATAAAGTTTTTTGGGGTTTATCCTGATAATTTGTAATTTCTAGGGATTTTAACAACAACATAGGCACAGACGGACTTTCTTTGAGAAAGTCCTACTCGCCTAACGGCTCGCCTGGCCATGTTGTTAAAATCTTAATTATGCCTTAGCTTTGAACAATTTACTCAATAAATAATTCTTGTCAATATGTAAAACATCAGCTGGGACATTGAACTTATCTGCAACATAATGTAATACTGCATTCATTCCAACATAACTGCCAATAATACCCATTGCAAATAATGTTCTTTCAAATATTACAACTGGAATTAGTGCCATCCATGCATCAGGTGTCATACCTACAGTATAAAGGAATGCTATGCTTCCAACACAATGTGCTGTAAATGTTGCACCAAAACTCTTTAGGATTAAATTATTAGATTGTTTTACAGGCAATAATGCAATGAATATTGGTATTAACCAAAACATTGAGTAAACCCATGCTTCTCTTCCAACTGGATGTAACATAAATGCAATCATTGCTGCTGCTGGAACTATTACACCAACTATTTTACCAGTGAATCTTTTTCTAGCTCCAAAATAATAAGCTGCAAATAACATTGGAGTTAATCTTATTAGATTAATTAATGTAAATGCTTTACCAGCTAAGATATAATCAGTACCATGAGCAAATAATACAGAAACTGCACCCACAATCGGACCTAAAAATGCACCTGCAATTGGACCAATAAATTGGAATAATGTAAAGAACTGATTTTCTGCTCCAATAATTGGTGAGAAGTTGATTCTTCTTCCTACAAATACTAAAATTGCGAATACTATTAAGAAAATTATATGTTTTTTTGTTATATTGAATTTCATATTAACACCCCTGTTAGTTTATTGTTGTATTAGAATAATTTATGTTTTAAATAGTTTATTGTTTGATTCTTTATGTTGTTGAGTAATATTTATATAATATACTAAATTTCTTTATTTTTAGATTAATTATGTCTTCAAGAATTATTTTCTATGGTGGGGTAGATGAAATAGGTGGTAACATGTTTCTTCTAGAAGACACACTAGATGACAAACTTGTAAGGGTTTTATTTGATTTTGGTTTAAATTTCAGTAGGCAAGGTGAATTGTTTAGTTTTCCTGAAGGTGTTAGAAAATATAATGCATTGTCAATGTTCTTTGAATTAGGTGTATATTCTATTATGCAACAGGCAAGGGGAGTTTATAGACCAGATTATCTTAGAAGAATGGGTCTTGACCCTACAAAAGAACCTACTTTAGATGCTTTAGTGTTATCACACCCTCATATAGATCATGCTGCAGGTATACATTTGTTAAGACCAGATATTCCTATTTATATGAGTCAAGGTGCAAAAAAAGTTCTTTGGAATTTAGAAACAACATCAACAACTCCTTTTAATGAGTTTTTACTTTTCAAATATTTAGGTGGACATGCTTTGCACACTAAACAAGATAGATTTACATTGATTACAGGTGATTCTGTTGCAATGCCAAGAGATATAAGAATCTTTAATGAACATACAGCTAATAAAAAAGGGGAGAGTTTTAACATTGGTCATATTAAAGTAGAATCTTATGGTGTTGATCATTCTGTTCCAGGGGCTTGTGGGTTTATTATACATACTTCTTCTGGACCTGTTGTTTTTACTGGTGATTTAAGATTGAGGGGAAGAAAAGGTGAAGATACTAAACATTTTATTCAAAAAGCAAAAGAAGCAAAACCAAAATATATGTTATGTGAAGGAACTGGACTTTCAAAATCTGATAAAGGGACTGAAAATGATATTGTTGATAATTTAACAAATATAGTGAAAAAGACATCTGGTCTTGTTGTTGTTGATTATGCAGGCAGAAACATGGATAGAATTGCTTCAATAGCTGAGGTTGCAAAAAAAACTGGAAGAATGCAGGTAATTGATTCAAGACAAGCACATTTATTAGAATTATTTAGAGAAGATAGTATGTATCCTAAATTAGGTAGTACTTATCTTAGAGTTTTTTTACCTAGAAAAGGAAGCGGTAGTAAAGGTCTTGATGTACCTCCTGATTTTGTTACACGTGATTACTTTAAATGGGAAAGAAGATTTTTAACAATGAACAAAAGAGCAAGAAGTGCTGATGGTGGTGGTACAGAACCATTTGATGTTTCTATTAAAGAACTTCAGGAAAATCCTGAAAAGTTTATCTTGTTTTTAAACAGGGCAAGTTTTTATTCATTCATAGAAATAAAACCACCTGATGGAAGCTTATACATAAGGTCAAACGTGAGTCCTTTTAATGAAGAAATGAAAATGGGTGAAAAGAAATTATTAAATTGGTTAAAATTATTTCATCTTCTTAAACAACGTGATTTATTATCAATGATGGATCCCAGTACAGCAGTTATTCCAAGTGTACATATTAGTGGTCATGTAAATGAACCTGAGTTGAAGTGGCTTACTAATTATATTTCTCCTGAAAATCTGATTCCTATTCATACAGATGCAGCTTATATTCAACGTTTTAGAGATGTATTTGATGGGAATGTAATCTTTGTTGGAAGAGATCAAGCTTTAGATCTTGATACTGGAAAAGCAAGAAAAATTCAAACAGGTTTAAGAATTGATTTAGAAAGAAAAGTTTCTGAGAAGACCAAAAAGAAATTCAAAAAAATTCATGGGGTGAAAAAAGATTCAACAATCATAGATGCAAGAAAAATTGGAAGTTATTTATTTTGTAATTATTCATATTATTTAGATTCTTTAATCAGAGATGGGGGGATGTTACCAATGACTGGGTTAGTTGCCAGGAGTTTATGGTTGAAAGATATTTTTAGATCTCTTATTCCAAGAGAAAATGGTAAGCTGAAATTGTTTGTTGGAGAAAATTTAGATTATATTGGGAATCTTAAAGGAGAAGAACTTGCAGAACATCTTAAATTCAAATCAGCAGAATCATTTGCAAATCATGCAATGAGTTTTGCTTGGCTTAATACTTTTATTAAATATGGGCGAAAATATGATAGAGATATTTATTGGGCAAATCCAGTCTATAGTCTTAAAGGATTAAGTAAACCATTAAGAAAAATTTGTCATAATTATTACAGCTTTCTTTTGGATACAGGACTTCCAATATTAAATTGGTCTGGCAGAAAAGTTGCATTTTTCCATGAAGATGAAAGATATGTTGTTAGTTTTAATTGGCTTAGGGATGGAATGCAAGTAGGTGCTGATAAAATTGCTTCTAAAAAATTAAAACAAACAGATCTTGATCAGGATTGGTTAGTTACATTAAGACTTTTGGCTTATAGTACTATTGCGCATGAAGTTAGGGCAGACAGAATGAAGTGGGGCATTGAAGATGAAATCGCAAGAAAATGGGGAGGACATGAAATGTATATTGATCCACAAATTAAATATGTTGTTCATGATCTTCCAAATGAAAGGCTTTATAGCACTACAAGAACAGATGAAGATATTCCTGCAATGCTTGAAGTAATTCATAAAGCAAAGGAAGGTATTGATACAATGTCTTTTGAGCCTAATTATGATAATTGTTTGAAATGTTCATATAATATTCAAGGTTATGATGGTGAACCAATTTGTAAAAAAAGAAATCCTGATGTTGCTATGTTTAGACCAAGGGAAGATAAGAAGTGATTTATTGTTTATTGTATTCTTCTTTGTTTATTATCTGCATTAAATTATTCTTATAATATTTATAAATATATCAATATTAACTACTATATAATAGGTAAAAAACAAAACATTTATAAAAGATGAGTACATTTGAAAGCTTTGTAGGGGGATGATTGACTATCGGTGTTTAATTATACTGAGGAAAGTCTGCCCATCAATGCTCTTCGGAGTTGAAAGTGCCACTCAATGAGATCCTTAACAGGATGGCAACCACTCAGAAACGATACCACCTTGGAAATGGGATGATATGGCGAAGTTCTTTGCGAAAGGAACGAGCAACCCATTGACGTCTTTCAAGGAAAGGATGAAACGGTGAGCCCTGGCTGATGCAAGTACAGAATGTACGCTAAGTAGAATGTCAATATACCAGTTTGTTGTTCGTCAACATTGGTAAACAGAAGGCAGCTTATATTCCCTCTACATCTTTTTTTATTAATCTTTTCTTTATCCTACCTTCTGTTGAAGTGTGGGTGGTTTTGGGCTTTTGGGGGATTGTTTTGTTCACTACGATTCTTTTTACTTAATTAATACATAAAAAAACAAACATTTCAAATTATAATTAAAAGAATAAAATTCCTGAGCTGCATTGGCTTCGCCCTAGTTAAAATTAATTAGAAAAAATATTGATCTCATCACATTCTTTTCATTGTAATTACTTTTAATTCCATACTGCCTTGCATTACATTTCTTTCTTTATCAATTTCAAACTTCTTCATTTCAGAAATCTTTGCTAAACAATCTTTAAAGAATTTGTCATTATTAATTATGAAAACTATTTTTCCTAATTCATCTAATACATAATCTGCCTGATGAAAGAATTCTCTATAAATCTTTTCTATCTCTTTTTCATTTGTATTTTTTGTTAATGAAGGCATGATTGTAACAATTTTATCAACCTGTCCTTTATCTAATTTAGTATCAAGCCATTCTAAATCAATTTTACTAACTGTAATATATTTACTAACTCCTGCAATTTGTGCATTTTTCTTTGTTGCTTGCATATAACTCATTAGTTTGTCATAAGCAATTATTTTTGCTTCTGGTTCAAATTGTTTATCAAATTTTGAAGGATTAGTTTTTAAAAATCTTGTAAACCATAATTTATCTTTCCTGTAAAAATTTGTTGAAATGTTTCTTAGATATAAACCAGCCTCAATTGAGATTATTCCAGAGCCACAAAAAGGATCAAGTATTGTTTCATTATGTTTTAATTTAGCAATTCTTAATAATGCATAACCTAAAGCACCGTTTAAAGAAGAACCAACTGAAAATATTTTATATTCTCTTTTGCTTAAATTAACCCCACTAAAATCAACTCCTAAATAAAGCTGATGCTCATTAATGAAAACATAAATTTTAATTTGTGGATCTTTCATTGCAACATTGCATTTATGCTTTTTTAATAATAATTCTCCAACTTTTTCAGCAACATCTTGGGAAGAAAAATCATGATCACCTAATCTTTTACAAACAACTTTGAATGTTTTGTTTTCTAACCACTCATCACTTTTTACTTGTTTAACAAGCTGTGTAATTAATGGTAAAAAATCATCTAATTTATTACTAATAGTTGCTCTGCCTAACAACAACAAAGTTCTTTTAATACTTCTTGCTAAATATGTTAGTTTTACTAATTTTTCAGTATCTGCTTCAAAAATAACAACATTATCATTAACTACTCCAACTTCATCTATAATCTCCTCTATCTCCTGCGCAGCAATATCTTCAATGCCTTTATTACAAATAACTAATCCTTTCATAATAACTGGGATGTTGTGGGGATTTATATAGGTTATGTATATTCTGTTAATAATTAATATTTTGTAGGTAGTTATTTGTTGTAACAAAAATGAATCAATTGGCAAAACTTAAATATGATTAGTTCATTCTTAACTTTAATTAAATAGTGATATTTATGGATACAAAAACAAAAACATTTTGGGTTAATGGATCATTAGATGATTTGTTATTTGATGGACTGCTAATAAGAGAATTATCAAAATCAGTAGATTCAAGAATATTGGGTGAAGTAAAACACCTTGATCTTCGGGGTGCTTTAAGACATAGTGATAATCATGAATCTGGTGTTGGTGTAATGCTTAATAATAGGGCCAACAAAGAAATAATTGGAGTAGAGATATTCACAAAAAAAAATTATGTTCTTACTGATGATAGTATTATTAATCATATTTATTCTGCTATTGATAGGTTTGGTGGAGATAAAGGATTTAAATTTGAAACAAATGGTTATGGTTTTTTTGTTAAACAGGCACATTTAGGGGCAGTGCTTGAACAATTAGGTGAAAATTTCCCAAATAATGAAATGTATAAAAAAATATTAACTGCTTTGGATTTAAGATTTACTGAATATAATGGTACTTTAATTATAAATACTGATCTAGGATTTGTTTTCTTCCATAAACAAAAACAAAGAAGAGCATATACTTGGGCATATAGAGAAAAACAAGATTTTACATTAGTTTCATATCAAAATAAACAAGATGGTCTTTTTATTTCTACTACAACAAATGATGACGTTGGAAGATTTGAAATGAGAACAATGAAAAAATATTTTCCAATGATGGCAAGACAAATTAAAGAAAGATATGTACATAATGTTTTGAATTTCTTTAAACAAAATTATGATTGTGATTTCTCAACAAGAAGATGGAAAGTTAGTTATCAAGTTCCTGTTAAATAATTATCTCTGATTATATTAACCAACCTTGCAATATATTAATCAAGTAACCAACAATAATAATTCCTATTGTTACAATACTAAAGAATATTAGAATTAACTTTAATTTCATTGCTCTTCTTAAGATAATAGCTTCTGGCAAGCTAAGTGCAGCAGTTGCCATCATAAATGCTAATGCAGTTCCTAATGGGATGCCTTTTTGAAATAATACAAGTGCAATAGGAACAATTGCAGCACAACTTCCATACATTGGAACTCCTAATAAAGTTGCAATTGGAACTGTAAATATACCTCCTTTAGAAATAATTGCTTGGATTGTTGCTTCAGGAACAAAATTATGAATTCCTGCACCAATTGCAACACCAACTAAAACCCAGATCCATAATTTTTTTGTTATAGTAACTGCTTCATTTATTCCAAACTTAATTCTATCATTGAAAGTTTTGAAAATAAGTTTTTTTACTTTTTCTGATTTAGTTATCATATCTTTAACAAGATATTTTTCTAATTTCATTTTTCCAAGAATCATACCTGAGAAAACTCCAACTAAAATTCCAAACACAACATATGCTGCAGTTATTTTCCAACCAAAAAATCCCCACATTAATACAACTAAATATTCATTTACTAATGGGGAAGTTATTAAAAAAGAAAATGTAACTCCTAATGGTACTCCAGCCTTAACAAAACTTAGGAATAATGGAATTGAAGAACAGGAACAAAAAGGAGTAATTGCTCCAAACAAAGATGCAAACAAATTTGAAATTCCAAACTTACCTTTGCTTAACCATTTCTTGATTTTTTCTGGAGGAATATAAGTTCTTAAAAATCCAACAATTGCAATCATCACAAATAATAAGAAAATGATTTTTATAGAATCATATATGAAAAAGTTTACTGCTTCTCCAAATCTTGATTCTGCATTTAGTTTGAATATGTTAAATACTAACCATTCTGTGAATATTTCTAACATTTATTATACAAGCCTCAACATTTTCTATCTTTACAACAACATGATGTTTTTTTTGCCTTCTTTTCTAGCTTTTTATCTAATTTGTCTATCATCTTACTAAAAAATGATTTTTTTGTTTTATTCATATTTTATGATTATATATTATGTGGTTTATATTGGTTTTGGTTATGATTCAGAAAGTTTAGAAGAATGCACTTAACTTAGATTGTTCCTGCATATTCTTTAACAATAAACTTTGATCTAACAAGTTAGAAACATTAAAGCCAAATTTCTTACTTCCAACTAATTTTGCATAATTTAATAATAACTCTTTTGTGGCAAATTCAATTGGTTTATTTGCAAGAGCTGCTCTTGTTGCTTCTCTGCATATCCAAACACCAAGTGGTGCAATATATTCATTAGGATTAATAAATCTAAGTACAAGAACACCTGATTGTCTTTTCATTGATTTTAGTTTTTCTAAGATTGCAATCCTTGCTGCATAGTAACCACCAGCTGTTTGGTATGCATAGGCTTTTCTGCCTTGGAAACTTTCATAATCAGTTGCAAAACTATTTTTTTCTGTAATTATCATTTCAAATAATTCATAACTCCAAACTTCTGGAAACATTAAGATTAAATAATAATTTCCTTGGTAACCACCAAAATAAGCAAGATAATCAGTTGTTTGAAAATCTTTGACTTCATTAATTATTTGTTTTCCAATTAAATCATCAACAGCAGTTATAGACCATCTAGTTGGCACAAGTTTTCTATTCTTCTTCATTCCCAAATTTGCAAGTGAGAAAACTTTTGTTAAGTAATGTTCATCAAAACCTTTATCATATAATGAATAAACAGCATCATTTGCTTTGAAATAAATATCATCAACTGCTTTTTCTACTTGATGAGGGATCTTTGGATTTTCAGTTATCATTGCTTTTTTGATTCCAACCTTTGGACCATGGGGCATTGCATCATCAAACATAGTTAAACTTAAATTTGGTTTTTTGGTTAAGTTTATTTCAACATCAACTGGTTTGCTTGCAAGAGAAATTTCTTGAGATATTTCTAATAATTTATTATCAAATGTTTTAATGTTTGCTCTGAATGTAGAATTAACTAATTGTGTTCTTAAATCAATTATTTCAGGAATTGTTGTTTTATCTTTTACCCATGTTAAGGGTTCATCATGTTTTTGATAATCTTCAACATTCATTATTCCAACATTTATGTTTGGATAACCAAATTTTCCAACAAAAAGATTAGGAGATGCTCCAAAATAATCTTGTTTTGCCTTCATATTGAACTTTTCTTTTGCATCTAATCTGATTTTCTTTGGATCAAGGCCATGAAAATGTAATTTTCTACCTTTGTCCTTGATATATGACACATTCATAGTAATGTGGGATAGGTTGGATAATATAAAGGTTTTTGAAGGTTTGAAGGGTTCGGAAGGTTTGGATTGTTTGGATGGTTTTTTACCTTCCTGACCTTCCATACCCTCCTAACCTTCCAGACACTAACATGGAAACCTTTTAATACAACTACCTTCTTCTTTTAATCATGTCAACAAATAGACAGAGAAAGAGACAATTAGAGAAAGTAAAGGAAGAATTAGATAATTGTGAAAGACCATTGTTCTTTTTTGATGATGATCCAGATGGTTTATCTAGCTTTTTACAGCTTTATAGATATAAAAATGCAGGAAAAGGAGTTGTTGTTAAGGTTCATCCTGTTTTAGATGAAACTTTTCTAAATACTGTTAAAGATTATGGTCCTGATAAGATTTTTATCTTAGATATTCCTAAAGTTAGTGAAGAATTCTTGAAAAAATTAAAAAGACCTATTGTTTACATTGACCATCATAGTATTGCTCAACATGAAATTGATAATTACACTTATTTTAACCCACACATTTATGATGAAGATGATGCAAGATGTGTAAGTTATTGGTGCCATGAAATTGTTAATCTTGAAAACAACAACGAAGAAGATGAAGCAAACCAAGATAAAGATTTATGGATTGCAATGGTGGGTTGTGTTGGGGATTGGTTTTTGCCAGACTTTAAAGATAAATTTTCTGAAAGATATCCGAAGCTTCTTGATAAAAATATAAATAAACCAGAAGATGCTTTGTTTAATTCAAAATTAGGTAAGTTAGCAAGAATTTTCTCATTTATTCTTAAAGGTCAGCATAAAAATGCAGTTGCTTGTGTTAAAGTTTTAACAAGAATTAATGATCCTAATGATATTTTAGAACAAGCATCATCTCAAGGAAAATTTGTTTATAGAAGATTTGAAAAAATAAATAAACATTATGAAGATTTGATTAATTCAGCAACTGAAAAAGTTCCTTCAGGTCCTGTTTTAGAGTTTTTGTATACAGAAAAACAATGGTCTTTTACTTCTGATTTAAGTAATGAATTATTATATAAATATCCTGATAAGATAATAATGGTTTGTAGAGAGAAGTCAGCAGAGTTTAGATGCAGCATTCGTTCAACAAAACATAAATTACCAGATAGAATTAATAAGGCCTTAACAGGATTAGATGGTTATGGTGGCGGTCATCAACTTGCTTGTGGTGCATGTATTAAAAGCCATCATTTTAAGAAATTTCTGGAAAGATTTAAGATGGAACTTAGTTAAATAGTTATGAGTTTTGAGATAGGAGTAATGAGTTGGTTCTGGGGAAATTAGTTTTAAGAAAATGTAGCTATACTCATAACTACCAACTCATAACCAACTCATAACTCAAGACTTATTACTCATAACATAATTTATAATATAATAAACTTTAAATATGTCTATGTGCTTTAGTTTTATATGGTTAAGATATCTCCCTCATTATTTCAATTTAAATCAAGTGAATTAGCAAGGGCAGTTAAGAAAATATCTCATGCTGATTTGATTCATATTGATGTTACAGACGGAACTTTTGTTGGCCAAGATAAAGCTTCTTTATTTTATGATCCAGCTAAGCTTAAAGCTGTTCAAGCAAATTCAGATGTTCCATTAGATGTTCATTTAATGGTTGAAGATCCATTAACAGATTTAGAAAAGTATGCAGCACTTAGTCCAAGACCAGAATATATTTCATTTCATATTGAAGCTACAACTAAATCTGGGCAAGATCCTAAAGCAGTTATTAAAAAAATAAGAAGCTATGGTATAAAACCAGCAATTGCAGTTAATCCTGCAACTTCATTGGCTGAAATTAAAGGTTTGCTTAAAAGTCTTGACATGGTTTTATTGATGAGTGTTGTTCCAGGATTGCCAGGACAAAGTTATATTTCTGATGTTAATGATAAAATAATAGAACTAAAAGGAATGATTGATGAAAAAGGTTTAGAAACTTTAATTCAAGTTGATGGTGGTATTAAATTAGAAAATGTAAATATTCCAATAAATGCAGGTGCTGATGTTATTGTTTCAGGTACTGGAATATTTAGTCATAAAAGTTATTCTCCAAGGGAGGTTATTGATAAAATGAAATCTGTTATTGTTCTAGGGTCAGACCATGGTGGTTATGAATTAAAAGAAAAAATAAGGGCATATTTAGATAATAAAGGAATTGCTTACAAAGATATGGGATGTTATGATACCCAAAGTGTTGATTATCCTAATTATGCAGATAAAGTATGTAAACCAATTTTAGCTGGTGAATATAAAAGAGGAATGTTATTTTGTGGAACTGGTATTGGAATTAGTATTAGAGCAAATAGATATAATGGAATTAGAGCTGCTTTAGTACATAATGAAAAAACAGCAAAATTAGCTGCAGAACATAATAATGCTAATGTTTTAGTAATGGGTGGTAGAACAACATCTGTGCAAATGGCAAAAAAAATGTTTGATGCTTGGTATACAACTAAATTTGAAGAAAGACATCAAAGAAGACTTGATATGCTAGATAAGAAGTGTTGATTTTTCTTATATTCTTATTAACTTTCTTTATATTATAATAATAGTATATATATAGTAATATTTATAAAGGTAAAGTTTTTCTTCTATCATAAATGCACCGGTGGTCTAATGGCTACAGCTTAGTAAAAGCTGCCGTAAATGACTCCGGCCTTCCAAGCCGGGTATCTGGGAGATTTAAAGTAAATGCTTTAAGTCCAGGAATTCAAATCCCGGCCGGTGCATTTCACATTTCTTGGTTTTATTAAACTATGAAACATTTCAAATTCAGGTTTTCTTAAATCTATATGATAAATATCTTTTCTGTTTTCTCTTTTTTCTATATACTTTCTTAGTTTGTATTTTATATCTAGTTTTTCAAGTGAACATGCAATATCTCTAATTAAGTTATATGATACAGATGCAAAATTAATTCTCTTATTTGATATATGTCCATCACTATCTACAGAACCTCTAATGAAACCTCTAAGAAATTCTTTAGAATGATTTTTGTTTTTCAATTCTACGGTGTATGTTTTTCTAATTTTTTTATTCCATATGAGATAATTATGGATTAGTTTATGTATGGTTTTTGAATAATAACACAAATTTATTCTATTATCAACCTTAAAAACCATAGGTCTTTTCCCAAATAATTTGATTAATACATTCTTAATTAAATCTTCTACAAATTTTTTTTCATTAAGGTTAAAATATAAATAAGTTCTATACTGGTATTTATCTGTTTTATCAATACAACCATCACCTGCAAAAAGTCCAATAAATTCACCAATTAATTCTTTATTATTACTTTTAATGGTTATTGGGTTCATAGTTCTACCTTTAATTTTTCTAAAATGATAATAAATGGTTGTTTTCTTTTTTCTTGTAATTTTAGTGATTTCATTAAGTGAATACTCTTTATCAATTAATTTTTGAATATTTTTTAACTCTTTTTTTGTTAATCTATTATATTTTCTCATTTTTGTTCCTCCAAACTTTTTATTTTATCCACTAAGTTTGGAATTTTGTAAGAAAAAGACGTTTAGCACAAGTTTATAATTTATTTTCGTGTTTTACCGAAAATAATTATTTAGAACTTTTGCGTGTCTTTTTCTTCTTTTAGAAATAATTACTCCTTTATAAGCTTCACACACACTTGTCTAGTGCTTTTTGCTATGCTCTAGAAGCCTTCTATTATCAGAATTTGAGCTTTACAAGCCCGTAAAATCCTCTGTCCACTGGTATGGTATTATCCCTTACTTCTTACTTTCTTTATGTATTTCTCTTTTAAATACCGAAAACTTAATAAATAAATATCAAATCTTTTATTTTATAATTATATATACGTATATATTATAATATAAAAAAAATTAAAGTGAGGTAAACGAAAATGCCATTTGATCCAAATTTAGATAAAAAATTGTTTTCAGAAGAAAAAGATTTTGAAAGGACAAAACTTACAGTAAGTGTAATGAGTTACAATGATGGTCCTAAAAAAATGCAAATGTCAAGAGAAAATAAAAATGCAGCTGGTGAACTTCAATTTGCAAAGTTAGGCAGAGTAACTAAAGAAGAAGCAGAAGCAATTCTACCATTAATGCAAAAAGCACTTGAGCAAATGTAATTTTACTTTTTTTCTTTTATTTTTTTATAACAAACCGTTAGGCTCTTTTTGTTGTTATTTCTTTTTTATTTATGTTAGGATTATTTTTTTATTAATATTATTTCGAAAATAACAACAATCTGGTTATAATATGATTATAATGTGATTATAATGTGATTATAATGTGATTAGATTAAATCCAACAACAACAATGGCACGGACGGACATTTTACTGCGTAAAATATCCTACTCGCCTAACGGCTCGCCCGGCCAAGTTGTTGGATTTTAAATGTCGGAATTCCACTATACTTTAGTATGGTGGTTTACTACGTAAACCACAAAGTGATTTGTGGAATTCTGAGCATGTCAAAAACCACTTTATGAATTAAGTGTATAAATCATGCTACTCTGTTTTAGCAGAATGGTTTTTGACAGTTTTTAAGCATAAACTTAATAAATCTATAGATATAAGTATATTATAATGACAAAAGTAAAACAAAAGGTTAAGAAAAAGCCGAGTAAATCAGAAAAATCAAAGAAAAAAGTAGTTAAAACTAAATTAGAAAATGTTAATATCTCTGAAACTAAAAAAGAAATAATCTTATGCTTCTGTGCGCATAATGATGATCAAGTTATTGGTGCAGGTGGGACATTAGCTAAATATACAGCAGAAGGTAAAGAAGTTTATACTTATATCTTTTCATATGGTGAATCATCTCACCCTCATCTACATCGAGAAGTCATTGTAAAGACCAGAGTGGCAGAATCACAAGCAGCTGATAAAATCATAAGTGGGAGTGGTATCTTTCATCTAGGGTTAAAAGAAGGAAGTTTTATCAAAGAAATTGAAGAAAGAGGTTTTAAGGAAAGGATTAAAAAAATTATTAGTGAGAAAAAGCCAACTAAAATATTCACACATAGTCAAGATGACCCTCACCCTGATCATAGAGCAGTAAACAAAATTATTAGAGAAGTAACTGCTCAAGTAAGATGTAAATGTGATTTATTTTCATTTGATATCTGGAATTTTTGGTTAGCAAAAGGTAGAAGAAGACCTATGTTAGTTGTGGATATTACTACTACATTTGATCAGAAAATAAGAGCGATAAAAGCACACAAAAGTCAAAAAATGGCTTTAATTACAATGATACCTGCCACATATGCAAGATCTATTATTAATGGTTTAAATCATCATTATAGATATGCTGAGGTATTTTATAAGATAAATTAATATTTAAATAAATAAAAATGGAAGAAAATCAAAAAGAAACAAAACAAAAAAAGAAATTATTAATTGCATCTGACTGCTTTTTACCGAGATGGGATGGAATTACTAGATTTTTGATTGAAATAATTCCTAAACTAAAAGAAGATTATGATATTACTCTTATTGCTCCTGAATTTCCAGGTGAGCTAAAACTTAAGCCAGTTGAAGGTATTAATATTGTTCGATTTCCAATTATGAAATTAAAATTTGGTGATATTAATTTTTCTTGGTTCCATTATTTCAAAATTAAAAAATTAATGAAAGAACATGATTTATTATTCTCACAAACAATTGGGCCTATTGGTATGTCTGCAATTAAAGCTGCAAAAAAATTAAAAAAACCATCAGTTGCATTTATTCATTCTGTTGAGTGGGAATTAGCTACAAAAAGTATTGATAAATTAAAATTAATTATTAATATGGGTATGAAAATGTTAATTAAACATTATTATAATAAAGTTTCTTTATTATTGGTTCCTTCTTTAGAAGTTGGTGAACTATATAGAAAAAATGGTGTTTCTACCCAATATAAGGTAGTACATTTAGGGACTGATGTTAATAAATTTGTTCCAGTAGAAAATAAAGCAGATGCAAAAAAAGCTTTAAATATTGATCCTAATTTTACAGTTATTGGTTTTTCAGGAAGAATAGGTAGAGAGAAAAATTTAATAACTTTATACAGAGCATTTAGAAGAATTGAAAAAAAATATGAAAATCTTAAACTGTTAATTATTGGTAAAGGAATTAAAAGTTTAGAACAGGAGTTTAGTTCACAAAGAAATATTATTATGCCTGGAAGTGTTAATGGTGTTGTTTCTTATTTACAAGCAATGGATATCTTTGTTTTGCCAAGTTTAACTGAAACAAGTAGTTTAGCAACAATGGAAGCAATGGCGTGTGGTTTACCAATTGTAACAACACCTGTCGGTTATGTGAAAGATTATATTGTCGAGAAGGAAAATGGAATGTTTTTCCCATTCAAAAATTCATTAGTGTTATCATTAAAACTTGAAATGTTATTGAAAGATGATAATTTAAGAGTAAAGTTAGGTAGGCAAGCAAGAGAAACAATTGTGGATAGATTTAGTTGGGATAAAACATCTACAAAAATTAGAGAGTATTTAGGTTATTTTTAGTGGATTTTAACAAATTAATTTAGAATTTAAGGTGAAATTATGTCAGAAATAAAAGTTTTAATTGAAGGTTATACTTCAGGTGAGACTAATGGGCGAAGTTGTTCAACTGTTGTTCTTATCAAAGATGATTTTGATGGTGTTGAGATGAATATTGTTGTAGACCCTGGAACTTTATCTTCTCAACAAGCTTTAATTGATGAATTAAAAAAAGAAGGTGTTAAACCAAAAGATGTTGATATAGTCGTTATTACTCATTCTCATATGGATCATTATGCTAACATTGGTATGTTTTCTAATGCTAAATCTTTAAGTTTTGATGGTTGGTATAATTATGATTTTTGGGGGAAGTGTAATGGTAAAATCTCAAATGATCTTAAATTAATTAAAACACCTGGACATAGCGATGATAGTATCACATTATTGGTAAAAACAAAAATTGATGGTAAACCTGCAATTGTTGCAATTTGTGGTGATGTTTTTTGGAAAGAAAATCTTCCTAAAAAAGATAAGTTTGCTAACAATGAAGTTGAGTTAATGAAAAGTAGAAAGAAAGTTTTAAAAATTGCAGATTATATTATTCCTGGTCATGGTGGAATGTATAAGGTTAATAATTAATTTTCATACTTAGAATATTTATGTGGTTTTCCTTTGCATTTTTCTATTGGGTATCTTTTTTCATTAATTTTTGTTTTTTCATGTAGTGCTTTAACAACATCAATTTCTGTTACATCTGCTAATGCTAAAAAAAGTATAAATACATCTGCAATTTCATGACTTAATTCTTTTTTGTTATTTTCTTTTTTCAAATATTCTAAAATTTCTTCATTATTTTTAAATCTAAAATGTTCAAGTACTTCAGACATTTCAATAGATAATGCAATTGCTAAATCTTTTGGGTGATGAAATTGTTTCCAGTCTCGTTCATCTCTAAATTTAACTACAAGATCTTGAAGTTGTTTTAATGTTGTTTTATCCATTATTATTGCAAATCCCTAATTATTAATAAATTCTTGTATTTTAACATAAATTTTAAATTAACATAAATTTTAAATTAACATAAATTTTAAATTAACATAAATTTTAATTATATAATATGATAATACAAAATATACTATATATAACTCTAGTACACATATATCTATACTAAAAACAATTAAGTTTATTAATCTATTATATTATATAATATAAATATAAGACTATTATTATTATACATAATGCACTGGGGGGTGTTTAAATGACAGATCTTGTAACATGTCTATCTGTAGGGAAAGGCACATGGAATGAAGTAAGAAACGTAATTGAGAAAGAAAATTGGAGAAAAGTGTTTATCATAACTAATGAATTTGGTAAACAAAAATACCAACCTATTAAAGACACAGAGTTTATTGTTGTGGATGCTAGAAGGTCTTTAAAAGAGCTAATGGAAATTATTCAGAAAAGTCTTAAAGACAAAGTTGAAGGTCCAGAAGTTGGTTTAAACGTTACTTCAGGAAGTGGAAAAGAGCACATGGCAATTTTAGGAGCATTGATGAAGTCTGGGCTTAGCTTTAGATTAGTGGCCGTAGAAAGCGATAAACTAATGCATATATAGATTTTTTAATTTATTTTTTTAATGTATTCTTGTAGATTTAAATCTTATTGTGTATGTTTTTTATTTTTATTTTTAGAAATGTATGTATAAAAACAACATAGTCTGGTCAATTTCTAAATCCAACAACTTGGCCGGATGAGGCGAAGCCGAATAGGATTTTTTCGAAGAAAAAGTCCGTCCATGCCTAGATTGTTGTTGGATTTAATATAACTATATTATTGTTATTTTCTCAATAAATCTCTTTAAATTAATTAATAAACTAAAGAAAAAGAATCTTCAGTAGAAACATGCCCTCCGGGCCCAGTAAAAAAACAATAATAAAATAAAAAAAGAAATTACTCCATTATCCCATACATTTGATATAATAATCTATCAACTGCTTTAACCATGCCTGTATTATAACTTCTAATAGTAATACAATTACCTTTTGCCCTTATACTATCACCATTTGCTTCTTCAAATACAATTATTGGTAATGTGGTATTTTCACATGTTAAAATTGCGACAGTCTCACATGCTTTATCTTCTTCTGTACATGCTGGTAATAATCTAATTGTAAATACCTGTAATAGATTAGTTCTTAATTCATGGTGTGCTAAGTTAATATAATCTAAATCATAACTATTTGGATCAAAACTAAAATAAGCAATATAAGGTAATTCAGTTGTATTAATATTAAATGCATCATATTCTTCTAAATAATTATTTTTACTATAAATTAGTTCTGTGAAATAATTTATATCTCCATTAATATTTATATCTTCAACTTCTTTTGGACCATAATGTAATGGGATATCATACTTAATTGAAGAATAAGGGTCCATTATTTGTGTATACCACATATAACCAATATTTTCATCTCCTATTCTAATAAAACTATAACCATTATACATATATTGGTCTTCATTTTCTTTACCATCTAAAACTTCTTTATGCATTTCATTAATTGTTTTAACTTCTTCTTTGTAAAAGTAAGGCATAGCAAATATAATAATTAAAGCAATAATTACAATTGCTATAATAATTCCTAATAACTTATAATCTGTAATTTTTCCTTTTGAAACTTCTTCTACATCTTCAATTATTTTCGCATCTTCTGGACTTCCTATTTTTCCTAGGGTTATTTTATTCTCATCTATACTAATATTTTCTTTTTCTTCTAATTTATTGTTTTCTTCTGTTTTTTCTATGTCTTCATTATTTTTATTAGAATCCATTTTTATCTACTCCATAACTTCATATACACTATATCTTATTCTATCCTGTAATGGCTTAAATTCAATGTTATTTGATCCATAAACATAAATACAATCTCCTTCTTTAGTTATCTTTGTTTCATTAGAACTTTTTAGATATAATACTGGGATTATACTAGTTGCATTATCACATGTCATTAAAGGATATGCTTGATATTGGGATGAATTCATAGTTACACCGACAACTGGGTAAATATTAAATTCACTACTAAATGATTCAATTATTTCAATTCTTGCTAATTCAATTGCACCAATTTGTTTATCTTCAGGATCAAAAGTAACATAAATCATTTTAGAATCTTTGATTGTTTGTAATGCTTCAGGTGATGCTTCAATTGACTCTAATTCAGTAGGATGATACTTAAATTGAATCCATTCTCCATCTATCTTCCCAAATACATTATATTCTTTAGATCTAAACTTAAAATCTTTGTACTTGTCCATAGCTACATAGCCACCTTGCCATGCTCCTAATAAACTACTAACCATTACAAATGCAATTAACAATCCAATTATATTTTTTTTATTAAAAAAACTTTTTTTCTCTTTTCTCATGATTATCCCCTTTAGTTATATTTCCTATATTATATATAATTAGATAAATGAATAAGTATGTGTTTATATTTTTTGTGATAAGTTTAAGTGGAGGGTTTGGAAGGTTTGGAGGGTTTTGGGGGTTTGGAGGGTATGGAAGGTGTTATTAGCAACCTTCCTAACCCTCCAAACCCCTAACCTTCCAAACCTTTCTTACAATGAACTAATTCTCTACAATAAAACTTATAAATGAGTAATTTCCTTAAAGATTAAATACCAAAAGGAGTTGATTATTATAAAAAAAGTATCTAAAAAAGCCAAATCTAAGAAGACTGTAATTAAACTACAAGATGTTTGGAAGATATATCATGTAGGGACAGTTGATGTTTTTGCATTAAGGGGAATGGATCTAGAAATTGATGAAGGAGATTTTGTAGCCATTATGGGTCCTTCAGGTAGTGGTAAATCAACAGCTACAAATATGATTGGATGTTTAGATATCCCATCAAAAGGTAAAATATTCTTAGAAGGTCAAGATATTTCAACATTAGCAGAATCTGATTTAGCACAGATTAGAGGTAGAAAAATTGGTTTTATTTTTCAACAATTTAATCTAATCCCAACATTAACAGCATTAGAAAATGTAACATTGCCAATGATATTTCAAGGTTATTCATATGATGAAAGAGTTGCTAGAGCAAAAGATTTGTTATCAAAAGTGGGATTAGCAGACAGAATTAATCATAGACCAACAGAATTAAGTGGGGGACAACAACAAAGAGTAGCAATTGCAAGAGCTCTAGGAAATGATCCGCAGATTCTTTTAGCAGATGAACCTACTGGTAATTTAGATCAAAAAACAGGGAAGGAAATAATTGAATTCCTAATGAGTTTACATGATGAAGGTAAAACAATAATTATGGTTACACATGATCAAAACTTATCTGAATATGCTGAAAAAATAGAAATGTTGATGGATGGTAAAGTAATTGGAACAAGAAAAGGTAAAAACTTCCAGAAAAGTGGGAAACATAAGAATAAATAATCTAATGTATTATAAAAATATAATATATAATAAGAAAAAATATATAAATGATGATTTAAAGAATATATAATTAAAGGAGATGAGAATTAATGAATAAAAAAATAATAATGTGTTTAATATCTACTATTTTAATTGTATTGTTATCTTGTGTTGTTTTTGGTACTAGTGCTGCAAGTGGTATTATTGATAGTTCATATGTAGAAGCCTCTTTAATTGGGCAAAATCCAGATCCTGCTGAACCAGGAGATATTGTTGAAATAAGATTCAATGTTTGGAATGGTGGTTATGGGATTTTAGAAAATGTTGAGTTTCAATTAGTTCCTGAATGGCCATTATCATTTGTTTCTGGGCAAAGTTCAAAAATTCAAGTTGGTGATCTTAAAACAGAAGATTTCTATGGTGATAAGGTAGATGATAAAACAGCATTATTATTTTATAGATTAAAAGTTGATCCATCTGCTACTACTGGAGACTATCAAGTTAAATTGAAATATACTGTAGAAAATAAATTTAATCAAGGTCAAAAACTTCCAGTTTATAATATAAGAGTTGAATCTTCAACAAGTTTATTAGATATTGAAAGTTTTAGTACAATCCCTGAAAAAATTAAGCCAGGAGAAAGTGGAGAGCTATTAATCAAACTAACAAATAAAGGTGGTATTGATTTAAAAGATCTTAAACTTAAATTAGATTTAAACAATGTTGATTTTTCTCCTATTGGTTCAACAAATGAAAAATTAGTTAAAAGTTTAGAACGAGATCATTCTACTGTTATTAAATATAATTTATTAGCATCAGGTAATATGAAAGCTAAAGAATATCAAATTCCTATTGATATTGAATTTGAAGACGATGATAATAATGCATATGATAAAAATAATACTGTAACTATTCTGATGGATTCTACACCAAGTTACTTACTTAATCTTGAGCAGTCAGATGTGTTTGTATCAAATACAAAAGGAAAAGTTGTAATTAGTTTATCTAACACTGGACAAAGTGATTTAAAATACCTTAATCTTGAAGTATTAGATACAGATAGTTATGAAGTACTTGGAAAAAGAAGTGAGTACTTAGGTAATTTAGAAAGTGATGATTTTGAAACTGCAGATTTCCAATTATTTGTTAAGAAAATTAATTTTATAGAGGATAATGAAAAAAGAAATGTTCCATTAAATGTTAGGATTAGTTATAAAGATAGTTATAACACTGATTATTCAGATGAAGGTGAAATAAACTTACCTATCTATACTAAATCTGCAGCAAAAAAATATGATCTTGTTAAAGGTGGTATGTCTGGAGTACAAATCTTTTTTATTCTTATAATCATTGCAGGAGTAGGTTACTATATTTATAGAAAGAAGCGTAAGAATAACAATAACAACAAGAAATAATTTAATTTAAGTTTTGAGTTTTAAGTATTGAGTAATGAGTGGGTTCTGAGCAGATCAGTTATGAGCAAACCATAATGGTACTCATAACTCTTTACCCCTAACCAACTCAAGACCCATAACACATAACTCACAACCAATATAAATATTATGTTTGTATGTGCCAACTATGATATTCATTTGAGGTTTTATTATGATTTTAGAATATTTTAAGATAGCTATAAAGAATTTATTTAATAGGAAATTAAGATCCTTTCTCACAATAATTGGTATTGTTATTGGTATTGTAGCTGTTGTTGGTTTAATTTCTGTTGGTCAAGGAATGCAGAATGCAATTAATGAACAATTTCAAACAGTTGGACAAGATAGAATTGTTGTAACTCCTGGTGGAGAAGGTTTTACTGGAACGTCTCCAGTTACTTCTGAATTTTCAGCTGATAAATTATATGAACATGATCTAAATGTTATTAAAAGTGTTAAAGGAGTATACAAAGCAACAGGAGCAGAGATTGAACTTGGTGAAGTTAAGTTTGATAATACAATTGATTATTTTAATGTGTTTGGAGTTCCAACAGATTCTGAATCATTAAGTTTAATTAAAACAATTGATTTTTTTTTAATAGACAAAGGAAGAGAATTTAATTCTGGAGAGCAAGGAAAAGCAATTGTTGGTTATAAAGTAGCACTTGATGGCTTTGACAAAGAAATAAGAATAGGTCATAAAATAGAAGTTAAAGGAGATGATTTTAAAGTTATTGCAATACAAGAAAAAACTGGAAGTCCTATCCATGATAATATGGTTAGAATACCAATAGAGGAAGCAAGAGAATTATTTAGTAGGGAGAAGGATGAGTTTACAACTATTTTTATTAAGGTTGGAAGTGGAGAAGATCCTGCAGAAGTTGCTGGAGATATAAAAAAAGCAATGAGGCGTGATCATGATGTTAAAGAAGGAGAAGAAGATTTTACAGTAACAACATCTATACAATTAATAGAAGGGTTTAATAATATTCTTGATGTTGTACAAATTGTATTAATTGGTATTGCTGCTATTTCTTTATTTGTTGGAGGAGTAGGAATAATGAATACAATGTATACCTCTGTTTTACAAAGAAGAAAAGAAATAGGTGTTATGAAATCAATTGGTGCTACAAATACTGATATTCTAATGATATTTTTGTTTGAATCAGGGATTTTAGGAATTATTGGAGGAGTATTTGGGGTTATATTTGGATTAATGTTAAGTAAAGGTGTTGAGATCGCTGCAAGTTTAGCAGGTGTTGATATATTAAAAGCATATGTTTCAATACCATTAGTTATTGGTGCATTATTATTTTCATTTATTATTGGAGCATTGTCTGGATTTATGCCAGCAAAACAAGCTTCTAAATTACAACCAGTTGATGCATTAAGGGGATATGGATAAAAGTAAGGGGTAAGAAGTATGAAGTGGGTAAGTAGTAGATAGTTATTAGTTTTTCGTTGTTCGGTTTTTGTTACGAAAAACAAACTACGAAGACCGAATCACTACTAACTTATAACCTACTTCAAACTTAGAACTTCATACTTAAAACTTAAAAAAAAATGATGGAGAAAATGATATGGGAATTTTTTAAACTTGGTTTAAAGAATTTGAAGAATAGAAAATTAAGATCATGGTTAACAATGTTAGGTGTATTCATAGGTATAGCAGCAATTATTGCCTTATTATCTCTTGGTCAAGGATTAAAAAATTCAATTGATGAACAATTTGAGAGTATGGGTAGGGACAAAATAATGATTACTCCTGGGCAAAGCTTAGGATTAGATGCAAGTGTAGGCCAAGTTATTTTAGCAGAAGATGATAGGGATTTAGTTAATGGTATTATAGGTGTGGATATAACCAGTGGATTTTTGTATAAAGCTATTCCAGTAAAATATAAAACAGAACAACAAACTGTTTTTATTATGGGTGTTTATACAACAGGGGAAGAAATAGAAGTTGTTAAAAGTATGCAAAGTTGGGAAATTTTAGAAGGGAGAGAGTTGTCTAAAACTGATAAGTATAAAGCACTAGTTGGTTGTTTGTATGCAAAAGATGATGGTGTATTTGAAAAAGGGATTTCTCTAAAGGAAAATGTTGAAATTCTTGAAAAGAATTTTAGGGTTGTTGGATTTATGACTTGTATTGGAAATAATCAAGATGATAGTAATGTTTACATTCCAATGGATGTTGCTCGTGAAATATTTAATGAACCTGATAAACTAGATATGTTATTTGTTAAAGTTAAGGAAGGTTTTTCTCCTCAATTAGTTGCTGATAAAGTTAATACAAAGATGAGAAGAGATAGAGACTTAAAAGAAGGAGAAGAAAACTTTTCAGTACAAACATCTGAACAATTAATAGAAGTGTTTGGTTCAATCTTAGCAATAATTCAATTTGTGTTAGTTGGTATTGCAGGAATTTCTTTATTAGTTGGTGGGATTGGTATTACAAATACAATGTATACTTCTGTTTTAGAAAGGACAAGAGAAATAGGGTTGATGAAAGCAATTGGTGCAAGAAGAAGATATATTTTAGCTCTATTTTTAATTGAATCGGGGTTGATGGGTGCTGTTGGTGGTATAATTGGAGTAATCTTTGGATTAGCTATTGCTTTTGGTGTTGAGTTATTTGCAAAAGCATCAGGATTTGTTTATTTGAATGTTCAAGTAAGTCCATGGTTAGTATTGTTTGGTGTTGGATTTGCATATATTGTAGGGAGTATTGCAGGTTTGTTACCAGCTATAAAGGCAATTAAGATGCAAGCTGTTGATGCATTGCACTACGAGTGAAGCGAGTAGTGGAAAGTATGTTGAACTTGCTTCAACTTTACTTTGCATTATGAGTAGATTTTTTCTTTTTAATTAACTCTTTCTTTGAATAAATTTATTTTAATAATAAAAAAATAACAACAACAGTGGCACAGACGGACTAAAGTCCTATTCGCCTTCGGCTCATCTGGCCATTGTTGTTATTTTTTAGAAAACACCACCACTGGCGCAGGCTGACGAGGGTTGGCTCCTTCGGAGTGTCAGTCTGCCTGCCAGTAGTGGTGGTGTTTTCATAAAAATATATAAATAAAAGAAAAAATAAAACACATATGAACCATTCAATCAAAGTTGGACTAAGTTTTGGTCTAACATCTGGAATAATTACAACACTTGGATTAATGGTTGGACTAAGTAGTGGAACACATTCTAAATTAGCTGTTTTAGGTGGTATTTTAACAATAGCAATTGCTGATTCAATGTCTGATGCCTTTGGTATCCATGTTTCAGAAGAAGCAGAGGGTGTTCATACAGAAAAGGAAATATGGCAATCTACTATAACAACTTTTATTGCTAAATTATTATTTGCATTAACATTTGTAGTTCCTATTTTACTTTTTAGTTTGCAAACTGCAGTTATTGTTGGTATTATATGGGGTTTGTTAGCATTAAGTGTTTATAGCTATGTCATAAGTAAAGGCAAAGAAATATCTAAATTAAAAGTTGTTCTAGAACATTTATTTGTTGGTGTGGTGGTTATTATTATTACACATTATGTTGGTGTATTGATTAATAGTTTCTTTGGATAATTATCTTTTTCTAAAATACCAAACCAAATATCCCAAATACATAAACAATACAATACTCATTACTAGAAACACATTTCTTACATTGCTATGGTCTGCGATAAAACCAAATATTGGAGATATGATTGCAAAGAATATATTGCCAATTATAATACTTATAGACATAACTGTTGCTCTATGATGAGAAGATGCATGTTTATTAATGAAATCTGCAGTAAAAACATTTTTTAAGCTACCTGATGTTAGCCAAGTTAAGATTACAATAGGGATTCCTATCCATGTTTTTGTTAATGCCGAGATTAAAAAAAGAACTGCAGGAACTCCAACAACAAATATTGCTGTATACTTTTCTTTTAGTTTGTCCTCAACATAATGGCAAATTTTTCCTCCTATTGCACTAAATGCAAACATTACTGCATATAAAATACCTATATGTTGTATACTAACACCCATTTCTTTAAAATATACTTGAAACATAAAAAATGTAATAAACATAAATCCACCAAGTAAAGCAGATAATCCAATAATAAATTTAATTTCTTTATGTTGTGCTGTGAATTGTAATGTTTCTTTTATGTGTTGGAAATATCCTTTTTCATATAACTGTTTTTTATGTTCTGGTTCTTTAAATGAAAAACAAATTATTCCAGCAATTACTACAGGAATAATAGATATACCAAAAGTAAACCTCATTGAAATTGCAGCTGCTATTGCTGCTCCAAACATTCCAACAATACCAAACATCATATCATTTATTGCATATATGTTGCCTTGGACTTTTTTGTATAGGTTGATTTCTTTAATTTGTTTTAATGTGTCATAAATAAAAGCTTCTTGCACACCAAAATAACTTGCAGTAGCTATTCCCATGAAAAATTCCCCAATTAAAAAACCAGTAAAAGTATGACTCAGGAAAAAAATAATATAACCAAATGAATTTAGAAATTGTGAAATTATTAAAACGTATTTTCTTCCCCACATATCAGCTAATGCACCCATTGGTATAGTTGCAAAAAGCATAATTATAATGTAAAAAGTTTGCAAAAGCATGGATTGTGTTAAACTTAAACCATTATCTCTTAAATAAAGAATCCAAATTGGAGAAGTAAATACAGCACTACCAAACATTCTGTATAAATAGTATTTCCAAATGTTAGATTTGATTGATTTATCCATTTAGTATATTTTTGTTTATATGTTTATAAATGTATCTTATAATATACTATGTTAAAGAAATAAAATAATTAAGGACTCCATCTAATCATTGTTCTTGGGAATGGTATAGCATCTTTGATATTATCAATACCACACATCCAAGCTACTACTCGTTCAACACCTACACCATAACCTGAATGTGGAACAGAACCATATTTCCTAAGGTCAAAATAGAATTTATAATTAGCAGGATCTTCGCCTTCATCTTTTAGACATTTTTCAATTGCTTTAATATCAGTGTCTCTTTGGCTTCCACCAACTATTTCTCCATAACCTTCAGGAGCTAACATATCAAAACATAATGCTTCATCAGAAACTTCAGGATCTCTTGGCTTGTAAAATGCCATAACTTCTTTAGGATAATGAGTAACAACAACAGGAGTATCAAAGTGTTCCATTATTTTTTCTTCTTCAATTGTTCTTAAATCTTTACCAAAAGGAACATCCATGTTAGCTTTGTCTTTTAAAACTTTAAGAGCTTCTCTATATTTAATAGTTGGCCACTTTTTCTTAGCAGCAACTTCTAACTTTTTAATATCTCTTTCTAAAATTTCTAATTCTGGTTTTCTTTCTTCTAGAACTTTCTTTAAGCAAAACTTTAGTTCTTCTTTTGCTAGCTCTGTAATATCATGTAAATCATACCATGCTGCTTCTGCTTCAGCCATCCAAAATTCTGATAAATGTCTGGAAGTTTTACTTTTCTCAGCTCTAAATGTTGGACCCATATTATAGATTTTTTCTAAAGCAAAGACTCCAGCTTCTGCATATAATTGCCATGATTGTGATAAAAATGTTTTTGCTTTGTAATATTTCACTTCAAATAAAGTTGAGCCACCCTCACATTGGTTAGGTTGTAAAATAGGAGCATCAAATCTCCAAAAACCTTTAGTTTTGAAAAACTCTTCCCTTGCTTGAACATAAGTACTTCTAATCTTTAAAATAGCAGTCATTCTTCTGCTTCTTAACCATAGATGTCTATTATCTAATAAGAATTCAGGAGATTGGTCTCTTCCAATTGGGAAGGTATCACAAGTTCCTATTACTTCAAAATCTTTAACATGGATTTCATAACCACTAGGAGCACGTTCTTCTTTTTTAATTTCTCCAAAAATAGTCATAGATGTTTCAATTTGTGCTTTCTTTATGATTTGAAATTTATCTTCCCCTACTACACTTTTATCAATTACACATTGGATTATGTTAGTAGAATCTCTTAATACAACAAATTTTAGCTTAGAACTGCCTCTTTCTCTATAAATCCAGCCTCTAACAGCTACTTTACCACTGCCTTGATCCATTGCTTCTTGTATTTGTTGGAATTTAGTCATTATTTGTATAGATGTATGGTTATTATTTATAAAGTTTATCTAGCGAATTTGGAAGGTTAGGAAGTATGAAAGGTTATGAAGGTAAAAACTTCCAAACCCTACTAACACCAAACCCTCCTAACTCTCAATACCTTCTTTCATAATCTTTTTAAACCATACAGAAATATTCATGCTTATGTTAACATTTGTTTTTAGTCCAAAATGGTTTTATGGGGTAGATGTTATATCATCACTTATTGCCCTAGTTATTACATTCTTAATTGCAGGGTTTAGTTATAAAATCTTTAAGTTCTGTAAAGACAAGAAATACAAATACTTAACATTAAGTTTTTTAACATTGTCAGCATCATTTTTCTTTAAATTATTAACAAATATTACTGTTTATTATGATGTTTCAAAGATGTCTAAATTTGCAGGTCTAGTTTTAAAGTATAGCACATTAGAAAGTTCTGATTTGTTTGTTTCAATAGGTTTTATTGGATCTAGATTCTTATTTTTAGCTGGTTTAATGGGATTATTCTATCTTTTATATCAACATAGAGATAGGAAATTGCTTATTATCATGACTTGGCTGATCTTATTAGCAACATGGTTTAGTTTAAGAAATTACTTTTTTTACCATGCAACAGCTATATTATTCCTTGCATTATTATTCTGGTATTATTACAATACATGCAAAGATGCAAGAAGGAAAAAGAGAAAATCTTTAAGATATTTAATGTTCACATTTTGGTTCCTAGGTTTAAGTCAGCTTTCATTCATATTTGTATTTATGAATCTACATATGTATGCAATTGCTGAATCTTTACAATTAGTTGGATTTTTATTATTGCTAATTAATGTTGTTGCTTTGTTTAAGAAAACAAGGAAATGATATATAAAGTAATGAGTTCTGAGTAATGGGTTTTGAGTTGGTTATCAGAAAAGAGTTATGGGTCTCGCTACAGTTTTCTTAAAACTAATTCACTCATAACCAAATCTCACAACCAATCTACTCATTACCAGCCCATTACTCAATACCTTTAACTCATTACTCTTTTTTCACCACTGATTACACATGAAAAACTACTCTTTTTTACTTACTCTATTTAAAAACATTACATTAATAAATGGAACTGCATTATCTCTCTTTAAATATGGCACAAAGAAGATCTAGAATTGACATAATTAATGATATCTTAGCTGCAATACAAAGAAAAGGTGGCAAGATCAAACCTACTCACCTTATGTATAAGGCTAATCTTTCTCATAAACTAATGACTAGTTATTTAGAAGAATTAATGGAAAAAGCATTAGTTGATGAAATAAAGGAAAAAACAAACAAATACTTAATAATTACAGATGATGGTTACAAATTCTTACAGAAATTTAAGCAAATGAGAGAATTCCAAGAAAGCTTTGGATTCTAAGCTTTTTACTATCTAATAATATCTTATAAACCAAAACTTTTTAAATTCTTAAAAATATATATTTATTATGGTGAGATTTAAAGCAAATCCAGTTTTAACCACAGTGGCTCTTATTATGATTGGGCTTATTTTTCTTCAATTATTGTTTGTAGCGTCACTTAATCCTTCTGAAGGTGCAACATCTCTTTTTTTGTGGTTTATAATACCTGTATTCTTGATTGCGTTTTTTGAAGGAAATAGATGGTACTTTTTAAAATCCCTGAAAATTGATGAATCTAAATTTAAATCTCATCGCAAAAACTTATGGACAATGTTTGCATATTCTTTTCAATATATAAATGCAGTAAGAACAATCTTTGGTATGGTTTTAGTTCTTGCAGCATTTTGTTTTGTATCTTATTTTATAACAATTCCAGTTCTTCTTAAAGAAATTGTATTAACAAATCAATCATATATGTACCTTGGAACAATATGTACTTATGTGATTTTAAGAGTTCCTATTGTAAATATTTTATCAAAAATAATTAAACCAATCTTCAATTTTTCTAAAAAATATGTCCCATCATATGTTCTGAAAAAAGAAGGTATTGAAATTAGTTTGAATTATATTGAAATAGGAAAGAAAAAAATAAAAAATATTTTTATTGGTTATAATGAAATTGATGAAATTAGGGTTTTTAATTTTGTTGAAGCAAAAGAATTTTTAAAATATTCTATAGGTCCAGATGCGAAATTAGCAATGAAAAATATTAAGCAAAGAATGGATTTTTTAAAAGGAAAAATACCTCGGCCAAACATATTAATTACAGATTCTATAAGTATTTGGCCAATAGTATTTATTAAAGGTCCAAACCTTTTCTATTTTACAGGGTTTAACAAAAAAAATGTTAATGATTTGTTAGATGCTTATAAAAAATATAAAAAAAAGAGGTGAAAACATGACATTAAATGCTAAAAGTTTAGGATTAGCAGGTGGAATTCTATGGGGAGTTGGTTTATTGATACTAACCTTAATTTCTGTTTGGACTGGTTATGGTGCAGCTTTCCTTAATGGAGTAGCAAGCATATATCCTGGATATAGTATAGGTTATCTAGGGGCTGTAATTGGATTAGTATATGGTTTTGTAGATGCGTTTATTGGATTATTTGTACTAGCTTGGTTATATAATAAGTTAGAATAATTCTTTTTTTCTTTTTTTTACTAGGTCCGGAGGACATGTTTCTACTGGATTTTTATTTTCTAATAGAATTAACTAAAAAACAACATCTTTCTAATAGAATTAACTAAAAAACAACATCAATGGCACGGACGGACTAAAGTCCTACTCGCTTTCAGCTCGCCCGGCCATGTTGTTTTTTAAAATAATAAGAAATTTATTCATTCATCAGCTTCTTAAACTCATCAGGAACATCTTTTCTTAATAGAACATCTATTCTGCTTCTTTCATATGGACATCTTCCTTTTTGGCTTTGTTTTAATCCTCTTGATTTATATCTTGGATAGCCATCAGCAAAAACAGTAACAACAGTTTCATATTTTTCTTTTAATTTTTTTGCAGCAACAAAATTTGAACCAGATGAAATCCCAACACAAAAACCATGTGTCTCTTCCAAATGTCTTGCTGCATCTTTGGCTTCTTCAGTAGAAACACAAATAACTTCATTAATCATTTCATTCATTCCATGTTCACCATTACTTGCAATTGCTGGAATAAACCCATCTCCAATTCCACTAATTCCATGTTCTCCTGGTTTGCCACCACTCATTACAGCTGATTCAGTTGGTTCAACAGCTACAATATGAACATTTGGATTAATTTTTCTTAAAGCTTTTCCTACCCCAATCAATGTTCCACCTGTTCCAACACCAGCAACAAAAGCATCAATTGGTTTATCAGTATAATTAATAATCTGTGCTAATATTTCTTGTCCAGTTGTTTTTTCATGACATTCTACATTTAATGGATTAGAAAATTGGTCAGGATTAAAATAATTTGAATTATTAGCTAGATTATCTCTAATTTGAGCAGCTTCTGCAAAACTTCCTTCTGAGCTACATTCAATTAAATTAGCACCTAACTTTTTAATTATTTCTTTTCTCTCTTCAGTCATATTCTCTGGCATTATAATTGTAACTTTATAGCCCTTTTCTTTGCCAAAATAACTAAAAGCAATACCAGTGTTTCCACTAGTTGCCTCAACTATAGTCATACCAGATTTAAGAATTCCTTTTTTTTCACTTTCTTCAATAATATATTTAGCAATTCTATCTTTAATACTTCCACAAGGATTAGTACATTCTAATTTTGTATAGATTTCTTCAACTTTAATTAATGGTGTATTTCCTATGATTAATGATGTCATTTTTTGTGGTAAGTGGTAATTATATTTAAATTGTTGTTTTTTAATTTTTTTTAAACTGGGTCTGGAGGACGTGTTTCTACTGAAGTTTAATTTTTTAATATCTTAATAATAAATCCAACAACAACCATTGAATTTTTGTTATTCTAATAGAATCAAATTATTTAGAAAACAACATCAATGGCACGGACGGTCTTTACTTCGTAAAGCCCTACTCGCTTTCAGCTCGCCCGGCCATGTTGTTTTTTCAAATATAAAATAAAATCACTTCAGTTTAATTCCTGCTTCATCCAATTGTTCAGTATCAACTTCACTTGGAGAAGAATCCATTAATGATTCAGCATGTTTTGTTTTTGGGAATGCAATTACTTCTCTAATATTTTCTTCTTTACATACCATTGCAGCTAATCTGTCTAAACCAAAAGCAATTCCACCATGTGGAGGAGCTCCATACTTGAATGCATCTAACAAAAATCCAAATTTACTTGCAATTTCATCATCTTTTAATCCAATTGCTTTGAAAACTTTTTCTTGCAATTCTCTACTATGGATTCTTATGCTTCCACCACCTAATTCAACTCCGTTTAATGCTAAATCATAAGCTTTTGCTCTTACTTTTGTTGGATCAGTTTCTAACATAGATAAATCTTCATCTTTTGGAGATGTGAATGGATGATGCATTGCTATATGTCTTTTTGCATCTTCATCATATTCCATCATTGGGAAATCAACTACCCAAATAAAACTCCATTCATCTTCTGGAATCATTTCTAATTTCTTTGCTAAATGTAATCTTAGCTGACCAAGAGCAACATCAGCAATATGATGTTTATGATCTCCAACTATTAATAATAAATCACCAACATTAGCATTTGTTTTTTCAACTAATGCTTTTGCTAATGTTTCATCAAAAAATTTAGCAGACATACCTTCTATTTTTTTATCTTCAATATTATTTCCTTCAGTTCCTTCTTTTGCTTCTACTTTAATCCAAGCTAAACCTTTAGCATCATATATTTTTGCAACTTTTTCAAGCTCATCAATGTCTTTTCTTGAAAATTTAGCACAACCTCTTGCATTAATGCATTTGATTGTACCACCATTTTTAACTGTTTCAGTGAATATTTTAAATGAAGACTTTTCTGCAATCTCATTTATATTTACTAAATGCATTCCAAATCTAACATCTGGTTTATCACTTCCATATTTATCCATTGCTTCTTTGAATGTAATTCTTGGAAAAGGTGTTTTTACTTTTACACCAATTTCATTAAAAACATGTTTCATCAACCCCTCCATTGTTAAGTAAATGTCTTCTTCCTCAACAAAACTCATTTCTACATCTATTTGAGTAAATTCTGGTTGTCTATCTGCTCTTAAATCTTCATCTCTGAAACATCTTGCAATTTGAACATATCTATCAAAGCCACTTAACATTAATAATTGTTTAAATAATTGTGGTGACTGAGGTAAAGCATAGAATTTTCCTTTATGAACTCTACTAGGTACTAAGTAATCTCTTGCACCTTCAGGAGTAGATTTAGCTAAAATTGGTGTTTCTATTTCTAAAAAACCTTGTTTGTCAAAGAAATCTCTACTTGCTTTTACAAGTTTATGTCTTGTTATGATGTTTTTTTGAACACATGGTCTTCTTAAATCTAAATAACGATATTTTAATCTCATATCTTCATTAGTTGTTGTTTCTTCTTCAATATCAATTGGCAATACAGCAGATTTGTTTAAAACATTAACTTTGTCTGTTATTACTTCAATAGTTCCTGTTGTAATATCCATATTATCTTGACCTTGTGGTCTTGGTCTAACTCTTCCAAATACTTGAATGACATCTTCTCTTTTCAATGATTCTGCTAATTTATGTGCATCTTTATCATATTGTGGATCAAAAACTACTTGAGTTATACCATAACGATCTTTTAAGTAGAAAAATATAAGTCCACCTAGATTCTTTACATGCTGTACCCAGCCACATAATGTAACTTTCTTATTATTATCTTTTAAAGCTAATTCTCCGCAAGTATTAGTTCTTAATACAGTTGTTTTTGCCATAGTATATATGGATGTAATAATGGGTTTTTAAATGTTGCTATAATAAGAATGTGTATATATGGTTTAATAGAAAAATTAAAGAAAAAAGAAAAGATTATTTACATGTATCTTTGTAACAATTACATGCTTTTTCAAAAGATTCTATTCTTGCTGTTTTTTTACTACAATGAAACTCTCTTAATTTTCTTTTTGATATGCATGTATCTGTACCACAATTATCCTTAAAACAAGCTGTACCTTTTCTTTTAATGTTTTTTCCGAAAGGTAAACTTTTTGTTGCATCTGTATCACTACATCCTTGAATATTTAATGTAGGTGGATTAGATGTGTGATCATTATTTGTGCCGCTTGTAATAGAAAATACTTCTCCTGTTAAATCTCCATCAGTAACTAATTTACTGCAACCATCTAATATTACAACTAATCCAAATAAAATCATTAAAGTTACTAATACTACTAAATACATAGAATGTTTATGTTTTGCCATTATATTAACCTCTTTTTTATTATTTATTATAATGGCAAAGCTTCAAAATCTTTGATTTTGATTGTTTTGCCATATTATCACCTTTTTATTATAATACTTTAATTTTATGTTTGTTTATATATAAATGTTTTGTAGAAAAAAGATTGATATGATTAAAGTTTAATAAAAAAAAAATTAATCATCCAGATTCAGATTATCAAATGCTTCTTGTGCTTCTACTGAAAAAAGTCCATGGATCTCAATCATGCTATTAAACATAATTAATTCAATTGGAGATGGATCTATCTTATATGTTTCAACTAACATACTAGACATGTCCCAAAACGCACTTGAATCACCACCACATGCATTAAACAAGGATTGAGGATTTTCTTGATATGAATCTTGAGATGAAGCAAAATTGCTTTCGTCACTTAATTGTTCATTTATACAATTTCCACTTTCTTCTCCAAAGATACAAGTCATTAGTGAATTACTAGTTAAGAATCCACATAAACTATTTAATGTGTCTGAATTAATGTTCAAATTCTGACCACCACCAAGAGGAACTCTTACTTCTCTAAATCTACTTTTTTTCTTCTTTTTATCTGGATTTACTGCTGATTTATCATCTTCTCCTAATTTTCTAAATCCTGATTCATCCGCTGCTGATTTATCATCCTCTTCTGGAACTCTTACTTCTTTAAATTTTGGCTTTTTTTTAACACTTCTAAAATAATAATCTTCAGTAGTATCTTCACCATCTTCATTAGATGAAGTTACAGAAACAGAGGTATGTTCTTTTTTATCTTTATCAGACAATTCATTGTATTCTTCTTTAGTTTTAAACTGCCCATCAAATTCTTCAAAATCATCAATTGGGCTGTCATCACTAAATCCTCCTCCAACTTTGAGAAATTTACTAACATCTTGTCCTAAACATGCGTCTAAAATACTATCAGATATAGGGCCTGAAGTTAAATCTGGTTTATCATCAGGACTGAAACTTCCACCTTGTTCAGAAGGCATCCCTGCATTATCACCACCAGTATCTGCAGTTTGTTGATTCATTTTTTTTGTTGCTAAGAAACAACCAATATCACCGCCAGAACTACCTGATAATCCTAATCCTCCAAAACCACCTGTTGAACTTCCAAATGAAAAGCCTTCTTTTTCTAATATGTCTTCTAATATATCATCTACAATCAATTTAGTCATTGATTTAATTGAATCTCTTGGTAAACCCATACCTTTTGCTAACATAAAATCCCCTATGATAATCATGTTTGCTTGTTTATGGATGTCGATGTTTGTATCACTATATATTCCATCAATATTTCCCATTGCTTCGTGAAGTTCTTCTTTAGTGTTGCTATCTCTTGCTATTTTTGGGTATAACCAACCCTTATTAAAATGATATTGAAATTGACTTAATGTTGTTTCAGGTGTTAATAACTTATTAATTGAATATTGTGAATATGCTGGGAAAAATACAATACTTCTTGACAAGGTTGCCATGTTTTGTTTTAATGTAGATTTCTGACAATTATTCATCTCAGAAGCTTCACATATTTCTAATTCAATAGTAGACATTTCATCCATTAACTTCATAGCTGTTGGATATCTGACATTGTTATTAATTTTTTGTACTCCTTTGTAAGCTTCTCCTGCTAGATTATCACCAACTATTGTATTACAGCCATCTAACACTACAACTAAACCAAATAAGATAATTAGGGTTGCTAATACCACTAAATACATAGAATGTTTATGTTTTGCCATTATATTAACCTCTTTTTTATTATTTATTATAATGTTCTAGTTTTATGTTTATTTATATATAAATGTTTTTATAATAAGAATAACTTTTATATACAAATACATTTATTTAACCTAATATGGACAAACTCTTTACAATCAGAGCAATTATATTTCTTACTGCAAGTTTATTATTAACTCTGTTTCCTAAGAAAGTATTATATTGGCAGCAAAAGTTTGTTAGTTTTTTAGTTACTAAATTACATTTTAAATTTATGGAACTATTTGCTGAACATCGTGAAGAAGAAGGAACTCATGCAATAAGAATTATTGGTATATTCTTTTTAATTGTTAGTATTGGATTGTTTGTATATGCTTATTTTAATTAAGGCAAAAGACATGTTTCCAAATCTTCTTTTTAGAACAAAAATAGCCTGACGGCCAGAATTAAAAACTAATCTCTTCCTCTTTGTCCAGTATACAAATCTTTTACTAAATTAACATCAGAAATATCATTAATATCTCTATCTTCTCTTAATCTAACAAATCTTGGAAACCTTAATGCATAACCTGATGAATATTTTGTAGATTTTTGGATTTCTTCATAATGTACTTCTATTACAACAGTTGGTTTAACAGTAATAGTTTTACCTTTCTCTGATTTAATATTAGGTTTTAACATTTCAGTAAGCTGATTAAATGTAACACCTTCTTCTTCTAGCTCTTTAATTCCAGTTCCTACTTTTCCCATCTCTACTAATTTGCCATCTTCATCTCTACATGCAACAACAAAGCTAGTTAACCAACCACTTCTTTTACCTTCTCCCCATTCTGCTCCAACTATTACTAAATCTAATGATTCCATTACTGGCTTTAGTTTAACACCAAAACCAACTCTTGAACCTGGTTTATAGATAGCATTCAAGTTTTTAGCCATCAACCCTTCATTACCTGCATCTAATGATGCTTGATAGAATTTGTTAGCTTCTTCTTCTTTATCAGTAATCATAATTCTAGATAAAACTATTTTTCTTGGTGCAGGATTTATTATTTTACCTAATAATGCACGTCTTTTATGAAATTCTTCTTTCAATAAACTTTTCCCATCATGATAAAGAATATCAAACACATTAACTTCTACTGGAAATTTATCAGCAAGTTCTTTAATATTATATTTTCTTCTAATACGCTGAGAAATACTTTGAAAGGCCATGTATTGTGTTGTTTTTTTGTTAAAACCAACTGCTTCGGAATCAAGAATTGCATTTTTAACATTAACATGTTCTTTTACATACTTTACAACATCTGGGAATTGTTCTGTTACATCTTCAAAACCTCTTGTGAATAAAACAATTTTCTCATCAATAATATGAATCTCTAATCTGAATCCATCATATTTGTATTCTAAAGCGCAAGGTGTTTTAACTCTTTCAAATGCATCCTTAATATTCTGGGCTTTTTGATAAAGCATAACTTTAATTGGTTTTCCTAATTTAATATCTATACTTTTTAATCCTTTCAATCCTTTTTCTCTTACTACTAATACAACTTCTGACCAGTCATTTGTAATATTGTATGCTCCCTCTACATTTTCTAAGAAATAATTAAATAATTCTCTTGCTAATTCTTTGTTTTCAGTAGCAATTGATTTAGTTTTTAATATTGATATTTTATCAAATTCACTTTTAGTTTTAATCACTTTATCTACTTTAATTCTTTCTTTAAATTTTTCAATATCTTCTTTACTCAATTCTTTACCTTTGTCCATGAAATAATATTTGTTGCCTTCTCCTGTTAATTCTAAATTTGCAATTAATGGGAATTGCGCCCAAACAATTGCATCTCTAATACTTCCTTGACCAACTCCTACCCTTAGATCTTCTAAAACCGTTCTAACAATATATTTTGCTTCTAAAGGCTTTGCACTTGTCAATAATTCTGCAACTAATTTAACTTTTCTATCAACTGTGCCTGAACCTTCTAATGATGCAAGTTTTTGTAAGTTACTAGAAACTTTATTAATACTAAGATCTTGAGAAAATAATGTTGCTTGTTTCTTTTTTCCAGTATATTCTTCTGCAACTAATCCTAAATCACCTGTCTTTTTCCACTTTTCTTCAATTTTTCCAGTATCAATACCTGTTGAAATATTAATTGCCTTTAATACTAAACGAGAAGCCATACCAACTTTACGTTTATCCCAAGCTGGAAAAACTTTACCTTCTAACAGAAGCATGATTAATGGAACATCTTCATCTTTAGTTTTTTTAATTAATTGAGAAACATAATATGTTTTTTCTAATCTTTTTGAAGTAGACTCTAATTGATTATATATTTCACATAGATCATTGTATTTCATACTGATTTGGGTTATATTGGGATATATATAGTTTGTGGTGGAAATTCATTATTTCTATCTTAACATAACCTCTCTTTTTTTTACTAGGTCCGGAGGACGTGCTTCTCAGGAAAATTCTTTTTATTATAGTATAATTAACTTAAAAAACCCTAGTGAATAAAACCTCCTCCTACCCACTAATTGTAAGAAGGAAAAGAATTAAAAGAAAGAAAAAATAAAACAAATACAACTATTAACTAAAATCAGCGTCGTACAAAACATTATTGTTACTGTGGTCTGTTTCTTCAAATTGACCATTAGAAGAAATAATTAGCTTGATAGCTAAACTTTCTTTAGCACCAAACATACTCATTAATGGGTATTGTATTAATTCTTTAGGGATATTATTAATATCCATTTCATATGTTTTTTCTTCTCCCATTAATATAGAAGTTTCTTCAATAATGCCCATAGAAGTACAATCTATTTGACCACTCCACGGCTTTATATCACATAATTCGAATTTTACCTGGAAAGCTTGATTTATGCTATCTCCATTGTTTTTAACAGTTACTTCTAAATTAACAGGCTGATCTTTTTCAAGTGGTTTTGGTGAATAATCATATTCTGATATTTCTAAATCAAAATACCCTAATTTATTATTCATTATTGTTTCCATATTATTGTCTTCAACTTTTTGAAGGGGTTTAGCTAATTTATTAAGTTGATCTACTTTTTTAATTGGTGTTTTTTCTTCAGCTGCTGGTTCAATTGTTAACAAATTATCATTTTCATTTGTTTCAGTTATCAAATTGTTTGGATCAACTTCAACTGTGATTTCATTAGAATTTACAGCATCAGATGTCACACCCATATAACCATATTTCCAAGAACCTATTTGTTTACAAACACCTGGATAAATAAGAGGTGAATAAGTTAGTTTATTTTCTTTTCCTGCGAAAGAATAAACAATTTCAAAATTATTTACACCAATATCTCCTGTATTACAAATAGTTGCAAATACATTACTTGCTCCAATACTAATTTTATCTACTTTAATATTAATGTTCTGAATCTCTTCATCTGCAACAACTTCTTCTACACACACTCCATTAACACAAGCACATTCATGTAAAGAATGGAAAACAACTACTGGATTTCCTGTATTACAATTTATCTCATGAAGGAAAGATGATTCATATACTGCTTCTGAGCTAATGTCTTTTTCTAGTACACAAGAATCTTCTAATGTAACAATTTGATTTTTATAAACTGTCTTATATCCTGTTGCTTCTCCCTTTATATTTGGATTATCTCCACCATCTGTCTCTGTACATTTAAATTCTTCTACTGCTACAACTTCTTCTGCCTCTACATCACCAAAAGTAGGTGCCATATTAGCATAGTTATTTTCTTCATTGGTTTCTTCAATTTGTCCATCTCCATCAACTAAAAATGTAATTAATATTTGCTCTTTACCAACACCTGGATTATACTCTATTTTATCTTGCGGGATATCAACGTCAACTTCATAAGTCTTTTCTTCTCCTGATAACATTGATGTTTCTTCAATACTACTAACCAAACTACAATCTCCTAAATTTCCAGGTTTACAAATCTGAAATTCTATTTGGAAATCTTCATTTATGTTATCTCCATTGTTTCTAACCAGTGCTTTTAATTTAACTTTCTCCTCTTTTTGAAGAGGTTTAGGCATACTACCATAAGCATATATTTCTAAATCAAAACCCTCACTCTGGGTTTCTTCCTCTAGGATTTCTTCTTCAACAGCTTCTTCTGCCTCTACTTCTTCTTCACCAAGATCTACTCCAAAAATATTTTTTATAAGAGCTATTAACTTATCTATGAAACCCTGTGCTTCTTCTAATTGTTTAACAACATCTTCACAAATCCCATTAATACATTGATTACTTATACACTCAAAATTATTTTGACATGATTCTTCTAATTCTTTTTGTTGTTTCCATTCACTATCTATGTCACAATATATTGCAATTTCATCAACTGTTAATTTTGTCCAGAAAGGTGCACATGAATCTTGTTCAGTTATGCAACCATTACAATCTATTTCCTCTATTGCTTCTTCTTCATAAGCTTCATTTTCATCATTAACACATGCACCATCTTTGCAAATATCTCCACTAACACATGCAACTAAAGTTGGTTCACCTTGATTTAAATCATTACAAAACATTTCTCGTACTTTTATATTACTAACACATGTATCTTTTGTTGGACTATCTTCACCTGCAACTAAATAATTTGTTTTGACTTCTCCAAATATCTCTGGATTTACACCACCATCTGAATCTATACATTCATCATCTTCTTCAATTTCAACAAATTCTTTACCACTATATTCTTTTTCTTCTTTTTTAACACAATTTGTGTATAATATATGGTAATAATCATATTCAGTGCTTATTGCTGCTTGTATATTGTCATCTGTTGACCAATCCATTACTGGGCCGTATTCAAGCCATATAAAATCATCTCCATATGTCATACATACACTACCTTCTGGTCTTTCTTTACAATTACCTGTATAACTTTCTTTTTCTATGTAATCTGTTGGACAATTTCCTTTAGTTACTTCTTTTTCTACTTTCTTAACACAATTAGTGTTTAAGATGTGGTGATAATTATATTTTCCACCAATTGATATTTGAGAATTACTATCTGTTGACCAATCATAAATTGGACCTTTTGCAAGCCAGATAAATCCATCATCATAAGCTATACAAACCATTCCTTCTGGTCTTTCTTTGCAATTTTTAGTATAACTTTCTCTTTTATCGTAACCATCAAGACATGCAACTTCTTCTTCTCTTGCAAGTTCTTGTTCCCTAGCTTCTTCCATTTCTCTCGCAAGTTCTTCTTCTCTCGCTTCTTCCATTTCTTTCGCAAGTTCTTCTTCTCTTGCTTCTTCCATTTCTCTCGCAAGTTCTTCTTCTCTTGCTTCTTCCATTTCTCTCGCAAGTTCTTCTTCTCTTGCTTCTTCCATTTCTCTCGCAAGTTCTTCTTCTCTCGCTTCTTCATCTCGTGTATCTTCTGCTGCAGTTGAAGCTCTACCAGTGGTATCTCCTCTTATAGCCATTCCTGTAATAAGTGAATTTCCTTTTTCACCAAATAATGCTTTTTGAGAAAAAGCACCATTAACTGTTAATACAATACCAACAATTGCAATAATAGCAACTATTGCTAACAAATATTTAGAATAATTATTTTTTTTCATCTTATCACCTTTTTTTTAATATAAATAGTATTTTCTATATTATATAAACTATAGTTTATAAATATTACTAATAATATTAAAAATAATAAAAGAAAGAAAAAAGCTAACCCATTAAGTCTTCGACTTCATCAGTTAGATCATAGTCATTTAATAACCATATTGTTTCTGCACTACCATAGCCACCTTTTGCGAGGTAAGTTACAAGTTCTTTTTCTGAATTGAAACAAACAACACCATATGCATAACCATCTTCATTTTCCACATAATAACAATCTCTATCTGCTGCATTTAGTACAAACACTTCAGTTTGAAAATTAGTATTTACTTTTGTAACAATATCATTCATTTTCGGGAATAATGCAATTTCACTAGTTTGCAGCATTTCTAATGTGCAAGGTTCTGTTTTTTCATCTCCCTGTCCTGAGAAATGATATTCTCCTGAACATGCAGTAAATTCTCCACTTGCAACACCATAACTTACTTCCCAACTTCTATCTCCACCTGGAGAGCCATAGCTAAAATCAAAATTAACTGAATATTCATCAGGTATATTTATATTTACACCACCTAATTTTACCTTTAATTCTTCCTCTGGTGTTAAAGGACCATATCTATCATGTCTATCGTTGCACCCTAAAATTAGGAGTGTTAAAGCCATTATTATTCCGAATATTAGTATTTTTTTCATCATAAACCACCTAAAAGAAAAGAAAACTTATATATTTTATTACTTTTACTATAATTTCAACTCAAATTGAACTATTCATAGGGTATTTATATCAGCTAGTATATTAAGTAATTATTAAATTCATGGAGGATGATAATTATGGAACATAAAATAATACATTGGTTTGCTTTTGGAGCAATTTTATTGCTGTTATTGGGTATATTTTATTCAATGGGGGCAAAAGACATAACAGTTACAACAAATGTTGTAAACAAGATTAGTGTTAGTGGTGATGCTGAAACAGAAGTAATGCCAGATGAAGTTGTGATTAGATTAAGTGTTGTGACAGAAGGTAAAGAAGCTGAATCTGTTCAAAATGAAAATGCAAATAAAATGAATGCAGTTATGGAAGCATTAAAAAAAGTTGGAATTAAGGAAGATGAAATAGAAACAACAGGTTATAATCTTTACCCTTGGAAAGAATATGATTATAATTTAAGAAAACAAATTGATAAGGGTTACAGATTATCACAAACAATTACCTTAACAACATCAGATGTTGACAAAACAGGAGAATATCTAAGTGTTGCTGTTAAAAATGGGATTAACCAAGTGGATAATGTCAATTTCCAACTTTCAGATGAATTAGAAAATCAAGTTAAAGATGCATTAGTGGCAGAAGCAACAACCAATGCAAAGGAAAAAGCTAAAACTTTAGCCGAAAATTTAGAGATTAAGGTTGGAAAAGCAATTTCAGTTTCAGAAACAAACTATAATGTGCCAAGATATTATGCAGGTGGTTTTGATGAAACAGCAGAGATGGCAGTAATGTCTGATTCAGTATCTAAACTCAATGCTGAAAATGTTGAAGTTACATTAAGAATTAATGTTGATTTTGCAATTGTTTAATTTTTTCTTTCTTTTTTTCTTTTTTAACAGGCCGTGAGGCTATTTTTGTTGTTATTAATTTATTTTATTATATTATTCCTTTTACTATGTTAATGAAAAAACAACAACAACCAAGGCACAGACGGACTTTACTATGTAAAGTCCTACTCGCCTAACGGCTCGCCTGGCCAAGTTGTTATTTTTCCTATAAGCAATTAAATAATTTTAAATTCTTATTATAACCTACATATTACCAATAACATTTTTAAATACTAACAACAAACATAACTTTCATGTTAACAGAATCATTAATATTCATTATTGGAGTTATCATTGTACTTTTCTTAGCCCATATTATCATTAAGAATTCTGTTGAGTTAGCAAAACATTATGGTCTAAGTGGAACTTTCATTGGTCTTACAATACTTTCTATTGGTACAAGTATTCCTGAAATCATGACACATATTATTGGGAGTATTGATATTTTAAAAGATCCCTCGCAGATGAACACACTCTCTAGTTTACTTATTGGAACTAATATTGGTTCAGATGTTTTTCAACAAAATTTTGTTCTTGGTCTGATTGGTATTGTAGGTACAGTTATTGTTATTAGGAAAAATTTATTTCCTCAAATGGGGGCATTGATTGGAGCTGCATTGTTATTGTGGGTATTTTCTTTAGGTGGTTTTATATCAAGAACTGAAGGTGCAATATTATTGATTGCTTATCTTGGATATCTATTTTATTTGAAGACAGGAAAAATTAATGAGAAATTTAAAGCAGTAAACCATTTAACAAAAAAGCAAGTTTCATGGGCGATTTTACTTGTTATTGTATGTTTTATTTTAATGGGTTTTGTTTCTGATCAAGTCTTGAATGCATCAACATCATTAGTTGCAGCATTACCAATAAGTGCATCATTCTTTGGAATTATTTTATTAGGGATTTCAACAGCTCTGCCAGAATTGACAACTTCACTTATTGCTGTAATGAAAAAACATGAAGGAATGTCTGCAGGGATTTTGATTGGAAGCAATATTACAAATCCTTTGTTTGGTATTGGTTTAGGTGCAATGATTTCTCAATATACTGTTCCAAATGTTATTGTTTTCTATGATTTACCAATAAAATTAGCAACTGCATTTTTAATATATTATTTCTTGTGGAAAGATGAAGATATTAGCAAAAGAGATGGTGCAATATTAATTGGGTTGTTTTTAGTTTATTTATATTTTAGATTGCAATTTTTCCCTGTGGATTTTTAATTGTGTGTTTTTAATTTTCTTTTACTTGGTCCGGGGGACGTGTTTCTCTGGAATTTTTTTAATTTTCTTATTAGTATAACTCTTTTAATAATAACTTGAATCCCTAGTGAAAAAATAATCCCCCCTCCTAAGAGCCCCCAACCACCTACCCTTTTATTGTAAGGAGGAAAAAATTAAAGTGAGAAAATAGAATAAAATGAAATCAGTAGAACTTGTTTACTAATATCTTGTTATAATCATGGGAACTTATTCTCTATAATAACTTGCAGCATCCTCTGGTGTAACAGAATTAATAATTGTATTTGTTCCAAATTCAAATCCTGCCCATTTTGAAATCCTGGGTAATAATTCAATATGGAAATGAAACTGCCTTTCTTTACCAGTACCATTATGTAAGTAAAAGTTAAATGATGCATCCATGTTTTTTAATTTCAATAAAATCTTTTTTAATAATTCAGCAAGATCAAAAAGTTCTTCTTCATTTAATTCTTTTACACTAATAACATGTCTTTTTGGCATAAACCTAACTTCATAAGGCATTCTAGATGCATATGGAGTAAAACAAACAAATGTGTTATTTTCAAAAACTTTTCTATCACTTGTTTTTTCAATATTTAAAATTTTACAATAAGCACAATGTGGTTCTGTATTATTTTTGGCAGCATTTTCTGCATATTTTTTTACAGCTTCTTCTTTTTCTTTAATGATTGTTGGAACAATATTATAAGCTACTATTTGTGAATGAGAATGTACAATACTAGTGCCTGCATCTTTGCCGTGATTTTTGAATACAATTACATATTTTATATTCTCTTGTTTCTCTAATTCATTGATTCTTAAAACATATGTTTTGAAAATATCAACTATGTCTTCAATATTTAAATCAACTAATTGTTTTTTATGATCTGAAGTTTCAACAACAATTTCATGCTTTCCAGTTGCATTTGCAAATGTGAAAAATTCATTATGTGTTTTTATTTCTGCATCTCCATCACTAACAGCTGCAAACTTATTTGGAAAAACTCTTATCTTCCATGTGTTTTTCTTTTTTTTATCATCATCTTTGTAATTTAGACGATAAATTTCTTCTGGGGTCTTATTTTCATTTCCTGGACAGAAAAAACATTTTTTTATTGCATCTTTTTCGTCTTCATTAGAATCAACAATATCATGTTTAAATTGATGAGGTCTTTGACCTCTTTTTGGAGAAATAATTACAAACTTATTCAATAAATAATCTTTTCTTAACTCAGTCATTTTTCCCTACACTTTCAATTGCTTTATTGTGTGCTTCAAAATAATATTTGACAAATTCATTCCAGTCTGCTAAATTTGCAATCTTTTTAGAGATCATTTTTTGTTCAACTCTTTCTTTTTCTTTTAATAGTGTGTAATCATGCAATGTCTTGGAAAAATCATTGATAACTTTGTCTTCGTTTATACCAAATCTTTTTAATACAAATATTCCTTTGTCTCCTTTTTCTTTACTGACTAAAAATCTTCCAAATCCACCTAAATCTGTTGTTAATGAAGAAACACCTAATGCTCCACTTTCTAATGGTGTGTAGCCCCATGGTTCATAATAGCTTGGGAATAATCCTAAATGACAACCTGTAAGTGCATCATAATATGGTAAATCTGTAAGGCCATCTATACCTGTTAGATAAACTGGATAAGATATAACTTTTACTTTATCATCTTTTTTGTTGTCTAAACCTTCTGCTTTTAATGCATTAATTATCTCATCGTGTTCTTCTCCTGGTAAATTATGTGTTGATAATGGTGGATTTCCAGATTTGGAAAAATTTAATTTTAATTTTCGTGCTTCTAACAAGAATTCTTCTGGAAATAAATTACTAGAAGTAAAATGGTCTGCTGCTTCAATCTTTTCATCTTTACTTTTAACTAAATGCATAAGAATTTTATGTTGTATATCTTCCTGATTGCTGTTAACAAAATCTTTTAATCTGTTAAAGTTCATTTTATTTTCTGATAATTCAATCTTTGCACCATGGACCTCTCTAGGGATCCAGAAAAATGCAATTACTGTTTTTTTTGAATCATTTTCCTGCATCATTCTGTTTAAATTACCTAATGCCTTAATGAAAATATCTATTCCTTTATTCTTGAATTCATACCTGCCAACAATAAAAAACAATAATGTTTGTGATAAATCAAAGGAATAATATGGGAAAAAGTAATATGCAACAAATTCTCTTATTTTATCTCTGTAAATTCTATGTTTTATTGATAATTCTTCAAAGCTTGGAAACTTTTCCATGTCTAAGCCGTTTAATAAAATCACATCTGCTTTTCTTCCTAATATCTTTTCAGCTTCCATTGAAGTAATTTCAGAAACCGTTGTAAAAACATCAGCATTTTGTGCACATGCAAACTCTGTTAAATATTTTTCCTGTATGTTGTATTTGTAAGCTTCTTCTTTAGGATTTAGGTTGTTAAGCTCTGAATATAATTCTCTTCCAACTGCACATAATGTTCTGCCAAGCATTGTTGCGTGTGTTGTAAAAACAGTTCCAACATTGGATTTTTTATTGATTAAATATAATAATGCAAATCCTGCCATCCATTCATGACAATGTGTAACTATTTTTTTCCCTTCATTATTTTGCTTAGCATATTTTTCAATTAATATTCCAGCTGCTGTTGACCATAACATTGGTTCTTCAAATGTCCACCCTGCATTTAATGAATCAATGCCAAAATTATCCCAAAATAATTTTTTAAAATCATTTGTTTTTTTTGAAAAACCTGAAACATCTAACAAGATTGCATTTGGTTTCCCTTTAATTTGCCATTCTCCAAAATGACATTTAATCCCCATGTCTGCTAATTCATTAAATATTCCTGCAAAATTTTCAGGTGGATCAAGTTCATTAAAAACTTCTTTTGCTTTTTTCTCTACATAAGGTCCAATTAAGAAATAATTTTCATATGCTTTATTGATTAAGTCTGCTTTTGACTTTACAACTGTATAAATCCCACCTACTTTGTTGCAAATCTCCCAACTTACCTCAAATAACACATTAGCCTTTGGACTATCCATATTAGTTATAATTTATTATTATTTATATAAGGTTTTAGGACTATTGGAGAGTGGTTTTTGTGAAAGGCTTGTTGGGTTTGTGAGGCTTGTTGGGCTTGTAGGGCTGTAATGGCCTTCCAAAAAATATATTAATCAATAAACAAATAGAACTTAAGTACATGAAAAACATAACAAAGAAACACATAGTTTTATCTATATTTGTGTCTATTTTAGTTATTCTCCTAATCCCTATTGTACGTGCTGAAGTTTTAGGTCCTGGTGAAACATTATTAAAAGTAGTAGAATGGATTATTATAGTCTTTAAATTTCAATGGTTAACTCAATTAGGTGAACAATCAGTTATTGCTTTTGTTAGATTTTTAATATTTGTCTTTATTGCAAGAGTTTTATACTTAACTATAACAACAGCTGGTCAAGGAAGAATTGATAATAGAACTGCAGGTATATCAAGTATTATTTTATCACTAATTGGGGCAGTTGGTATTCCTGATACATTAATTAAAACAGTTGTTTCATTATATTCAACACTTGCAATTATGTTTATGTTAGGATTTATTGTTTATATTTTTATTTTAGCACATAGGAGGTTTCCTGGTGTATCAATGTTAAATAGAATTATATTAGTTGCTATTTATGTTATATCCTCTATTTTAATGGCAGTGTTAGCTGTCAATATTACAGCTGGTTAAAAAAAATGGTAGAACAAGTATTTCAAGAAACAATGATACAAGTTGTATCGTATGCACAGGTTATGTTATTTGTAGCTATATTTTGGCAGGTTTATCAAATAATTCAAATTATGCGTGGTGATCCAACTCCTATTCTAAAAGCAACTGAACGTCAAGCAAGAAGAAAGGAAAAACAGCAAAGAAGAAAGTTGTTGTGGATGAAAAGAGCAGAAAAAACAGAAGTTCAAGAAGATGAATTAGAAATTAAAGATGAAAAAGCATTGATTGGATTATTAGAACAGGCATTAGGTGATTTAAAACAACAACATGGTACAACTGAAATTAATCATCTGTTAACGCATTTTGCAAAGATTAGATCTAGGCTTGGACATTTGGAAAAATTAGAAAGGGAAGAAATAAAAAATTATAAAAACTTTTTACAAGATGGACCTGATCATAAAAGATTATGGTTAGAGATACAAAAAGAAGGTAAATTAACAATATTAATTGAACAATTATTAATGAGAGCTGAACAAAACTTAACAGCTAATCCTAATTTAGCAGAAAAAGACATTGTTACAATGATTAATATTCTTAAGAGTTTGATTGTGGAAGAGAAGAAACAAGAAAAAATTATATCTTAGCTTAAACTTCTTTAATTTTTTTATTAATTACATCTTTTATAAGTAATGGTTTTCTATGATTAACAAGTAATAAAAAAATGTATTTTGATATAATTCATGAAAAATTATATAAATAAGCATTTGAATAACATGTGTAAGTTATTAAGATTATAAGAGATATTACTAATATATGAAAATTACTTATAATAAAAGAAAAATATTTGAATTACTAATAAATGAGGTGTAAAGATGAAATATAAGAAATTAGGATTATTATTGCTTCTATTTTTTGTAGTATCAATTTTTGTTGTACCACTTGTAAGCGCTTCAGTTGTTTCTCCTGGAGAGTTTTTGGGAGATATTGGAGATAAGATATTGACTGTATTTAAATTTAATTGGATTCATAATAAGGGGCAGGAAGCAATTGGTGCATTTATGAGAATATGTATTTGGTTGTTTATCTTTACTATTTTGTTTGCAGCCTCACAACAAATATTTGGGGCAATTGGTTTAACATACCAAAGAAATATTGCTATTGTGTTAGCTATAATAATAGCGACGATTTCATCTATATTTATTCCTATAGGTTTGTTGTTAGCCATAGGGGAGATTTATTCAACGATTGCAGTGGTGATTATGTTTGGTATAGTAGTTTTTACAATTGGTTTATTTTATCAAAGAACTTGGGCTTTGCCTGGTAGATTTTGGATTATTGTAAGATTATTTGTATTATTGTTCATGTGGTTTATCTTGGCAATAATTACAACTGCTGTTGAAGGGGGTCTTTAAAATGATAAGCATGGGTATATTATTCACACATTTTGCAGGATGGCTCTCAATTGTACTTGTTTTTTTGTTTTTTTTTGAAATATTCAGATTAGCTACATATGGTAAATCAGCACATACACCAGGAGAAGCAAAAACTTTGAGAGTTAAGGACAAAAAAGCTTTGAAAGAAGCAGAAAATGCTCAACATCAAGAAATTAAGACTGCTAATGAATTATTAGGACAATTAAGGTTTTTGTTAGCTGCTACTTTGAAAGGAAGACCAGCAATGGATCATGTTGGTTTTGCTGCAAAAATTGAATTAGTACATCAAGGAATAGATGTTCTTGAACAATATGAAAAACGTGAAGAAGAAGATGAAAAAAAGTTAAGGATGATTCATGGGAAAGGTAAAATTAAGAATCTGCTTGAAGAGGAAGATGATCTATTAGAAATGCTTGAAAAAGTTATTGTAGAAACAAAAGTAATGTATAGTGGCGGTAAGGCAGGACCATTACAAGAAAAACAATCACACATCATTGCTTCTTATATTAGAAAAGCAATACAGATTGTTGAGCATATAATAACCATTAATGGAGAAGAAATAGCAGCTGAACAAAGTGGACAAGCAGAACTTGGACAACAAAGTAGTCAGGCAAGAACTGCTGGTGCAAGAGAAATTCGTGAATTAACAGTAATTGGAAATTTATTGCTGAAAATGAAGGAAGTTTCTGGCAAAATTGAAGCTGATATTGGTCCAGATTCTGGACATAATGAATTTATCGAAATAAAATCATTAGCCACTCCTTTGATAGTTGTTTTGAATAATTTTGAAAAGCATGAAAAAATTGCTCAAAAAGATGAAGCATTATTTAATGAGATTGTTATGGACCATAATCTTGATGTAGATGCTGATCATGAACATAATTTAGCTCATCTATTGCATAAGCTTATAGCTATCTTTGAGAGAACTATTCCAGATGATGAGGGTAATTTTGGTTTACCTGAGAAACAAGAAACACTAAAAGTTATTCATCGTATAAGACAGATCATTGAACAAATGCTTTTAGTTAATCAAGATTGGTTGGATGAACTTGAAAGAGATGAAAGAGGAGCTTTATAATCATCGGCATAATTTTTTATTTTCTTTTTTAAATTATCGTAGTGATGTGAAATAAATAGGGGGAAACATGAACAAAAATATATTAATCTTTATTATGTGCTTATTGGTTATTTCTATTGCTTTAAGTCCTATTGTTTCTGCTAAATATAATAGTGAAGATGAGATTAAAAGAGGGCATATTCATCTGTTAGCTGTTTCAGAAGGAACAGAACAAGGCAGCTTAGCTGATCTGTATTTAGAAATTAGACCTGGTTATGGTAATGTTTATATTGATACTTTTCCATTAACTAAAATGGATACTCAGTTAAGTACAAGGTTTGCTAAACAAGTTGCATGTAACTTCTTAAATAAAGATTGTAGTAAATATGATTTTTTCTATACTATCAAAGCTGGAAGTTCAATTATTGGTGGTCCAAGTGCAGGTGCAGCATCTGCAATGCTGACTGTTGCATTATTGGAAGGAAATGAATTTGATGAAACTGTTACAATCACTGGAACAATTAATACTGGTGGTATTATTGGAAATGTTGGTGGTATAAAAGCAAAAATAGAAGCTGCTGCAACAAATAATATTACAAAAGTTTTGGTGCCAATAGGAAGTGCATTTGTTTTAAATGAAACAAAATTAAATAATACATATGAAGAAATTATTCAAGTTATAAGTAATAAAAATGTTAATGGAAGTGGTAATGGGAGTAATAGTAACAATGAAAGTATTTTGAATAATACTCAAGGTGAAACAAATAATGTTAATGAAACAGATAATGTTATTGATATAATTAACATATCACAAAGAAATGTTTCTGATAAAGTTGATTTAGTGGAATTTGGGAATGAATTAGGTATAGAAGTTATTGAAGTTCTTACTTTAAGGGATGCATTAAAGGAGTTTACAGGAAAAGAATATGAAAAACCAGCTGGTGAAATTCAGTTGGAAGAGTTTTATATTGATACAATGAATAAAATTGGTGAAGAGATTTGTTCAAGAACTAAAGAGTTGGAAAATAAATTATTTGAAACTATTGAAGCTGGTGAAGGGGTAATAAGTAAAGAAGATTTAGTTAATATCAGTTCATATAACCAATCAATGGAGTTAATTAAAAATGCAGAATTGGCTATCGAATTAAATCAAACATATGCTGCTGCATCATATTGTTTTGGGGCTAATATTAATTTGGATAATTTAATTTTACTTAATGCTAACCTAACTGAGCAAAAGAAAATAAAAAAACTAAATGAATTAATTGATGCAATTAATAATTCTAATGTGATTATTGATGAGATGAACTTAACTTCATTTAATGATCTGCAAACTTTCTTGATTGTTAAGGAAAGGTTAATTGAAGCATTTAATACTTGGGAACGAGCAATTGAAGCAGCAAATGAAAATAAAACAAATTTGGAATATGAAATAGCTTATGTTACTGAAAGATTGTTTAGTGCTTATTCTTGGTCATATTTTTTCAATACAACAGATGATGAATTTGTAATGGATGAAGAAGTTATGAAGGGATCATGTCAAACTATTGTTAATGAAGCACAAGAAAGATTAGAATATTTTAAATTATTGTATCCTTATCCTTTACCTTTACTTGATTCTACATCTAAAGAAATTGATAGGGCTTTAACAAGCTTTAACAATAACAAATTTAGAATTTGTTTAATGCATGCATCTAAAGCAAAATCAGAAATAGATGCTGTTCTTAGTACTATTAATTTAGAAGATGATGAATTACAAAGATTATTAGATGCCAAATTAGAATTAGTTGAGCAAGTTATTCTTGAACAACAACTAAAAGGATTATTTCCTATACAGGGTTATAGTTATTATGAATATGCAAAGGCATTAGGGGAAAATGATAAGGTTTCAGGTCTAATTTATTCACAATATGCTTTGGAATTTAGTAATTTGAATTTATATTTTGAAAGAATTGAAGAAGTTGATGAATGGGATGTTTTTATTGACTATTTAAGTGAGTTTTTTAATGTAAAAACATTGGTTGCTTTTATTATTGGGTTTGTGTGTGCTTCTTTTGTGTTTATAGGCTATTTGTTTGTAAAAGATACGAAAAAACAAGTAAAAAAAGCAGATAAAAAAAATTTATCAATGAAAAAAAGTTCTAAAAATATAAAAATTAAAAAAAACAAAAAAACAAGAAGAAAATAATTTTCTTAGTTTAATATAGTTCTAGCTTCTATACTAAGGTTCCATAAGCTTTATAAACATTCTAGGCAAGTATAATAGTAAAGGTTCGTGTTTTGGTTCGTGTTTACCTTTGTTTTTTTTTATTCATTTTTATTTAATCATGAATAATACTTACTAGCATTTGCCGGGAAAAAGGGCAGTATTTAACTGAAAATTAACAGAAAATCAGCAAAAAAGTAGCAAAATTATATTAAAATTACCTTTAAAGTGCATAATACCACTATACAGTGTTTACAAAAACGAAAGATTTATATATGACCATACCTACTGAATAGTAGAGACAAAAAATGAGCGTATGTTCATTTTTTAAGCTTATTGGGTAAAATCACTCTGATAAGCTGTTTTTTGGTAAAAACAAGACGTATTTAGGCTTAAAAAAGCCAAATTTGTTTTAATTTGTCCTAATCACCTCTTTTTCCCGCGCAGGCGCCTTTCGGGGTGTTTGTGTGGGTTTTATAGTCTCTTAACACCTCTTTCCCTGGCAAGCTTCTTCGGAAGTTTGTCGAGGGAATTTTTATTCATTCTTTCAATCTTAGTTTTCATACCCATAATTATATAAAATACCCCTCAAATATAGCTTAAATGATGGTAAAATCTACAGTATGTAAGAAATGTAATAAATCAACAAAACTAGAGTTTTGTAATGGATGTTTCCTTGATGTTATATATAAAAGACTTAGAAAGCATATTAGGGCTAACCAATATATTAAAAGAAATGATCATTTGTTAGTAAAAGATGAATTAACTAAAAAAATATTTCCATCTATTCTTAATACACCAGTTACTATTAAATTTAAAGGTAAATTACTGCCAAGATACAAAGAAATTCTTACTATTTGTTTAGATGATATTGAAGAATTATATTTGGATAAACTTTTCCATGGAAAAAGCTTTAAAATGAAATTTTCTAAACAACAAATACCATTATATATTTGTTTGACTAAAGAAGAATTACAAAGACTGGCAAAATTTCATAAAATTAAATTACCTAAAAGAAAAAAAACATTGATCTCTGAATTTCTGGATTATTTTGAGAAACAAGTTCCTGGAACTAAGTTTAATATTAAAAAAAGTATTCTGAGTTAGAAAGGTGCTAGGTGCTGGTTGCTAGGTGCTGGTTGCTAGGTGTTAGAATATAGGTGCTAGAATAATGTCTGTCGTATATCTTTATTATAGTGTATGACAAAAGACTAATTTTTTCCTAACACCAAGCACCTAAAACCTAATATCTAAAATCTAGCACCTATAGTAAACTTTATAAACTTCTTATTATAGTAAATATATAATGGCACAAATGATGGGTGTTGGAGCCCCATACCAAAAAATATTGTTTAAAGGCATTTTTGATTTTGATGAATTATATAGAACTCTACATGATTGGTTTAATTTTCGTGGATATACAATGCATGAAACTAAATATAAACTTAAATCTAAAGATACAGGCAAGGAAAAAGAAATAAAATGGGAAGCTTGGAGAAAAGTTACAGATTTTATTAAGGCTTGGTTTAAAGTTCATATTCAAGTCTGGAATATTGAACCAATTGAAGTTGTTAAAAATGGTGAAAAAAAGATTCTAACAAAAGCAAGACTTTACATTCAAGTTAATGGTTTTGTTGAAGTTGATTATGATGATAGATTTGAAGGTTCAAAACTTAAACAAGCATTGAAAGATTTCTTAGTGAGTTTTATAATAAAGGGAAAAATAGATTCAATGTGGGGAGATAAAGTCCAATTTATGCAGTATAAAGTTTTAGATTTAATTAAACAATCATTAGATATGCAAATTAAAGGTAATGAACACTTCGATGTATGGTAGAACTAGAGTTATCTATATTAAAATTTTAAAAAATAAGTAAATAAAAAGAAATTAATAAAAATAATATGTTCATAAGGAGTAACAAATAAAATGTCAGAAAGAAGAATTGTTGTTGACACATTAAGGCTAAATTATCAAGGTCTTTTTAATATGCATGATTTCTATAGGATGCTTGACAAATGGCAAAGAGAAAAAGGTTATGATAAGTATGAAAGAAAAAATTATGAACATGTCTATAAAGATGGAAGGCAAATTGAAGTAGAAATTGAACCTTGGAAGAAATTTACTGATTATGTGAAAAGTACTATTAAAATGAATATCTTGGTAACAGAAATGAAAGATGTTGTTGTAACAATTGATGGTAAAAAAACAAAAATGAACCAAGGGAAAATAGTAATTACATTTATGGGTTATATGGAAACTGATTATGAACATAGGTGGGAAAAAAAAGCATTCTTATTTTTCTTAAGAACTGTATTTGATTTATGGATTTATAAAATAAATACAGACAAGTTTGAAGCTTTTGTTGCTGAAGATACTAATCAATTATATCAAACAGTTAAAAGTTATCTAAACCTTAACAGAAAGATGGTTTCAGGATAAAATAAAATTAATATTGGAGGGGAATAATGGGATCAAAAAAAGCAATTATAATTGCATCAGCAATAATTTGTATTCTTTTACTTACTATTTTATACATGGATTATAAAATAAGAAATTTAGAGGGTGAAGTTGAAATACCTGAACAAATAGATGAGATTAATGAGGTAGAAAATACTACAATAGATTTAACTGATGTGGAAGTAAATGATACAGAAGCAGAAGAAGAAGTTATTGAAGAGGAAGAAGAAGAATCTTCAACTGAAATAGGAACATTAGAAATTATAAGTTATCCGGATGCTGCAGGAGTCTATTTAGATGATGTTAAAATTGGAACAACACCATACAATAATTTTAGTTTTCCAATTGGTAATCATAGTATTAGAATTATGAAAACTAATTATGGAGACTATTGTAAAACAGCATATGTTTATAAAAATACAATAGAAAAGATAACAGCTTTAATGGATTCTTCAAAATCAATTGGTTGTACTGGTTCAAGTAGTATTAGTACTAGTACTAATACTAGTGATGATGATGAGGAAGAAGAAGAGGAAATACTTGGAACTAAATTTACTTCTGAACCTTCAGGGGCAGAATTAAAAATTAGTGGCCAGGTTAAGGGAACAACACCTTTTTCATTTGAATTAACAGAAGGTACTGTTTTGATTAAACTATCTAAAGATGGATATAAAACATATTCTGCTTTTGTAAATGTTGGTTCTGATGGGTTTATTAGTAGCATTGATCATGATTCAGAACAAAATGGTAATTATACAAAAGAATCAGATGATGAATATTTATTTGAAATAGATAAGTAATTTTTTTAATTCTTTTTTTCTTTTGATTTTTTAATTGTTATTTTCTTTTGTTTTATTATATGTTTTCTGACATATGCTTTAACAGTTGTCCAGTGTAACTTAACAAATTCTTTTACAATGGGATTTTTCTTATTCAATTTATACATTTTTGCTTTTCCAACTTGTCTTGTGAAAAAAATAATTTCTTCTTTTAATAGTTGTTTCCAGAATTGTTTTAATGTAGTATAACCTACTCTTGCATTTCTAGCAATATCTTTCATTGAATGATCATAATCATCATTAACTATGAGATAATCCATTACTCTTAGCTTTGGTGTATCACCAAATATTCTTAGGAAGATTGGTTTTGGGTTTTCCATATGCATTATTTATCACCTATGATATTTAAATGTTTCTATTTATGGCTCTTAAGAGACTAATATATTAACTTTTATATTCAATTATTTCTTCAATTTCTTGTAATTTATTGATATTAAGGTAAGCAGCCAGACCATGTTTTGTTTTTTTAAGAAATACTAATCTTTGTTTAATTAGTTCTTTTAGTACTTTCTTAGTAAAATAAATATCTTCAGGATTAGTTCCTTTTTTAAGTCTTATAACTAAAAGATGTCCTTTTCCAAAACATCCATTGTTATGCAACTTTTTAATCATATTTTTTCTTATTCTTTTAAATTGTTCATTATCTATTTTTACACCACAAAATACAATATAACTGGCAATATTAAACAGCCCATTAGGTGATTCTTTCCAACACCTAATTTAGTGGCTAATATGCCAATTGAAGAAGATACAATTAATATACTTAAGCCAACAAATCCATCAAAATAAATTGTTAGTATAATAATGAAAAGAATAATTGTTGAAACAAGTAAAGTGTAATTTACTTTTACAACTAATCTACTAAATATTTTTGAAATCTTTAATGCTAACATAACAGCAATTCCTGAAGCAATTAATAAAGTAATTAAAAAAATAATCATTGCTCTTAAATCAATTACTCCCAATATTTCATTGATTGCTAAGATTGCTCCATTTCTTGCTTTACCTAAAATATATGCAGTAGCAATACTTGTTAACATATTAGCTGTGTTGATTCCACCAACCATAATCATAAATCCTTTTTCTCCAATATCTTCTCCAAAACTAACAATTTGTTGACCTAGAATAGCTGCTTGACTAGAACCAAAACCAGGCAAAAAGCCAGCAATAGTTGCAACAAATGTACCAGCAAAAATAGATTTTGCTAAAATTGATTTTTTAATTTCTAATTTTTTATCTAAATTTTGTTCAGGAATATTTGTTTTATCCATTAAACTAATAATTAACATGCTTAATCCAAATAATCCTGATAATAAAGGGAATAAGGGTTGGTTAAGTGTATGAATGTTTAATACAATCAAACCAAAAACACCTGCTGTTAAGAACATGAAAAATGCATTTATTATTTTTTTAATTCTTTTCTCTCTGAAGATCATAAATAACATTATTATAATTAATGCATATCCAATATGATTTTTGATTAATGGATAGGCAGTATGCATTAGTTTTATTGTGAATGGAATTGAGATTAATGCTAATATTAAACATCCAAAACTTCCAATTACTGTTAATTTAACTGCATTATGTGCTTCTCCTTTTAACAACATTCTGTGTCCAGGTAAAACATTTAGAACTTGAGACTCATCAGGTGCTCCAAGATAAATTCCAGGCAAAGAGTCAAGAAATGTATGTGTTATAGCCATGCAAATAATAAAAACACCAAGAGAAGTTGGTGAAAGTATTCTTAATAAAAATGGTGAAAAACTTATTATGAGTAGGCTGATTAGATTGATGTGAATGCCTGGTGTCAAGCCAGTGAAAATCCCTACACTTACCCCAAAAAACGTACATAAAAGTGTTTCTAATAGCATAAGCTCATTAAGATTTTAACTTTAATAAACTTTTCTCGTCGAGAATCGGAAGATTTTCAAGTTAATTCGGAAATGGTATTTAAGTGTGGATTTATTTCCGGAATATTTTCGTTTTTCTCTTTGGTATTTTCTTTTCCCATTTTATTTGAGGGAAGGTGGTTGGGGGTTTTTGGGGGATTGTTTTTTTCACTAAGGGTTTTTATTGGTTATTTTATAATTATCATCTTAATAGAAAAATATAATTAACTCATTTTAATAATAAATCCAACAACAACCACGGCACGGACGGACATTTTCTTTGAGAAAATATCCTACTCGCCTATCGGCTCGCCCGGCCATGTTGTTGGATTTAAATTATTAACATTGAAAACATTTAAATATAAATAGTCTCAAAATAACCATATCATAATAAAAAAGGTGTTATAATGGCAAAAACTAAGAAAACTAAAAAATCAAAACTAAAAAATAAGTTTCATAAACTTGAAATGTTTCTTGTATTAGGAATTGCTGTTGCAATTGTTGGATTATTGATGGTTTTTAGTTCAATGACTAATAATAATGTAACAGGTAAAGCATTTTCTTATACTGGATGTACAGAACTTCCGTGTTTATTTAATAATGTTCCAATTGATCATTACCAAGGTTTTAGTTATAAGGGTGTATTATACAAATTCAAAATAAAAGATCTTGATAAAACAAATAAAAGAATGAAGTATGAAATTACTACTATGGAAATTGATGAAACAGAAGGTAAACCTGATCTAGCAATATCCCATGTTGATGAAGAATTAGATGATCCTTATTTGAATTTAGATATTACAATTGAAAATATTGGTGATAAAAATGTTTACGAGGCATTTAAGGTTACTCTTAAAACATTAGATGAAGACGACGATGTTTGGAAATCAACTTACAAATATGTTGAAGGACTTGATCAGGATGATGAATATATTCTTGAAATGTCAATTAAGTATGATAATAACTATTATGATGACTCTGGAAAAGTACCATATGAAATATATATTGATCCTGCTGATAATATAGATGAATCTGATGAAACAAATAATGATGAGGATGATTATTACTCATAAAATGAAGCAAAAATTATTATTAATTTGTATAATCTTTGTTTTACTTAGTTTTAGTGTTTTTGCTATCAAAGAATCAGAGACTGAATTTTTAACATTTAATGATAAAGAACTAGCTTTAACTATCTTGGATTTAAATGATGATGGAACAGTCGATGTTATGTTATCTGAACCAATTCCAATACAGATGAAATCATTAGATGTAGGAGAATCTCAACAATATTATAGTAATTGGGAATGTTTTGTTGCTACACTAGTAGATGTTGATGGTAGTAAATCTGATGTTTATTTATCTAAATGTTATAGTGAAGAAGAAGATGAAATAGAAAATGTAGAAGTTGTTGATATAGAAACTGAAACTGAAGAAGAAGTTGAAACAGAAGAAGAAACTGAAACAGAAGAAAAAGTTGATATTATAATTAATGAAACTGAAGATCTTGTTGATTTAGAAATACAAGATGCACCACCAATTGAACAATATCCAACAGAAGGATTTTTTGATAAAGAAGTAAAGCTTGGAAATGTTTTAGTTATAATGTTAGTGATGTTAATAATTGTAATGATAATTATGTTAAGCGTTATTGTTTATATTAAAAAAGAGTATTAGTTTTTTTTTTAATAATTAATTTTTATGTGTAATTTATTGATTTCTACTATATGTGTATAGCTCCTAATGAAGATGTTGTTTCTACCAGTTATAGTGGCTGAAATCCCATTGAATAATTTATTAAAACCATATTATGCAAAATCTATTTGATTTCAGTTCCAAATATAAAAAACATATAATGCCACTATAACAAATTTGAGGCAGTAACAACATCATAAAAGGAGCTATGCATATACTTTCTACCAAAAAGTTTATATACTAATTTATACAAAATTAATATAATCATATTTATATCTAACAAAATGAAGTGTTAAGATGGCTAAAAAATCAAAATCAAAAATTTTGAAGCTTTGCCATTATAATTAATTATTAAAAAAAGGAGGCTAGTATAATGGCAAAAAAAAGGAGATCAAAAAATACTAAAATTAGTTCTAAAAATAAAGAAAAAAATTTATTATATGTTGTTGGTGCAGCAATTGTTATTATTATTCTACTTGCTTTTGTTGTAAAATTTAGTGGAAAACCATTAACTGGAAAGGTTTATGGTGTTGTTTCTGGACTTACTACAGATGGAAACTCTAAATGGACAATATCTGTTCCTTCAGATGATCCTGATTATGAAACTTTAACATCAGGTAATGAATTAATGTTTTTATTTGGTGATGAAAATGGTGATTATGAATTAACAATAGGTGGTGTTAATATGGCAGCAGCAACACCAACATTTAATGTTGTTAGTTTCTCAAAAGTTGTTCCAGAATCATGTGAAAATGATGGTGTATGTACAGAAGCTGAACATGGCTTAGGTGAATGTTATGATTGTACTGAATGTGGAGTACTAGTTCTTTCTGTTGGAGATGCTTGTCCATTAACTGGAGAAGATGCAGGTGTATGTGATAATATTGGAACTTGTGTTCCTGTTGAAGATATTGTTTGTGTAGATAATGGTCATTGTACATTAGAAGAGCAAGATGCAGGTTGTTGGGATTGTAGTACTTGTGGTATATTACAATTAACAGCTCCAGGGGATGAATGTATTATAGAGGCTGGAGCAGGATTATGTGATAGTGAAGGTGAATGTATTGTAGAAGGTGATACAACTCCTAAAGCATGTGATGTTGATGAAGATTGTTTTGGTGAACTAGTTGAATATTGTGATCTAGGTCTTAAAATGTGTGCTGAATGTTCTCCTGGTAGTAATTCTGAATGTAAATTAATAACCTCTAATTTTGAACTAGTTGGAAATGGTGTTTGTGGTCAAGATTATATGTGTGATGCTTGTGATGATACAAATTGTGCACCGGAATCTACATGTGAAACCTTTACAGAGCAAGATTTAATTGATGCTGGTTTTGATTTAGAAGATGTTTCTTATATATTTGCTAGATTCGATCCAGTTAAATTATGTGTAGAACAAGTTAATCCTTGTTTAAATGTAATATGTGCTCCTGGATTAGTATGTGATCCTGAAGCTCCTGAATTATGTGTACCACAACCTGGAGCAGAATGTGGTGATGGTTTTTTAAATGAAGGGGAAATATGTGATGATGGTAATACAGAAGGTGAAGATGGTTGTAGAGGTGATTGTTTAACAATTGAATCTGGATTTGAATGTCCTACACCAGGAGAATTATGTGTTCCAATAGAAGAATCTGAATGTGGTAATGGTGTATGTGATGCTGGTGAAGAAGGTGTATGTTCAGATGATTGTTATGTTGATATGCATGTTAATGAAGAATTTTCAGCAATTAATCCAGATGTTGATTTGGAACAATTGATTCTTAATGATATGCAAATTTGTGTAGAAAATTTAGGTACTATGGATTATGACGGTGACTTAGCAGTAAAAGTATCAAGCTATTCTACAGGTGATATGACTGCTTTTGGTCCTGATACTTTATTTGAGGAGTCAGAATTTGTTATTCCAATATCTACATATGATGCTGGTGGTGATTGTGTAGAAGTTCAATCTTTTTTTAGTAGGGTTGTAATTCATGAATCTTACTTTAACCAGAATATTGTTCCTCTGAAAATCACTGTGGATTCAACAAACTTAGCAGATGAATTAAATGAAGAGAACAATGAGTTCAATATAATAATGGAATTTGAATAATAACTAAAATGAAACATATTTTTTTATTTTTAATTATTTTATTGGTATGTTTAACTAGTGTTACTGCTCTTTGTCTTCCTGAAAATGTTATTGATGGGGATATGGAGTATACATGGGAAAATGATCGATGTTTCTCAACACAATTAATTTGTACAGATCCTTTAGATTTTGAAGTAGTTTATTATGATGAAATTTTAACTGAAAATGATTGTTTGGGTGTTGATGAAGGTGGATGTTTAGCAGTAAATCAAGTAGATGGAGAATTAATTTATTCTTGGGAAAATGATAAGTGCTTTTCAACAGAATTAACTTGTACAGATCCTTTTGATTTTGAAGTTGTCTATTATGATGAAATTTTAACTGAAAATGATTGTTTGGATGTTGATGAAAATGGATGTTCAGCAGTAAATCAAGTAGATGGAGAACCAATTTATTCTTGGGAAAATGATCAATGCTTTTCAACAGAATTAACTTGTACAGATCCTTTTGATTTTGAAGTTGTATTGCATGATGAAATTGCTGATGAAAATCAATGTATTGGTATAGATGAAGATGGTTGTCCTTTTGTTAATCAAGTAGATGGTGATGATTTCTATAAATGGGAAAATAATCAATGTTTTACTATGAAATTAACTTGTTCAAGTCCATTAAATTTTGAAATTATTTTACATGAAGAAAAAACATCAGAAGCAGCTTGCCAAGAAATTATAGTTGTAAATCCACAATCTTCTGATGGTGATAGTAATAGTGGTAGTGATGATGGTTCTACAAGTAGTAGTCCTGGTGGTAGCATGATTGGTGTACCATTAAATATTCCAGAGTCAAATCCATTGTTTAATGATATAACTTGTAAAAAAGATTTATACAAACAAAAATGTGTAGATGGTTATAGAACTTATAGTTGTGAATCATATAATCAACAAGGGAAATATAAAAAATATACATTAGCATGTGCTTCTTGTAATAATAATCAAAAAGATCATAATGAAGATGATGTTGATTGTGGTGGAGCTTGTCCTGCTTGTTTGGTATCAGGTAAAGGATCAACAACAACTCATATTAAATTTGATGATGATCAGGTTACTTTATCTCAACCAGGTTCAATGTGGAGATGGTTTATTCCATTCTTAGTTTTAATTTTAATTGCAGGTTTAATGATTGGATTAATTTTAATTTGGCATTATAAAGATAAAAAGCATGTGCCTGTAGTAATTAAAGAATCATCTGATGTGTTAAATGGAATTCCTGTAGGTAAAATTAATTTGATGAGGCAATTTATTAAAATTGAATTAGTTAAAGGACTTGAAAGAGGTGCAATCACTTCAAAATTAGCAAGTAGAGGGTGGAAAAAACCTGTTATTGATCATGTTTTTGAAGAAATGCAGCATCATGTTATTCCTTCTGAATATGAAGAACAATTGCGAAAATATATTGGTTTCTATATCCATAAAGGTGTCCATAAAGAAAAATTAAGGGATAGTTTAATTAAAGCTGGATGGAAAAAAGAAACAATTGAAAAAGTCATGAGAAAAGACTTTTAATTTTTCTATTTTTTATTTTTACTAAAAAGTTTTGAATTAAAATTAAAACAATTCTCATTAAATAATGAAAACATTTATAAATAACTTTTCATAGGAACTATAATATAATATTTTATTAATAAAAAAGGTGATAAGATGGCAAAAAAAAGATCTAGTAAAAATGATCAAAAAAATAATTTCTTATATGTGATTGGCGCTGCAGTTGTAATTGTATTATTGCTGGCAGTTGTAATATATTATAGTGGTAATCAGTTAGCTGGAAAAGCTACTGCAAATTATGCTGATGGTGTTGTAGATTCTGGTGTATTACCAGTAACTTTAGAATTATTAGAGAATGAAAAAGAAGCATCATTTTTCTTAGGTGATAAAGAATATACACTATCATTCACTGGTATTGTTGATGGTGTTATAAGTGGTTTAGGTATTGATTTAGTTGTTGACGATACAACTGGTGATGGTACAACTGATGGTACAACTGATGGATGTACTGCTAATTCAGATTGTACAACTGATGGTGAAGAGTGTGATACAATGACAGGTTTATGTGTACCAATAACTGAACCAGTTAATACATGTGATAATGGTTTCTTAGATGAAGGTGAAGAATGTGATGATTCTCATCCAGGTTCATTTTGTACTGATTGTGTATGTGATGAAGGTTATGTAGCAGATCCTGATAATTCTGCTTGTATGGAAGAACCAGCTAATCTATGTACAGAAGGAAATATATGTGATTATGGTGTTGGTCTATTAGGAGTCTGTCAAGCAGATGGAAGTTGTTCTGCTTGTACAAATGATCCTAATAATTGTCCTAATGGGTATAATTGTTTTAATCATTATTGTGTAGAAGAACCAGTTGATCTTTGTTTAGGTATAGAATGTCAAGATGGAGAAATTTGTGACGCAGGTATATGTGTTGTTATACCAGAAGCATGTACAGAAGGAGTGTTATGTGATTATGCTGTTGGTCAATTAGGAGTCTGTCAAGCAGATGGAAGTTGTTCAGGTTGTACAAATGCTCCTGATAATTGTCCAGTTGATTATATTTGTGGTGCTGATCATTTTTGTGTAGAAGATGTACCAGAAACATGTACAGTAGGAGATGTATGTGATCTTGATGGTAACTTAGGAGTTTGTCAAGCAGATGGAAATTGTTTATCTTGTTCAAATGCTCCTGATAATTGTCCTAATGGGTATAATTGTTTAGATCATTATTGTGTGGAAGAACCAAAAGACATAGATTTATTCTTTAATGAAGTAGGTGCAGGAGATGTAATTGTAGAAGATATTATGTTAACAAATATTGATATTTGTTTAGGTAATCTAGGCACAGATTCAATTGAGGATTCCTTTGTTGTTCGTGTAGAATCACTCTATCCAGATGGTGAGGTTTATGATTCATCAAATTTTGTAGTTAATCCTTTAGTTGATGATTTATGTGATGTTGGTGATGAATTGTTTAATTCTGTTGAGGTTTATGAAGATATTTTACCAACTATTAATCTGAAAATTATAATTGACTATAATGATGAAATTGTTGAAACAAATGAAGACAACAATGAAAAAATAGGAGAATATACAAAGACCAATTAATCTAATAAAATGAAACGTATTTTTTTATTTTTAATTTTATTATTGCTTGCTTTAGTTAGTGTTAGTGCTCTTGAAATTGGCGAAACTACAATTATTGATGTTGATGGAGATGGTATTGATGATTTTGCTATTACATTTAATGGTCTTGATGAACAAGGTAATTTAGATTTAAAAGTTACAGAGTATGTTGATTCAGAAGTTGAAGGTTTAGCAGTAGGACAAACAACCAAGACAGATGATGGAGATTGTTTCTATACTACTTTTAATGCACTTAATGGAGATGGAACAAAAGATTTAATTGTTACAGCTTGTGAATCAGAACCTGGAGATGCAGGAGATATAGAAATAGTATATGCAGATGATGGTAGTTGTTTTATTGTAACATATAATGAGTTTGGAGATGAAACTATTCTTAATTTAGATTCTTGTCCTCAAGAAGAACAAAAACCATTTTTTATGAAATCAGGTGATGGAACTTGTTTTAAAGTTGTTGTTACTAATACTATTCCATTAACATTTGAGATTGATGAAGGTGATGGATGTGAAACTGAAGAACCACAACCACCTATTCCATTTTTAGAAGATGGTGTTTGTTTTGAAGTGGGAATCGAAAGCACAGATCCTATTGAATTACTTGTAGGTGAAACAGAATTAAGTAATTGTGGAATAGAAGTGATTAATCATTTTATTGAAGATAATACTTGTTTTAAAGTTGAAACAATGAGCTTAAATCCTTTAGTATTAGATGTTGATGATGTTGCTATGACTGAATGTGCTGGTGTTGTTGTTACTACTACTAATGATAATCAAGGAACATCAGTAAAAAAAGATGATTCAGATTCTACAAGTAGTAGTCCTGGTGGCAGTATGATTGGTGTACCATTAAATATTCCAGAATCTAATCCTTTATTTAATGCTATAATATGTAAACAAAATTTAAATAAACAAAAATGTATAGATGGTTATAAAACTTATAATTGTGAATCATACAATAGACAAGGTAAATTTAAAAAATATACAATAGCATGTGCTTCTTGTGATAATGATAAAAAAGACCATAATGAAAATGGTGTTGATTGTGGTGGAGTTTGTCCTGCTTGTCCTGTATCAGGAAAAGGAACTAAAGATATTGATCTTAAAGCAGGTGTAGATAAAGTTGTTTCATTAATCCCTGGTTCACTCTGGAAATGGTTAATTCCATTGTTAGTTCTAATTTTAATCACAGGTTTAATTATTGGATTAATTTTAGTTTGGCATAATAAGGATAAAAATTATGTTCCAGTAGCAGCTATAAAAGAAGAATCTGATGTGTTAAAAGGAATTCCTTTAGAAAAAGTTAGTATGATGAGGCAATTTATTAAAATTGAACTGAGTAAAGGTCTTGAAAGAGATGCAATTACTTCAAAATTAACTGGAGCTGGCTGGAAAAAACCAGTTGTTGATCATGTGTTTGAAGAAATGCAGCATCATGTTATGCCATCTCAATATGAAGAACAACTGAGAAGATATATTGCCTTCTATATCCATAAAGGAATTCACAAGGATAAAATTAAGGATAATCTAATCAGTGCAGGATGGAAAGCAGAAGCAGTTGAAAAAGTCATGAGAAAAGACTTTTAATTTTCTTTTTAATTTATATTTCTTTTTTATTATCTTAATATATTTATTTTAATTTTATATCTTAATAATATAAACAATAAACTTTATATAGTTCATAATATATAAATTAGAATAATATATAAATATATATTAAAAAAGAGTGGGTAATATTGGATAGTAGAAGAAAGAATACTATACATTTAATAGGCTTTGGTGTAGTTATATTACTTTTATTAGTTGTTTTAATTGTATTTTCTGGAAAACAATTCATTGGAAAAGCTATTTCTCCTATAAATGTTAATAGTTTTCCTTTTATTGCTTCTTTTGGTGCTGAAGAATTAATTCCAGGGGCAGTAATTGAGAAACCAATTGAATTAACAACTGAATTAGGTGTTGAAAGATTTTTGTTAACAACTAGTATTAATGAACAAGGATTATATCAAGATGTTGACTTTTTTCCAATTAGTTGTTATCCATATGAAGAAGATACAACTTTTGATTGTAATTTGTATGATACTAATAATGAAAAAATAGGTTATGGTTTAGTTTGTGGTAGTGATTATGAATGTGGAGAATGTATTCCTGGAATAAATTCATGCCCATTAACACATTCTTGTGTTGAAGTAGAATTATTAGAAGAAAGATTAGCTCTTCTTAATCAAGAATCATTAGATTTAGTATTACAATTTGATCAAGAAATATTATTTTTATGTGAAAAAGATGACAACCCTATTATTGATGGTGTTTGTGGTGATAATACTGTTGATACAGGAGAAGAATGTGATGATGGTGATATGAACTCAGATATTGAAATAGATGCTTGTAGAATGGATTGTAAACAAGCGTATTGTGGTGATAATGTTGTTGATACAGGGGAAGAATGTGATGGAACTGAAAATTGTTTAGATGATTGTACTGTTTTTGTTGAAATTCCTGTTGATCCTGTAAGTCTTGAAAATTGTCCATTGGATGGTATGACTAATTATTGGAATTTTGATGAAAATGAAGGTAGTTATTTATTTGATAATATTGATAAATTACATGGTGAAATAAATGGGGCAACATGGGTAGAAGGAAAAAGTAATTATGGATTAAGTTTTGATGGGCAAGATGATTTTGTTGATTTGGGAGATTATGTTGGACAAGATGAAATATATTCTATTACATTATGGATGAAAGGAACATCTGGAACAACATTGCATAGAGGAAATGCAAATACTTGCAGCTATAACCCTAAGATTTCATTAACAAGTGTTAGTGAAAGTGGTTGTCAAGCAACAGGTGCACTTCCTTATTTAGAAAAATTAAATGATGATATGTGGCATCATGTTATTGCAATTAGAAATAATAATGAATTTAGTGTTTATGTTGATAATAAGTTAGTAAATTCAAGAACAATAAATAATCATGATAATAATGGTAAATTTAGTTTAGGAAGAATTTGGGGGCATATTAATGAAGGAAGTTATTTTAATGGAATTATAGATGAGGTTGCTATTTTTGATTTTGTGTTAACTGAAGAAAAAATTACTGAACTTTATAATATTGGTTTAAACAATCAAGGGTATTGTAGTTTGCCAGAACCAGGTTGTGGTAATGGTTATGTTGAAAAATTTGAACAATGTGATGATGGGAATTTATTAAATGGGGATGGTTGCAATAAAGATTGTGTTGAAGAATGTTCACAAATGGATGGCTTAGTATCATACTGGAAAGCTGAATTAAGTGCACAAGATTATGCTGGCTCTAATAATGGTGTTCTCGTAGAGGATGTTGAATTTACAAAAGGGATTTTAGGAGATGCATTTGAATTTGATAGTAACAAAGATTGGGTTGAGATTACTAACTCTGAATCATTGCAAGTTGATGAAGATTTTACTATTGAATATTGGTTATATCCTACAAATGTTGGAGAAGCAAGATTAAATCCAATTTGTAAAGCATATTGGGGTGAATTTTGTTTTACAATAGAAATGGAAAATACTGATAAAAATTATCTTCCTGGAAGATTAAGTTATTATCATGGTATGAAAGATTCAGAGGGAGCATCAAAATATATGGGCTGGGGTAATTCATTAATTGAAAATCATGTTTTGAATAATCAATGGCAACATATTGTTATAACAAGAGATGCAACAGAAAGAAAAATAACAAGTTATTATAATGGTGAACCATCTGGTGTTGCAAATTATCTAGATATTCCTGAAAAGTCTCCTTCAATTAGTGATGTGCCAATAAAAATAGGTCAAGGTTATACTGGTAAAGTTTACAAAGGAAAGATTGATGAAATTGCAATATATAATAAAGTTCTTTCACAAGGAGAAGTTAAACAACATTATGATAATATTTTAGCAGGAGAAAGTTATTGTTTAGCAGCTGTTGCTGGTTGTGGTGATGGTATTCAAGAAGGATTAGAAGAATGTGATGATGGTAATTTAGAAAGTCAAGATGGTTGTTCAGCAATATGTAAAATAGAAGAATGTGGAGATAGTATTATACAAGAATTAATGAATGAAGAATGTGATGATGGTAATGATGAAAGTGAAGATGGATGTAGTAGTGAATGTAAAAAAGAAGATTCAATGAAATTAAATGAATGTGGTGTTCTTGGTTATTGGGATGCAGATGATAATTTTAAAAATATGGCGCAAAACATTCAATGTACAACACAAGGTACTGTAGAATTTACAGATGGTGTTAAAAGTAAAGCTTTTATGTTTGAAGAAAATGGTTTTGTTGATTGTGAAAATCATGAAAGTTTTGATGTTGGTATGAATGATGTTAGTCTATCTTTCTGGGTGAAAACAACAGATGATTTGGGGGATATAATTAGAAAAAGTTCTTCAGGATATACTGCAGGATTTAATCATTACTTAACTACTAGTCAGACTGGTTCATCAATATTTTGGTTTAAAGATGGAACTGAAACATCTAATAGTCAATATACTTATTCATCAACAGATATAACAGATGGTGAATGGCATTTTGTTGTTGGTGTATTAAACAGAGAAGAAGGTAAAATGAGGCATTATGTTGATGGTTTAGATGTTAGTCATCCTATAAGAAATGCACCTTTGGGTAGTATTAGTTCTCCTACTAATCTTTATCTTGGGAGTAATGGTTTTAATGGTATTATAGATGAAATTACAATATGGGATAAAGCATTGACACTGGAAGAAATAATCTCCTTATCACAAGATGGTGTTGGTGTAAAAACTTATTGTGGTATGGAGGAAGCTTCTGATAATAGTGGCGATGCAGCTACTTCTGGTGGTGGTGCTGGTGGTGCTGGTGGTGGTGGAAATTCAAATTAAAATGGATTTTCTAAATATATAGGTTATTTATAATGATACAAACTATGGGGTTTAAATGAAATATTTGGTTTTGTTTAGTATTATGATATTATTTCTTTTACCTAGTGTTATTGCTTTAAAACAAGGTGAAACAACTATAATTGATGTCAATGAAAATAAATATGCTGTTTATTTTGTTGGTGGAAATACAATGGAAGATATTGAATTTGAATTAACTAATCTTGTTGAAACAGAGCCATTAGCAAATGAAGAAACAATTCTTAAACAAGATGAGCAAAGTTGTTATTTTATCTCTATAATTTCTGAAAATGTTGAGACTGATTTAAGGGTAAGTAAATGTGAATCTTTTGTTGAACTTGAAAATGGAGAGATTATTACAACTTATCCTTTTCCTGGTCAAGAATTTTGCATTTCTGCTGAATATTATGAATTAGATGAAGTTATATTAAAAAACTTAAATGTTCCTAGTGATTGTTTAATTGAGATTGTTTGTGGAAATGGATTTATTGAATTAAATGAAAAATGTGATGATGGTAACCAGATGGATGGAGATGGTTGTAGTTCAAAATGTATGAAAGAAAATGATGCAGAGGAAGATGAACAAGAAGTACAAGAAAAAGCTGTATTAATTGATGGGGTTTGTTATAAACTTAATTCAGAACAATCAAATGCAGGATTAAATATTAAAGTTAATTTAGTGGATGAAAGTTTTTGTGATTCTTCTCCTGGTCCTGATTCTGATTCTGATCCTGATCCAGGTCAAAATCCAGGTGGTAGCAGTCCAGGTGGTAGCAGTCCAGGTGGTAGCAGTCCAGGTGGTAGCAGTCCAAGTAGTACTATGTCTGGTGTTCCATTAGTTGTTTCTAAAAAACAACAAACAACAAAAAGTGTAATCCCTAAACAACAACCTATAATACAAAAAACTCAACAAGCAACATCATCACAATTAAAATCACAAACAAAACAAGAAGTAACTCCTATAATTGAATCACCAATGCCTGTAGATGAGATTTCTTGGCTAAATAAAATATCTTTGTCATCTTTAATTATATTTATTGCTGTATTAATTATTTGTATTGGTTTAGTTGTTTCTTATGTTTTTTATAAACATAAACATAGTGCAAAGTTTAGACAAAAATTTGTTAATAATTTAAAAAGATTAGGATTTAAACAAATACCTCTTTTAGGTAAAGTAAAAACTTCTCCAGATATTCAAACAACTCCTCCACCTGTACCTAAACTACCTGCTAAATATCAACAACAGCTGAGAACATATATTAATCTTAATGTTAGGAAAGGTTTAACTAATGATGAAATAATATTTAATTTAACAAAAGCAGGATGGAGAAAAGAAGATATTATTAAGATAATAACTAAAGACTCAAATTAAATAATTAATTATAAATTAAATAAGAAAAAAGAAATAAAAATATTTATTCTAACTTCTCAAGATATCTTTCTGCTTCTATTGCAGCCATACAACCAGTTCCTGCAGATGTAACAGCTTGTCTGTACATCCAATCTTGTACATCTCCTGCTGCAAATACTCCTTCTACACTTGTTTGGGTTGATTTTGGTAATTCTTTAGTACCTGTTACAACATATCCTTTATCTAATTTTAATTGGTCTTCAAATAATGTTGTATTTGGGATGCTACCAATTGCTACGAAAACACCTTGACATTTTATTTCTGATATATCTTCAGTTTTTATATTTTCTACCCTAATTAATTCAACATTACTTTCTCCTTGAATTTCTTTTATAACACTATCCCAAACAAAATCAATTTTTTTATTTGCCTTTGCTTTATCTTGCATAAATTTAGAAGCTTTTAAAGCATCTCTTCTATGAATAATTTTAACTGAGCTAGCAAATTTTGTTAAAAAAGTAGCTTCTTCTAATGCTGAATCTCCTCCACCAATTACAACAATATCTTTATCTTTGAAAAAGAAACCATCGCATGTTGCACAATAGCTAACTCCTTTGCCTGCAAACTTTTTTTCTGAATCTATTCCTAATTTTTTATAATCGGAACCTGTTGCAATAATAACTGCTTTTGCTTCATATTTCTTATCTCCTGAAAATACTAATAAGTTTTTGCTTTCTTTTCTTGAGAAATCAACTTTGGTTATATCTTCAGTAATTAATTTTGTTTTAAATCTTTCTGCTTGTTTTCTTACATTGGTCATTAATTCTGGACCTTGTATTCCTTCTGGAAATCCAGGGAAATTATCTACTTCAGTGGTTGTCATTAATTGACCACCATATTTGCTGCCTTCAAACACTATTGGACTGAGATTAGCTCTTGCTGTATATACTGCTGCTGTGTATCCTGCAGGACCACCACCAATGATTATTATATTTTCCATGTTAATTCCTCCTTATATTGTATATATTATATCACTATACTGTTACATAATAGAAAAACATATAATTATATATAAATTTACTGACTTTATGATTAAAATTAAACAAAAACCAGAAGACTTCATTGTAAGGGAAAAATTAGATATTAACAAATTCCTCACTGATAAGGGAGATTTTTCTTATTATAAATTAACTAAAACTAATTATAACACAATTAGTGCAATTAAGGTTATTGCCAGATCTTGGAGATTAAATGAGAAATTTATTAATTTTGCAGGAACTAAAGACAAAAATGCAGTAACAGAACAATATATTTCTATTAAAAATGGACCAAAAAAGGATTTGTATATTGATAATATTACATTGAATTATTTAGGTATTGGAAAAGAAAGACTTAATCTTGGTGTATTGCAAGGTAATGAATTTGAGATAATTGTTGAAACTGATAAACTTCCTAAGAAATTATCAGAAAAACAAATTAAAAAAACAATTAATTATTTTGATGATCAGAGATTCGGTATTAATAAAAATAATCATGTTGTTGGTAAATTACTAATACAAAAAAAGTTTAAAGAAGCTTGTGAAAAAATAAGTTTAGATATAAAAACTTTTCATGTGGACAGTAATAACTATGTTGGGGCATTAAGAACAGTACATAAAAAATTATTGCAATTGTATGTTCATGCATATCAAAGTTATTTATGGAATTCAGTTGTTAGTGAATACATAAAAACAAATTATGGGAATTATGAACTTGAATATTCTTTAGGTAAATTATGTGTTCCTTTGGTTGTAAATGATCTTACTGGTTTTTCTGTACCACTGATTGGTTTTGGTAGTGAAGATGTTTTAGATAAAAATGAAAAAATTAAACCTATTCTTGAAAAAATAATGGAAAAAGAAGGAATAGGGGTTAGAGATTTCATTATTAGGGAGCTTCCTGAACTAAGTAGTGAAGGGGATGAAAGGGAAATTATTGTAAATATTGATAATTTAAAGATTAAAGAAATTGAGAAGAAAAATATTTTTATTAGGGTGTTTAATTGGGTTGCCATGAAAAGTAAAAAAGAAGAGGAATCAAAAGAAGTTAAGAAATATAAACTTACATTTACATTACAAAAAGGAAGTTATGCAACAATGGTTGTTAAAACATTATTTTCATGATTAGAATTAACAGAAAATAATCATTAGTTGAATATCTATCTTATTTTACCTCATATTATCTCATATCATTTTATTTTATATTATTTCTGGTTTTTAACAATATTTAAAAAGAGAACATAATCTCTTCTAGATATGACTTTGAAAGACAGTGTTGACTTATTAGACACAGCAATACAATATTTAAGAATGAAGAAACAAATTGTTCTAAGTGAACATCTTCTTGCTGATAAATATGTTAGTTCTATTAATGAAGTAACTCCTGAATTTTTAGAAGAACAAGGTATTGAAGCAATTATATGGGATGTTGATGGAACATTGATGGGCTATCATGGCACAGAAGTAGATCATTCTGTAAGAAAGGCATATGAAGCATTAATTGGATTTAAACAAGCAATATTATCTAATTCTGGAGAAGGTAGATTTAGACAATTAGGATTTATTCTTGATAATATTCCTGTGGTAAGAATATATGAGAATAAAAAAGATCCTGGTGATGTTATTGTTAGAGAGATAGTGAGAAAAGTAGATTATTTATGGAAAATTAATGAACTTGATGAGGAAGAAAGATTAGCTAGTTATGATTTAATAGGTATGTCTAATTCATTTAATTGGGTAAGAGATTATAGAAAACATATTAGTGGTTATAGAGCATTGAAAAAACCCAATCCTAAATTAATTGAATATGCAATGAGGATAATGGGAATTGATGATGTTTCAAAAGTTGCAATGATTGGTGATAAAGCAAGTACAGATATTATTGGTGGTAATATGGCTGGTGTTTATACAATCCAAATTTTCCCACCATTGAAAGGATGGATGGATAAACCATTAGTAAAATCTTGGGCAAGACCTCGTGAAGAAAGATTAGTTCTTCAACATTTAAGAGAAGCAGGAAGGCAAAAAGATGTTGATAGGATTACTAGATATAAAATGGATCAAAAAGGTTATGTTTAGTTTTATTAATTGTTGGTAAAATGAATAAAAATAACCACCTCCTTAGAAACATGTCCTCCGGACCGAGTTAAGAAATAATCAAAGAAAAAATAAACTAAAAAAATAAATTAATATAATATTTCTGCTTCACAATCACATTTATCTTTAAATGTTTCTGCATCTTCTTTTGTGCCAACAACACTCCCATAATGCATAGGGATTGCTTTTTTAGGATTGAACATATTAGTTGCTAACGCAGCTTCTTCTGCTGTCATTGTATAAGTTCCACCAACAGGCATGAATGCAACATCAATCTCTTTCAAAGATGACATTTCTGGGATTTTGTCAGTATCACCTGCATGATAATATCTCTTATTATTTAATGTTATAATAAAACCAACCCAATTATTTGTTTTAGGATGAAACTGCTTATTTGTATTATATGCTGGAACTGTTTCAAATTTGATTCCTGAAACTTCATATTCTTTATTTGGTTCAACTATTAATTTTTCTTTTATATCTAATTGTTCTAAACTTTCCATACAATCAGCTGTTGCAACAACAATTGTATTTGGCTTAGAAATCTTTGCTGCGTCTTTTATACTGCAATGATCATGGTGGCCATGTGTCATAAAAATAACATCTGCTTTATCTAATCCCTCTTTTAGTTCAAAAGGATCAATGTAAATGATTTTTTCATTCTGTTCTTCTCCAAGATTTTCTACTTCATTAATTTGAATTGTTGCATGTCCATGCAAAATAATCTCTTTCATATTATCACCTTGATTATTATTTTTATTATTAAAATATTTTATACCTAATGTAATTAGAGAAACAAGTACTATTATTAATAAAAAAATAAGTATTGAATAGATTAATTTTTTCTTCATTTGTTTTTTGATACCTTTTCTTTTAATAATTAACATCTACTTTTTCATTGAGATATCATACAAAACTTCTTCAATTTTTTTCAGATTCCATTTGATTGAGTCTGATTTTTTTCTTAGCTCACCATTTCTTAAATCTATGCTACTAAAAAATCCAAATATTTCTTCAACAACATCTTTAATTTGTTTTACTTGTTTGAATTTTTTGTTTGTTGCTAAAATAACAGCTACTCTGCCCATCTCTCCTGTAAAATCACATAATCCAAGTAAATATTCTTCAGATGTAACAGGTAATTGAGATGCTTTAGGTAGTTTTTTATCTTTTACAAAGCCATAAAAGCATTTTGCTTCAACATATTCTTCTAATGCATTAGAATAAATACCAACACTTCTTAATTTAGGTATTTTTTTAATTAGTTTCTCTGTTTTCTTTATGTTTGATTCTGCTTCATCTAATTGTTTCTTTGCTTTCTTAAAATCAGCTCTATGTGTTGAATATATTGCAGATTTTGAAGCTTTTAGAATAATTCTTGCTAAGAATATAGTGTTTTCACGTTGTTTGTCAAATTCAACTAATTCTTGTTTGATTTTTTTTAATTCATTTGTAGGTAACATTTTAATAGAAATAGTGTAATTGGATTTATATATTTTGTTATATATATGTGTTTTTTACAATCAATATGTGTTTTTTAATTAATTTCTGTTCTTAATCCAATCTTTAATAATTGAATAAACTAAGTATGTAATCATTGCACTTACTGCTCCAATTAAAAACCATAATGCAATATCTGGATAAGGGACAATATACATATCATTTTGTGCAATAGGTGCTGCAACATTCATTAATTCAGGAGCAGAATCTGTCATCACTGTGGCTTCTTTAATACTAGCAGATTTAAATGTGCTAGACATCATTCTTCCTGAAGAAAATAATTTTAACATTGCTGCAGTTGCAAATGTAACAATTGCAACTGGCAGAATATTTTTTAATTTTTGTTTTAATCCTGTGACTTTTTTAGGGGCAATAATTATGTATTTATTAGCAAGCTTGTAATGATTAATTTCTCTACCTTTTTCACTATAATGATATTCATCAGTTAATACTAAACCTGCATCTTGTAATTTTAATAAATGGTAATGGACAGTAGAAATTGGAATTCCTGTGGATTTAGCAATGTTTGCTTCTGAATCTTCTTTTTCAGCTAAATAATTTAATATCTTTCTGCTAGTATCACTAGTAATTGTTTCTGCTAACTTTTTTGTTTTATCATCATTAAGATCTACTAATAAAAGATTGTTTTTAGCCATGTTTTAATTAAGATAGTAAAGGATATATAAATAAGTATTGATAGCTTTGAATAGAGTTGAAATTAAAGTTATGAGTTTTGGGTAATGTGTCATGAGTTGGTTATGAGATTATTAGTAATGAGATCTGGTTATGAGTTAATAAGTAATGGGTGATTCAGTGAAACTCATAATTCATGACTGATAACCCACTCAAAACTCAAAACTCATTACTTAAAACTCTTTCATTAAATTTATATACAATAATACTTAGGATTATTATATGCTTAAAATAGGACATAGAGGGGCTTGTGGTCATGAGCCAGAAAATACACTTAAATCAGTTAGAAAAGCAATTGATCTTGGTGTTGATCAAATAGAAATTGATGTACATGTTTGTAAAACAGGAGAAGTTGTTGTAATCCATGATGAAACTGTAGATAGAACAACAAATGGATCTGGCAGAGTTTCAGAAATGACTTTTGAAGAATTAAGAGCATTAAATATTGGAGATGATGCAAAGATTCCAACTTTAGAAGAAGTTTTATTTCTAGTGCATAATCAAGCTGAGGTAAATATTGAAATTAAAACAATAGATGCTATTGAAAAAGTTTTGGATATATTAAGAATCCATAAAATAAAAAAGGTATTAATTTCTTCAACTGATGCACATGTATTAATGGCTGTTAAGAAAATTAAAAAAGCATTAATTTTTTATTCAACACAAAATGATTTTAAAGATAGGATAATTTTAACATCATGTTATTTGTTTATGCCGATTACTAAAAAAATTGTTCTTAATTTATTAGAAAAAACAAGAACTAATGTTGTAAATGTTTATCATTCTCTTGCAACTAGAGGTTTTATTGAATGTATGCATCAACGTGGTATTAAAGTCAATGTATGGACTGTAAATGACGAGAAGGAAATACAGAAATATAAACTAAGGGGCGTAGATGGTATAATTTCTGATTATCCTGGGAAATTATGAATTATTTAATTTTTAATTAAGGTATTAACTTTAGAATTGATTTTTATTATCTTGTAATCTCATATGTTCTAATAACTGGTCTTTTGAAGTCTTGACCTGGTCTAACCATTTCTAAAAAATGACTTGTTGCATCTCTGCTAAGAAAATCACCCCTAAATTTTACAGGGGAATTAATTTTAAAACCATCAACACTCTGTTTTCTTTTTCCTACTGTTTTTCCAGTATGGTAATCAACACCAAATATCATTTCTTTAACAGATATTGCTTCAAATAAAAGAGGAACACTTCCTTTTTGTGCACCACTATAAAAGAAATTACCTTCTCCTACATTTTCATTAAGATCTATCTCTATTCTACTACTTGTTTTTAGTTTATCTCTTATATCACTTCTCCTTCTTGATTCTTCTATTGATATGTCACCATTACCATTATCAGAAAAATTAAAACATTCTCCTGGAAGCATTACAGGGTGAACATAAGTGATATGTTTCCCACTTGTATTAACATTATTAGTTGGTACTACAAAAACATATGGTTGGAAATAAATTTCAATACTATTTACTAATCTATATGAAACATCTTCGCTGGTGGATGTATAATTAAATGCAACAAATACTTTTTGGTTTCCATTATTGCCTAAAGAAAATTCAAGTCCTGCTAAGAATACATCATATTGTGGGATTGGGATACCATCTTTAGCCAAGTAAGGTGTTCTTTTGAAATTGTTTAATTGAATAAAATATGGTTCTGGTGCGCTAATATGTAAATCTTGTCTTAAATTAGCAATATTAGAATCAAGTGATGAAATTTCTCTTTCTAATTTCGTTACTTCACTTTCATTTAAATTTTTATGTCTTATATTATGTCTTGCTTTGTCTCTTTTGTTTCTAATTTTTCTAACAAGATCATCTAATTCAGGAAAAACTGCTTTCCAACTATCTCTTAATTCTTTTTTTGTTTCGTTATTAGTTCGTCTTAATAAGTCTTCTAATGCTCTTTCTTTTTCAACTAATTTACTCATAGTTCCTTGAACTCTTTTAAGATATCTTGTAGCAGTATATAATCCATTATTACCTAATGTGACTTCATAATTAATAGCAGATTCAGTTTTTCTTTGCTTAAATGCTGGCTTTCTTTTATCATTAACATCAAACATTTTCATACTATCTAAGAATGTTTGATATTGTGGTACAAATCTCTGTAAAAATAATGTTAAATAATGTGAATTTTTTATCATTGTTTGGCTTAGAATTAATATTTGACTTAAATATGTTCTTATTTTATATAAATTATATATTATTTTTTGTTTTTTACCTTAAATTGGTAGTAATATTATAAAAAATCTATTAGATGTACTAATCTCTGTTGACCTTAAATCAACAAGATTTATATATTAGTTTTACTTTCTAGTCTATTATGCCAACTAAAATTACAATATTCAAGATTAGAAGACCTACACAACAAAATATTAATCTTGAATTACAATGGCTTGGTTCTAGTCTAGGATTGTTTGGAATGAGAGATAAAGATAAAAGTTGTTTTAGAATTTTTATTGAATTAATCAGAGCAACAAAACAAGGCAAAGGCATGAGCAGCGACGAGCTTGGTAATAAATTACATCTAAGTAGAGGTACAATTGTACATCATTTACATAAATTAAAAAGTTCTGGTATTGTTGTATTTGAAGATAAAGGTTATATGTTAAGAGTCAATAAACTGAAAAGATTAATTACAGAGATTGAAGAAGACATGAAACGAACAATGACTGAAATGAAAGAAATAGCAGAAGAGATTGATAAGAAATTAGGTGGAAATTAGATTTGATATTCTATTATAGTTTTGAGTAATGGGTCTTGAGTTCTGAGTGGGTTAGTAGTAAGGAGTTATGAGTTAGCTGCATTTCTCAAAACTGTTTTACTGATAACCAAATCTCATAACTTATTCACTCAAAACCAACCCAAAACTACCTACTCACAACTACTAACCATATTATAACTACTTACTTTTCAATAAATACTTCTTTGTTAAACTATAAGCAATTGGATTAGGGTGTGTATGTTTGTTTTTGAAATATATGAATAAATCCATTGTCATATGCGATGCTAAACCAATAAATAAAGGTAATAGTACTGGAAAGAAAAAAACTAAGATAACTTTTGCAATCCAAAATTCAATATTATGGAAAATTAACGTCATGTTTCTGTTTGCATGGTTCTTATGTTTCATAAAATGATATGCTTTTTTTACTGATAATGTTCTTTTATTGTAAATATGCCATAAATAATGATCAATATCAATTAAAACTCCACCTATTAAAACTAATAAACAAAACCATCCAAAAAAAGGAAATGTAATAATTGTTAGCATTATTGATACAAAAAAATGATATTTTATGTCCATGAGGTTATTTTATATTAGGGATTATATATAGTTTTTGTAAAGGTTTGTAAGGTTTGTTAGGTTTGTAAGGTTTGTAGGGCTTGTGGGGCTTGTAAGGCTTGTAATGCTATAATGGCCTTCCAAGCTTCAAGCCTTTCAAACTCTTTTTCCAATAATTTTATATATAACTAAGCATTATTTCATGGTGGTGATAATCATGACTGATAAAAAACAAACAAACCAAGCAAATGTTAGCAAAGATGAACAAGTAGGCTTTCATAAAGGTGCTTTATCAACATTAGCAAAAGAAAGAGAAGAGATGATGAAAATTGTTCAAGTTGTTGAACAATTAATGCAAATGCATATTAAAGCATTGAAAGATTTGGGTATAGATTTAGAAGCTCAAGCAAAAGAAGCAGTTAAATCTGCAAATAAAGGAAAACCAGCAAAAAAAGGAGTAAAAGGGCAGCTAGATGAGCTGATCTAGATGGGATTTAGATTTTTTGTTGATGGGCTGTGCAGAAAATGCGGGAAACCTGCTAAATTTTACTGCGACAGCTGTCAGCTTTATTTCTGCGATGATGATTTAATTAAAGTTAAAATTCAAGATTCTCCAAAGTTTTTTACTTTTTGTGAAAAATGTTACAAAAAAAAGAAAAAACCAATTGATCCATATAGAGAAAACAGAAATCCATTTTTTAGAAAGTGATTAAATCTTTTTGTTAACAATTTGTTTTAGTTTTTTTATAATCTTTTTGAAGTTGTTCTCATTTCTGTTGAGATAAGATACTTCAACAAAAAAACCTTCATAAGCAACACGATTTCTTAATATTCTTAAATCATTTATTATTGAGATCTCATATGTGCTAAATTCTGGGTATTCTTTAATATAATCTATTAATTCTTTATGGCTTAATGTTTTATATCCATCAATGAAGAGTAATGCTGTAATTAATTCTTTTACAATTTCATAATAATCTGTTATTATTAATGCTGTCATCCTTTCTTTATCTTGGATTAATATTCTTTCTTCTAGGAGGGATATCATTTTAAGTATACTTTTTGCTCGTTCTTTGTTTGGTGAAACTTTTATTAAATCCATTAAAACACCTTAAGATATCCTTTTAAAATAATTCCATTAATTATATTATTTTTTAGCTCATTATTTAATTTTGAAAAACTCTCCTCAAAAAATAATGAAATCTTTCTATTTAATTTTTTTTCATACTTACTTAGCTCTAATTTTTTCTTTGGGGCAAGAACAAATAAATCTATATCACTTTCTTCAATATCCTCACCTTTTGAAGCAGAACCAAATAAAATAATAACATCAGGAAGACATGAGCTATATATATCATCTATTAAACCTGATTCATCTAACTTGTTAATTAAATCTGTTTTTTTGTATGTTTTGAATTGTTCAAAATCTCTATTTGCTTTATATGATGGATATATTCCTGATTTTTCTTTTAGGACTAATTTATCTTTCATGAGGGATTTTAAATGATTTATAACAGATGGTTGTGCAATATTGGTATTTCTAGATAACTCTCTCATTTGAAAGTTTTTTCTTGGTGAATTGAAAAATTCTTGTAATATCTTGTATTTGCTATATTTTTGTAGCATGTGGTATTTAATTATAGCAGGTGGTATATAAATGTTGCGGTTTCATACATGTATATATATAAATATAATTATATTATATTTATACAAACATTTATATAGGGGTAAACAAATAAATTAATTCTATTATATAATAAAAAGTGGTGAGTGGTTAAATGCATAATAGGCGTAAAATAGCTGTTACAATAGCTTTCCTAGTTTTAATTACAGCTTTTTCTCTAGAAATTACAAATCAATATGGTCACAAAGATAGTTTTAAGGATATTGATGATATGTTAATTGAATTACTTGGTCTTGGTGGAGAAAGACAAATTATAGTTGGAAAACCAATTGGTATATTGGATTATAAAGAAGAAGAGCATGTGTTTGAAGGGATTGATATTTCTATTGGTGATCCAGATTTTGATACTTTTCCTTATACTTCAAAAAGTTCTGATTTAGTTGATCTTTACCAAGCAAATTTGTTAGGAACTAATAAAAATAAAATCTTGGCTGATTTGATATCTGCAAGATCTTTTTCACTTTCAATAAAAGAAAAAGGCGCAATTAATAAAGGAAAACTTAATCTACCAGGAACAGTAAGTCATTTTCTAATTAGTTTTCCAAGTGAATTATTTCCTTTTGATAAAATAATCAAAAAAAGTTATGAATATCAAAATTATATTAGTAATATTATTAAAGATCAAGGTGATAAACAAAGTGCGTATGATAGTATTGTTGATGCAAGTCTTTTTGGTTTGTCATTGTTATATTCTTCTGTATATGATCCATTTATTATAGAAAAGATGATTGATTTTTATGAACCTGTTATTCCTGATGAAGATTATGGTTTTTCAACTTTATTGCAGAATTATATTGATAATAATTATGTGTTAAGCACAGCACCAGGAACACTTGTTGACGAGGGAGTTACATTAGGTGGATGTGTTGATTTAACTAATGCCGATGGTACAATAAATGAGGATTTTATTTATAGTTGGAGTGAGCCAACTATTATAACTCCTATATGTAATAAGGATTATGAATTAAATGAAATTCTTTATCTTAGTAATCCACTTATACCAAAAAAATATGCAATAATCTGTGAGCAGGGTACTACAATAGATATGGTTGGGGAAGGTAAATTTTCTGTTAGTAGTGGTAATATAATTGCAGGTTGTACTTTTACAGGAAGTAATACACCATTTGTTAGTATTAGTCTAGATAATAATATTGAAATATTTGGTAATACTTTTCAAACAACAGGTGCTGATTTTATCAATTATTTTTCTTTGAACAGTAATGATGCTAATCCAACGTTTAAATTAATTAAGAATACTTTTGAAACAACTGATGGTAGTATTGGAAAAATAAATATTGGTGATCTTGAAGATTCTGAAGGTTTTCATGGTAATGTTTTAATAGCTAAGAACACATTCAAAAATACAGAAATTATGATGAAAGGTTATAAGGATGAAAATTCTATTATTAATATTATTAATAATGAGTTTAATAAACAAGGTGATATTACTTATGTGAATCCAGCATTACAAATGAAGGATATAAGTGGTGGAGTTATATATGGTAATACTTTTACTAATATTGATAATGGTATTGAAGCAGAAACTTCTTCTAATTTAATGTTTGTTGATAATCATTTCTCGGAAGTTGATGGAGATGTATGTATTGACTTAACATTTATCTCTAATTCTATTTTTTCAGATAATAAAATTAATGGTTATGGTATTGGAATAAAGACTGTTGCAAACTTTGATACACCAAATTTTGGTAATGTTTATTTAGAAAATATTTTTGAAGATAATTCTATTGGCCTATTACTGGGATATAGTGATCAGACAACAATTGCAGGTAATGAGTTTACGTATATTAAAGAAATACCTGGGAATGGAGATGTTTCTATAAGTCATTCACAAAACACAGTGCTTTATGAAAATGAATATCCAGAGCATGATGAATTTATTTTTGTTTCAAATTCATATCCTAATTATTTCTATGGTGTTGATGAGAATTTAGTTTATCTAAAAACAAAATCTGATGTATACTTCCATTATCCAATTACAATAAAAGTATTTGATGTTAATAATAAACCTTTAGATAATGCACAAGTTGTTATTACAGATAGTGTAGGTAATATTGTTTCTAAATATTTAACAGGACCTGCAGGCTGGCCAATTAATGAAGATCAGTATTATTATGCATTTACTAAAAGTTCAGAAGGTCCACCATCAACAAAAAGTTATAAATATTCCGTTTTCTATAATTATGGTGAGGAAGAAGATCTAGAAGTGGTAACTGGGGCTATTGATGTTGATATTGAACCCGGAGAAGTTAGTGGTGGGTTTATTAAAATAATCAATTCTGATATTGCTTGCACATCACCACCAACCATATCTCAATTTCAATTTAGGGTTTTTAATCAAGAAACAGATACATATCAAGATATATTACCTGAAACTATTATTGATCCTGCATCAGAAGATTCTTACATGGAATATTATATTACAGAAGATACTAACTTTTGTTCTGGAACTTATAATATGTATGATTTGTATAATGATCCTATCTTAGATCCTGAAAAAGGTGCATTGATTGTTGCTGAAGATGATGTTACAATTACTTGTGATAATACTGAATTTGTTGGAATGCCTGGTGATGATTACAAAGGTGCAGGACTTTATTCAGACAAAGATGGATTAGTTGTGGATGGTTGCACTTTTAAGAATTATGATATTGGTATGATTATAGAAGGTTCATTAGAAAATGAAATTAAGAATAATAAATTTTTAAATAATGATAAAGGGTTGCAATTAAAGCAATTAGATGGATCTACACAAGCTGAAATCTTCTCAAATGAATTTAAGGGTAATAATGATCATCTTGAATTTATTGACCCTGCTAATGTTGAACCAAGTTTAATTTATCATAATAATTTCTATAAACCTGGTGATATTTTTATTGGTGGATTAGATGGTAATAAGCAAGATCATTCAGATGAAATAATGTTGTTTAAATGTGAAGATTGGGATAGTGTAAATAATATATGTAATATTGGTGGTTCTGGTAATTATTGGGGCATGTATCCAAATTCTCAAAAACAAGATAAATATGTTAATTTCAAAAGTTCTTATACTTATGGCGTTGATGATCAAGCTTGTCCATTAGTAGAACCAAGTTGTGATGGATTTTATGATACAGCATTTCCAATTGGTTTAGATGGTGGATTTGATGATTCTGTATTAGATAAATATCCATATAAAGGTCCTTTATCAGATGAAAGTTTTGCTAAAACATCTGCAAGTGTTGAAATTATTTATGATACTAATTTAGATTTAGAAGCAAAATTAACAATTCCTGAAACTGAAACTCCAAATGGTATTAGTTATAATTGGCTAGTTAAAGAAGAAGGAGCTAATAATTATGAACCTTTTGCAGAGGTTAATTATTTCTTTGATGAATTAGGTGAAGGTATTGAAATTGATGGTGTAATTGCCAACTCATTAAAAGATTATAGTGGGAATTATATTTATGGTATGGTATATGGTGATCCAATAATTGCAAATGATTGTGTTGGTAATTGTTATGAATTTGATGGTGTTGATGATTATGTTGTTGTAGGTAGCAATAATTTAGAACTAGAAGGGGACTTTACAATTGAAATGTTAGTGAATTATGATGATTCTGGTTTTGGTACTATTTTTCATAGTAAACCTGTAGAAAATGATGGTGATACTGTTTTTGGCGTAACTATGAGCCAAAATTCATTTTATCCTAAATGGGGAGTTTATATAGAAGATACAAATAAAATAAAATCTTTTAATGACTTAACAACAGACAATTTGATATTCGAAGAAATTGAATATCAAACTGGATGGAATTATATCACTATTACATATAATTTTGAAGAAAAATTATTATACACTTTTTTGAATGGTGTTTTGGCAGGAACATTAGATTATACTAACTCAGATATAGAAGTACCAATAATGAAAGGTCCTTTTTATTTAGGTCAAAAACAATTAACTTCTCCTCCTCATTATAATTTCAAGGGTAAATTAGATGAATTTAAAATATATGATCATGCATTAACATCTGAACAAATACAAAAGAATTATGAAAGCTTATTTACAGCAGGTGTATTAAATCCTACACCAACAAATAGTTTTATTCTTAATAATCAACATGGTGATTGTGGGGATTGGAAAGTTGAAACTCATATTACAACAGACACTAATATTTTACTTGATCTTAGTCAAGATTTAGTTAGTAGTTATGAACAATTACCTTGTGGTAAAATACCTTGTAATGCTGATATATACCCTAATGCAATTGATTGTGTTGCTCCTCAAACTTGTCAAAATAATTTTTGTGAATATGTGACATGTATTAATGATTCAGGATGTATTGGAGAAGGAGAAATTTGTGAATTTGGTAAATGTTTAATCTGTGTTGATCCTTCAACTTTACAAGATACATTAGTCATAGAAGATGATACAATTTTATGTGGTGGAACATTTAACTTTATTAATCCTGAAAATGGACTTATTCAAATTACAGAAAATAATGTTAACTTAAAATGTATGGATGAAACAGAATTAGTTGGACCAAATGAAGCTTTTGGTTCAATTGAAAGTACTGCTGTTATATCTGCTCAAAGTGTAGAAAATATTGAAATTTCCAATTGTAAAATATCTAATTTTAATGGTGCAATTTCATTGAATAATGTTACTAATGCAAAGCTTGATGATAATGTTTTAAGTAATAATGCTTATGCTTTGCAAGCATCAGATGTTAGTGGTTTAGATATTGGGAATAATCTTATTAATAATAATCATTTAGGTATTGGTTTAATTGGTAATGTGAAAGATTCAACAATTAAAAATACTGATTTAATTGAAAATCAGGTTAATTTGTTTACTATAAATGGAGTAATTGAAAATATTGCCTTTGAAGAGTGTATGATGAATGAAAGTAATTTTACAAAGCCAATACATGTGTCTGATTCATCAGGATTATCATGGCTGGAAGAAGTTGAAGAAAAAGATATGATACTTGCTGGATATTCAGGTTCTTTAATTAAATTCAAAAATTCATTTTATAATCCAAATGATGTTTATTTTTATGATCCTTATAATGTTGAAGAAGACCAAGAACCAGATGAACAAGAGTCTGATCTACAAGAATTAGATGAGGATGCATCTTTTGTGGAACAGTTAATATACGCGAAGGAACTTGCAAAGTCAGATTCAGAAGCTGCATTTGGTATTTGTAAAAATTTAGATGATGAATTAGTTAAAAATAATTGTATAATATCTGTTGCAAAAATTAGCAAAAAATCTGAATTTTGTGGTGAGATATCAGATGATGTTAAAAAAGACGCATGCTATATGCATTTTGTGTCAATTTATTATGATTATTCTTTATGCGATAATATTGTTAATGAATTGTATAAAAACAGTTGTAAAGATTTCGAAAAACTGTCAAAGCTTCAGAATGTACAATACAACACAGAACTCCATACATACTGGTCATTAGGTGTTAATGTTATTGATAGTGTTGATTCTAATAAAGTTGTTCCAAATGTAGGTATTGAAATATTAGTTAATGATGAATTAGTTGATCTAAATGGTAATGGTGTTATTGAAATTGGTGATGGATTAGTAACAGATGAGAATGGATTTGCAAGCACTTATTTATTAGCAAATATAACAGATAAAACATTATTACCTATTGAAACAGTTCCAGAATATAAAATATTTGCAACAAATCCTATTGTTGTAAATGCAGTTGCAACTGCAGGTCCTTTCTTTATGGTTGAACCTAAAATAGTTATTTTAGATCTAGAAGCAGGTCAAGAATTTGTAATTACTAATAACAACGTGAATCAAGTTTCACAATCATCAGGTGGTGGAGGAGGAGGAAGTAATAATAAAATGTGTATTCCTGAACTTGATGATTCATGTAAGAAAAAATATGATATAACACCATGTGTAATACAAGGGGATATGAACTATTCAACAAAAGTTTATACTTGTTTATCAACAAATGGTTGTGGTACAATGTTATTTGTTGAGCCATGTGAGGGAAATGCTCCTGCATTTTCTTCAGGATGTAATAATAAAGTAAGAGACTTATTAGAAGATGGAGTTGATTGTGGTGGTCCATGTTCTGCTATTTGTTCTGCTACATGTGAAGATAAAAAACAAAATCAAGGTGAAACTGATACTGATTGTGGTGGAAAATGTGATAAATGTTTAGATGATTATGGTTGTAACAATAATAATGATTGTATTTCAGGTTATTGTAAATCTGGAATTTGTAAACAACCAACATGTTATGATAGTATTATGAATCAAGACGAAGAACAAGTTGATTGTGGTGGAAATGTTTGTGCTTCTTGTGGGGTTGAAGCAACTTGTTATGATGGTATTAGAAATCAAGGTGAAGTAAATTCAGATTGTGGTGGTCCTTGTAATGATTGTGTTGGACCTGTACTAACACAACCTAAAGGATTTAATTATTATTGGTTACTATTATTACTTATTCCTTTGATTGGTGGTTTGCTTGGAACTGGATATTTTGTTTATAGTAAAGGTCGTAATAAAAAAATACCTTCAATGGGTAAAATACCTGATATGAATCAAGGGCTTAAAGCTGGAATTCCACCAATGGATAATAAATTAATTAAAGAAAAAGCACATAATAAAAGTAAAGATAAAATATTAAAAAAAGAAATTAAACTAATGTTAGGAAAAGGTAAAACAAAACATGAAATTATTGAAAAGCTTAATCTAAAATATCCTGAAGATAGAATTAAATTAATTTTTGAGCAATCATTACATGACATTCTTCCTAAAAAATATGAACAACAATTAAAGGAATATGTTAATCATTATTACGCTAAAGGTTTAACAAAGCCTGCACTGAAAAATGTCTTAATTGAAGCAGGCTGGAGTAAAAAAATAATTAATAAAATGATAAAATAAAGGTGTTTGGTGTTGGTTGCTAATATTAGACATTTTAACAGCAAATAACAAATACTTGGAATTGGTGCTTATTTTACCAAAAAAATGGTAAAATATTTAAATGAAAAAGGTTATAAGTATATAAAATGGTAAAAATTGAATTGTTGTTAAATGAAAAGAAAATATCAAGGATAAAAGAGACAGAACTATCCAGATATTTAGATTTTTATAAAGAATCTTATACTGATAACTTAAATCATGCAACTGCGAATGTAAATAATTTTCCTAGATGGTCAATTGTTTCAGGGTATTATGCTATGCATGATATTTCAAAATTATTCATTGCCAAAGTTTATAGGTTTAAAATTGATAGAGAAGTTCATGCTACAACAATTAAGGTATTAAAAGAGCTATTAAATGATCCAGGATTATTAAAACTTATTGAAGATGGTTATGGGGAATATTCTAATCTTGATGATGATCTTAAAGATGCTAAAAAAGAAAGAGTTAAAGTTCAATATTATACTGGAACAGATTTTATGAAACATAAATATGCAAATAAAGCTAAAGAATTTGTAGGTATTAATGTTAAAACTTATGTAGAAAAGATATTAAAATTAATTGAGGGCTCAAATGTATAAATGATAACAGATTTATTTGATAAAAATATTGTAAAGGTGTTAACATTATTCTCAATTAGTCATGGCTCTGGGTTTACAAGAAATGAGATCAAAGAGAAGACTATGTTAAATAATGTTCCATTGGACATTGCAATACAGACTCTTTTATATAATTCTATTTTAGTCCAAAATAAAAGAGTTTTCAGATTAAATTTTGAAAATAAACAGATGAAACCTTTATTGGATTTAGTTGGTAAAGAATATTTGAGATTTAAGGAGTTGCCATTAAATGTATATGTTTTACTATTGGATTTATCATCTGCTTTTTCAGGATTCAAAAATATTGATAATATGTGGTTATTTGGTTCATATTCTAAATTAATTTACAACAACAGATCAGATGTAGATATTGCTTTTATTTTTAATAAAAAAGTAAACAAGAAAGAAATAAAAAATAAGATTAAAAGTTTAGAAAAAAAGTATAAAAAAGTAATTGAAGAGCATTTCTTTGATAAGAAAGATATGACAACTAATGATTCTTTAATAAAAGAAATTAAAAAAAATGGTGTAATAATCTAAAAAGGTGATAAAACATGGCTAAGAAAAAATCAGTTAAAAAAGTTTCAAAATCAGGGAAATCTGTTAAAAAATCAGAAGTTAAAATTCATCGCATTAAGAAAGCCAAAACTGAACAACCTCATTATTTAGGGATGTTCTTCTATGGGCTGTTAATATTAATTATCTTAATTGCTTTACTATTATTAGTAAAGTTTGAAGGTGATTTATTAGGAATGGCTCGAGGAGATATAGGGGATTTTGGTAATGGTGGTGAAGATGTATTAGAAGATACTCAAAAAGGTGTTACCTTTTCTATTCCAACAGATACAGATGGTAAAAATACTATTGAAGTTGTTTCAGGTGGACAAAAGTTCATGTTTGAAGTTATTGAAGCTAATGGAGAAAAAGCAGTTATTACTATTGATAAGGTAAACTCTGAATTGGATTATTTAATTAAAGCTACAATTAAACCTGCTGATGATAGTGGTGATGATTATTCAACAGAAGAACCTATAGTTTTTAATGATCAAAACCTTCTAAATGCAGTCTGTAGTGCTATTGATAAAGAGGCAGATTGTGATGTTTATCCAGCAGATGTTGTGGGGTTGACAGAATTGAATGCTGAATATTCAGGTATTGTTGATTTAACAGGGTGCGTATCTCAGGAATGTGGAGGTGATTCAGAATGAATAATTTCCTAAAGAAAAATAAAAAATATTTAGAAACTAGTCTTTATATTGTAATTATATTATTAGTGGTTGTTGGTATATTTCAATTATTTGGGATTGTTAAACCTGAAGGTTTAGTTGGAAAAGCAGTTCAAGCAACATTTAAAGATTCTAGTACATTAGGTGGTATTGCTCAGAATAGTGAAACTTATTTTAATCTTGGTGGAATAAGATATTTACTGAAAGTTAAAGACCTTGATTCTGATTCAGGTAAACTAATGGTTAATTTGAAAGAATACACTGAAGATTGTTTAAATGGTATAGATGATAATGAAAATGGATTAATTGACTGTGCAGATGTTTATTGTAGTGGTAAGATGGGACCACAAGGTCATTATTGCTGCCAATATGATACAGGATGTCCTGATATAGTAGATTCAAATTTAGAATTATCATGTTATTCAAATTTGTGCTTAAGTTATTCTGTTTGTGACACTAATGTAGATTGTGAAGATGGAGAAACATGTCTTTTATATGGTGTTGACAAATTATGTATTAAAGATGAAGGTGATTATTGCGAAGATGGTATAGATAATGATTTAGATACTAAGATTGATTATGATGATGAAGATTGTGGAATATCTTGTGTAATTGAAAATGGAGTAGAAACTTGTGAAATTTGTAATAATGATGGTGTAGATGATGATGGGGATGGCGATGCTGATTGTGATGACAGACGTTGTAAATCTCACTTTTTCTGTATGGGTAAAGTTGAATTTTGTGGGGATGGCATGGATAATGATGATGACGATGCTGATGGTGTTTTTGGTTCAGCAGGTGATTTAATTGATTGTTTTGATGATGATTGTGATGGGAAATCATGTGGTGTTATGCATGTATGTCAAGAATCTCAATGTGTAGAAATAACTGAAATATGTGATAATAGTATAGATGATGATGGTGATGGTTTATTTGATTGTAATGATGAAGATTGCTTTGATAATGAGTTATGTGTTGGTGAAGCAATCTGTAATAATGGTGTTGATGATGATGGTGATGATCTTGTAGATTGTGAAGATGATGATTGTAACTTTAAGCAATGTGGAGCAACTCAGGTATGTATTGGAAATTCATGTACTGATGCTTGTGATGAGGATGATATGGGGGCTCTTTGTTTAGAAGGTCAAAGTTGTCCTACTTATATAACTGAATGTATTGAACCATTTTGTATAATATTTGGAACAGATGAAACTTTATTCTGTCAAAATGATGAAGCAACTTGTGATGATGGTGTTGATAATGATGATGATGATGGTGATGGTGTTATTGGTTCAGCAGGTGATTTAGTTGATTGTGCTGATCCAGATTGTTATGGTCTTGCAGGTTGTGAAGTTCCAGTTGAGATTTGTGATAATGGTGAAGATGATGATGGTGATGATTTGGTTGATTGTGAAGATTTAGATTGTGCTGAAGATGCATTTTGTATTCCATCAGTTGCTGAATTATGTTATAATTTAGTTGATGATGATTTAGATGCATCAATTGATTGTGCTGATCCAGATTGTGCAGATGATGCAACTTGTGTAAATTATTTAGATCTTACATTTTATGATAATGCATTTGAGAAAGGATTAGATCCAAATCTATTCCATGAAACAGATATGTCTAATTATCATGTAGTAAGACGTAGTATTGACGAACATTACACAGATCAGCAATTGTATACAGACTTAGAAGATGTAAAAATAACTAATGTTCCAGATGACCTTAAAGATGCTGTATGGATACATCCGCCTGATGCAGATAAGGTTTTACCTCTTACTGAAGATCATCTTGAACTTGTTTATAAAATTGAAAAGCTTGATTTTACAAAAGATGCAATTGTGTATGTTGTTATGAATGATTTAAATGAATATTGGGAGTTTATGTTAGATCAAAATTATATCAACACTGGTTTAAGTTTTTCAACAACTACAGGTGATTATATTGTTGCTGCATTTCCATTTCCTGGAACTGATAATCCCTTAACTGAAATTCAAAATCATCTTAAATTTTATGGTGCAGGTGGATTAGAAAATAATTATTTAGTTGCTGTTAAATTTGATGACTTTGATAATTTTGACGCGGCTAAAAATAATCTTTGTAGTGTCCATGAGACTAATCCTCCTGATAATCCAGATGTGACGCCATTTTATACACTTTTCTGTGGAGGTGGATCAGAATGATAAAGAAAAGCAATAATCAAAATTCATCTAATAAATTAAAAATCTTTATTTATTTATTTATAGTTGTAATTGTTATGGTTGGAGCATACATGTTATACACTTCAGTTGAACCAAGCTCTCTTACAGGTAAACCATATGGTGTTCTTTGTGATACACAACTTGATTGTGGAGAAGGTGAAATTTGTTATGATGGTGAATGTTTAGTTGGTATTAGTAATCTTGAGTCAAAAAAGTTTTATCTTGATGGTGGGTTATGTTTAGAACTTAATTTAGATACAATCAATAATCAAGGCCAACCTGATGAAAACTATGATGTTGGGTTTAAGACATGTGAATCTGAAATTGAACCAACATGCACACAAAATGAAGAATGTAATGAAGGACAAGTTTGTTACAAAGAAAATGGAGAAGTAAATGGTGAATGTTTAACATTAAAAGACCTTCCATTAAATGAAGCATATTGTTTTGATGGCAAATCAACTATTACTTATCAAGGATTAGATGATAATAATGATCCTCAATTTATATTAGGTGATTGTCAGTTTTCTTTAGATTTACAAGAAGATGGAAATGGTTGTTATGTTATGGCAACAGGTGTTCCAGGTAATATCTATAATTTTGATGGAACTGAATGGAACGATCTAACAGGAGTTGATAATGGGATTACTCCTGTACTTACTAACATATGGGGTGATTCTAGTGATGATCTGTATTTTATGGCGGGCTATAATATAAAAAATGAATTTATTGGAGTTCAAGAAGAACTACTTCCTACTTTGTACAATTATGATGGTAATGTAC